>Ga0335082_10004003_pt1 | contig 16035 bp, 15 predicted proteins | sample Lox_Sample_41_FD_206718 | JGI IMG/M metagenome (GOLD analysis project Ga0335082, IMG submission 206718) | Soil microbial communities from Loxahatchee National Wildlife Refuge, Florida, United States - Lox_Sample_4.1 | ecosystem: Environmental > Terrestrial > Soil > Wetlands | place: USA...
TCCACGGTGCGAACCCGCGCATCGGCAGGTTTCGCTGCCAGCTCTGCAGTGCCCAGAAGCTGCCGTCCGGGGCGTCGCAGCCGGCCACGAAGAACGGCAGCGTCGGCCCGGTGTACGGCGTGCACACGTTCTTGAGCTTCTTCCAGTAGTTCGAGTCCTTGTGGCTCTTCCAGCCGCCCGAATAGTCGAACTGGAAGGCGACCTGCACGTCGGACGGGCTCGTCGGGTGGGCGAGGCCGTTGATCGCACCCCACGCCAGGACGTGGCGCGTGGCGCCGGCCGCCGTCGTGTAGGTGACGACGGCCGTGCCGTGCGCGTCGACCGCGATCGTCGGGTTGACGACGTTGCGATCGCCGAGCAGTTGGCTCGCGCGCGCGCTGCCGCCGGCCGACGCAATCAGCGCGACGGCGATGAGAAGTGCCGCAGACAGTCTCATGTTCGTCGTTCCGCTCCGGTGTTGCCCTCGGGGGAGGAATCGGCCGGAACGACGGCTCTGAGAGCCTCGTTCGAGTGATTGGGGGCGCGATCAGTCGGGCTCGGTGGCGAGCCGCACCACGGAGAGCACGGCCACGAGCGCGATCACGACGTCGTTCCCGAGGCACCACTGGCAGATCGCGCCGATCGGCCCGAGCTGGGCCCAGAGCAGATAGCCGCTGAACGCGACGCCGCCGAGCGCGAGCACCGCCCCCACGGTCGCCGCAGCCACCCCGCGCCAGAGCGTCGTCGCGGCGATGGCCGTGTACGCGAAGAGCCCGAGCAGCGCGACCGGGACTCCGGCGATCTTCGCGTAGCTCGACCGCTGCACCTTCTCGCAGCCTCCGGTGGTGCAGATCGGGGCGACGTCGGCGTAGTGGACGTACGTGAGGTACGCAGCGATCGCCGTACCGACGATCGCGAGGGCGAGGATCGCCCAGCGGAGACGCGTCACTGCAGCGCTGCTTGAAGCTCTGAGGCGAACGTGCCCGGATCGAGGCTCGTCACGTTCAGCTGCTGCGCCAGCGCTGGAGGCTTCTCGATCACGAACGTGGGAGTCCCGCGGATCTGGTACGTCTGGGCCTCGCTCTCGGCGTTTGCAAGCTGCGCAGTGACGGCCTTCGTCGGCGAGGCAGCAAGGATCGCCGGCCCGTCGGCCCCGGCCGCTCTGGCCGCGCTGAGGATCACGTCATCCGTGATCCAGCCGCTGTTCTCGGCGCCCTGCATCTCGTAGAGAGCCGACGAGAACTGCCAGAGCTTGTTCTGCTCGCCGGCCGCGAACACCGCCCGCAGGCCCTTGACCGAGTTCGGCCCGATGATCGGGATGCCACGGTACGTCAGCTTGAGCTGACCCGTTCGAACGAACTGGTCGACGACCGTGGGCAGGTCGTTGAGGCTCCACACCTGGCAGTACGGGCATTGCGGGTCCTCGAAGACGAGCATCGTCGCCGGGGCGCTCGGCTGTCCCACGGTGTCACCGCTCTGGGGGATCCCCGCAAACAGCGTCTTGGGGCTCGTCGACGCCGACGCGTCGGTCGAGACGCTCGTGGTCGGCGATTTGGACGATCCACTCGACGCGACGAGGATCAGCACGACCGCGAGGACGGCCGCTCCACCGACGACCGCCGCGATCAAAAGCACCCGGCGCGACTTCATCCCTCCCAGGATGCCGCAGACGCGTGACGGCGGGGTCCGTAGTCAGCCGCACGGATTAGGCTGACCATCTATGGCGCTGCTGCAGAGCCGGGTCGAGCGCACGGACGATTTCGCCCGCCGGCAGGCCCGTCTCGAGGCGCTCGTCGCGGAGCTCCGCCAGCGCACCGCAGCCGTCGCCGCCGCAGGCGGGGAGCACGCCCGTGAGCGTCACCAGGCCCGCGGCAAGCTGCTCGCCCGCGATCGAATCGACCGGCTCGTCGATCCGGGCACGGCGTTCCTCGAGCTCAACGCACTCGCCGCGTTCGACATGTACGACGACCAGGCGCCGAGCGCAGGCATCGTCACCGGCGTCGGCGTCGTCGAGGGTCGCGAGTGCGTGATCGTTGCCAACGACGCCACGGTCAAGGGCGGCACCTACTTCCCGCTCACGGTCAAGAAGCACCTCCGCGCGCAGGAGGTCGCCGAGCAGAACCGCCTGCCGTGCATCTACCTCGTCGACTCCGGCGGCGCGTTCCTGCCGCTGCAGGCCGAAGTCTTTCCCGACCGCGACCATTTCGGGCGCATCTTCTTCAACCAGGCGCGGATGTCGGCGCAGGGGATCCCGCAGATCGCGGTCGTGATGGGGTCGTGCACCGCCGGCGGGGCCTACGTGCCGGCGATGAGCGACGAGACGGTGATCGTCCAGGGCACCGGCACGATCTTCATCGGCGGCCCGCCGCTCGTGAAGGCCGCGACCGGACAGGACGTCACCGCCGAGGAGCTCGGCGGTGCAGACGTGCATGCGCGTCGGTCAGGCGTTGCGGACCACTTCGCCACGAGCGACGAGCATGCGATCGCAATCGCCCGTCGCATCGTCGGGGACGCGCACCATCGCAAGCCACTCGTTCCCTGGACTGTGCTGCCGCCGGAACCGCCGGCCGTCGATCCGTCGGATCTCTACGGGCTGATCCCCGACGATCATCGCACGCTGCTGGATCCGCGGGAGCTCGTCGCCAGGATCGTCGACGGATCGCGTTTCGACGAGTTCAAGGCCCTCTACGGCGAGACGCTCGTCTGCGGCTGGGCCCGGATCGAGGGCTACCCGGTCGGGATCCTCGCGAACAACGGCGTCCTCTTCGCCGAGAGCGCGCAGAAGGGCGCGCACTTCATCGAGCTGGCGTGCGCACGCCGCGTGCCGCTCGTGTTCCTGCAGAACATCACCGGCTTCATGGTCGGCAAGGAGTACGAGGCCGGTGGGATCGCGCGCGACGGCGCGAAGCTCGTGATGGCGGTCGCGTGTGCGGAGGTGCCGAAGTTCACGGTCGTCGTCGGCGGCTCGTTCGGCGCAGGGAACTACGGGATGTGCGGTCGCGCGTACTCCCCACGCCAGCTCTGGATGTGGCCCAACGCCCGCATCTCGGTGATGGGAGGCGAGCAGGCCGCGACCGTGCTCACGATGGTCGGCGACGCCGACGCCGACGAGATCCGTGCGAAGTACGAGGCCGAGGGGAACCCCTACTACTCGACCGCACGGTTGTGGGACGACGGGATCATCGATCCGCTCGACACGAGGAAGGTGCTGGCGCTCGGCATCTCTGCCGCGCTCAACGCCCCGATCGCGGAGACGCGCTTCGGCATCTTTCGCATGTAGCGGTTAGGGTCCCGGGCGATGGGATATTCGATCGTCGATGTGGCCGACATCGAGGGCTCGGGGCCGGGCGGGGCCGTGCGGTTCGTCCGTCGCGAGCTCGGCTGCGAGGCTTTCGGGCTCAACTGGTTCGAGCTGCCTCCCGGGATGGAGGGGCGCGAGCACGACGAGAACGAGACGGGGCAGGAGGAAGTGAACGTGATCGTTCGCGGCTCCGGCACGTACATCGTCGACGGTGAGCAGGTCCCGGTCCACACCGGCATGTGCCTGCGCTTCGATCCGGACGTGACGCGGCAGATCGTCGCCGGGCCCGAGGGCGTGACCATGATCGGGATCGGCGCGCGGCGCGGCAGCTACGAGCCGCGCGGCCCCTTCTGAGCTCGACGCGGTGGTCGTCCGCCTCGCCCTCTGGAACCTGGCCGACTCGCTGACGAACGTCGGCGAGCTCCGGCGGTACCTGCGCGACGAGTCGGTCGAGCAGTTCGAGAAGGTCCCCGGGCTGCTGTTCAAGGCCTGGGTCTCCGACGAGACGACCGAGCGATGGGGCGCGGTGTACGTGTGGGAGTCCTACGAGGTGTCGCAGCAGGAGCTGCCGTCGCGGGCACGCGAGCTGATCGGCAAGGAGCCGGAGATCATCGAGGTCTTCGACCTCGAGGCGACCGTTTCCAGGTCGCCCGAGCTCGCCCGCCTCGGGCTCGCCTTCGACGACCTGGGCCAATGACGGCGCTGCGAGTCGAACTCGACGGGCCGTTGGTCAGGATCGCGATGGCGCGTCCGGAGCGGCGAAACGCATTCGATGCCGCGCTGATCGCCGAGCTCACGGAGGCGTTCACGGAAGTCGGCGATGCGCGCACCGTCGTGCTCAGCGGCGACGGTCCGTCCTTCTCCGCCGGCGCCGACGTCGAGTGGATGCGGTCGTCGATCGAGCTCTCGTACGACGAGAACGTCGCCGATGCGATGCGCCTGCGGATGATGTTCGAGGCGATCGACGGGTGCCCGGCGCCGGTCGTGGCGCGGGTGCAGGGCCACGCGCTCGGCGGCGGCTGCGGTCTCGTCGCCTGCTCCGACATCGCCGTCGCGGAGCCCGCGGCGCAGTTCGGGTTCAGCGAGGTGAAGCTCGGCATCGTGCCGTCCGTGATCTCTCCCTTTGCACTCGCGAAGATCGGCACGTCCGCGGCGCGGCGCTGGTTCGTCTCGGGCGAGCGATTCGCGGCGGACGTCGCGCTGCGCATCGGCCTCGTGCACGAGGTCGCCTCGGATCTCGATGCGGCGGTCGAGCGCATCGTCGGAGAGCTGCTGACCGCGGGTCCGAATGCAACGCGCGGCGCGAAGGAGCTCGCGCGTGCTCCCCTCGGCGCCGACGACACCGCCCGCCGGATCGCCGCGCTCAGGACGAGCGCCGAGGGCCAGGAGGGACTGCGGGCCTTCCTCGAGCGCCGCCCTCCGCGCTGGACGGAGTAGGCCGGCCCGGGCAGGACCGGGCCGCGAGGTCGCAAGTAACAGACTGTTACTTGCGACGTGGCTCGTTGTGGGCGCCGGGCCGCCACGGCAGTGGGTCGCCGTACAGCCAGTTCGGGAGGTCGTACGCCGGCCGCGTGCGTAGCGCGATGTCGAGCAGCACCTCACCGGTCGTGACCTCGGAGCTCTCGACCTGCGCCCGGCGGAGCAGAGTCCGCACCTGCTCGTAGCTCGGCCGGGCGAGCCCGAGTGCCTCGGCAGCCTCGCCAATCGCGCGCGTCAACTCGGCGGCCGAGTCGCCGGTACGCCGTTCGATCATCCTCAGGAGTCGGCGATCGATGCGCGGAGCCGAGGCGGGCGACACGCCTCGAGTGTCCCGGCGCGGTACAGCGAGAATGCGCCGACTTCGTGACGATTTTTCCGCGAGATGGTCAGAGACTGCTGCTAGCGCTGGTGTCCAAGGCTCTCAGTCGTGCAGGCCGACCGGGGCCGAGACCGCCGCGACGTACGAGCTGCCCCCCGGAACCGAGACGCGATAGCTGCCCGGCCTGAGCGTGCGGTTGAAGACGCCGTCCCCGCGCGCCACCGGACGCCACTCGCGATTCGTCAGCCGCTCGACCTGCAGCGGCAGCCGCGGCGCCACCGCGACGTGCAGGCTCGTTCCGTCCGCGCGCAGCGAGACGCGCGGCTGAACACTGAACGGTACGACGTCGCCGGCCACGCCGTTGTAGGCGAGACGCAGCTGGACGGAGCGCGTCGCGTGCAACGAAACCGCGAATCGGCCGCTCGGCGCCGCGTGCACGTGGGCGACCGTCGACCAGCCGGCAGGAGTCAGCTCCTGCAGGCGGGCCTTGCCGAGGCCGCGCACCCATCCGGTGACCTGCAGGTGCGAGCCGAACCGGGCCGGAACCGTCGAAGCGTCGAGTGTGAGCGCGCTCAGCTCGAAGTCGTTCGAACCGAGCTTGAACTTCCTGATCACGAGGGCCGCCGGGAACGTGCGCCAGCCATTCGCCGCGAGCACGCGCACCGACTCCGCGCGCTCCGACGAGTTCAGGACGACGCGCGCGTCGCGCGCGTCGGAGACGCCGAGCAGCGAGCCGAGCTGTCCCGCGGTCAGGACACGCGTCGGCCACTGGTGGTGCGGCGAGATGTAGTCGTACGGATCGGAGACGGAGACCAGATAAGGCTCCGGCGCCATCCCTGGCCACGCATCCTGCACCGCCGACGTCCGGCCGCCGGAGCTGGAGAAGTAGTACGCGGTGATGATGCGGCCGTCGTAGGTCAGAACCTGGCCGGCGGTGGCGCCGATCGCGAGATTCGTCTCGGGCCGCTCGGCGCGCACGCCCCCGTACATCTGCGAGCGCGAGTCCGGATACAGATCGAAGTCCTGCCCGGGATGCAGTGTCGCGAGCGTGTACGAGCGCGCGGCGACAGCCTGCGCCTCGTACGTCGCGACGTGCCAGCCGATCGGCGCCTCCCACGGGACGACGCCGCGCAGGTACCGATCGAGCGGCAGCACGTTCACCGCCATCAGACCGTCGCTCCGGCGCTTGATCACGACGTCGCCTCGATAGGGCAAGCGATCGACCTGCAGCGGCTGCGCACCGGGCTCGAAGCGGAGCGGCTGGTTCAGATTCGGATGGCGGAGCATGAAGCGGCGCCCGACCACGACCGCGCGCGCCGGCAGGTGCAGCTTGCTCCCGCGGGCGTCGACGACGACGAACGGCGACGTCGACCCGATGCGGATCGTCGGCCGGCCGCGCACGAGCAGGACGCGCACCGGCCGCGGCTGAACGATCGTCAGCTTCGTCTGCTGGTAGTAGTGCGCGAGGATTCGCGAGTACGAGAAGCCGTGCCGCGCGTAGCCCTCCGCTCCCCACTGGCTGAGACCCACGCCGTGGCCCCACCCCCGACCATCGAGGAGGAAGACGGTACCCGCGCTCGCGATCGACGGCAACGCTACGAGCACGAGCAGCGCTGCGGCACAGATCCTCACGGCGAACGCGGCAGGGCGGCGACCTGCCGGCAGATGCATGTACCGATCGTAGACTCGAATGCATGCGGAGGCTACTCCTCCTTTCGAGTGCAATCGTGTTCTTCGACACGCTGTTCTTCGCGGCGCTCACGCCGCTGCTTCCGCACTACGTCCACACCCTGCACTTCGGGAAGACGGGCGCAGGAGTTCTCGCCGCCGCCTTCCCGGCGGGCGCGCTAATCGGTGCCGTCCCGAGCGGCATGGTCGCCGCGCGCGTCGGTCCGAAGCGGACCGTGATCGTCGGCTTGACCGTCGTCGCCACGTGCACGGTGCTCTTCGGGGTCGCCGACCAGGCCTGGCAGCTCGACCTCGCGCGCTTCATGCAGGGCCTCGCCAGCGCGTTCTCGTGGACCGGCGCCATGGCCTGGCTCGTCAGCGCCGCACCTCCGGGCCGGCGCGGGACCCTGATCGGGACGGCATTCGGTACCGCGGTCGCGGGGGCGCTGTTCGGGCCCGTGCTCGGCGGTGTCGCGTACATCGCGGGAATCGGCTGGACGTTCGCCGTCGTCGGGGTGCTGTCGCTCGGGCTCGTCGCCTGGGCGGCCGCGACGCCGGACGAGCGGCCGACCGAGACGCAGGGGCCGGGCGCGCTCGTCACCGCGATCGCCGACCGGCGGATGCTCGCCGGCTGTTGGCTCGTGGTGCTGCCGTCGCTGCTCTTCGGGACCCTCTCGGTGCTCGCACCGCTGCGCCTCTCCGCCCTCGGCTTCGGCGCCGTCGCGATCGGTGCGACCTTCCTCTGCTCGGCGGCGCTCGAGGCGGTGAACAACGTCGTCCTCGGGCGGATCTCCGATCGGATCGGCCCGCTCCGCCCGATCCTCGCCGGCCTCACCGCCTCGGCGGCCATTGCCCTCCTGCTCCCCTGGCCGGACCGCCGGCTCGTGCTCGCCGTGCTCGTCGTCCTCGGCGGTCTCGCCTTCGGCACGCTCTTCACTCCGGCGATGACGATGCTGACGAACCGGTCGGAGGAGCGCGGCCTCGGCTACGGCTACACGTTCGCACTGATCAACCTCGCGTGGGCGCCCGGCCAGACGCTCGGCGCCGCGGGCGGCGGCGCGATCGCGCACGTGACGACGGATGCCGTCCCGTACCTGCTGCTGGTCCTGCTGTGCCTGGGCACGCTGGTCGTGCTGCGGCGGTCGGTCGTAGACTCGTCACGCGCATGAACACGCTCCTCGTTGCCAATCGCGGCGAGATCGCACTGCGCGTATTTCGCGCGGCGAAGGCACGCGGGTTCACGACGGTCGCCGTCGTCGCGCCCGATGACCGCGGTTCGCTCCACGCGCGCTCGGCCGACCGCGTCGTCGAGATTGCGTCGTATCTCGATGCCGGCGAGCACCTTCGGGCAGCCCGCGAGAGCCGAGCCGATGGCATTCACCCCGGCTACGGCTTCCTCGCCGAGAACGCCGAGTTCGCCGCCGCCGTCACCGCAGCCGGTCTTCGCTGGATCGGCCCCCCGGCGGACGCGCTGCGCGCGGGCGGCGACAAGCTGGCCGCTAAGCGGATCGCCGACGGCGCAGGGGTCCCGGTCGTTCCCGAGACCGCCACCCCACCCCTGATCGTCAAGGCCGCGGCCGGCGGCGGCGGGCGCGGCATGCGCGTCGTTCGAGCCGAGGCCGAGCTCGAGGAGTCGATCGCCGCCGCGCAGCGCGAGGCGAAGGCGGCGTTCGGCGACGATCGCGTCTACCTCGAGCGCTACCTCGAGCGCCCCCGGCACATCGAGATCCAGCTCCTCGCCGACGAGCACGGCAACGTCGTCGCGCTCGGCGAACGCGAGTGCTCCGTGCAGCGACGCCACCAGAAGGTGCTGGAGGAGTCACCGTCCACCGCGGTCGGGCCGGAGCTGCGGGAACGGCTGAGCGACGCCGCCGTTCGCTTCGCACGAGCCGTCGGATACGTCGGCGCGGGCACGGCGGAGTTCGTCCTCGACGACGCGGACTTCTACTTCCTCGAGCTGAACGGGCGCATCCAGGTCGAGCATCCGGTGACCGAGGCCGTGACCGGCGTCGATCTCGTCGACTGGCAGCTGCGCATCGCCGGCGGCGAGCGACTCGACGTCCGCGCCGCGCTGCACGGCCATGCGATCGAGGTACGGCTGTACGCCGAGGATCCACGATCGTTTCTGCCGCAGGCCGGCCGCGTCGAGCGGCTCGTCCTACCGACCACGATCCGTGTCGATGCCGGCGTCGCCGAGGGCGACGTAATCTCGACGAGCTACGACCCGATGATCGCGAAGCTCATCGCGGACGGCGAGACGCGCGAGGAAGCGCTGGACAGGCTCACGGCCGCACTGGCGGAGGTCGAGGTGGCCGGAGTGACGACGAACCTCCCGTTCCTGCGCTGGCTCGCCTCGCATCCGGCGCTGCGCGCAGGCGAGACGACGACGGCCTTCCTCGTCGAGCATCCACCGCTGTCGACTCCCCCGGCGTTGCTGCCCGAAGCCGCCTGGCGGCGCCCGTTCCGGCTCAATCTGCCGCCGCCGCCGCTGCGCCCCCCGCCCGACCTCGACGCGGGCGCCGCGCGGCACACCCACGCGGAAGGCACCTCGACCGTGACCGCGCCGATGCCGGGGACGGTCATCCGCGTGCCGGCGACGGAGCACTCGGCGGTGAAAGCCGGCGAGACGCTCGTCATCCTCGAGGCGATGAAGATGGAGACGCCGCTCACTGCGCCGTACGACGCGGTCGTCGCGGCGGTTCGTGTCCGCGAGGGCGACCATGTCGCAGCCGGCGCGACGCTGGTCGAGCTGACCGTCGACTAGAACAGCTTCTGCAGCTTGAGCGCGGCGCCCATGTCGCCCTTGATCTTCAGCTTGCCCGTCATGTAGGCGGTCGTCGGGTTCTGGTGTCCGGCGACGATGTCGGCGAAGACGTCGCTCGAGGTTGTGATCGTGACGTCTGGATCACCGCCGCCGTCGCCGCCCTCGCTGACGGTCAACCCGCCGTCGCGCACGTCGACGAGCCACTGCCCCTCGCCCTCGATGTCGAAGAGATACGAGTTGCTGACACCCGCAAGCTTGTCCGCATCCGCGCGCCCCGGCAGGCTTTCGAAGAACTCCTTGGCTGCCATCCGTTTGCTCCTAGCGTCGAGGGCTTGACGCCTGGACGCTACCTCAGGCGACGCCGCGCTCGGGCACGTGGCGCTCGATCAGGAGGCGCGAGAGCTTGTTCTGTGCGGCTGCGAGGCGACGCCGGTTCTCCTCGAGCGAGTTGCCGTCGGCACCCGCCTCACGCAGCGCCTGACGGTCGGCGACGATGCGGCCGATCTCCTCGCTGACGCTCTCGACGGTCTCGCGGAACGACCCGTCGTCCCGTTGCGAATGCATTGCGAAACTCGATTCGACACGCACGACCTGCTTCCTCGGTACTCGATAGCATCGCGCCCCGATGCGGGTGGAGCTCAGACCGGCGGGACCCGGCGACCAGGCGGTTCACCTCGACGCGGATCTCGCCGCGGGCGAAATCCGCCACCGCGAGGACGGGCTCGTCGCCGGCGCGCGCGGGGAGCTCGACGCCGACGCGCTGCGTACTGCTGCGGCGACCGCTGCACGTGCGCTTCGCGCAGGCGGCGGGACAGTCGCGTGGCGGGTCGACCCCTCGCTCGGGGTCGCGCCGGCCGAACAGGTGCGCGCATATGTGGAGGGCACCGCGTTCGGCGCCTACGACCCGGGCCTGCTCAAGCAAGGCTACGCGGGGCGCGCCGAGGTGGGGCTCGCCGTCGACGCCCCGCCCGAGCTTCACGACCTGGCGATCCGACAGGCGACGGTCTCCCGGCACGTCGATGCCGCCCGCAACCTCGTCAACCGGCCGGCGAACGACCTGACGCCGACAGCCCTCGGGGTGCACGCGTCTGCCTTCGCGCTCGAGCACGTCACCGTCGAGCGGCACGGACGCGATTGGATCACCGACCAGGGAATGGGCTCGTTCGCCGCGGTCGCGTCGGGGAGCGAGGAAGAGCCGCAGCTGATCGTCGTGCGCTATGACCCGCCGGACGCTGCCGGCGGCGCCGTCCTCGGGCTGGTCGGCAAGGCGATCACCTTCGACTCGGGCGGCGTCTCGCTCAAGCCGGCGCTCCGGATGCAGGACATGAAGGGCGACATGGCCGGCGGTGCAGCCGTTCTGGAAGGGATCGCCGCGATCGCAGAGCTCCGGCTCCCGGTGCGCGCGATCGCGGCCGTCGCCGCCAGCGAGAACATGCAGTCGGGTACGTCCTACCGCCCCGGCGACGTGCTCCGTGCATCCAACGGCAAGACGATCGAGGTGATCAACACCGACGCCGAAGGACGGCTCGTCCTCGCCGACGCACTGCACTACGCCCGCTCGAGCGGCGCCACGCACCTCGTCGACTTCGCGACGCTCACCGGTGCGATGTCGGCGGCGCTCGGCGATTTGATCGCCGGCTGGTTCTGCAACGACGAGACGCTCGCAGCTCAGATCGACGCCGCGATGGCCGCGAGTGGCGACCTCGGGTGCCGTTTCCCGCTGCACCGGCGGTACCGCCGCTACATCGACTCGACGTTCGCGGACATGAAGAACGCCTCGGAGCTCCGCGAGGGAGGGCCGGTCCTCGCCGCGATGTTCCTCCAGGAGTTCGCAGGTGACGGGCCCTGGGCGCACGTCGACATGGCCGGCCCGGGGTACGTGCAGCGCAAGCGACCGGACTACATACTCGACGAGGGCGGTACCGGCTACGGCGTCCGGCTGATAGTCGAGCTCGCGCAGGCGCTCGCGGCGCCGTGAACTTCGACCTCGAGCCGGAGCACGAGCTTCTCCGCGAGACGGTCCGCCGGTTCGCAGTGGAGAGGATCGCGCCGGAGGCCGAGGAGCTCGACCGGTCGAAGCGGTTCCCGTACGAGATCGTGAGCGAGCTCGGGGCGCTCGGCCTGATGGGGATGACGATCCCCGAGGAGTACGGGGGAGCCGGGACAGACACCCTCTCGTACGCGATCTGCATCGAGGAGCTGACGCGCATCGACTCGTCGGTCGCGATCACGGTCGCGGCGCACCATTCGCTCGGCACACTGCCGATCTACCTCTTCGGCGACGAGGAGCAGAAGCGCCGGTGGCTCCCCGACCTCGCGTCCGGGAAGACGCTCGCCGCGTTCGGGCTGACAGAGGCCGGTGCCGGCTCGGACGCGGGCGCGACCCGAACGACGGCCCGCCTCGAGAACGGCGAATGGGTGATCGACGGCTCGAAGATCTTCATCACCAACGCCGGAACGGACATCACCGCCTGCGTGACGATCACCGCCCTCACCGGCGACGGCGAGATCTCGAACCTGATCGTCCCGAACGGGACGCCGGGCTACGCCGTCTCCGCTCCGATGCAGAAGCTCGGCTGGCGCGCCTCCGACACGCGCGAGCTCGCCTTCCAGGCGGTGCACGTGCCCGAAGGGAACCTGCTCGGCCCACGCGGCGAGGGGTTCCGGCAGTTCCTGCAGATCCTCGACGGCGGCCGCATCTCCGTCGCCGCGATGGGCGTGGGGCTCGCACAGGGCTGTTTCGACCTTGCCTTCCGGTACGCGCAGGAACGCGAGCAGTTCGGGAGGCCGATCGGGCAGTTCCAGTCGGTGTCCGAGAAGCTCGTCGACATGGCGACCGAGATCGAGGCGGCGCGGCTGCTCGTCTACAAGGCCGCCTGGGAAAAGGATCAGGGGCGCCCCTTCGCCCGGACGGCGGCGATGGCGAAGCTCTACTCCGGTGAGCTCTCGCACCGGGTGGCCAGCGACGCGCTGCAGATCCACGGCGGCTACGGGTTCATCGACGAGTACCCGATCTCGCGGCTCTACCGCGACCAGAAGATCCTCGAGATCGGAGAGGGGACGAACGAGGTGCAGCGGATGGTGATCGCGAAGCACCTCGGGCTTGGGTAGCACCAGGGCTGTTAGTGTCGCGGCAGGTGCTCCTCTTCCGGCAATTCGTGGACGAGGATCTGGGCTGCGCCTCGTATCTGGTCGGCGATCGCGCCGCCGGGGTGGCCGTGGTCGTCGATCCGTCGCTGCAGATCGAGCAGTACGTAGAGGCCGCGGCGGCCGAGGAGGTGCGGCTCGAGCGCGTGCTGGAGACGCACACGCACGCCGACCACGTCTCCGGCCACGGCCGTCTGGCACTCGAGCACGACGTGCCGGTGGCGATCCATCCGATCGCCGACCCCGACTATCCGTTCGAGCCGCTGGCGGACGACCAGGAGCTCGAGGTCGGCCAGACCCGCGTCCGGGTGATCCACACGCCCGGGCACCGCCCCGAGCACTGCGCGTTCGTGGTCGACGGGCACATGGCGCTCACCGGCGACTCACTGTTCGTCGGCGACGCCGCGCGCCCCGACCTCGCGGTGGCAGCACGCGAAGGCGCGCGGGACCTCTTCACGTCGCTCGAGCGCCTCGCCGCGCTCGGCGACGACGTCGAGGTCTATCCGGGCCACGTCGCCGGGTCGCTCTGCGGCGGCAACATGAGCCCGGACCGCTGCTCGACGATCGCACGAGAACGATCGACGAACCCGGCGTTGCGCTTCGCAGACGTGCAGGCGTTCGTGCTCGACTCGGCGTCGATCTCGACGCCGCGCCCGCCGACGACCGAGCGGGTGGTGGCGATCAACCGCGGGCCTTGGCTGCCCCGTCCCGAGACGCCGACCGAGCTCGACGACCCCGCCGGCGCAACCGTGCTCGACGTGCGGCCGTTCGACGTCTACGCAGCCGGACATCTGCACGGTGCGATCAACGTCCCCGAGGCCGGCGCGTCGTTCGGCACGCGCGCCGGTTTCGTGCTCGCGGCCGGCGAGCGGGTCGTGCTCCACGCCCGCTCCGAGGCGGAGGCGCTCGCGGCGGCGCGGAAGCTGTGGGCGGTCGGCATCCTCGAGCTCGACGGCTACCTGGTCGAGGCGCAGACGCCCGAGACGCTCGCGGTGGTGGACGTGGACGAGCTGAAGCGTCTGCTCGAGACCGCCGACGTGCAGCTCGTCGACGTGCGCGAGTCGTCGGAGCGCGACGACGGCTACATCCCCGGCTCGAAGAACATCCCCTACCGGCTTCTGCGCAAGCTCGGCCCCGGTGCACTCGAACGGTCGAAGCCGGTCGTGACCGTGTGCGAGTCGGGATCGAGGGCGACGATCGCCGCGTCGCTGCTGCAGCGCGACGGGTTCGACGTGCGCGCCGTCGCCGAGGGCGGCGTCGCGACGTTCGAGGGCGACGTCGTCTCGTTCAGGCGCTGCGGGGCATAGCCCGCTCTCGCAGCGCGGCGATCTCGCCGAGGAACCGCATGGCGCCCACGTTGCGGTAGAACGCCTCTGCCTCGTCGAGCCACGGCCCGGGCTCGAGCTGTGCGCGGCGCAGGCGCGCGTAGGCGGCCTCGGTGTGGACGCCGGTCGCGTCGAGGATCGCGATCGCATCGCCGAGCCGCCCCTCGAGGATGGCCACGTTCGCGTCGATCCACACCGAGCGCCGCGGCGCGAGCTCGAACCTCCGCCCCGTGTCGACTGAGAGCCAGGCGAACTGCGTCGTGCAGTCCGCCGCGTACGTGGCGGTGCGGGGCTCCAGCGCCATTAGCTCCTCGACGAACGGGGCTGCTGCGTCGCGACGACCGAGCAGCAGCTGGAGGCTGGCCTGATAGACGAGACCCGGACCGCGGACCTGGGGGTCGGTCGCCTCGCGCAGGTGGTCAGCGGCGCGCTCCAGCTCTTCCAGAGCGGCGTGCTCGTCTCCGCGTGAAAGTGCGATCCATGCGCGCACCAGCCGCACATGGCCGTCGAGATAGTGGGCCTGTCCTGCGGTGCGAACGAACTCGTCCGCATAGCGGAGCGCCTCCTCCCACTCACCGCCCTGGTACCGGTCCCATGCCGAGACCGAGTCGAACCAGCGCCTCGTCACGTACATGCCGTAGCGGTTCACGACCTCCTCGATCCGGCGCCACACCGGCCCGGACGCCGCGAGGCCCTCGGTCGAGCGGATCAGGTCGGCCAGGTTGTTGAGCGCGCGAAACGTGATGCTCGGGTCGTTGATCGCCTCCGCGCGCTCGACCGCCTGCTCGAGCATCGCAACCCCGTCCGTCATGCCGAGCTGCGCGCGGGCGGTGCCGACCGTTATGAGCGCGTGAATGGCCGTCTGCTCGAGCCCGGTCTCCTCGGCGAGCTCGAGCGCGCGCAGGCTCAGCGGGATCGCAGCCTCGCTGTCGCCGGCGAGCATGACGAAGCGTGCACGTGCCATGAGTGCCTGTGCGACGCTCTCGGTCGAACCGCTGCGCTCGGCGAGCTCCACCGAGCGTGCCCCGTGGCGGAGCCCCGATTCACGGTCGCCGCCGTACAGCGCGTAGAGGGACAACGCCGTCTCGGCATCGGCTGCACCGGCGAAGTCGCCCACCGCCTCGCTCTCGCGAGCGGCCGCCTCGACGAGCGGCGCGGAACCGGGATCGAGCGTGCCCGCCGCGACCGCGACCACCTCGAGCAGGAGCTCCCGGCGCTCGGGGTCGCCCGGCCGCAGATCGAGGGCTCGGCGGTACAGCTCCGTCGCTTCGTTGAATGCGCCGAGCGACCGCGCCCGGTCACCTGCGGCTCGCAGAGCCTTTCGCGCCGGCCCTTCCAGCGCCGCCGCGTCGCCGCCTGACGTCCGCGCAAGAGCCAGCGCCTCGCTGTAGTGGTGCGCGACGAGGTCGGGACGGGACGCGGAGCGCTCGATCCACTCGGCGGCGAGGCGATGCTTCTCCGAGCGCGCGGAGCGCGGGAGCTGCGCGTACGCGACGTCGCGGACGAGGGCGTGCCGGAACGCGTACTCGGGATCGCCGGTCATCGTCGACGACCGCTCGCGGCGGACGAACTCCTTGCGGACGAGGCGCTGCAGGAGCTCGTCCGCGTTGCTCGCGCCGAGCGCCTCGACTCCGCCGCGCCAGAAGACTTTCCCGAGCACGGACGCGTCCTGGAGCAGCCGCTTCTCGGAAGCGTCGAGCAGATCGAGCCGCGCGGCGATGATGCCCTGTACCGAGTCGGGCAGCTCGACGTCACCCGCCGTGCCGAGCATCCGCGCGTACTCCTCGGCGTAGAGCGGGTTGCCGCCGGCCTGCTGGACGAGCCTGGCCTGTACATCCACCGCGAGCGCAGAGCGGCCGAGCAAGGCGCCGACGAGCTGCGCCGTATCGTTGTCGGAGAGCGGCGCGAGCGCGATCGTGTGCGAGTTGAGCCGCCCCCCGCCCCACGTCGGGCGCCGCTCGAGGAGCTCGGGGCGCGAGGTGCAGAGGACGAGCAGCGGGACGTCCCGCGTCCAGTCGACGAGGTGCTCGACGAAGTCGAGGGTGCCGTCGTC
>Ga0335082_10004005_pt1 | contig 16032 bp, 28 predicted proteins | sample Lox_Sample_41_FD_206718 | JGI IMG/M metagenome (GOLD analysis project Ga0335082, IMG submission 206718) | Soil microbial communities from Loxahatchee National Wildlife Refuge, Florida, United States - Lox_Sample_4.1 | ecosystem: Environmental > Terrestrial > Soil > Wetlands | place: USA...
ATGTACCCGAGTTAAACCCAAATAACCAGAAAGGTTAATCCAATGTCCGAAAGCAACTCTACTCGCGCCCTTAAGCTTATCGTCAAGAAGCAGATCACGGCCCAGCATATCAAGCTGGAGAACGGTATCGAATACGTAATGCGTTTCGAGTGCCCCATCTTCAAGGCTAAGGACGAAGTAAAACGCCGCGCCCCGCGCAACCCGGACGCGGACCCCGCCCCGCGCCAGGAACCGCCGATGCTGGTGCGCGTTACCGACTTCACCAACGGCGAGCCGGTGAAGGGCGAAATCATCGTTCCTGCTGTCTTAGAAACCGAACTGAAGGATGCCTATCCCGACGACACTTATGTTGGCAAAACCTTCCTGCTGGTGAAGCATCGCCCCGACGGAAAACGCTACAACACTTTCGAGGTCAGCGAAGTCGAAATTGACACCACTGAATACGACGAAGAAACCGGCGAGATTGCCGAAACCGAGGAACCCGCCAAGCCCGCTAAGGCCGGTGCGAAGAAACGGGCGGCATAAACCGGGGCTCTAACCGCACTTCTATCGCTGACAGTTTCTGGAGAATGGCGGAGATTTCGCCATTCTCTTTTTCCGTCTTAGATGTCAGCGCCAACATGTTCGTTTCGAGGTTACTCACGCGTTGCCACAGCACGCCGACTGAGAACACGGAACTCGCCAGACTAAGCATCAGCGATACGACTACACCTATCGGCATCATTAACCCCTGATCGCTAGAGCGCCGTCTGTGATGTGTTACCATTACCATTTGCGCTTTGCTCCCGGTGCTTTCTTATTGACCTTCGCTGGCTTGGTTAGGTCAACCGCCTTATCGGCCGCTTCCCTCAATGCTTTACGCTCCGCCTTCTGCCGCTCTCTCAACGCGATATCACACGGTCTTGTGCGGATAATGCGCCGAGGTGTGTCGTCACGCTTATGCATCACGCTTATGCATCACGCTTATGCATCACGCTTACGCCTCGCTAAACGGCACGTCGATAACGCTACCCTTCTTCGCCTTAGCCTTCGGTGTCCGCAACGCTTTTGGCGTAATATTCGTCGCCGGTCCTGGCTTCGTTTTAACCTTCCGCTTAGCCTTCGCCAATGCGGGCAATTTCCCTTCGCGCAGCAACCGTCTCCGTGCGGATACGCCCGGCTCTTTGGGCTGCCGCACGAGATTGGTGACATTGATGTGTGGCGGTTCGATGGGTGTTTCGGCCGCCTTGATGCCTGCCTTCATGGATTTCCGCCGCAGCCGGTTTTCGCCGATGGTACCCAGCTTGCTGGGTATACTTTCCGGATTAGCGAGTATACCGATAGCGAACATCCCCAGCCCGGCGCCGACGAAAATAAATCCCAGCACCACAACCGCGCCGCGTATAAACTGATGCCCCAACCAATCCATCCAACCGGCTGCCCCCGGCGCGAGTGCGCTGGCGGCGGACGCGCCGGCCGATGCGATAGAGCCGGTCGCCGACGCGCCGAGTGCGGCGGATGGTGCCGCGCCGGAGATGCCGGCGGCGATGCCGTTGGCCCAATCTTGCGCGGTAGCGGGAAACGCCTTACCTGCTTCCCATTGGGCCTGCGCTGCGAGGAAATTAGGGTTGGTGATTAAATTCTGATCAACGGGCGAGTTAACGGACACGCCCGCAGCGTTCGCTAGGTACTGTGCGTAACTTGCACTATTTTGCGATGTATTAGAATAATCACCATTCACCCACATATTTGTTGCGGCGGACAATGTTTGACCCTGATATCGCGGCGTATTCCAGTTCGCAACTTGCGCAGCAATACCGGACGTAACATCTGGGTACGCGGTCTGCTGTCCGCCCAGCATGATCGCGCCCGGATTATTGTTGGTGATTGTCCACGCCATTGGCGCTTATGCCTTCCCCGTAACGGTGGCGCGTGACGGTTGGTGCCGCACCGTCTGTTTGAACGGCTGCGGCGCGCGCGTCATTGACAATGCAGGCGTGACGCTAGGCCCGACCGGGTAATTATCTTTACCGAACGGAAAGAACTGATCGCTAACACTCGGCATTGGCGCGCGCCCGTGCGGCGTCGCATGGAACAAGTTAGCATATGTCCGCTGCGTTTCCTCAAGCGGTGCGTGTCCGATGCCGCCCGGCGACGAATATGCACCGTTATTTCCCTGCATCGCATCATGAAACCGTGCATCGGAATAGTCGCCGAACGTGCCACCGACAAACGAGGTTTGACCAATCGTGCCGACCACGGCCTTGTCGCCCGGCGCGGACGGCTTCCCGGTTAGCATCTTTCTCCAATCGAACATTTTATGCCTCCACACAAAGCAGTGCAATTTCCGCGAAGTTGAGCGCGGGCACGCTATATTGAATAGTCTGTTTAGCAATTATACGATCATTGCGGATAGATGGTGCTTTATAATCCGTCATCTTGCACGTATCACAATCCTTATAGATGATCGCGGCGGCGAGTATTAGAGCCAGGAAAAATAAGACCGCATTTTCGCTCATGTCGCAGCATCCTATTGTGTGATTTTATATGCACCGGTTTTTTGTGCTTCGGCTAGACTACCAGTGCCGTATATAGAAATCTCACCGGCACTGGAAGATTTATTTTGGCGTGTGCTCTTAGTAACTGCCGGAACGGATGATTGGGTGTTATCCGGCGACGTAGAATTCTGCGCAGCACCTTGTTCAACCGGTGTTGTACTTTTCTGCAAGGTCGCCAGTATATCCGTCCACGACTTCACGGGCGGCACATCAATATTCGCGATTTGTGGTGGCGTGTAACCGGCAGTTTGTGACGTATCTGCAACCGTGTTTGGCGTGTGCTTAAAATATGCATAAGCCACCACACCTAACGCGGCAACACCAAACACGATTGCAGCGTCGCCCGATGTCATGCCAAATTTGCCCGCAATTGCAGTTCCTCAATCATGGCTTTATACAGCACAAATGCTGCGTGATCGTATCCACGCGTAATCAACAGACAGGCCGGTTTGATAACCCGGCACCAATATATCGCCGCAAACGGCGCGCTTTCCTTGGTATCCATTTTGCGCAACCATTCCGCGACAGCCGGGCCTATCACGTAGTAGTTATCCAACGCCTGTTTGCCGCCCGGAACTGTCATCATAGCACCGTCGCGATACTCGCGCAAAATCTGCAATTCGTCGCACTTATCATCCTTGCCCAAAATCTCAACAAACGCCGTCGTGATAAAACACATTCCGCCGCTGTTAATCTGCGCAATATCGGTCTGGCCCTGGATTGCGGTCTTGCTTACATCCGCGTTAATCTGCGCCTGTTGCACACCTGCCGCAACAACTGCCTGTTGCGTCACCTGCTGCATTTGCGCAATCTGAAGCGTTGTATTGTTGTTCGACGCGGTGATTGCGGCCTGCAATGAATTGCTACTTTCGGCGATTGCCTGCTGTGTGCTTAGTGACTGATTAGCAACCTGCGCAGCAAGCGTGTTTTGCTGCTGCGTTGTCTGCGCCGCGAGCGTGTTCTGCTGCTGCACAGTCTGCGCCTGCAAATTGGCCACGGCGACAGCGGCGGCCACCTGATCGGCCTGTGCATTAGCCTGCGTATTCAGCGCGGCGAGCTGTGTCTGGGCGTTGAGCTGCTGTGCCTGCAACGCCATGCCTGCTTGCACGGTTGTCGGGTCATAACCGGGCGACGTGCTAACAACCGTAGTTCCAGACGATCCGCCGTTGTTCATGAACAGATACAGCACGACAAACAGCAGGATTAACCCGGCCGTTTTCATGGGATTATTTTTCACCCAATCGAGCATGATAACCCCCTGTTAAAGCTGTGCGCGCCCGGTGCCGCCCGGCCCCAGCGGAAACGGCGTATTACCCATGCCGATATTGCGGATATCGGTTGACGCGAATTCCGGATAATTGGTTTGATACCCGAACGCGTTAATCTGCGGCTGCGTGCCGAGATCGGCGAGATTTCCATCCGGCGTAAACTGACGCGGGTTATATAGACCACCGGCCATACTGGGAATGCCGTTAGTCTCGACGGTCGGCGTCACCCATAACTGACCCTCGAGCTGCGGGAACGCAACACCGATTGACGATCCGCCATTCCGGTACCGCGTCCGCACGGCGCCATCAATCGGCGAGTGCACGGCGAGCTGTAGCGTCTCAAACGCGTAACTCTGCGCGCCTTCATCAGGCAACCGCTTGCGCTCATGCACGTAATGCACAAGCGGCTCATTCGTCGGGGCGTCACGCACATCCGCGAGCGCCTTCTTTTTGAATAACCCGAACATGGCTCGCGTCTCCTTAGTATGACACGCTTGTGCCCAGCACACTCGGCATAGTGAACGAACCCATGCCGGAGCTAGCCGGACCAGCACCGGTAACCGGGGCGGTCGCCGCGCCGAGTGCGCCGGAGAACGCCGAACCGGCCGCCTGGATCACGCCCGCGGTGTTGGCTTTCTTGCTCACGAGCGTTGCGAGGATCGCCACGCCAACGATGGCAACAGCGATTGTAACGAGGGGCTGCATATCCATGTCTTATCTCCTTAGAGAAACATCAGGGCCATACCGGCGTATTTCGCCACGGTGCCCCACATATCGCTGTTTGAACTCGACTTGTCCGCTTTGGGCGGGGCGTTCGGCGCGGCAACTGGCGCAGCATTGGACGCGCTTGCGGCCGGGTTAGCGGTGACGGTGGCCGGACCGCTAAGGCGTGCGTTAGTGAGCTGCTGGAAAAATCCCTTATCGGCGGAGAACATCAGCGCGACTAGCACAAGCACCATGAAATATACCGACAACCGTTTCCACTCGCCACCCAAATATCCGACCGCGCCGACCGCACCAATCGCCAGCAATCGTGTACCGAACCCGCCTTTGCCGCCGATATCCGTGACCAACTCGTTGCCCAGATCAATGTGTGTGTCCCGCACGCCGGAAATCACCATTAACAGGCCGATAAATACCATCGCGAACGGCATGTTAATTTAGCTCCCTGGCGCGGTAAACCATTGCATGAATGTGCCGCCGAATTGTGTTGCGCTATCCAGCGGTCCGCCACCAGTCGGACCGGTGAACAACCCGTGCAGGGTGTTGGAAATGATGCCGCCGACGCCGGGATTTTTGTTGGCGGCGGCGCTAGTGCTTGATGCACTAGTCGACTTAACCGGCCCAACAAAAAATCCCATATACTTCGGCAATTTTCCCTGTGCGGTGATGTGCACGAAAAACGCCAGCACGAGGAAACCAAAAATCGTGTTAGAGTGCATGACTTGGTTTCCTCTAATTGGCTGTTAAACCAAACCAACTTTCTGCGCCAGAACCGGCCACTTAGCACCGATCATGTACGCAATCAGAACGATGATGAGAAGTTTCAGCATAATAGTCCCCTTAGTCCATGTTGCCGACGATGTGCGCTAGCACGTATTTCCACAGGATCATGAGCACCAGAAAAAATCCGATGAACATCGCCCAATGCTGGGCGTCCATGTCCTGACTGAACGGGCGCTTAAGCCAGTCGCTAAAATACTGCATTTGGCGTCCTCCGATTGTAGGTTAAGCCGCGCCGCTAACCCCATGATAGCGGCGCGACTTAAGATCAAACGCCGTACAGCGCACCAGCGTTGGTGATCTGCGACACGATAGCAAGACTTTCCCAGCCCACATAAGCCACGGCCGCCGCGTTGAGGCCAGTCGGGTTCAAAATAAGCTGCATGTTGCCATATTGCACCGTCGAAATGGGTTTCAGCCGATGCGAGAAATAGTACGTGCCGATGGGGAAATCATCGCCGATAGTCTGGCGCTCCCACAGCTTCACAAGATACGCATCAGCCTTGAAAATATTCGTGTAGTTAGCGGCCTGGAGCGCCCAATAGTTAATGAACGCCTCAGTTCCGATCCACGGCGCCACACCGTCGCGCAGCACGACGTACGTGCTCATGAAATTGCGGAAGTTGCTGTAAGAAATGGGGTTATCCACAGCATTAACCAGCGGCGTAACGCTGGTATAATTCAGCAGATAAGCCGTGGCCAGATCGAGTGTCGGGAGCACCGGGCCAGTTTTCGGATCAGTCGGCAACTGATCCAGGAAATTCTGGTACACCGTATACGTGATACCGGACAGCGTACCAATGTTCGCCGATGCCGACAGATAAACCGTATTCGTAACGTCCGTCGTGGTCGCGGCGCAGAACGTCGGCGTGAACGTAAACGCGAGGTTCATGGTCGCATTCACGACGTTCGCGAAAATGGCACCGCGCAGATCAAAATCACCGTAGGAAATCGGCACCTCATAGAACACGCGGAAGTTCTGCACTGTGCCGGTACCGGCCACGGTGCTAGCCGTCGAGTTAACGCCAGCAATCGCGCCCGTGCCAGCGGCGGCCGGATGGTTGTTGCCGTAGCCCATCGTGTTATCGGACGTAAACGCTGCACCAAACACGGCCTGCCGGCGCGCGGTGGCCAGCGCCATCAGATGCCAGCCGTAGGTGTTTACGCGCTGTTGGTTCGACAGATCGGTAAACGTGACGTTAGATAGCACGTTAGCAAGACCGAGATTGGTGAGCGTCACGTTGTCGCCCGCCGCGCCGGACGTGGTGAATTTGCCGAAAATCTCGATCACGAAGCGCTTGATCAGCCCGACATTGCGTGGCGCGACATTCGTGGTCACACCGAGACCGGAGATCGTGCCGCTCGCGATGGGGAGCCACATGTCAATAGCGTTCGCCAGAATGAGAGAGCGAGCGGCCATGTTTGCGGCCTGCGGATTTCCGCCGCCCGTATTCGCCATAGGCTGCTGAATTGCCATGGTTAGATATCCTTTCCAGTGTGAGCGGGATGCCAGATAAGCGCAATGCCGAAACCGGCGATAAGCACCATTAGCGTGATGACAAACCAGTTGTATGGGTTGCCCATTAGCGCGAAGTTAAGCGGAATGTATTTCACGGCGTTAACTCCCGTTATCGGAAGCACCACCAAAGCCGCGTAGGCCAGACGCAACGGCACCGATAAGGAGCACGCCAATGCTCGCCATCAGGACCACCGTCACCCAATTGACGATATTCCAGGTCAGATAGTTCGTTTCCACACTGGTTTCCCCATGCTAAAGCGCGCGCCTTTTCGGCCGCAATCGTGCGTCAAATCTCTCCGTGATCCGGTCCGCACTGGGCGCGGGGCCTACGGTGAGAAGGCTGTTTTCGCCAACGTCATACCACTTGCTGTGATACTTCGGTAAGCGTTCGTCTAGCGCACCATGGGGTAGAAACGCTTCGACGGTTTTACGGTCTTTGTCAGAATTGAGATGGAATGCCGTATAGAAATCCGCCTCACTCACCGCAAAACGCGTAATCCATACCGGGCGCTGGGTGAGAATAATCGCCGGTATCTTCTTGCTTCGGCCCTGCGTTAAGAGCGCGCGTAACGCGCCCTTATCAGGGACCATGTAACCTTCATCAATATACAGCCCGATATTTTCGCGCTTCCAAATTGACCAAAACCACGCTTCGACCGCCTCATCATCGTCTGGTTTAGGGTGTACAATGTACAGGCCGGGGTGCTTTGGTAATTTCTCGCCGAGCGAAATCTCTTCGATATACCTTGACGAATTCAGTAAATCGTCGCCTTTATAGTCAACGATCACTGTGGGGCGACGGTGAAAGCCGCTTTCGGATAACAGCCACGCCCCATACTGCGTTTTGCCGCTACCCGTGCGCCCGAATATCAGCGTTCGCTGATCGTCGCGGGGCAGGCGGAAACCCGGCATTATTTTGCGGCGGCCGGGGGCGTGCTGCTCTGCGCGCTCGAATGCGTGGCGACATTGGCCACAACGGTGAGCAGCGAAAACGCGCCGCCGACAATGGCCGTGAGCTGATCACCGGACAGGTAACCCTTAGCAACCAAAAATCCGCCGCAAAGAATGGCGATGTTCTGGAGCTGGTTCACAGCGGCGGTATTCGTGAGAAATGAGAGCATGTTGATCCTCCGGGAGTATGGCCGGTGCGCCGGAACACACCAGCCACAATGTACAGCCAAGCAGTATTCGCGAGAAATGTCAACGACTTTCGGGCTTGCTTACTTTAGAAATTGCCCGGCAAGCATCGCGAAATCTGTGATAGTCTGTGATGATTGCTTTGATGTATTCATTATGACCTTGTGTCGCGTTTAGTTCGGCCAGCAAGTTTTGCTGGTATTCTTTACTGTATCGCGTGAGTGGCGGGCAAGTATAGATGATTACTCTACCTGGAGCTTGCTCTATAGTCTCACCAATCGAACACGCGTTACATGGCACCAGCGGCGAGAGTAGCATCAACACTATCGGGGCCAGGATCACCCGCGATAGCCAGTTTCTCGTTTGCCGCTGCGGCAACATCGGCGGCACCGGTAAGTAGCTCATTTGTGGCCTCAACTTTCGCTTCTTCCTTCACGGCCTGAATAGCCTGCTGCGAAAACATGCGGATCACCGCATAAACTGCGAGTGCGCCTGCGCCAATGGCGGCAACGCCGACGATGGTTAGTCTGTCCATTTGCATTCTCCTTAGCAAGGTAATCCGGGCGGACACGGAAACGGTGACCAAAACACAGTCATCGCCGCCGCGAGTTTATGACCGTGTTCGTAAAGCAGGTAAGCAACGCCGAAAGTGAGCGCGGTTCCGGTAAGGAAGATTTCAGCGTAACGGTTCATTCCGGCAACATCCTTTCTAGTTTGAATGTAGCGCCGGGAAATCGCGTAACGAGATAATTTAGTCGAAGCTCGGCATCTTCACGTGTCGCATAAATATCCTCTTGTAATCCGTTAACATCGAACGAGAAAAGTTTTCTGCCATCATTCCATGTTATCCGCCACGGTGACGATTTAAGAAACAAGCATCGGTAAACACCTGCGCACTCGGCTTCACCCATCACACACCCGCCGCCTGAAAATGCATAGGATCAGGACGGCTTACGAAATCTCCGCCCCACGTCCAACCTTCGGCCTTAAACGCGAGCACTAGCGGGGACTTAGCGTGGAAGCCATACTGTGACAGATGCCCCATCGGATTGCGCTCAACATCAACGTCTATCGCACAGCCATAGGCATGCATTGATAGCGTATTACCGCCACGGATTAGGCGGTAATTGAAACTGCCACCATAAGGAAGCACAGGTTTCATACAACCGTATACTAACTTATATTGATCCAGCACACGCGCAAAGCTAGCCGCGCATTTCCGATGCATTGGAATGCGCTTCACCGGCCTGCCTTCATACGTGATCTCAAACGGCGGTACAACGTACACGATATTTGCAGCGTACCAATGCTCGTTAACCTGCGAATGATCACTCCCGCGCGGATTGCCGTAAAACGTGTCAACGTCGCGCTGATTAGGCCAATTGTTATGCATGGCTCATCCTCGCCTTATACGCAGCGAAATGGCCAACAGCAATCGTGCCGCTTACCACCGCGAAATTGAACCACAGTTGTGCGGTCTCACCCATACCAGTAACGCCGTAATGATCCATTAGCTTAACGCTCGCATCGGCGAAGCCGTTAGCCTCGAATTCGTTCAGCGCCAATTCCGGGATTTTGACCGCAGCCGCTGCTACGCCGGTGATCGTTACCAGCATCGCTGCGACACCGTTCAGAGTAGCTTGAACCGACTTGCTTTCGCGCGGTTTTCTGGGGCCGGTTTTGCGCTTTTTTCGTCCGGTTGGGGTGAGTTCTTCGTCGCCTGTTCCGGAGAAATCGGCAGGGTTGACAATTCCTCCGCTTCCTCCGTCTCCTCCACCTCCAATTCCGTCACCAAGTTCAGCAACTCGGCTATCATCTGCTTCAGTTCGTGCGTCTCCGTTTCCAGCGTCTTCAATTGTGCCAGAACCGCGGACAACTCTGCGGACGATCCTTGCCATGTATTTACACGCTCCTCTAAAGCGGCGAGCTTAACGCCCATTGCTGTGGTTTCTGCGGCGGCGATAACGTTGGCCGCGAGGTGTTCGGCTTGTTCGACGCGCTCCGCGGCATTTTCCTGCACCGCAATCGCAACGTCTACTTCGCTCTTAACTTGTTCTGCTATAGTTTTCGAGACAGCAGCGTCAATATCAGCCGTTGACATTCCTGCACCTGCATTTCTAAGTTGACAACCCTAAAGCACAACTCGGTGTACGGGATATCGAGCGACGGAACCGCGCGGAGAAGTTCGAACGCCTCCGCGCATTCCGATGGTTCATAGGGCTTGCCCGGTGTTGTCATTGTAAGGATGCTCCAATGCCTTCAAGCGAGTGTCAAGATCGGCCGTCTGCTTGAACAAATATTCGACATGCTGCGCAACCATGCCCAACGCCGCGTTCAACGCGATTTCGCCCGGCGTGGCGATGTATGCGGCGGCCGGTTCCTCCGGCACGTGCTGCGGCACATCGTTGCACACGTGCTGTGCAGCGTGGTGCGCGGTTAGGGCGGCGAATGTAGGGTCAACGTCGGGGACAATTATTGCCGAACCGTGCGGCAGAACATTCGTCGGGGATAAGAGTGTCGCACTTTCCTCCTTGGACGTTGATGCAGTCAATTCCGCCGTGATGTCCGTCCCGTTCTGATCCTGGATTTGCATTTCCTTCGCCTTTCTTAAGCAAAATTGTAAGCGCGTTTTCGATCCGGCCTAACCGTTCATCAAACGATTTCGCCAACGCAACCGTCGCGTTGAGCTGCTGTTCGATTTTCGACGGGTCTAGACCCAGTGATTTCATCATCATTTTTAGGGGCATGGGGTAACCTCTGTTGTGCTGCATGGATACGCATTCGGACTAAGGTCAGGATTTGCGCGAGCTTAGCGCGCTCCGTATCGTCACAGCTAAAGTTTAGGCTTAGCTGCGGTTGAGAGCGTGCCGGTTTGCGCGCGGTTATTTTAACTCTTTGCATATGAACGCCGCGCCGTTTGTTGCCGACTGTACATACACGTCGCCCTGCGCACAGGGCAGACCGATTTGTTCGTATCGTTCGCCTGGTTCCAGGCCGATGCAATTCGTCACCGCGAGCTGTGACTTGGCCGCCGCGTTGTATGCAACCGCCTCGTCACTGGCGTTGTTGTACGTGAAAAACAGCGTCGTCGCCGCCGTTTTGGGGTTTTGCAGCATGAAGCCGTAACGGACGCCACGGTGTTTGAAAAGCTGCGACGTTAACGCGATTTGTGGCGTGTTTGCCACAGCGATGGTTGTCGAGTAGTCATACCAGAAATTAGCGTGCGTTTTGTCGCACGTCCATTCGCATGGCGGGATGAGCGCGTCAACGAAGATTAACCGCAGTTTGCCAACGAGCGGAGAGAACGACACGAGGTCGCGGGTAAACAATGGTGGCTGCGTGACTAGCGGTGATACTACGCCGGTATTTGCCTGACACAAGATCGGTGCATCAATAATGCCGATTTCAATAGAGTAATCGTTTGCAGGATCGGACAGGCACAGCGGATACCATCCCTGCGTTGCACCGTTCACCTTGATACGCTGGCCGCTGCCCTTGATGCTTAACACGACTTTGCCGGGACAGTCCGACGCGTCGATGTACACGGATTGGATGGATGTCATTCCCTTGGCCTTAGCCTCGGTTCCGATGTCGATCACAAACCGCTCACCGTTGAATTTGCCGAGCGTATATCCCGCGCCGAGCTGTGGCGTCTCGCCGGGGAACGCCATGGCGTCAATGTCGAGCCGCGGGTAATCGGACCATTGTTCGTTCATGTCGCCAATGGTCGATGACGCGAGTGTTCCGTCAAGCGTAACAGTGATCGAATTGGGTCCGTTAGCCGCGCTGCTTAAACGCGATAATGAAACGCCAGATGTGTCTTTGCGCATGTGTTTGTCCCGTGTTCTATGAAGTCCTTAGACTAATATGTATCCGTAAATTTGCGCCGAGCCCGCGTTTAATCGGGCAGAAATTTCTTCGCTTGGTGTATAATCGCCATGTATCGCGAACGACTGCCCTGCCCCAAGAATAGATATTGTGACATCGCTAAGCGTCACATCGGGTGCGCGGATTTCCACGTAATCTGGCCCATCATTATAGATGTAAATCCCCTTGCGCCTAACACCCTGTCCGGCCAGCACAACAGATGACGCACCGGCTAACGCCGCGTTGAACGGTGCCATGACGCCAGACGGCGTATCAACTCGCCAGACATATGGCGGTATAACAGCATCCGTGAATACTAGCGTTAGCGCATATGTTGTGGGCGAATTAACGCGCTTGCCGGAACCGTCTGTTACGAAACCTAAATTTGCAACAGTTTCCCAAGATGGCCGCCTGGTCGCGTTGACATTATATTTGTCAGTATAACCAACATCGAATGAGCCGCTTCCGCTTGGCACGATTAATGAAAACCAACCCTGTGATGATGGGGGGCACGTAATAATCTGCCCGCTGTCGCGGTTTTGCAATGATAACGATCCATCGCCCGGCCCATTATCTATGTATACACTGGCGAGCTGTGTCAACCCGCCGGAGTTCATCTGCGATGATATATCAATGGTCGTTGATACGCCGTTAATGCTCTCCGGCCGCGATGCATTATACCAGTCGGCATTGACAACCGCGTTAACGGTCCCGGTTCTGAAATCCAAATTGGGCACGAAACGGCTCGTAATGAATTTTCGTCCGCCGCCTAATGTACGCGGGTTATTCGATCTCATTATGTCGCGCCTAATGTCCGTGTTAAATAACGCTGCGTGCCATCAGCTTTGAACGTTGGACTATTCAAAGTTTTGGTCACTGATTTGCCGTCAACAATATCGACAATGTCAGTATATGTCAAGGTGTTTGCCCCCTTGGCGCGCACTTTTTCTTTGCCGGTCGCTGCGTTGCGGGCCGCGTAAAGCTTCTTGGCGGCGATATGCACATGGGTGAATTCGGCCTCGAGTGACCATGCGCCAAGGCGGGCTTGGTCAAGGGGCATATCGAGCGCGGTGCAAATGATGCTATCCGTGTCGCAGTAGATTGGATTTTCGGCGCGGGATATACCGAGCATGAGTTCGGCGCGGGCGGCGCCGGTAATGCTCGCGGCTGTGGCGACGTTGCTGAATTTCTGGTGTAGAGCGGGACGCGCGTAAATCGTGTATTCGGGGCAGGATAGATGGATGGTCGCGCCCTCTAGTTCCGGTTCAAAACCCAGTAAGCAGAGTTCCATGTCTTTGAACTTGCGAGGGTTGATAGCGAAACGACCGTAGGCGTTGTTAAGTAGCAGTTTAGTGCGCAAGGATTTGCCCTGCAAGATTTTATCATCGGGCGTTGCCTCGAGGCGCTCCTTAAGCGCAGCGCGGGTTTCGTATAGAGGGATGATGAATTTTGAGAAGTCAGAGAATTCGTGAAAGTCTATCGTGCGGCGCAGCTTAATATTGGAAATTAAGCCGAGGTTGAGGGCCATGTTATATTCGTGTATAGTAGTGTGGAAAATTCCGTGTTTAACGGATGATGTTAAGGTATTGGTTTCTGGGTCGTAAGAGAGAAGCGCGTTGCGGTTGTCACATTCGAGTTCAATGAATGCGGTATCGGGACGGATAGCCGGTTTGTTGGTGAACACATCGAAGGTCGAGCTAATAGGATGTTTGTAGTTCGCCATCGCGTTGGGATAACTGCTGTTAATATCGTATAGTTTATAGGCGCCCGTATAGTGACCTTTTGGGGCGATAAGCTCGACGCGTCCGCCGAAGTAGAAATGGCGGAAATATTCGTCGGTGGCCTCGCCGAAGGTGCCAATATCGGGATAGATACGGGTGAGGGCTTTGATCGCCGCGCCACCAATGGTTAAGGCGTCCCCGTGTTCGGCGCGGAATTCTTTGATAGCCGGGAGCAAGTTTGCGCAGTCGGATATGCAGTAACTTGTGATTTCGGGGCGGTGCTGATTGCGCAGTTCGGGTGTAAAGTAAGAATAGTCGATTTCTTCTTTAGAGATTGCGGATAATTTTACGGGTAGGATGTGCAGACTATCGCGCAATTCGTGACGACCGTAACGGGCACGCATAAGGGCGCTGCCCTTGAACTGCACACGGCCGGACAACAGCGACAGTAAGAACATCCAATCGAATTTGCCACCGTTGTGCGCGTAAATTGTGTAGGGAGCAGGAAGCGAATTGAAGGCATCAGCGACCTCCTTAAGCCATTCAACAAAGTTCTCGTTCCAGATCACGATTGGTGGGAATTCGTCCGCGTAGATCACGCCGAGGAAGGGCACGATGCGTTCATCGGGTTTGGTGTTGTCGAAAGGGTTGGTTTCAGTGTCGAATATGGCGATGTTGTTGGCGCGGGACTTGGCGTCACTAGCACGAGTGCGGGAACGGGCGGAATGACCACCGCAGTGCGCGCGCGCCTTGTCACGTATGGCGCGAGCTTGTTTGGCACGTTCAATGGTTTCGCGTTTGGCGTTCTCACGCTGGATCGTGCGCGGTAGGATCATGCGGCGTTCGCCGTTTGGTGTACGGATTAGGACGGACATTAGAGCAAGCCCCGTTTGCGCGCGTAAGAGGTGCGGTTATACTCGCGCTGCTTCTCTTTAAGCTCCGGTTTAGCCGCGCGGTATTTTGCCATATACTCACGCAGGTGCGCTTTGTATTCTTCGGACTGCTTGTATGCAGCTTCATAAGCGCGTTTGTCGTCGCGATTTTTGTGGGCCATTAGAGGATGCCCCGCTCGCGTGCTTGGCGAACAGCGCGAGCCGTGGATTTGCGCGCGTTGCGTTCGGCTTTTGTCTCGGCTTTAACAACCGGTTTAGTCTCGGCTTTAACCTCTGTCTTAACAGCAGGTTTAGGCGGAGGGATTGGGATTGCGGGTTGATTGCCACTTACGATAACGTGGCGTTCGTGCGGTGCGCGCTTGGCAAGATGCCGGGGGAGGCCAATGTATTGTTCTGTTTGTGGCGTGGGTTTTGGCTTTGGTTTATCTTCAACCAAAGAGACGCGCGTTGTATTGCCGCGCCAGAATGACTTAAAGGCAATGGTTAAGTCGTTCGTCCATACGCGCTCCGGCCCACGTTCGCGACGCTCGCTGGCAGACATGCGTAAGCGGGCGGGGAGCTGTTCACTATTCTCAGGGGTTAAGGTGATGACGTTTGGCATGGTTAGTCTCTCGGGTAAGGTTTGTATTCGATTTCGGCAATCCAGTCGTTAATGGATTTCTGTATGGTGGATTGGTCTTTGCCGAGCATGCGGCGCTTTTCATATTCCATAATGAGCGCGACCGCCGCTTGCGCGCTGTCGAACCATTGGTATTCCATGCCGGCTTTGCCGCGCCACATGGGAACACCGTATAGGCCCGGCTTATCGCCGACGACGGTTACGATGGATTTCGTCTTCTTGCCCGTGCGCGCGTTCGTTGACGTCATCGTGATTTGCTTCTTCTTCTTGCTGTATGCATAACGATCAGACGCGCGGGGTTTCTCAACTAGGACACGACCGTTGCCGTGTGCCACCACGAAGTCGCCAGTTACGGCGGAAGCGCCCTTGCCGACTTTGACGCTTTGGAATAGTTCTGGGGATTTCCAGGTGTCGCCAAAGCTTAGGGCCAACTTGCGGCGATAAGCGTTCATTGGTTTGCGGAGGTCACCCTTGAATAAGCCGCGGGCCTTCGCGAATTTTAAGGCCGCGCGTAAAGATTTCTCTTGACTTGCCCCAGACGGTGATTTAGATTTGTGCTTGGCCATGCTGCTTTTCGGGCAGTTAAGTTGACATGGCCATTCCCGGTTGATGATGGGGAAAACGCATCTTCCGGTTGATAGGCCGCCGCTCGAGCCATGCTCGCGGCGGCCTTATTGTTTTAGCAGAGGTTTCGCCGGATGTCACCTTGTATTTATTTGCACGTTACTCCGGGATTTAACTAATTGTTAAGGTGTATGCAAGATGTGAGTGATTTGTATTTTGTTCCGGTCATCTTATTCGTCTCCTTCAGTTGTATGCACTGGTACCACATAGCGAGTTTCTAACCATACGTTTGTATTGTTTGTAAACCAAACCTTAACAGTATTAACGTATCTCATCTGAATCACACCGCGCCAATTTATATGATCGGTTGAACACGGTACTTCATTGAGATATAAATCAGAAAA
>Ga0335082_10004006_pt1 | contig 16027 bp, 13 predicted proteins | sample Lox_Sample_41_FD_206718 | JGI IMG/M metagenome (GOLD analysis project Ga0335082, IMG submission 206718) | Soil microbial communities from Loxahatchee National Wildlife Refuge, Florida, United States - Lox_Sample_4.1 | ecosystem: Environmental > Terrestrial > Soil > Wetlands | place: USA...
TGGCGGTGCCGATCCGCGCCCTGACGCCGTCGAAGAGCGACGAGAGCGGCGAGATTCTGGTGGGCGAGGCCCTGCTCGACAAGCAGATCGTCGACCTCAGCGGCGCCAAGGTGGTGCGCGTCAACGATCTGCACTTCCTGAAGCTGGGGCCGACCGACCTGCGGCTGGTGCACGTCGACGTCGGCACGCGCGGCCTGGTGCGCCGCATGGGCTGGCAGTCGGCGATCGATCAGCTGGTGCGCCGTGTCGCGCCGCGCGCCCGCTACTTGTCGGCGGAGCAACTGATCCGCTGGCAGTACGTGCAACCGGTGTCGCTCGATGCGCGCGCCCACTCGATCCGCTTGAGCGTCATGCAGAAACAGTTGCGCGAGCTGCACCCCGCCGACATCGCCGAGATCCTCACCGACCTCGACAGTCGCGAGCGCGCCACGATGTTCCGCGCCCTGGACCCGGAGACCGCGGCTGACGCGCTCGCCGAGGTGGAGGATCCGCGCATCCAGACGCAGCTCCTGGAAACGGTGTCGCAGGAGGACGCCGCCGACATCCTCGAGGAGATGCCGCCCGACGAAGCGGCCGATCTGCTCGGCGAGCTGCCGCACGAGACGTCGACGGCGTTGCTGCGCAAGATGGAAGTGGAGGAGGCGCAAGACGTCCGCGAGCTGCTGACCTACGCGCCCGACACGGCCGGCGGCATGATGACGACCGAGTTCGTCGGCCTGCCCGCCGATCTGACGGTGGCGGAGACCTTCGCCCGCCTGCGCCAGATCGCGCCCGAGGTCGAGAACATCTACTACCTGTTCGTCATCGACGGTGACGGGCGGCTGGTCGGTGTGCTCAGCATGCGTCACCTCATTCTGGCCGATCCGACGCAGCGCTTGCAGGACATCATGATCGCCGAGCCGGCGCGCGTGCATCATACCGACAGCCGCGACACGGTGGCGGAGATCGTCGAGAAGTACGACCTCCTGGCGCTGCCCGTCGTGGATGACGGCGACGTCCTCGTCGGCATGATTACCGTGGACGATGTGGTGAGCCACATCGCGGAGCAGGCATGGAAGCGCAAGCTCGGACGCTGAGGCGCTTGGTGCCGCGGCGGTTGCGGGGCCGGCTGCGCACCCGCCTGCAGAGCGGCTGGCCGGCACGCATCGCGCTCTTGGTGGCGGTGATCGGACCGGGCATCATCACCGCCAACGTCGACAACGACGCCGGCGGCATCACCACCTATTCGCTCGCCGGCGCGCAGTTCGGCTACAGCCTGCTGTGGTGCCTCATCCCGGTGACCGTCGCGCTGGTGGTCATCCAGGAGATGTGCTCGCGCATGGGGGTGGTGACCGGCAAGGGCCTCGCCGACCTGATCCGCGAGCAGTACGGCGTGAAGGTCACGTTCTACATCATGGCGGCGCTGCTGTTCGCCAACCTCGCCAATACCGTCGCCGAGTTCGCCGGCGTCGCGGCGGCGCTCGAGATCTTCGGTGTCACCAAGTATCTGTCGATTCCGGCCTCGGCGCTGTTCGTGTGGTGGCTGATCGTCTACGGGACCTATCGGCGCGTCGAGAAGGTGTTCCTCGTGGCGTGCGTGTTCTACGTCGCCTACCTGATCTCCGGCTTGCTGGCGCGCCCGCCGTGGGGCGAAGTGCTGCTGCGCATGGTGGTGCCGGAGTTCCACTGGCGCGGCGACTACGTGGTGATGCTGATCGGCGTCATCGGTACCACCATCGCCCCGTGGATGCAGTTCTACCTGCAGTCGGCCATGGTCGAGAAGGGCGTGCGCCTGTCCGACTATCGCTACGCGTGGTACGACGTGGTCGTCGGCTGCGTCGTCGCCGTGGTGGTGGCGATGTTCATCATGGTGGCGTGTGCCGCCACTCTCTACCAGAAACACATTACCATCCAGAGTGCGCAGGACGCGGCGCTGGCGTTGGCGCCGCTGGCCGGGAAGTACTGCGCCGGCCTCTTCGCCTTCGGTCTGTTCAACGCTTCGTTGTTCGCCGCGTCCGTGCTGCCGCTGTCGACGGCGTACTACGTGTGCGAAGGGTTCGGCTGGGAGACCGGCATCGACAAGCGGTTCCGCGAGGCGCCGCAGTTCTTCGGTCTCTACACCGCCCTCATCGTGCTTGGCGGCGCCTTCATTCTGATTCCCCACTTTCCGCTGCTCAGCGTGATGTATCTGTCGCAAGTGCTCAACGGCATCCTGCTGCCGTTCGTGCTCATCTTCATCCTGCTGCTGGTGAACCGCAGCGACCTGATGGGCACCTACGTCAACACGCACGCCTACAACGTGGTGGCGTGGGGGACCTCCGGGATCATGATCTTGCTCACCATCACCATGGTCGTCGTCCTCATCTTGGGGTATTGAGAACCTACGTGAGCGGTCGAGCGGTTCGCGTCGACCGCGGCTCGGCATCATGAAGGCCCAGGTTCTGACGAAACCCGCCCCCGTCGAGACGGCGCCGCTACAGCTGCGCGAGCTGCCGATCCCCGCGCCCGCCGCCGGCGAGATTCGGGTGCGCGTGCAGGCGTGCGGCATCTGCCGCACCGACCTGCACGTCGTCGAAGGCGAGCTGCCGCCACAGCTGCCCCAGGTGGTGCCCGGGCATCAGGTGGTCGGCGTCGTCGATGGCTGCGGCGCCGACGTGACCGGCTTCCGAGACGGCGATCGCGTCGGCATCGCGTGGCTGCGGTCGACGTGTGGGAGGTGTCGTTACTGCCGGGCCGGCAATGAGAACCTGTGTCCGCAGGCGCGCTTCACCGGCTACCACGCGCACGGCGGGTACGCGGAGTACGCGGTGGTGCGGGCTGACTTCGCCTACGCGTTGCCCGCGGCCCTCGGCGCGGCGGAGGCCACGCCGCTGCTGTGTGCCGGGATCATCGGCTACCGCGCCTTGCGGCGCGCCGAGGTGCGGCCGGGCGGTCGGGTCGGCCTCTACGGCTTCGGCTCGTCGGCGCACATCGCGATTCAGGTGGCGCGCCACCTCGGTTGCACGGTGTACGTGATGACGCGCGACGAGAAGCACCAGCAGTTGGCGCGCCAGCTCGGCGCCGCGTGGGCCGGGGGCGCGACGACGGCGCCGCCGGAGAAGCTCGACAGCGCCATCCTGTTCGCGCCGGTCGGCGCGCTGGTGCTGCCCGCGCTGGAGGCCCTCGATCAAGGTGGGACGTTGGCGCTGGCGGGCATCTACCTCACCGACATTCCGACACTCAACTACGAGCGCCACCTCTTCCACGAGAAGAATCTGCGCAGCGTCACCGCCAACACCCGCGCCGACGGCGCCGAGCTGCTGCGCATCGCCGCCGAGATCCCCATCCGCCCGCAGACGACGTCGTTTCCGCTCGCGCAGGCCAATGAGGCGCTACGGCAGCTCAAGCACGACGGCATCCAGGGCTCGGGTGTCCTGCTGGTAAGTCACTGAGGCTCGCACAATACCGTGACGCCTTCCGTTCGTCCCGAGGAGCCGCCCTTCCTCCGGGCGCCGTATCGAAGGATGCCGGCGGGCGCGTCAACAGCGGGCGCCCCTCGATACGCGCCCTGAGAAAACGGGCACTACTCGGGGTGATCGGTATTCAACTCTGTAACTGTATTCTGCGAGGCTCAGTAAGCTTGCGGCGGTGACGGCAACCGCGTTTTCGCGAGAACGTTGGCGATAGTTCTCCGGCGCCAGTGTCGGCGGATAGTCTGAAGACTTGGTGCCCGACGAAACGCGTCCCGCCAATGATCAGAACGTGCAGGCTGGCAGGGCCGCATCACCTCACTTCTTCTCGTTGCCGCTGCCGGCGAGGCTGCGGATGCCGTAGGTCTCGAGCAGCTGATTGATGTTCGTGGTCTTGATGTCCATGGTCGACCCGGCCAGCGGCAGGAGCAGGATGCGTTTGCCTTCCAGGGCCTCGGCGATCTTGAGTTTGACCATCACCTCGCCACCGCTGCCGGCCAGGGCTTTGTTCAGTTCCGTGATGCCCTTGGCCTCGGCCACGCCTTCGGCCTCGGTGGCGCTGGCGATGCGCCCTTGCTTCTCGTAGTAGGCATCCGCTTCGATCTGTGCCTGCCGGAAGCGGCCGTCGGCCTCGGCGACCATCTTGTTCACCTCGCCCTTCGCGTCTTCAAGCTTCTTCAGATACTCCTCTTGCGCCGCCTTGGTGGCCGACTTGTTCTGCTCGGCGACTTGATCGGCGACCTTCTTGTCCTCGATGGCGCGTTGGTAGGCGGGGTTGAAGCGGTAGTCCTTGGTGGAAACGCGTTCGACGATGATGCCGTAGGGGCCGAGGAGATCGTTCAGCGCCTTCTTTGCCAGCTCGGCTTTCTCGTCGCGCTTGTCGGAGACGTAGAACTCCTCGGTCTTCAGCTCGCCGAAGACGTCGCGCGGCCGGCTGCGTGCCACCGTGCGGACGACCTTGTCCTTCAGCTCGAAGTCGTCGGCGGCGACGTACTGCACGATGAACGGGGCCTTCTGCGGATCGATGCGGTAGGAGATGATCACGTCGAGGCTGATGTCGTTGCCGTCGATGGTCTTGAACAGCAGGTCGTCGCGGTATTGCTTGTCGCCGCGCGCCGGGTCGTGCGTCATCTCGACGTTCTGCAGCTTGGTGTCGAAGGTGCTCCAGTCGTTGAGCACCAGCGGGAAGAAGTAGAGGGCGCCGGGTTCGTAGACGCGATCCTGCACGCCTTTCTTGGCGAATAGGCTCCACTTGATGATGCGCACCCCGACCTCGGTGGGACCCGTGGTGTGCGGGTAGAACGAGAAGACGCCGAGTAGCAGGAGGAAGATGGCGATGGTCAGTGCTCGCATGGCGGTACCTACTTCTTCATCTCGAAGAGCTTCATGCTCTGCTCGAGATTGAGGGGGTTGACGGCGTTGGGGCCGTCGCTGGGGAGGACGAGCACCTCGACCCCCTTGTAAATGTCGGCCATCTTCAACCCGATCATGCGATCGGCGCCGGCACCCTGGAGGGCATCGTTGCGCAGCTGCGTCTTCTTGGCCTCGGCGAGCTTGACCAGCAGATCCGCTTCGGCGCGCTTCTTGCGGGTGTAGAGGTCGCGCTCCGCGTCTTTGGTGGTGATATACGCACTGCCCTCCTGCAACTTGATATCGACCGCGGCTTGCCCTTCTTGAACGATCTTCTTGAGCTTCGCGCCTTCGGTGGCGGCGCGGCCTTCGGCTTGGTTCTTGAACACCAGCTGATCCTTGAGCTTCTTCTCCTCGATGTTCTTCTGGATCTCCTCCGTGTAACGGAAGTAGCGCACCAGTACCTGATCGACCTGCAGGCCGTACTGAGCGAGCTCACGATTGAGCAGGTCCTTGGCGAGCGCGGTCTTACTCGAGCGCAGCGGGCTGTTGTAGAACTCCTCGGTGGTCAGCTCGCCGAGGGTTTGCTTGAGGACGGGCTCGGCTTTGGGGACGATGCCGTTGGTTTCGAACAGCCGACCGGTGCCGAGGCGGGTGAAGACCAGGTACGGGTCGACGATCTTGTAGAGTATGCTGACGTCGACGTCGACGAAGAAGCCGTCCGAGGTCTGAATGTGTGCCGCCTTGCTGATGCTGGCTTCGCGCGCCGCTTCCTCGCGCGTGCCGGTGAGGTCGAGCACCTGGATCTCCTTCGGGAAGCGATACATCTGCTCGAGGTCGAAGGGCTTGAGGACCAAATGAAAGCCGGTGTCGTACACGTCCTTGTGCACGCCGCGCGCCCCGAGCACCGGCACGCGCACGACCTTGATGCCGTACTCGTTGGGGCGAACATAGACCACGCAGAGCGCCAGGAGAATCTTGCCCGCAACGACGGCGCACAGCACCGGGACCAACAGTCTGCGAAAGAAGGCGCTGCGCAGGAACTGGTCGAACCCTGAGCCCGGCGCCCAGCCGCCGCCGAAACGTGCCAGATCGATGATCTTGCCTTCGCCTGCCGGATCCTTGCCCGCCATCCCGTCTCTCCCCTTGCCGTCCGATCCGCCCGTGGCCCGCGATTCGCGCATCGGCCCGGCCACCGCAGCGACGCACCGTCAACGCCAGGCTGGCGTCGATCGCGTTGCCGTCACACCCGTTGCCCGTCGCGCGGCAAGCCGCCGATGGCGCCGACGCCGCCGAGCCACATCTCGTAGCCGAGCAGTTGGCGCAGCCGCGGCGTCGCCCGCGCCAACACGCGGTCGTCGAGCGACTTGAAGAAGTTCTCCTGCTGCCGCATGAACGGCCGGCAGTAGTAGGTCAGAATCCCATGCCGCTTCTGGTCGAGCGTGCGGTTGGCGCCGGTCTGATGCCAGAGGCCCCCATGGAAGATCATGGCGCTGCCGCGCCGGCCGGTGACCGGCACAGTGTCGTACTGCTTGCCGTAGTCGGGGGCGTGTCCCAGCTTGTGCGACATCGGGACGATGCGCGTCGCGCCGTTTTCGTCGGTGAAGTCATCGAGGAACCACATGACGTTGCACACCAACGCGTAGGGCGGGAAGGGCGCCGGCACGTAGTCGGTGTCGGAGTGCAGAAACATCGGCTTACCGCCGGGTCCGGTGATGTTGGCGTTCACGTTCGACAGCAGGAAGCCGCGGCCCAGCACGTGGCCGACGAGGCGCAGCGCCACCTCGTGCTGCACCAGCGCCTCGAAGCAGCGCCCCTTGTTGAGCAGCACCCAGACGCGTTGGTTGGAGCCGTCGTCGTAGACGTAGTCGGTGCCGGCGGCAACCTCGTCGGCGGCGACGCGAATCAACGTCTCACGCAGCTCCTGCAGCTCTGCCGGCGTCAAGGCGTCGGGGACGACGCAGTATCCCTGCTCGACGAGCTCCGCCTTGAAGCGAGCGAGCTCTTCGGTTGTGGCGGGCATCGCCGGTGGCTCGGGCGCGCGGCCCGGTCAGAACAAGCGCACGTGGAGGCTGCCGGTCTCCGACTGCAGGACGGCGGGCGGCTGCTGCAGAATGTCGCTCGCGGTGCGGTGCTCGCGCAGGGTCTCCACCGGGACGCCGGTGGTTGCGGGCCCACTCTCGGCGGCGCGAACGCTCTGTGGCACGCTGGCGCCGGTGGCCAGCGGGTTGCCGACCGTGAGGCTGGCGAACCGCCCGACGCTGGCGAAGTTCAGCCCCTCCAGCTGCTGGCGGAAGATGGCGTCGTCGAAGCGCTGCGGTGCCGTCGGACGTTGGCCGCGGCGTATTTGCGTGCCTTGGCCGGCGCGGACGTACACGCCGGGGCCGGAACGCGCCAACAGGCTGTGCACCTGCACCTCGCCGCTGAGCCCCACCACCTCGGTGACCTCGTCGGCGTCGTCGTACTTCACGATGAAATCGGTGCCCCGCACGCCGGCGACGGCGGTCGGGGTTTCAATCTCGTAGCTGGTGCCGGAGCGATGGTAGTAGTCGCTCACCAGCGCGTCGACCTTGCCGCGCACCAGCTGGAACAGCGAGCGGCCCTTGCCGCGCTGCGGGTCGAACGTCTGGTCGTTCACGGTCATCTGCGAGCCGTCGCTGAGCGTGAGCACGCTGTCGTCCTGGAAGACGACGCGCAGGCGTCCCGGCCGGCCGGTGCGGAGCTGATCGCCGCGCAGCACCGCGGCGCCGGCGGTCGCGTCGGTCCACGTACCGTCGCGGCCGATCTGGGCGCTGCCTTCGATGGCGGCGACGGTGCCGACCTCCTGCGCCCGCGCCGGGCGCGCCACGGCAATGCACGTCAGTGCAAGGAGCAACAGCGTGTGCACGGGCAGACGGACCATGTCAGTACCTCGCTTCCAGCGCCACGGACCCGATCTGGCGATCGTAGTCGTACGGCGCCTTGTTGGAGTAGTTGAACGTGCCGAAGTATCCGGCGGTGACGTCGAGGTATTCGTTGAGCTGCTTGCGCAGGGCCACGACGACGTAACTCACGTCGTCGTGGCGGCCTTGGCTCTGGTGGAAGTATGACTCCTGCCGGTAGGTGTAGTCCAACTCGGCGGTGATGGCGTACGGGAATCCCCAGGCGATGCCACTCTCGCCCTGGTTGCCGCTGTAGCCGAACTGCCGGCTGTCGACATCCAAGTGGATGGGATCCTCGTAGTCGAAGGCATAGCCGAGGAAGGCGTAGCGCTCAGGCGCCCCGAGGTTGAACATCTGGCGGATGCCGGTCCCGTAGTTGACGGCATCACGAATGCGGTAGGACTGCTTGTAGAAATCGTTGCGCCGCACACGAAAGAACACCTGGGCGCTTCCGACATCGCCTTCGGGGATGGTGACCCACGGCAGACCGACGCCGTCCTGGAGGAAGCTGTCGGTGTCGAGGAAGTAGTAGTCGTAACGACCGAGGATGCCGAGTTGCACCGGCCCGGCGTTCCACGTCAGTTGTCCATACGGCCGGTGGTCTTGCAGGTTGAAGTCGGTCAGCTCGAAGTGCAGGCTTTGGTAGAAGTCGTAGCCGACCGAGAATTCCCATTGCTCGTTGCGCCACGGGATGTACATGCCGCCGGCGTTGATGGTGGCGCGGCCGTCCGATTGTTGGGAGATGTTCAGATCGCTCTTGATCGCGCCGTCGTTGGGGGCGAGCACGACGTTGCTGTCGTATTGGAAGCCGACCGCGCCGTAGAGCAGGTAGGGGCGGGTCGGCCCGGCTTGCGCGATCTGGTCGAGAAACTCGCGCGCCTCGTGACCCACCTCGGCGGTCGGGTTGGTGTTGACGACGTACGTGAAGTGCTCTCGAGCATCGTCGAGCTTGCCCTCGCGATAGTCCGCCACGCCCGCGTAGTAGCGCGCCGACAGCTGCAGCTCCGGATCGACAGCGGCGCGCTGGAAGTTCTCGCGCGCGGCGGCGGTCTGTCCCAGGTTGAGCTGCGCGATGCCGAGGAACAGCGACGCTTGCGCCGCCAGCTCCGGAATCGCTTGCGCTTGCGTGAGCGGCGGGACGGCATCCTCGTAGTGTCCGGCCTGCACCTGGGCGACGCCGAGCTCGAGCACCGCTTGCTTGAGGGAGGGCTTCTTCTGCGCGACGACGAGATCGAGATCGGCGATGGCGCCCGCCAGGTCACCGAGACGTCCGCGGGTGACGCCGCGATAGTAGAGGGCGTAGGCGTCGTTCGGATCGGCGCGCAGCGCCTCGTCGAACAGCTCGACGGCCTTGGCGTAGCGCTGGGCGTGGAACTCGACGAGGCCGCGCGAGTAGAGCAGCTTCGACTTTTCCGATCCGAGAGCGACCGAGCTCATCGCGAGCACCAGTGCCAGGATGACGACAGCGACCGCGCGCCTCATTCAGTGCGGCGTCTCCCGGAACGGGTTTGCGGGGCCGTGCGACACCATTCTCATTGCGCCGTGCCGGAGCCGACGTAGTGGTAGCCGAGGTCGACCGGTGGGATGTCGAGCATCCCGTCCGTCTGTGTCGTGCGTTGCTGCAGTTGCTGCACCAGGGCCGGGTCGGTCGCCGCGCTGCCGGCATCGATCGCCGGGCTCACCGAGCCGGCCAACCCCTTCTGCAGGTGGAAGTTTCCGAGCTGCGGCGTCACGAACAGCGGGTCCGAGTTGGTGGGACCGTTGAGGTCGCGTGCGCCGATCGGCGTCCCATCGCCGTACCCGTCGCTGTTCATGTTGAAGTTGCCGTCGTAGTCGGCTGCCGAGACGGTATCGACGGTGATCCCCACCGGAGTGTTGCTGTTGACGATGTTGTTCAGCGCCATCGTCCCCTCGGAAGCGACCACGGCGAGGCCCGCGTCTTCGTTCTTGTAGAGCGTGTTGTTGACCACGCGGACGTTGCGGTTGTTGATGATCCGGATGCCGGCACCCGTGTTGTTGAAGACCAGGTTGTCGAAGATGAGTCCGTCGTCCGATTCGTCGAACTCGATGCCGTCGCCGGAGATGCTCGACACGGTGCAGTTCCGCACCACAACGCGAACGCTGTCGGCGACCAGCACGCCGCCGTTGCCGCTGCTACGCATGCTGAAGCCGTCGAGCGTGAGGTCGGTGATGCCGACCACCTGCACCGCGACGCCGCTGTCCGAGGCGCGGATGGTCACCGGCGACGCGGCGCTGCCGGTCAATGTGCCGGTCACGTCGGCGAGCAGTGTGACGGGACTCTGGACGTCGCCGTTTCCGAGGCGCACCGGCCCGTAGAGGCCGGGGCTGACGATGATCAGCGATCCCGCCGGCGCTTGGCGGATGACGGTGCCGATGTCGGTGCCCGGCCGCACGATGATCGTCGTCGAGGGCAGGGGAGTGCCCGTGGGTGTCGCGGTCGGCGAAGCGCCGGGGTGCGGCGTCGGCGTGGCGGCTGCGAACAGCAGGATGTCGCCGGCATCGACCTCTTGATTGGCGATGATGGTGACCCGTTGGGGGTTGCTCTGGTAATTCGGGTTGGCGCTGCGTGACGGGTCGCACGTCTTGCCGGCGCTGGCAGGATTGACGGCGCACTGCTGCGTGACGCCGGTCGGCGCGGGTGCGAAGGTGGTCGGGAACCCGGCGAGTGCCAGCGTGGCGCCGCCGGCCGGGAGCGAGTCGAGCACGACCGCGCCGCCACCCGACGAGTCGACCGGCACCTGCGTCGGATCGATCGCCGTACAGCAGCTGGCGCCGCCGTCCGAGTTGAATACGAGGCGGATGGTCTTGACCGAGGCTGGGAGTCCGGATGCGAAGCCGGCAACGGCTTGGGGTTGCACGCGCACGGCCGCTGAGGTCGCTGCGGGCTGTTGCCAGAGAGCCCGAAAGCTCAAGCCGCCGTTCCCACCTTCGCCGTTCGACGAGCCGCCACCGCACCCGGTCAGTAGCGCAATCGCCGTTCCCAATACCGCGACCCGGTTGATTCGCATGTAATCTCCACCGGCGCTTCAGAGCCTACGTCCGTGGCCTCCCCCTTGTTCCTTACGAACCCTGCGCCGCGTGCTCCTCAGGAAGCCCCAATCCGGCCGCGTTGTCAATGATAACCGTATGGGTCGCGCCAACCGGAGAGGCGGTGCGCCGGGTCAGGGCACGGCCGCGGCCATGCCGACACGGTGCCGCCGGCGGCGCTGGCGGCCGGCGTAGACGCGCAGGCCGAGGGCTCCGAGCAGGACGGCGACGAACGGCGCATACCAGTATGACGCAATGGCCGCGCGCGGCACGTAGCTCACGAAGAAGATGCCCCAAATCCAGTAGACCCCGACGGTGTGCAGCCGTTGCCAATTGCGCGGCCCGAGCCATGCGGCGCTGCGATCGAAGGAGGTGGCGGTCATCGCCGCGATGAAGACGTAGGCAAGCCCGCCGCCGATCAACGCCGCCGCGCCCAGCTCGAATTGGTCACCGAGTCGCGCCGCCAACGCCACGATGGCGCCCAGGTGCATGAAATGCGAGACTGCGAAGGACACGCCGACGTAGCGGCGGTTGCGCAGCAACCAGCGGGTGGCCGGGCTCGGCGACAGCTGCGCCAGCGCCGATGCCGCGAAGGCCGCATTGAACAGCACGAACGACGTCTGTGCGCTGGTACGCACGACGGTGCGCAGGCCGGCTTCGTTGGTTCCGCGCGCAATCAAGATGCCCCCCAACAGGGTTGCGAGCATGAGGGTGCACCACCCGACGATGGGCCACCCCGAGAGGCGTTGCGCCGCCGGCTCAGATCTCATCGCGACTCCGCCACGGTTGGTGCCGTTCTCTAAACATACTTCGCCGCGCTTTTCGAAGGCGACGGCACGGTGCCGTTTCCACAATCGTTCGCGCCTCGCGATGCCGCGGAGGTTACGGCTCTCGCTCGCTCGTGCCCCCGCTATCTTTGCGCCGGGTTCTGTGATCTGAGGATCGGGTTCCACAGACCAGGAGGAGTCGCATGGAATTCGGACTGCAGTTGGCGAACATGGAGTGGCCGCGTCTGCGCGATACGGCGCAGGCGGCCGAAGCGTTGGGGTTCCAGGCCTTGTTCGTGCCCGATCACATTGTCGCGGAAGGGCCGGAGCGCCAGTTCGATCCGCACCATCTGTCGTGGGATCCGATGGTCGAGGTCGCCATCTTGAGCGCGGCGACCAAGACGGCGCGCGTCGGCCACCTGGTCCTGTGCAACCTCTTCCGGCATCCGGTGATCACCGCGCAGAGCCTGACCTCGCTGGACCATCTGAGCGGCGGGCGCCTGATCGCCGGCTTGGGCACCGGCTGGACGGAACGCGAGTTCAAGATGACCGGTATCCCGTTCCCGGAGATCGGCGAGCGGTTGCGCATGCTAGACGAAGCGTTGAGCTGCATCCGCTCGCTGTGGACGAAGGGGGAGACGACGCTCGCCGGGGAGTTCTACCAGCTGCGCGACGCGGTGCTGTGGCCCAAGCCGGTGCAGCAGCCGCACCCGCCGATTCTGCTCGGCGGCGGTGGCAAGGGCCTGCTGCGGGTGGCGGCCAAGCACGCCGACATCGTCAACATCATCTCCGACGCCGGCAAGCCGGGGTACATCAAGCTCGCCAACGTCGCGAAGCTCACCGACGAGAGCTTCCGCGCCAAGACCAAGTTCCTGCGCGACGAAGCACGACGGCACGGGCGCGACCCGAAGAAGATCCAGATCAGCAACGTCATCTTCTCGACCGTGATCACCGACTCGGCGGCGGCGACGCAGGCCATGGCCGAGGGCATGGCGCCGATGTTCCAGACCACGCCGGAAGGCATGCTGCACTCGCCCATGGCCCTCATCGGCACGCCGGAGCAGTGCATTGCCGAGCTGCAGCGGCGGCAACGGGAGTGGGACGTCTCGCAAGTGGTCTTCTCGTTCGCCGGCGACGACCCCATGCGGCGCTTGGCGCAGGATGTGTTGCCGCACGTGTGAAGCGACGCGTCATCCCCCTGACCGCGCGGCCGGCGGTTCGTAGCAATAGCGTGCGAAGCCGGTTGCGGACGAGCCTCGCGTTGCGCGTCGCGGCGGTAAGTCTGCTGGCGGGTCACGCCGCGGCAGCCGACACGCTCGCGCCGGCGCTGCGGGCGGTCGACGACAGTGCGGTGGCGATCTTCGCGTTTCGGGATCGTCACGACCGACCGATGGCGTGGCCGGTGACGCCGTACCGTGACGGCAACGTCGTCGCCGTGACCTCGACGTTGGCGTACATGAAGAAGACCCTGCACGTGCGGCGCGACGGTCGCGTCGCCTTGCTGGCCGGCGGCTGGCTCCTGACCGGTCACGCCCGCGTCCATGCCGACGTGTCCGGCGACGAATTCGTCTCCCGCTTCCTGCCGCAGGAGCTGCGCAAGTATCCGCCGGCGCGCGACATCGTGCGCGTCCCGTTCCACCGCTATCTGTTCTGGTGGTACTTCGGTCGCGTCTGCATGGAGTTCACCCCGGACACCGCACGCGAGGTCACGGGCGTCGACCGCGCCACCCTGATCACGCTGGATGCCAACGGCTTTCCGCGGATCACCCCGGTGCGCGAGACCGATCTGCGGAACAATCGATTCGCGTTGCAGCCGCCGGGGAGCGAGGCGCTGGTCGACCTGCCGGACGGGCCGGCGACCGTGCTGGTGCATATGGAGCCATCGATGTCGGATTTGCGCCAGCTCGTTCTGCGCGGCCAGATCCAGTCGGGAGTGTTCGTCGTGAAGTCGCGCCATGGGTCGCTCGAGCCGCCCGCGCCGCGCGGGTGGCTCGGAGAGATCCGGCGGCACATTGAGTTTCATCGACACGCGCGCGAGGCCGCCCGGGTCATTCAAGGTTGGGAGCGGTGAGCGTCGAAGCATTCGATGGTCTCCGTTCCCTCCGCCGGCAAACTACGCCACAATCGCCGCATGCCGGTGGTCGCCTTCCCTGACCCGCGCAGCGCCAACGCCGACGGCGTCGTCGCCATCGGCGGCGATCTGCATCCCGAGTCCTTGCGGCTCGCCTACCGGAACGGGATCTTCCCGTGGCCGCACGACGGCTACCCGTTGCTCTGGTTTTGCCCGGCGGAGCGCGGAGTCTTGGAGTTCGCCGAGCTACACATTCCGCGCAGTCTCGAGCGCGCCCGCCGGCGCAGCGCCGTGCGCTGCACCATCGACGCCGCCTTTGCCGACGTCATCCGTGCCTGCGCCACCAGCCCCCGTCCGGGACAAGAGGGGACATGGATCACGCCGGCCATCATCGCGGCGTACACGCGGCTGCACCGGCTCGGCATCGCGCACAGCGCCGAAGCGTGGAACGGCACGCGGCTCGTCGGCGGCATCTACGGCATCGAGGTGGACGGGGCGTTTGCCGCGGAGAGTATGTTCTACCGCGAGCCGAACGCGTCGAAGCTGGCGTTGCTCCATCTCATCGATCACCTGCGCCGTCACGGCCTCGAGTGGGTGGATATTCAGATGCTGACGCCGCACATGGCGCGGCTGGGCGCCAAGGCGATCCCGCGTGAGGTCTTCCTGGCCAAGCTGCGGCGCACGCGCGCGCGGGGGTTGCGACTGTTTGCGCCGTAGCGGAGGGGTGCCCCTCTCGCACCGAGACTCCCGCCGGGCCAGCGCCCCCACACCCCTCGTTGACCGGTGCGCGCCCGCATGGAACAACCGACGGCACCACCGCAGACGAAGGGAGCACCTATGGCGACGCATCCGATTCGGTTCGGCATCCAGACGGGGCAGCAGGGCATTGCGTGGAACGAGATGTTGGACCTGTGGCAGAAGGTCGATGCGTGGGGGTACGACTCGCTGTGGAACTTCGACCACTTCTACCCGATCTTTGTCGATCCCGAGGGGCCGTGCTTCGAAGGCTGGACGACGCTGAGCGCGTTGGCGCAAGCCACCAAGCGGGCCCGCATCGGGCACCTGGTGAACGGCAACACCTATCGGCATCCATGCGTGACGGCGAAGATGGCGGCCACGCTCGATCACGTCAGCGGTGGACGCCTGAATCTCGGCATCGGCGCCGGTTGGTTTGAGCTCGAGCACCGCAGCTTCGGCATCGACTTCAAGACGATCCCCGGTCGCCTCGAAGCCTTGGACGAAGCGTGTCAGATCATCCGTGGCATGTTCACCCAGCCGAAGACCACGGTGCACGGCAAGCACTACACCGTCACCGACGCCATGTGCTTGCCGAAGCCGCTGCAGCAGCCGCACCCGCCGATCATGATCGGCGGCACCGGCAAGAAGGTGTTGCTCAAGCTGGTCGCCAAACATGCCGACATGTGGAACGCCAGCGGCAGCGCCGAGACCATGCGCGAGCTGATCGACGTCATCAAGCGGCATGGCGACCGGCTCGGTCGCGACACCGCTCAGATCGAGAAGACGGTGATGCTGCCGCTGTGCTACAACGCCGCCGAACCGCGTCAGGAGTTCATGTGCAACCTGATCGCCAACATGCGGCAAACGACGCCGCAGGCGGCGCGCCAGCAGATCATGATCGGCGACAAGCAGGAGTGTCTCGACACCATCGACCGCTACACGAAGGCCGGTGTCACCCACTTCATCTTCATGACCTTCGCGCCGTTCTTCGAGGACGAGATCCAGGGCTTTGCGCAGGATGTGATCCCCGCGGTGAGGTAGCTCAGCCGCCGACCTCGATCGGGTTCGACTCGATATCCGGCGGCGTCTTCTCGACGCGCGGCTCGCAGGTGTGCAGCACCACGCGGGCGCGTGCCGCCGACGGCGGCGGCGCCGCGCTGGCGACGCGGAAGCGGTAAGCCTCGGCGGCGGCGGTGATGGCGAGGCAGCCGTCACGCCGCTCGATGGCGTCGTCGACGGGCTCGATGGCGAGCCCACTCCCTCCGTCCGGGCCGACCAGGTGTGCCTGCGGGGCGATCAGCAGCGGCAGCGCCGTCAGGCTATGCAGACTGAGGACGGCGCCATCGAGACGCGCGTAGCGATCGAAGTCGGTGCGCAGGAAGATGCGGGCGTTGCCGGCGGCGAGGTTCTCGCCGACACGCGAGGTCGTTTCCTCCCAGAAGCGCGGCTTGCCGGTATCGATGTGCAGGAAGTGACCGCTGCGGTAGTAGCCGGCGCCGCCGGTGCCGAGCTGGCGCAGCTGCCGCCACAGCCGCGCCATGTCGATTCCGGCGAAGTGAATGTCCGCCGCCATCGCCTCGGTATGCAACGACGCCAGCGCCACCGCGCCCCCGGCGGCGCGCAGGTCGTTGTTGAAGTCGGGGCTGCGGTAGCCGGAGAGCAGGGTCATTTGGCGCGGATGAAAGTGCTCTTCAATGTAGGCCA
>Ga0335082_10004007_pt1 | contig 16027 bp, 18 predicted proteins | sample Lox_Sample_41_FD_206718 | JGI IMG/M metagenome (GOLD analysis project Ga0335082, IMG submission 206718) | Soil microbial communities from Loxahatchee National Wildlife Refuge, Florida, United States - Lox_Sample_4.1 | ecosystem: Environmental > Terrestrial > Soil > Wetlands | place: USA...
CCGGCGTGGAGTGATCGATGAACGACTGCACGCGGACGGCATCGGGGAACGTGGACGTGGCCGTTACGGGCTGGCCCGGCACGACCAACGTCGAGGTGGTCCCCTCCGAGCGCGTGATGACGGTGAGTGGGACCTCTGCGGTGTTCGCGCCGGATTGGACGAGGGTCGTGACCTGCCATGTGCCGGACACCGACAGCGAGGTGCTCTGACCGACCCAGACGTCTCCGTCGAGCTTCAGCGCGAGTTGGGTCGCGGCGAGCTGCGGGCGGGTGACGGAGACGAACCGGAGCGTCACGTGGTCTGCGGTGACCGGCGCGCCGCTGTCGTAGCCGGTCACCGAAGCGCGGAACGCGTTCGGGCCGGGGAAGCCGGGCGTGATCGTCAGGCTCACCCGCGTCGTCGTGGCGAAGTCGTTGCCGGTGACGATGAGGTCGGTCACGGGGGCGACTCCTCCGCTCTTCGCCGCGTTCGCGGAAGCGGGAGGATCCAGGCCGGTCAGGACGCCGGTGAGGATCAGGATCACGAGCGCCGTCGAGACCTCGATCGTCGCCACGCGACGCAGCGGCCGGGGATCGCTCGAGAGCTTCGGGATGCTGCGGTAGCGGTTCAGCGCGCCGAGGGCGATCACCACGAGCACGAGCGCGCTCTTGGCGAGCAGGGTCCAGCCGTACGTCGTGCGGAGACCGTCGAGGACCTTGCCGAGGCCGCCCAGCTCGTCGACCGCGCGCAGGCCGCCGGTCACGACGACGAACCCGACGGCGATCAGCGCGATCGACGAGAACCGCGTCGCCGCTCGCACGGGCGGCTCGACGTCTGCCGTTCGCCCGGCACGCGCCTCCTCGAGGAGCAGCAGGACGAGCAGCAGCAGTCCGCCCGCCCACACGCCGGCAGCCAGGAAGTGCAGCCACTGGAGCAGCTCCTGGGCGATCGGCGTCGGCGCCGCGGCCGCGTGGCCGTTCGCCGAGCGGATCCACATCGCGAGCGCCGCGGCGGCCCCCGCGCCCCAGAAGACCCGGCGCCACCGGTCCTTCGCCGCGCCGACGACGGCGAGCGCGTCGGAGGCGAGCACGACGATCAGCAACCAGACGTACGGCCGGCCGGTCGCGGTGCGGAGCAGCTGGTTCATCGGCACGCCCACGGCACGCTGCTCGGCGACCAGCAGGCCGGCGGCACCGACGAGCGCGACGCCGGCGCCGATCAAGCCGACGATCCTGAGCGAGGTCGGATCGCCTCCGAACGCCCCGAGGCCGACGACGGCGACCGCGACCAGCAGCATCAGCCCGACGTACAGCGCCGTCTTCGCGCCGACCGACAGCGGCGTCGGCCCGTAGGCGCTGCTCGAGGACGATCCGACCGGCGTCACCGTCGTCGAGGCGCCGATCCCGAATGCGAAGGAGCCCGCCGTCACGTGGCCGTCGGTGCTCGAGGCCACGCGCCAGCTCACCGTGTACACGCCGTCGGGGAGCTTCGACGGGAGCGACACGGTCAGGGTCTTCGGCGGTTGGAGCGTCGGTTTGCCGACGCCGGGGAGGACGTTGCCCCCCGCCCCGAGGACGTCGACGACCGACAGCGTCGGATCCGGGGGCTCGGTGAAGTTCATCGTGATCTGCGCGGGGGCCGTCGGCACCGTGGCGCCGTCGGCGGGCACCGAGGAGATGAGGTTCGCGTGGGCGGACGCGGTGCCGGCGCCGAGCACGGTGAGCACGATCGCGAGGATCGTCCCCAGCGCGACCGACCAGAGCCGTCTCATGACTTGCTCTTCATGAACTCCACGCTCGCTTGCACGCGCGGGGAGAACGGCAGGTGGTCGGCGGCGACGAACTCGGCCGTCAGCGTGTGTGTGCCCGGCTGCACACCGCTCAGATCGACGATCTGGTCGGTGCCGTAGGTCATCGACACGAGCGAGCCATCGAGGGACAGGTGGATGTGCCCGGTCGTCGGGGTGACGTTCGTCGTCGTGGCCTGGACGATCGTGCCGCCTTCGAGGTTGAGCTCGACGGTCAGCTCGTCGCCCGTGACGTGCATGCCGGGCGTCGGTTCGGTGATCGAGAGCGTCGCGGTGGAGCGGGGCCGGATCGTGCCCGGGGCGAGCGACGCGATCGGCTTGGGACCCAGCAGGGCCCTCGGCACGAACGTCGACGTCACGAACAGCACCGCCGCCACCGCGATCAACCCCCACGCGCCCACGACCGGGACCCTCGGGAACCCCTTGTCCCGCAGCCGGGACCAGCCGATCCAACCGGTCCAGATCCCCGCGAACACCATGACGATCGCGAGCGATTCATCCTGGCCTCCGGCGTGGGCGATCACCGAACGAGCGCCTACCCCTTCATCGCCGCCGGCTCACCGGTCTGCTTCGGCGCCGAGCTCGTGCCGGGCTTCCGGGCGGCGGCCAGCGCCACGACGGCGACGACCAACCCGATCAGACCGACGAGCACACCGATCACGGCGACCGTCTTGGTGGTGTTCGCGGAGCTCTTCGCATCCGCGGCCGCGGCGGTCGCGGCGCTCAGCCGGCCGGCGTCTTGGTCGATCCTCGACGCGAGCTGGTCGTTCGTCGGCGTGTTCACGGCCGGGAACATGTTCTCGGCCGGGTCCTGCACGACATCGAAGGTCGTCGGCCCGGACGTGAGCTTCTCGTCGATCTTCGTGCCGTCGACCGAGCCGGTGAAATGGAACGTGTACGGGCCGGGCTGCGACGGGATGAACCAGGCGCGGTAGTCACCCTGGATGCCGTCGCCGCCGACCTCGAAGTTCGGCTCCAACGGCACGTCGAGCGTCTGGCCGCCGAACGAGACCGTGACCTTCAGCGAGTCGCCGAGGTCGACCACGGGGTTGCCGTTCTTGGTGATGATGATCTGGGCGCTGTTCGGCTGGAAAGCGTACGCCGGCTCGGTGCCGAACCCCACCTCCATGTGGATCGGTCCCTGCTGCCGTTGCGCGTGGGCGAAGGCCGCGGGGGCGGCCGCGATCAGGAACAGCGTTGCAAGCCCGCCGACCACGGCGAGCGCACGCATGCGATGACGCATGTCGGAACTCCTTCGTTCGCTGGGATATGGATCGACGCCTCGATCCGAGGCGAACCGATCAGCGAGGAGGAGCGCGGCCGCGGACGCGGAGCGGCGCCGCGGCGCTGTGCACGACGTCGGTCCATGCGACCAGGCCGACGGAAGCCGAGGCCAGCGCCGGCGGCGCCGATCCGAGCGCGCTCGCGACCGCGTCCGCGGCGCGGAGCACCGAGCGCAGCAGGAGCGCGGCGGCGGCCGCCACGATGAGTTGGACCACGGCGCCCACGGGCAGGATCCGCTCGAGGTCCCCGAGCGGCGCGCCGACGCCGAGGCGCTCGATGACCTCGATCGTGGCGAAGGCGAGGATCTGGAAGCCGGCGAGTCGCCCGAGCAGCTCGACGAACGAGGGATCGTCGTCCCGACGCCCGAGCCGGCTCAGGAAGAAGGCGGCGAGGGACACGATCCCGATCGCGAGGGCGGCGTGGTCCGCCAAGCCGAGGTACGCGTGACCGGTCGAGGCGAGCAACGCGGCGCGGCTCGCGGCCCGCGGTTGCAGCACCGCATACGTCAGTTCGTGTCCGATCAGGACGCCGCCGAGGGCGACGCCGAGCACGGCCGCGCGCGAGGCCGGTCGTCGCAGCATGGCCCCTATGCTACGGGCACTTCGGCCGGAGGGCGACATCGGAGTCCGGAAGGGGCCGGAAGGGGAAGGACCACGGGTGGAAGCGCGGGACGTTCGGCACGTCGGGGTGGTCGGCGCCGGCCTCATGGGATCGGGGATCGCGGAGGTGGTCGGCCGCGCCGGGCTCACCGTCACGTTCGTGGAGGGTTCGGCCGCGCTCGTGGACGTGGGGCGGGAGCGGATCATCGGGTCCGTCCGCCGGGCGGTCGACCGAGGCAAGCTCGACGCGGCCGACGGAGAGGCGATCCTCGGCCGGATCGACGGCGCGCCCGAGCTGGCCGCGCTCGCGGACGTCGATCTCGTGATCGAGGCGGCGACCGAGGAGCCCGCGGCGAAGGCGGCGATCTTCCGGGAGCTCGGACGGGTCGTCCGCCCCGACGTCGTGCTGGCCTCGAACACCTCGTCGATCCCGATCGGATCCCTCGGGGTCGCGAGCGAGCGCCCGGCGCGCGTGATCGGGATGCACTTCTTCAATCCGCCGCCGGTGATGCAGCTCGTCGAGATCACGCCGTCGGCGGCCACGTCGCCGGAGACGCTCGCGTTCGCGTGGGCGTTCGCTTCGGAGGTGCTGGGGAAGACGTGCGTGCGGTCCTCGGACGAGGCGGGGTTCATCGTCAACCGGCTGTTGATCCCGTACCTCTACGACGCGATCCGGCTCTACGAGCGCGGGTTCGCGACGCGGGAGGACATCGACACCGCGATCCGGCTCGGCCTCGCCCATCCGATGGGACCGCTGACGCTGGCCGACCTGATCGGCCTCGACACCGTGCTCAGCATCGGCGAGGTCCTGCACGCCGCGTTCGGCGTCGACCGGTACGACGCCCCGGCGCTGCTCCGCACGCTCGTGCGCGAGGGAAAGCTCGGCCGGAAGTCCGGCGAGGGCTTCTACCCCTACCGCTGAGGGGGTCGCGACGCCTCGAACAGCACCACGACGAAGATGCCGAACGTGCAGACGTGCACGAACGTGCACCACAGGCAGATCGCACCGATCACCACGATCTCGGCGTAGACCAGCCACAGCACGAAGGCCATCCCGACGCTCGCCGCGAGCAGGCGGATCCAACGGAACCTCGGCCGGCCCCACAGGGACGGGATCGAGATCGCCAGCATCGTCGCGAAGAACACGCACCCGAGCAGGGCGACCGGGATCCCGAGCACGGTCGACTGCTGGCTCGTCGTCACGCGCTCGCAGTTGACGAGGCCGCTCGAGCCGCACGCGAGCAGCCGCGGCGACGTGTAGTGCGCGATCGTGAGGTAGACCGACGCCGCGAGCCCGGCGCCCGCGAAGCCGAGCACGAGGAACGATGCGGTCCGCGTCCTCATGCGGTGAGCTTCGCCGCCGCGGCGGTGACGGCCGCGCTCGAGCAGACGTCCTTGGGCTGCTGATCCGTCACGGTGCAGATCGCGGCGGTGAGGAGGTTCGCGGATCCGACGACCGCCTGCGCGATCGGGGAGGTGGGGTCGTGCAGGGCGGCGGCGATCTGCGCCGCGGTGTGGCCGCGCAGGACGTCGGGCAGGTACTGCGCCCCGTTGAACACGTACCGGTTGCCGATCAGGACGAACGGGATCGCGGTCGCGGTCGTCACGTACGGCGGGGCGTCGTACTTCCCGAAGAGCTGTTGCTGCGCCTGGGTCAGCGTGTCCAGCTTCCCGTACCCCGTGATCCCCAGCTGGTTCGTCGCCGTCTCCATCCCCTGGAAGGTGATGAGCGGGCTCGTGTACGAGGACCCGTGGAACGACAGGGTGGGGGTGTGGGGATACGCCTCCGGGATGCCCGCGGACTCCGTCTGGCCGAGGTCGGAGAACGTCCCGAACCGCGAAAGCGCCACCGCGAGCGGCCACCGCTCGGCGGCGCAGTACGGGCAGTACTCGGCCCCGACGTACAGGACGAGGGGCTTGCCGCCCACCTCGATCGGCGGCGTGCCTTCAGGGAGGGCATGGGGGGCCACGAGGTTGCCCGGAACGGCGACCGCGTCGAAGGTGGCGGCCGGGACGCCGGTCACGCCCGCGATGACGTCGCTCGCCGCGGCCGACGACGGGGCCGCGGCGGAGGTGGTCCGAAGGATGAGCAGCAGGATCACGACGCCGGCGACGCCGGCGACCCCCGCCCACGGCGCCCATCGGGGGAGCACGCCTCGCCGGGCGCCGCGTGGCGGCGGGCGCCGTTTCGAGGTCGCCGTCGGCGAGCTCGCCGTCTTCGTCTGTGGCGGCTTCCGGGCGGGCGGCTTCCGTCGGGCCTTGCGTCGCTTGCTCATGGCGTCGGGCGCTTCCGGGCTCGATCGCGGAGCCCCGCCGTGTAGCCCGCCATCTTCGCGGCGTCGGTCCAGCCGAGCAGCAAGGGCACGACGACGGTGGCGAGGGCGCGATCGAGGGGGGCGTCTAGCCGGGACCAGGCGCGGCGGAGGGGCTCGCGGGCGTACGCGACGGCCCCGGCCGCGGCGAGCAACTTCGGCCACCGCCGACGCGACAGGAGCGCGGCGCCGAGCGCCCCGTAGACGCCGAACCGGAGCGCGTGGCGCTCGGGGAACATGCCCGCGTGGGCGTCTCCACGCGCGTACCGGGCGTACTGGGTCCAGGTCGCGCCGAGGGTCGGCCGCGGGCGCCACCACGCGACCGCATCGGGGGCCAGGCGCATGTCCAGGCGGCGTTCGCGCCACCGGAGGTCGACCCACATGTCCTCACCGATCGGCAGCCATTCGGGGTAGCCGCCGACGGCGTCGATCGCGTCGCGCCGGAACGCGACCGATCGGGCGCTCGGTGCGAACGTCTCCTCGTCGACGTCGGCGGGATCGAGCGGGAGGTTCAGGCTCGCGACGCAGGCGTCGAGGAAGCCGCCGATCACCGGGGCGTACGTGCCCATCGCGACGTCGGCGCCGTCGGCGAGCGGCCGGAGCAGCGCTTCGAGCCAGCCGGGGCCGTAGGTGCAATCGGCATCGGCGACGGCGATCACGTCGTGCGCCGCGTGCGCGATCGCGAGGTTCCGGCCACGCGCGATGTTGGCGCCGGGCTCCTCGAGCAGCGTGATCCGCTCGGCGGCGCGGAGCCGTTCGAGGGTGCCGTCGGTGGAGCCGCCGTCGACGATGACGATCTCGTCGGGCGGGACACGTTGCGCCTCGATCGACGCGAGGAAGCCGCCGACGTCGTCGGCGGCGTTCAGGACGGTGGCGATCAGCGATACCTTCACGTGCGTGCGCGCTCCTCCGCTTCGCGGTACGCATCGAGCGTAGCTCGGGCCGTCGCCGACCAGGTGTAGCCCGCGGCGCGCGCCCGGCCCTTCTCCACGAGGTCTCCACGGAGCACCGGGTCGCCGAGCAGCCGGGCGAGGCCGTCGGCGATCGCGGCCACATCGTCCGCATCGACGAGCAGCGCGGCATCGCCGGCCGTCTCCGCCACGGCCGCGGTCGTCGACGCCAGGACGGCCACGCCGCGGCCCATCGCCTCCACGATCGGGAGCCCGAACCCCTCATACAGCGACACGTACGCGACCAGATCCGCCCCTCGGTAGACGGCGTCGAGATCGCCGGCCTCGAGCGGGCCGGTCCGCACGATCCGACCGGGCCCCGGCCGCGCGATCTCGGCGTCGACCTCCCCGATGCCCCAGCCGTCGGGTCCCGCCAGCACCAGTGCGTGCGGGACGTCCGGGGCGACCTGCCGGTAGGCGCGGATCAGCCGCACCTGGTTCTTGCGCGGCTCGATCGTCGCGGGACACACGACGTAGGGTCCTTCGATGCGGAGGCGGGCAAGGACGCCGGCGACGTCCGCATGACCCTCGGGCAGCGCCGCGGCCAGCGGCGTGACGTGGATCCGCTCGGCCGGCGCGCCGTGCGCGCGCAGGTCCCCGGCGGTCGCGTGCGAGGGGACGACGAGGACGTGGGCGCGCCGGATCGCGGCACGGAGGCCCGCCCGGTAGAGCCATCGCCACCGCGGCGGGAACGCGCGGGGGAACCGGTCGAACGCGAGGTCGTGCACGGTCACGACGAGCCCCTGACCCGCGACCGGCGGCGGGACGGCGGCGGGGTTCGTCGCGTGCACGACGTCGCAGGATCCGAGCGGCTCCGGCAGTGCCGGCCGGCCGGTGAGCGCCCACCGCGGGTACAACGAGCCGATCGTCGCCGGGACCTCGACGACCCCGTCGGATCCGTCGGGAGCAGGCCCGTCCCATCGGGACGCGAACCGAACGAGCTCGAGCGAGGGGTCCGCCGCCTCGAGCGCCGGCGCAAGCTCGCGCACGTACGTGCCGATGCCGCCCGGCGCGGCGAACCACAGCTGGTCGACGGAGAACGCGACCCTCATGTCTTCATCGCCTCGACGCACCGGCAGCCCGCGTCGCCAACGGTCGCGGCGTGTGCGGTGCCCGGCTCGATGTCCAGCCGGTCGCCGGCGAGGAGCTCCACGTCGCCGTCGTCGGTGTGGAACGCGATCGAGCCGTCGAGGCAGAACAGCACCTTGTGGGCCGCGTGCGCATGGCGGCCGTAGCGGTCGCCCGGCCCGTTGCCCCACGAGCGCGGGTCAGAGCACCCTTCCCGCTCGAACGCGCGCAGCGCGTCCGCCTCCGTGGCATGCGCCTCGCGCTTCGTCGCCGCCATCGGGCTCAGGCCGGGTCGCCGCGATCCGGACCGACCCAGCGCCGCGCCGCCTCCAGATCGTCGGGGAGCACGAGCACCGCGACCGACCGCTCCTCGAGCGGGCCGTCGCCGAGCGGCGGCGAGACCGCGGCCTTGATGCCCCCGCGGCCGAGCCGCTCGACCGCCGCCCACGCGTCGTCCCATGGGAGTGAGCACAGCGCCACCGGCTGGGGGCGCTCGGTCCCGGCCGCCACCTCGGCGGTGTCGTCGCGGCCGTCGAGTTCGGTGCGCAGGCGTTCTTCCGCGACGGCGCGAGCCTTCGTCAGGTCGGCCTCGGCGACGAACACGTTCCACGACGGGCGCAGCGGCGAGTAACTGGATCGCAGCAGCGGATCGGTGCGCGCGCCGGTGACCTCCGCGGGCTTGATCAGCCGGAGCTGGCAGGCGATCTGGGCATCGGCGAGCACCTGGCGCACCCGCTCGGCCTCGTCGATCCCGAGGAGCCGCGTGGCCACCGGCTCGGCATCCCGCAGCGGATCGCCCTCCTGCAGGAGCCGCCGGGCGTCCTTCGGGTCCATCAGCAGACGTCGCCGCGGCCGTGCATCGGGGGCACGCCCTTGCGCGCGAACTCCACCCACTGGCCGTGCCACGGCTCGCGCGCGAACCGCCGGACCTGGAGCGCGCCGAACCCGGTCGCCTCGATCCGCCCCTGGAGCACCCACGGCGCCGGCTTCGGGTTCTCCTCCACGAAGTAGCGTTCGAGCGCCATCAGCGCGGCGCGCTCTTCCTCCGGCGACAGGCCGTCGGGAAGCTCGAACCGTCGATCGTCCTCGGTCCCGAACACGTCGCTCCTCGGCTCGCTCCGTCTCGACCGTTCGCCTACAGGGGGATGTTCCCGTGCTTGCGCGCCGGCACCGACTCGCGCTTCGTCGAAAGCATCCGCAAGGCCTTGATCAGGCGCCGGCGGGTCTGCGATGGCTCGATCACGTCGTCGATGAAGCCGCGCTCGGCGGCCGCGTACGGCGTCGAGAACTTGTCCCGGTACTCGCCGATCAGCTCGGCGCGCTTGCGCCCGGGGTCATCCGCCTTGTCGATCTCGCGGCGGAACACGACGTTGACCGCGCCCTCCGCCCCCATCACGGCGATCTCCGCGGTCGGCCACGCGAACGCGACGTCCGCGCGGAGGTGCTTCGAGTTCATGACGAGGTAGGCGCCGCCGTAGGCCTTGCGCGTGATCACGGTCATCCTCGGCACGGTCGCCTCGGCGAAGGCGTAGAGCAGCTTCGCGCCGTGCCGGATGATCCCGTTGAACTCCTGCTGGGTCCCGGGCAGGAACCCCGGCACGTCGACGAACGTGAGGATCGGGATGTTGAACGCGTCGCAGAACCGGACGAACCGGCTGGCCTTCTCGCTCGCGTCGATGTCGAGCGTGCCGGCCAGGACCTTCGGCTGGTTCGCGATCACGCCGATCGATCGCCCGTCCAATCGCGCGAACCCGATCAGGATGTTCATCGCCCAATAGGGGAAGACCTCGAGGAAGTCGCCGTCGTCCACCACGCGCCGGACCACCTCGTGCATGTCGTAGGGCTCCTGTACGCGGTCGGGGACGAGGTGCGTGAGGCCGTCGTCGATCCGTTCGGGATCGTCGGTGCTGGCGTAGGCGGGCGCGTCCTCGAGGTTGTTCGACGGCAGGAAGCTCAACAGGTAGCGAACGCGCTGCAGGACGTCCTCGTCGTCCTCGCCGACGAACGATGCGACGCCGGACTTCCCCGCGTGCGTCATCGCGCCGCCGAGCTCCTCGAACGTGACCTCCTCGCCGGTCACCGTCTTGATCACGTCGGGGCCCGTGATGAACATATGCGACGTCTCCTTCACCATGAAGGTGAAGTCGGTGATCGCCGGAGAGTACACGGCGCCGCCGGCGCACGGGCCCATGATCACGCTGATCTGCGGGATGACCCCGCTCGAGCGAACGTTCCGCTCGAAGATGTAACCGTAGCCAGCGAGCGAGGCCGCGCCCTCCTGGATCCGCGCGCCGCCGGAGTCGTTGATCTGGATGAACGGCGCGCCGGTCTGCAGCGCGAGGTCCATCACCTTGCAGACCTTCTGCGCGTGCACCTCGCCCATCGAGCCGCCGAACACCGTGAAGTCCTGCGACGCGACGAACACCTTGCGCCCGTCGATCGTGCCGTAGCCGGTGATGCAGCCGTCGCCCGGCGGTCGCCGCTTGTCCATGCCGAAGTCGTGCGACCGGTGGATCGCGAACGGGTCGGTCTCGACGAACGAGCCGCGGTCCATCAGGAGGTCGAGGCGCTCGCGGGCGGTGAGCTTCCCCTTGTCGTGCTGGCGCTGCGCCGCGTCGCGTCCGCCGGGCTGCAGCGTCGAGCGCCGCCTCCGCCGCAGCTCCTCGATCCGGTCCTCGACCGTGCGTTCGATCGGCGGCGCGGTCTCCTTCTGCGTCTTGGCCATCCCCGGAGTCTAGCCAGGCTTCGGTCGCGGCTTGCCCATGCAGCCTCGAGAGGGCCAGCCGGCGGCCGGCCAACGGCCCATCGCCTGCACCATCCGGATCGTGACGATCGCGTTCGTCCTGGCGGAGAAGGGGGACGAGGGCAATCGCCACGCCGGCGAGGTCCAGTCCGCGAACCGCGCCGGCCACGCCGCGGCGAGGTGCTGGTAGAGCCCGACGTACATGCCGGTGGGCCTCGACGCCGCGGTCGGGTTGAGGCCGCTCTCGCGTCGCGCGATGCAGATCGCCCGCTCGGCGCCGCCGGGCACCGGACCGAACTGCTCGACCGCGCACGTGATCTCGCGCGCCGACAAGTGCTGGATCGATTCCGTGGGCGCCTGGATGAGGGCGCACGGGCCTGGGAGCCAATGCGCGGCGGCGTCGGTGGCAGGGAGGAAGGAGCCGACCGCGACGACCGCCGTCACGAGGACCGCGACGATGCGTGCTCGCACGGGCTCCGACCCTAGCAGCGGGCCTGCGGGTCAGTCCACGTCGACACGGCCACCCGAGCGCCAGTACACGCCGTGGTCGCGGTCGAGGAACCGCTCGTCCACGAGGGAACGTCGCAGCGACGCGTAGTCGTTGAAGAAGCGTCCGATCACGACGTTCACCTCCTTCTCGTCGTAGCGGCGCCCGGGTTCGAACTCGAGCGCGACCCGCTCCAGGACGATCCGGCGCTTCGAGCGCTTCGTCGGGATCTCGGTGAGGCGGCCGTTCCGGAAGAACGCGCGGAGCACGGCCTCCTCGTCGTCGTTCGCGGCGCCGAGCGCGATCCCGGACCCCCGCGCCGGGCCGACCTGCCCGGCGGCCCAGCGCAGGGTCTCGGGGTCCAGGCGGTACGTCCGGCGATCCGGTCGCAGCCGGACGACCCCGGTCGACGTCAGCCGGTTCAGGTGCGTCCGGACGCGCTTCAATGGCAGCTCGAGCTCCTCCGACAGGGCGCGGCCGGTCGCGTCGGCTCGAGCGAGACGGCCGGCGATCGAGAGCCGTTCGGGGTCGGCGAGTGCTCGGAGGATGTCGTCGGGGGTCTCGGGCATGTCGTTCTCTCCCCGTAGCATGCTCGCATGCAGCTCACCGATCCGCAGCGGCGCACCCTGCAGCAGCTGATCGGCACCGGCGAGCGTCCCGTCTTCCCCTCGGATCTGCCGCAGCGGTTGCGCGACCGGATCGAGGAGGCGGCCCGTGGGCTCGACCTGCCGGACGCGCTGTGGCTCGGCAAGGAGAAGCTCAACGATCTCGGCAGGTGCGAGGGCACCTTCCAGTCGAAGATCTCGGGCGAGGCGCCGCCGTTCGAACACGGCAGGGCTAGCGCCGCCGGCGTCCTGCAGCACCGCGCGATCGAGGTGGTCGTCGGCGCGCGAGAGCCGCTCGATCCCCACGCGGCCGTCGACCTCGCCGTCGACCGGATCGTGGAGAAGGAGGAGCGGTTCGCCGAGTACTGGCGCGCCCTCCCCGAGCCCGATCGCGACGAGATCCACATGGAGGTCGTGCGCCGGACGATCCTGTTCGAGACCTCGTTCCCGCCGCTGCGCGAGCTGCGGCGGGATCTCGCGCCGGCCACGGAGCTCTCGGTGCGTGCGGAGCTCCTCGGTGGCTCGCTCGTGGTCTCCGGGAAGCTCGACCTCCTCCTGGGCGTGCCCGACCGGCTCGAGCCCATGCGCGCCACGCGGATCGCGATCGACCTGAAGACCGGCGGCGCCTATCCCGCCTACGCCGAGGACAACCGCCTCTACGCGCTCGTGCTCGCGCTCCGGTTCGGGGTGCCGCCGTACCGCGTCGCCTCCTTCTTCCTCGAGAGCGGCACCTGGCAGGCGGAGGACGTCGGCGAGGAGCTCCTGTTCCACGCGGCCGATCGCGTGATCGACGCCGCGCGCTCGGCCGCCGCGCTCCGGAACGGCCGGGAGCCGGCGCTCAAACCCGGCCCGTGGTGCGCGTGGTGCCCGAGGCTCCAGGTGTGCCCCGCCGCCGACCCCGACGCCCGTCAGGCGGTCCTGGGGGCCGCCTGAGCCTGGGCGCCGCCGGCGCGATACCGGTCGGAGACGGCCTCGACGAACCCGGTGAATCGCACCGCCAGGTCCTCGCTCACCAGGTGCAGCACGTTCTCCGCGTTCTCCTCGCCGTTGCGCGAGAAGTTGAAGCTGCCGGTGAGGACCTCGTCGTCCACGACGAGGATCTTCGCGTGCATGTAGTCGTGGACCGAGCCGGGCTCGTACGGCGTCGAGATCTTGCCCGAGAGGTGCGGCGCGATCGTGCGCCACACCTCGATCTTCCACCGGTTGTGCGGCACGTCGGCCCACTGACGCTGCACCTGCTCCATCTGCGTCGCGTCGAACGCGCCGGTGAACCCGAGCTTCTCGCGTCCGACGTGCTCGGCCAGCACGGCGAGCACGGCGCCCGACGTCACCACCGGGGAGCACAGCCGCACGCGCCGATCCGCGGCGGCGATCATCCGGGCTGCCTCGAGCGAGAGCCACGGCGGCGCGGGGGAGAAGAGGGGTTGCGCGCGCACACCCTGATCCAGCTGCACCTCGGGCCCCGTCGCGCCGCTCCGCTCCAGGTGACCGTGTGCCCAGAGGTGCTCGAAGTTCTCGGTGTAGGCGGCGGCGATGTCCGGGACGCCGGCCAGCTCCAGCAGCACGTTCTCTTCGCGGGTGAACGCGTCGTCGGTCCAGTTCGTCGAGCCGGTCCAGACGTCGCGACCGTCGCGGACGACGTACTTGTGATGCATCAGCGCCCCTTCGTCGGCGACGCCGCGCGTCGGCACGTCGAGCGCCTCGATCGTCGCCGGGTCGGCGTGCATCGGCCGCGCCGCGCCCGCGTCGTCGGTGCGCTCCGTGTTGAACACGACGCGCACGGCGACCCCTCGGCGCAGCGCCGCCTCGAGGGCATCGGCGATCCGCGCGCTCGCGCCCTCCTTCGCGTCGAAGTCGTAGATCGCGACGTCGAGCGACGTGGCCGCCGCTCCGATCCAGGCGGCGAGCGCTTCGGCCGTGGCCGCGGCCGGCTGCGCGCCGTCGGACAGGAACGTGGTGGTGAGCTCGCCCATCCTCAGGCGACGTGCCCGCACTCGCGGCGGTAGCACGCAAGGACCGCCGCGATCGCCTCGTCGGGGTCGTCGGTGAGCGTCACGATGTCCAGATCCCCAGACTCGATCAAGCCCTCTTCCACCATGGTCTCGGACCACTCGACGAACCATCGCCAGTGTCCGTCGCCGAACAGCACGACGGGGAAGTGCTGGACCTTCCCGGTCTGGATCAGCACCAGCGCCTCGTAGAGCTCGTCGTTCGTTCCCCAGCCGCCGGGACAGGCGATGAAGCCCTCGGACGCCTTCACGAAGCAGACCTTGCGCGCGTAGAAGTGCTTGAAGTCGTACGACAGGTCGAGCCAGTCGTTCATCCGCTCCTCGCGCGGCAGCTTGATCCCGAGGCCGATCGAGAGGCCCCCCGCCTCCTTCGCGCCGCGGTTCGCCGCCTCCATGAGCCCCGGGCCGCCGCCGGTGATCACGGCCCATCCCTCTCGCGCGAAGCCGGCGCCGAGCGCCCGCGCGGCCGCGTACCACGGATGGTCCGCGGCGATCCGGGCCGAGCCGAAGATCGCGGCGGTCGGGCGGTCGATCGACGCCACCAGCTCGAGCCCGGTCTTGAACTCATCGTGGATGAAGCGGAGGTCCCGCTCGAGGTCCTCCTCCTCGCGGAACCACATCGCCCGTTCGGCGGGCATCCTCGTCGTGTCGCGCTCCATCGGCGTGCAACGGTACCCCGCCGGTGGGCGGACGCCGCGCCGCTGCTAGGGTTCCGCGACTGCCGCCGAGCCGCTGAGGGGACCACCATGGCCAACGATCTCTACGACGTCGGAGCGCTGCCGCCGCCTGGTGAGGTGCCGTCGCGGATGCACGCGATGGTCGTGCGACCCGATCGGTACGGCGATCCGGCGGACGCGATCCGCGACGAGGTGATCGACGTGCCGGAGCTCGGCCCTCGCGACGTGCTCATCGCGCCGATGGCCGCGGGCGTGAACTTCAATAATGTTTGGGCTGCAAGAGGTATGCCGGTCGATGTGACGAAGACCCAGGCGCGATGGGGCGAGCCGACCGACTTCCACATCGTGGGGTCCGACGCCAGCGGCATCGTGTACGCGGTCGGGGCGGCGGTGCGCGACGTCGCCGTCGGCGATGCGGTCACCGTGCACCCGGGGCAGTGGGATCCGGAGGACCCATGGGTGCGCGCGGGGCGCGATCCGGGGTTGGCCGCGAGCTTCCGGGTCTGGGGCTACGACACGTGCTGGGGATCCATGGCTCAGTTCACGAAGGTCCAGGACCACCAGTGCATGCCGAAGGCCGATCACCTGACGTGGGAGGAGGCGGCCGCGCCGACGCTCACGGGCGGCACGGCATATCGGATGCTCTTCGGGTGGCAGCCGAACGTCGTCGAACCCGGCGACGTCGTGCTCGTGTGGGGTGGCGCCGGCGGCCTCGGCTCGCTCGCGATCCAACTGGTGACCAACGCCGGCGGCCGAGCGGTAGCGGTCGTGTCCTCGGAGGACAAGGGCGAGTACTGCACGTCCCTCGGCGCCGTGGGCTACGTGAACCGGAAAGCCTTCGATCACTGGGGTGTCCCTCCGGCCTGGGACGCCCCCGAGTGGAAGGGATGGTTCGAGGGGGCGAAGGCCTTCGGCAAGGCGATCTGGGACGTCCTCGGTGAGAAGACGAACCCGAAGATCGTGTTCGAGCATCCCGCGCAGGACACCATCCCCACCTCGAACTTCGTGTGCGACCGCGGCGGGATGATCGTGATCTGCGCCGGCACGACGGGCTACGACACGATGATCGACGTCCGGTACCTCTGGTACCTCCAGAAGCGCTACCAGGGCTCGCACCTGATGAACGACGAGCAGGCGATCGCGTTCAACGACCTGGTGCGGGACGGGACGATCCTGCCGGCGCTCGGGGCGACCTACCGCTACGAGGAGATCCCGACGGTCCACCGGCTGATGGGCGACGGGGAGCTCCCGGACGGCAACGTCGCCTGCCTCGTGAACGCGCCGGAGGCGGGGCTCACCGGATCGGCGTGAGCAGGTCCGGCACGCCGCTAGGATCGCTCCTGGACGAGCTCGACGAGGACGCCGTCCATCGACGCGGGATGCACGAACGCGATCAGCGTGTCGCGCGAGCCGGGCCGCGGGGCGTCGTCGACCAGGCGCGCCCCCTCTTCCCGGAGGTGCTCGAGCGCGCCCTCGATGTCCTCGACGCGATAGGCGACGTGGTGGA
>Ga0335082_10004008_pt1 | contig 16024 bp, 14 predicted proteins | sample Lox_Sample_41_FD_206718 | JGI IMG/M metagenome (GOLD analysis project Ga0335082, IMG submission 206718) | Soil microbial communities from Loxahatchee National Wildlife Refuge, Florida, United States - Lox_Sample_4.1 | ecosystem: Environmental > Terrestrial > Soil > Wetlands | place: USA...
ATGAGGAGATTCACGCCGCCAATCGAACCGGGAATGCTGCCCGCCGCAAGAGCGATCACGACTTTACGACGAACCGTGCCTTTCTTCAGGTGCAGCAGGCTCGCCGGAATTTTGGTGAAGAAGTTAAACAGAGCGTCGGAGCCGACGGCCACAATCGCTGGTACTCGCAAGCCAAAGATCAGCACGGGGAGCAACAGAACGCCGCCCCCCACGCCGCTCAATCCAATCAGAACGCCGACGACAAAGCCGACCAGGATTTTGGCTGCCAGTAGTGACATGGTCCGTTCCGTCTTCTGTTACGCGGTCGCGCCGTTTACTCCGATGAAGCCTTCACGCTCGAGATGCAGGATAATTTCCTGCGCTGCTTCCTCGGCTGACAGTTCGCCAGTGTTAATCGTTACGTCGGCATCCGCCGGAACCTCGTACGGATCCGAGATCCCCGTGAACTCCTTGAGAATGCCCGCACGGGCTTTGGCATATAGGCCCTTGCGGTCACGCTGTTCGCAAACCTCCACCGACGTGGCGATGTGCACCAGGATGAATCCGCCATACGGTTCCACCATCTGGCGAACATGCTTGCGCGTCGCGTCATACGGCGCGATGGGCGCGCAAATGGCGATCCCGCCGTTCTTAGTGATCTCCGAAGCAACGTAGCCGATGCGGCGGATGTTAATGTCGCGATGCTCCTTGGAGAATCCAAGCTCTGACGAAAGATGCTTGCGCACCAGGTCGCCATCGAGCAGCGTGACCGGACGTCCACCGACTTCCAGAAATTTGGTCAACAGCACGTTGGCGATGGTCGACTTACCCGAACCCGAGAGTCCGGTGAAGAAGATCGTGACGCCCTGCCGGCTGCGAGGCGGAAAGCTGCGACGCAGTTCGTGCACGACTTCCGGATAGGTGAACCATCCCGGGATGTCGCGGCCTTCGTTCAGGCGCTGCCGCAGTTCGGTGCCAGAAATGTTCAGTACCCGATCGTCTTTCTTTACTTCATCGTCGGGAATGTAGCGGTCTTCCTTCTCGAGGTAGACCATCATGCTGAAAGGCACCATGGTCACTCCGATATCCGATTCGTGCTTCTTGAATGTTTCCTGCGCTTCGTAGGGGCCGTAGAACGGTTTCTTGGTCTCGGGATCGGAGCCGGGACCGGCGTGATCGCGGCCAACGATCAGGTGGGTGCAGCCGTGGTTCTTACGAATCAGGGCATGCCAGATGGCCTCGCGAGGTCCGCCCATACGCATGGCGAGAGGAAGGAGCGACAGCTTCTGCGTTCCCTGCGGATATTTCGAACTCAGCAACTGGTAGCAACGAACTCGAGTGTAATAATCCACGTCTCCAGGCTTGGTCATTCCGACGACGGGATGAATCAAAAGGTTGGCTTCCACCTGCTTTGCCGCGCGGAATGTGAGTTCCACGTGGGCGCGATGCATAGGGTTGCGAGTCTGGAAGGCTACGACCTTGCGCCATCCAATGCGGGCAAACTCAGCGCGCAACTCGGCAGGAGTCAGGCGCAGCGTGCGGAAGTCGTAGTGCGAAGGGGCTTGCAGGCCTTCCAGGCGTCCGCCGACATACCAGGGGTTCGCGATGTTCATCGCATAATTCGCGCCGGGGTGCGCCTTGCTGGTGCTATTGAATACAGCCTTGGCTTCCGCTGCACGATCGGGTTGCCAGACATCTTCCACGTGCAACACCGCGAGCATGACGCCCTCGGCGTCGCGGAGCGCTACTTTGCTGCTGCCAGCCGTCAGCTTCTTGGCGAATTCTTCGGTGACATCGAGCGTGATCGGCATCGGCCAGAGCAGTCCACTGGCCAGACGCATGTTGTGGCAAACGCCTTCGTAGTCGGCTTTGTTCATAAAGCCGCGCAGCGGAGAGAAGCCTCCGCTCATTAACAATTCAAGATCGCAAGCTTGGCGGGCAGTCAGGTCCCATGATGGCCATTCGCGGGAATGGGCTTTCAGTTCTGCGGCTTTTTCGGATGAGGCGAGGAGATTGATGAGTTCGCCGCCGTGCGGAGAAACCAGGTGACTAGTCGAAGCGGACAAGAGCGTGAACCTCCCAGGTTCGTCGAGTTTGGATTTTTAGCCTGTAATTCGATACTTCGCAGGAGAAATCAATTTGATGATTTCCGAACTGCTTTTGGGGGGATTTCTAACGAGACTTCAGAGCACTCTTTCAGGTCAACCGACCCAAGTGACCCCAGTTTACACGAAAGAGATTGCTACGCTATGCCACGCAAGTGCCGTGCCTGCGTGCGTTGTGGCTATTGTACTGTAACTTGATAAGGATAAAAGCTTAAACTTAAGTTTTTCTGCTTTTGGCGGGCATTTTTCGACAAAATGTGCAAGTTGTTGCGCAGGTTGGGTAAGGAATTCCTTTACTTTGCAGTCAACTGTGCAGGTTTCTGCGCAGCTTCCGTGGATCGCCAACCGCACGGTTCGTGTTTCATCACACATACTTTTCGGTCGGTTACACTGCAATCAAGTCAATGAAAGAGTGGGCCAAGAAAGCGATTCTCGCATCGGGAGCATTGCGGTTCGGCGCCGGGTCTCAACCTGCGGGGACGGCGATTCTGATGTATCACTCGGTGCTGCCGGGGCCAGAGCAGCACGCGGATCTGCTTGGGGGCATCGCGCATTCCGAATTTCAATTCCGTGAGCAAATGGAATTGCTTGCCCGCGAATATCAGCCGGTGAGTCTCGACGGTGTGGTCAAGAGTCTTCGTAGTGGTGAGCCTCTGAAGAAGCGATCCGTCGTAGTGACGTTCGACGACGGGTACCGCGACAACTTTGAAGTTGCCGTGCCGATCCTGAACCATTTTGGCATCCCGGCAACCTTTTACGTGACCGTGGACTGCGTCGAGAACAGAAGACTCCCATGGCCGAGCCGGCTGCGCTTCGCGATTCGCAAGACCAAACTCGCCGCGTGGACTGATTCTCACGCGAAAACCTGGAAGCTCGACTCCGACAGCAGCAGGGAAGAGACCTTTGCCACTCTATGCAGTGACTGCTGCCGACTTAGCGGGGAAGTGCAGGAAGATTTCGTCCAGCGTGTCGAGCGCAATCTGGAAGTGAGTGTACCCACCCAGTCGAATTCATTCATGATGGACTTCGATCAGGTCCGGGGACTGGTGCGCAACGGGCACAGCGTCGGTTCGCACACCATGACTCATCCGAATATGGCGTATGTCAGCGTTGACGATGCTCGCCAAGAGTTTGTCGAGTCGAAGGCAAGACTGGAGGAGCAGATCAGTACTCCGATTACGCACTTCGCGTATCCCTGTCCGGCCCTTTCTCCGCATTGGAACGCGAGAACCGTGGATCAGAGTCGCACTCTCGGATACGATTCCGCCGTTACCACGAATAGCGGCCTGACGCAGAGCGGCGACAATCCGCTATGCCTGAAGCGCTTACGCCCGACGAAAACGGCAGACGGGCTGCGCTGGAACCTCGAATGCGCGTTTGCGGGACGCGCCGTGTAGTAGTGAAGGAATTTCACGAGAACGGGGCGAACACCAATTGGCGAGAATCCTGGTTTTGGACGGACACAGCGCGGCGGCTCTAGCGGTCACGCGATCTGCCGGACGCGCTGGACACTGGGTCGCCGTAGGCGCCAACCGTGGTTCCTTCGCCGCGGCCAAGCTCTCACGCTATTCCCGATGCGCATTTGAGTATACGGCCTCCACGACTGAGCCGCGAGAATTTGTCGACTCAATTCTGGAGTTCGCTCGCAGCAACTCCGTGGATCTCATCATTCCGGTTACGGATTGGACTCTCGGGCCGCTGTCCGCCGCGAGGGCAAGGTTCGACGGAGTGTGTCGGATCGCTCTGCCCTCGGCAGCAGCGATTGAAGCCGCATCCGACAAGCATCGCACGATCCAGTGCGCCCTATCGATCGGCATCACCGTACCGAAGACACAACTTGTGAGCTCTCCGGATCAGCTATCAAGTTGGAAAGCCGACTCCTTCCCGCGTGTCGTGAAAGATCGTTTCTCTGTTCGGTGGATGGATAACCAAGCCGTCTTCGGATCGGTCTCGTATGAATACTCAGCCGAGGAATTGCAGAGCAAAGCAACCGAACGGGTGAGAGCTGCAGGCGACGTGCTAGTGCAGGAATTCGTAGCAGGAGTAGGAGTCGGCTTCTCCTGCTTTGTCTCGGGAGGGGAATGCTTCCTGCCGTTTCAGTGGGAGCGCGTAAGAGAAGTCGATCCGCGCGGTTCGGCTAGCAGTGCCAGACAATCCATCCCACTCGACACTGACCTCGTCTCCCAAAGTCAGGCACTCATCACGAAAATGGGGTTCGAGGGCATCGCGATGGTGGAATACAAGCGCACCTCCGACGGCCGCCTTGTATTGATGGAGGTCAATGGGCGTCCGTGGGGATCGATCGGATTGCCGATCGCGTCTGGGATCGATTATCCGCGGTATCTGATTGACTGGTCTCTGCATGGAACACTGCCGCCGCGTGAAATCGCATACCGACAGAATGTCCTCTGCCGGCGGGCGGTCGGCGAGTTGACGCATCTGAGCAACATTCGCGCGGGGCGTCCGCACAATTGGCTGGGCGACTATCCCAGGTTCTGGCCAAGCTTCTTCAACATGGCGCTGCCCTGGCGTCCGGGGATGTGCTACGACGATCTGTGGTTCTCGGACCTGCGGCCTGGAATCGCGGGGATTCGCAACTGGTTTGAAGTTCGCATGAGAAGCAAGCGGAAGCCATCATCTACCTGACACCGGCTGCTCTTGTTTCGAAGCAACCGCGCCCACCGTTAACGCGATCAGGTTACGGATACAGATCTGAAGCTGGCGTCCGCAGTACTTTGTGACCTCGACATCGCCGAGATAGGGATCAGGAATCTCCCGGTCCCTCCAATCACCTTCCGCATACGCACTCAGCATGTAAATTTTGCCGCGCGCCTCCGGATACAGCGTCAGCAGTTCTGCCTTGTTCTGAAAATCCATGGCAAATACTGCGTCCGCCTGCTCGACCATTTCGGGTTTCAGAGGTTTGGCGCGATGGTGAGACAGAGTGATTCCCAGACCAAGAGCGGCCTCTTGAGCCCACGGGTGCGCCTCGCGGCCCGGCCTGGCATGCAGTCCGGCCGATGCGATTCTTACCTTCGAATCGTTTACACCCGCTTCACTCAGCGCCTTGCGCATCAGGCACTCTGCCATGGCGCTGCGCATAATGTTGCCGAAACAGACAAACACAAAAGACCGCGTGGACGGTGGCGCGAGTCTCTGATTTTCCGTTCTCATTCCGAGCTTGTCCCTCAATCGCATTCCCGCATAGATGCGGCCGGCTTGTGGCCCAAGCCGCCGAATGATGCCACGCTGCTGCAGGAGAAATTGCGGAATGAACTTCCGTACAACGTCTTTGAAGGTGGTTGCCTGCGCGGTTTCTTCCTTCACGAACGCACCTTCCGCTGTGCGATCTTTTCGGCGGATGTAGCCATTGTCAGTTCATAGCCGAGATCGTGCATCACCTCGCCCCACGCCGATTCAATTGCCTCCACCGATTCCGCTGTGAGTTGAGCCTTCCACCCTCCGGCCTTCGCCGAGCGGACAAACGGTTTGTCACTGCGGGTGTCCTTCGTCAGCACCCATTTGCCGCCTTCCCGCTTCTCGAGTTCCCGCATCCGCTCCGGAGAACTCAATTCGATGGCCCGCCGTAATGCTTGAGGCGCGCAGTCGATATCGCGCAATCCACAGAGCTCGAGGAACGCGCCGATCCTGAGCAGGGAACCGGGCGTATCCGCCTTCATGTCTTCGTAGCGGAGCAGCAGAAACGTCTCTTTCTTGCCCCGCAGCGTGATCCAGCTCAGCACGTTGTCACGCCAGGACCCGAACTTGCGGTCAAACTCACCGGCGATAAACCGTGGCACAAAACTCTCCATCGGATACCCGTCCGGAATATTCCGCGCCTTCACGTTGTGGTGGTAGAAAGAAATGGCGACGTCGCGCGGATCTCGCACAACATAGATCACTCGTGGGTAATGAGGCTGAAAGCATTCGTGGCTCTTCAACAGGCGTGGCCTCGGAAGCTGCCGCATCGGCCGATCCCGGTTGAAATAGATTTCCGGAATCCGTGATTCTATGTTCGAAAACGTAACTGGATCGTTCTGATCGATCAGGTTTCCCAGAAGAAATCGCGTCCACGTGTTACCCGACCGTGGATAGGAAACAAGAAAGACATCGTCTGGATAAACCGTCACACCACGACCGGCAAGCTGGCGCCCGGCGAGCACCCGGCCAGCCGCGGCCAGCACTCCGACGACGCGTTGCAGATGACCCCGTGCGGGTGGCATATCTTCAGTGCGCTGCCGCGCCGTCCTCCGCTACGCCACCCGACGAAGCCGTTACCAACGAAGCCTCTTGACTGCCCGCCAAATCCCGTCGTACTTCACTGGCACGCGCCAAGCACTCCGACAGTTGCTGTCCGAAGACTCTGACTTGCGGTTCGCGGAGAATTTCCGCGTGGTGGAAATCAACTTCGTGAATCTGCACTCCGCTTCTCGATCGTGCGCCCCACCCCATCTGCGGATCATTGACGTAATAGAAAGGCTGTTTCGGTCGTTTGAAGAGGATAACAGGGGCGCGAAACTGGACGGCTTTGAAGTTTTCTGGCCAATAGGCCTGCTTCCAATCGGTTCGCGAGGAGGCAGCCCCGATGAAGCTTTGTACTTTGTTGCTGGCCGTGCGTCTGTAAGAGGTCAGTCGCTCTGAGATGCTCAGTCTTCTAATGTCTTTCATCCGCTGGCTGTAGTAGTAGATTCTCCACAGCAGCGGATTCTGGCTATGCTGCAACACCCAGGTGTCGAAGATGGCAAAGAGACCGACTTCCTCGCCTTGGGATTCCAGTTTCAGTACGATCTGCTCTGCAATGTGAGTTCCATCGCAAAACCCGCCCAGACAATATGGACCGCGCGGTTGTACCGACCGCATGGCCGCAAGGTACTCCCCGGTAAGTGCCTGCATCTCGCCTTCCGTATACGGGCGCTGACCGCGAGTGACGGGGGCATGTCCCTCGATCTTGTACACCGTCTGTTGAGGTCCCATATGCCGCGCCAGCATGGCGTAACCAATCGATTCTTCGCCCGGCGGCACGATGGCAAAAAAAGGCAGGCGTCGGGCGTCTCCGTGCTGGATTTCCATGACGACTGGATCGTGCCTAGCATCGGACTCGCATGTGATCAGCTTCGCCAGAGACTCGACGGTCGCGCTACGGAACATTGCCGACAGCGGAATCTGCTTGCCCGTCGCCGCATACACCTGCGCGAGCAGGCGCCCTGCCAAGAGCGAGTGCCCGCCTAGATCGAAGAAATTGTCCGTTACTCCCACGGTGGTCAGGCCAAGAACCTTGGCGAAAAGAGAAACGAGGGTTGCCTCGACCTCGTTGCGTGGCGCCACTATGGCGAACTTGTCGTCGCGCTCAGTGGGTGGTGCAGGCAGCGCCTTGCGGTCGACTTTGCCGCTTGTCGTCATCGGGAAACTCTTCACGAAGACGAATCGTGACGGCTCCATGTACTCGGGAAGGCGATCGTTCAATTCGCGGCGCAGCGTCTCGACTTGGGGTTCCTTTTCTGGGGCAGCGATCAGATACGCGACCAGGCGCTTGTCTCCCGGCGTATCCTCGCGCATTGTGACCACAGCCTGTACAACGTTCTCGCACCGGTCCAGCACTGCTTCAATCTCGCCCAGTTCAATTCGCAGGCCCCGCAACTTCACCTGAAAGTCGGTGCGACCCAGATACTCGATGTTGCCGTCAGCGAGGAAGCGTGCAAGGTCTCCGGTCTTGTAGAGACGCGCTCCGCAGGCTTCGCTGAACGGGTCGGGAATAAACGTCTGCGCGGTAAGATCGGTTCGATTCAGGTATCCGCGCGCAAGCTGAATCCCTCCGATGTGGAGTTCTCCGGGCACCCCGATCGGAGTGGGTTGCAGGTGCTGATCCAGAATATAGATCTGTGTATTCGCCACAGGACGCCCAATCGGCACGACGGACTGCCTGTTATCTCCCTGGCATTTCCAATACGTTACATCGACAGCGGCTTCTGTCGGACCATACAGATTGTGTAACTCCGATTGCATCCGCTCAAAGAAGCGTTGCTGCAATTCGAGCGGCAGAGCTTCGCCGCTCGCGAATACCCGTCGCACGCTGCTGCAGCGCTCCAGACCAGGGGACTCCAGAAAAATGCTCAGCATCGACGGCACGAAGTGCAGCGTCGTGATGCCCTGTTCCGCGATTAGATTCACCAGGTACGCGGGATCGCGGTGGCCTCCTGGCTGTGCGACCACTAGAGTCGCTCCAGTAAGCAATGGCCAGAAGAATTCCCACACCGACACATCGAAGCTGAACGGCGTCTTCTGCAGAACACGATCCCCACTCGTCAGCCGGTACATGTCCTGCATCCAGAGCAACCGGTTCACAATGCCTTTGTGAACGTTCGGCACTCCCTTGGGCATCCCGGTCGATCCCGAGGTGTAAATCGCATATGCCAGATTCTCGCCGCTCACTGTCGCAGGAAGGTTCTCAAGGGACTCTGCCTGCAGCGATGGCCAATCCAGATCCACACAGAAAACGTTTCGTGATTCGGCGGGGAGATGATCTTTCCAATGCGCTTGCGTCAAGATCACCGGAGGATTGGAGTCACTCAACATCGCGGCCAGCCGTTCCTTCGGATATTCAGGATCTAGCGGAACATACGCACCTCCCGCCTTGATCGAGGCAAGCAGGGCGATCACAAGTTCGACCGAGCGCTCAGCGCAAACACCCACCAGAATGTCCGGTCCTACCCCTCTCTTTTGGAGGTAGTGCGCGAGCTGGTTGGCCCGGTCGTTCACTTGCCTGTAAGTCAAGCGCTCCGATTCGTAGACCAGAGCTAGGGAATCGGGGGTCCTTTCGACCTGCTCCTCGATGAGTTTGTGCAGCGGAGTGTTTCGTGGATAGTCAACCTGGGTGTCGTTCCACTCGATCACGATTTGATGGCGTTCAGCCTCGCTGAGCAGAGGCAGTCGTGAGATTGCGATACCCGGATCGTCCGCGGCAGCCTCGAGAAGAATGCGGAAATGTTCCGTCATCCTCGAGATCGTGGAACTGTCGAAAAGGTCTGCGTTATATCTAAATCCGGCTTCTACGGTGCCCCCGACTTCTCGCAGATCCACAGAAAGATCGAACTGCGTCTTCTGCCTGTCGATCTCCAACAGGGTCACTCCGGAACCCAGATCGTGGTCGCGCGTGACCGTCATGTCAAACGCGATCTGGAAAAGCGGATGGCGGCTCATGTCCCGCTCCAAACGCAGTTCCGCGAGGATAGCTTCGAACGGAACATCCTGATGAGCGAAAGCTTCTTTTGGCACGTCACGCACTCGTAGCAAGAGTTCAGCAAAGCTGGGATCGCCTGCCAGATTGGTGCGAAGTGCCAGCATGTTCTCCAGTGGGCCGATGACTCTCTGACAGTCAGGTCGATGACGGCCTGGGACCCGCGTGCCAACGATCAGGTCTTCCTGATTTGCATGGCGGCAAAGCAGGGCGTTGAAGCCGGCAAACAGGACCGCGAACAAATTCGTCCCATGTTGCTGGCCGAGATTTCGCAGCCTCTGGATCAAGGTTTCTTCCAGCAGAATCCGCTGGTGATCACCGCGAAAGCTTTGTACTGCCGGTCTCGGCCGGTCGGTCGGCAGGTCCACGATGGATGCCGCTCCGGAAAGCTGCTTCGTCCAGTACGAGAGGTCACTGGCACAAATTTCCTGACAAGCGACCTCATGGTATTGCTTCGGAACCTCCGCTGGCACTACGGATCGTCCACTCGCCCGCACCTCGTAGCAGGACTGAACTTCATTGAGCAGGAGTCGTAGCGACGCTCCGTCGCAAACGATGCGATGAGCGACCACAAGAAGCGCGTGTGCCGTCTCAGACAGCCTCGCGTATGTGGCGCGCAATAGGGGTCCCCGAGCCAGATCAAATGGCCTTTCGGCCTCCTGCGCTGCAATCCGGAGGAGTCGTGCCTCACGTTCATTTTCCGAAAGATGTTGCAGGTCCACCGACAGTATCTTCGCCGACGCGTCCGATACGGCTTGTGTCGGCACGCCATCCAGGAGGTGGAACTCCGCTCGCAAAATATCGTGTCGACGAAGCACCTCATCCCACGCAGCCTCAAGTCCTGCCTGATCAATCTGCCGGGCCCAACGCAAACCCAGCGTTACGTTGTCGCCAGCACCGGGATGCAGTTGTTCCAGGACCCACAGACGCCGTTGTGCAGGGGACAGCAGCCGATTCGTCTGGTTTGATCCGTTCTTTTTCATGAGGCCAGCCAACTACACCCGCACCACTGACGAGCTTTCCTTTACGTCGTTTTCACGCCAATGGCCAATGCTGCCGCATACCCTGGGTCAATTGGAACGTCGCACAGTGTCCAGCGATTCACTTCCGATGGATCCGGCCGCGTCGCCAACAACGCATCGTTATCGTTCGGGGCAAGCGAAACGTCGAACTGATGGAGCGGCAGCGACAGGCCTTCTCCTTTGGCCTTGATATATGCTTCCTTGCGCGTCCAGCATCGGAAGAAGGCAGCAAGCAGATCATCGCCCGATAACGGTTTCAGAGCGTCACGCTCCTGTGCGGAAAAGAAACGGTCTGCGAGCCCCGGAATATCGGAAGTGGGACGGAATTTCTCCACATCCACACCGACCTCGTGGTCTCGGGCAAACGCCATCAGCGCCAGCCCGTCGGTATGAGAAACGTTGAAGTGCAAAGCGCCCAGCCCGTTAAGAACGGGTCTGCCGAATTCTGTGTAACCGAAACTCACCTCTTGCGCCGAGGTGTCAAGGTAGCGCGCAATCAAGGAACGCAATGTGCTGCGGGTCACAATGAACTCGGCGCGAGGGCGCTCGATTCGATAGCGGAGGGCCTTTTCGCGTTCCTCGATCGAGAGTAGATCGAAGCAGGATTCCATCCCTTTCGCGGATGCCGGAAGGGCCCGTTTCCAGAGATGAACTACTCCAACGGACAGATCCGCGGGCCGAACTTCGCTGGCCGCATCCCATACCCCACAAACTTCAACCTGTGTTCCTGGCCCCATAGCGTAACTCTATCCGATGTTATTATTCCGCCGTCGTTTGCCTGCACTCTCCAGGCTCAACGCCGGAACAGGTGCGGCGGCTTGCAGTCCAAGCTTACTGAGTCAGTATTTCTCTGACGTTACAAGTGGGCACAAGCGACGAGATTGGCAACATGGACTGCTATACACAGGGGGAAGGCATCCCTGTAACTCTCAACGGCACGTTGGGGAATGCCATCAGAAGCAGACGGCTGAAGCGAATCCGGAGCCAGTGTCAGCGCCTCCGACCAGCCGCGGCCGATCGTTTCCCTTGGCTCCCGCGCGGTGGATGATAGGCAAAGTTAGTATTTCCCCCACGTCCAGACGGATGCGAATCGATCGAGTGCAAGTGCCCACTCCCCGATGTGGTTTTGTGCTTTGAGCGCGCCAGAGGGTGTCCGGCCGACTGATGTTCTATGCGAGCGAGTTCCTTGTTCGATCCAGTGCGTGGCTTTGCAGACGGGACGCTCGCAGTCGTCGATTGCGGCAGGTTTTTCTCGTTGTAAGTGCTCTTGGAATGGCTCGAATGCGACGAACTGCTGTGGAATTTCTTGGGTGTACTGGGCGTGCTGGTTCCCCACGAAACCGGAATCAACAACAACCCCGCGCATATTACCGTCGCAATTTTCATCTTTGCCTTCCTACTGCCGAGCGATTGCCCCGATACCTGGCGTCCCGGCTAAGCCTGACTGCTCGGTCCGGCGCAGACCCTTGGCGGCACGCTCATCGACAACTACGACTTCATCCACGTCACGGGAGGTAAACGATGGGCGCAGCGCCCGCAGAATGCTGTTCTTCTTCCATTGAAGCTTAAGCTTAAAAAACCGCCGATAGGCCACCCGATTCAGGGTCAAAGAGAAACTGTTGCGGGCCGGCCCGCCCGCGGTCGTCAGGCTATATCCCAACTCTGCAAGAGTGCCGCCCACAAAACGTTCGATCCTCTCAACCTGTCGCGCCGCCAGTTGCCGCTTCCACCGCCCAACCGGATTAAAATCCTGTGGCGCCGTGCCTTTGAATGACGTATTCGGCCGGGCCACCACCCCTACCGCGTTCTTTCTGATATGGTCGTACTCCAAGTCGTGATCGAGAAACTGGCTGAGCCTCCGCAGAACGGCGTGGGGCTCCCGGACCAGTTCTTCGAATCGGACTTCGGTGTAATCGTTTCCCAGTTCCGCGCCCGCAGCCCTTCCGTTCCGAACAATCCACTCCCAATAGAAGGCTGCGCCCTCCGGTGTTTCCCGCTTTTTCCACGGAAAGGGACGGATGTATCGCTTTTCTGAAAGCGACACACTCACATCTCTGCCGTCACGAATCATGTGGATCACCAGGGCCTCGGGAATCGTCTTTTTGATCTCACGAAGGTGTAGAACTTCCTCCGGGGCATTTCCCGCCCAACGGCGCACGCCCTGCTGGCGCGCAATTTCATCCATTACGATACAAAGAAAATCCCCGGAGTTGCGGCAGTCTTCCAGGATTTTGTCTTCGATCTGCGAGCGTTCCAGGCCTGAGACTCGGAACAGGCCACTCCCCAGCCAAACCTCAAACATCTTCTCGCGATTCTTCCGGACGGCGAGGTTTCCAAATCTGGGGGCCAGCAGGTTAAAAATATTAGATTCACCAAGATAGAGAGCAAAATCACCGGCTGAAAGCAGCGTATCGTAGAGCAGCGTGGTGCCAGAGCGCGCACACCCAACCACGAAGACGGGAGCATTTCTTCTGGGCCTGACTTGGCGGGCCAACTCCATTGAGAACCTCTTCGCGGTATCGGGCAACCGGTCGGGGCTGAGGAAGCCCCGCTGCCGTGGATTATACCAAAAGCCCTACTGGATCCTGCCGAAGCTGGTTGTCCGGAAACCGATTCTGGTCCGGCCCGGCTAGGCCTTGGGCCGGAGGAGAACAATCCGGTCGTGCCCCTCGCGGGCGCCAATTCCCAGAATTTCTCCTCGGTTGTTGATCGCGAGCGCTTGCACAAGCTCCCAGCCCGTGCCTGCTTCCAGCATTTCGTTCAAGTCGAGAAGTCGATTGTCGCGGTACAGGAACCCATGAAAACTATCATCGCCCGCGGTCAGGGAACCGCCCACGATCTCGCCCCGGTTGTTAATGCCACGAGCGATACTGAAAGAGCCGCCCAGAGTCCCCAATGGCCGCCGTCCACCCTTTTCCTCGATGAACGCTTCAATTCGTCCCGTGCCGACGTTTAGCGAAACCCCGGCGGCTTGTCCGCAATCGTTGATTGCCAAAATGTCGTTTCGGTTATTGTCGAAGGGCCCCAAGTCCGTTACCGTCAGCGGCGCCTGCACTTCGGCAGCTCCGGCTAAGTTTGTGAGCTTCCCCTGCTCGTCCAAGATTGTTTTCATAGAACTTCCCGTTTACTCCTCTCCTGGAGATCCTCCGTTAGATGCCAGGAAGCGGATGTGCGCTTGCATCGTTGATACGGCTTCCGCAATATCTCCGGCTACGCCGTCAAACAGTTGTTCGCGTTGGGGAGTACGCGAAACCGAATAAAAATAGAACTGTTGCGGATAGCTCGTGCTTGGCCAAACCTGGCCAGTGAACCCATTCTCTTGAACTTCATAGCAAGTCATACGGATTTGCTCCACGTCTTTGAATCATGCGGTTCGAACACCAAGGTGTAATCCCCTGAATGGGGTATTGTTCCTACAACCGCGGGCTACCTATCTACGATTCCTCGCCTTCGGCCCGCAGTCTTGCCCTGCGGACCCTGCTGGCGCCCAAGCACATACTGAGCGGTCCCTAAACATCTTGTCGGGAAGCTCGGCGTGAAAACCGAACTCCCCGACGAGAGTGAACTGCCAAACAGAAGGAAGAAATTTGCTTGCGCCCCTCGGTGGCTATCGCGGTTGACTCTGGACGCGCTGGTTATGTCCGTTCGGTCTCTGCGTTCGACTGGCTTTTTGCCTTCCGGCGGACCAACAACCCCATCGCAAGCAATCCCGTACCCACGAAGCCGACGCTGGCTGGTTCCGGGATGGCGGGAATGTTGACGAAACTTACTCCGCCCACATCCGTGATTTTTCCGCCCGAGTACAGTCCAGCGCTCGTGAAGTCAATCTGCACGGTTGCCCCAGTCGTGGCCTGCGTTCCATGTACAAACCATGTGCCGGAGAGCACACCGCTGAGCGTGTAGCTGCAAGTCGTGCAAGTGGCTGGACTGTTCAACGTCCACGAGACTGGGCCGCTGAATATCCCGCTGAATAGCGTTCCATTGCTGACGTTGCCGTAGGTCCCCTTTATGGTGAATGATCCCCCAGACGCGAACACTCCCCCCATCCCCAGACTTCCCGAGATCAATGTGCCCGTGGTAAAGCTGATGGAACCCAGATTCGATCCTGTCAAATTCCCAATCCGGTTAAACTCAGCGTTCGACAAGGACAACGTTGTGCTGGACCCGGAGCCGTGGGAAGTTGCGTTGCCATCAATGTTGACGAAGCACGTGGTCGTACTCTCGGCCGGACAACTGGCTGCTCTTGCCGCCATCGGCAAGAGACATACCAGCACGCCTGCGAGCACCGCGCCCTTCGCGGATAGAGTTCTTCCCAAGCGAAACGCCATACACAAATCCCTCCTGCTTGCACACTTTCTTCCTTGCCGTCGAATGGGGAATCCCTCAAATGAGGTATTTTCCGTACGGCGATGTCCACAGCGTGAATGTCGATAGGATTTGGGCTGGGAGCATTTATTTCCAAGATCAACTTGCTTGAAGGAAATCCTTCTACAGGACAGTGATCAGCATACGCAGTATCAGCTCGGACTGGCGGTGCGTGTCGGTCTTCATGAAGATCCGTTTCAGGTGAGTTCGCGCGGTATGCGCGCTAATGAAGAGTTCATCGGACGCGGTTTCGATGGATTTCCCCTGCACCAGTTTTGCCGCCAGTGCAGCCTCTCCCCTTGTAAGTCCGTAAATGGAGGTGAGAGCATGTTCGTCGACCGTGAGTCCGGGATCATGGTCATACACCTTCAGTAAGGCCGTCCGCTGTTCCGGAGCTGGCCAGCACTCCAGGCCCGGCCCAGGAGCCACGCGCACCACAAGGCAGCTGTGAGCGTACTTGCGCTCTACCGTAAAGGGCGACTCTCTCGGCTCTCCGCACTCTGGCGAAAGGATCGCTTCCTGTAGCAACCGATGAAGCAGACGCATCTCGGAGGGGCGCTCCGCGACCAATGCGGCACGGATGAGCGATATCCCATCCCTCTTTTGCAGCATTTCAATGGCTTTTCGGTTCGCCAACTGCAGATGCGCGCCCTCGGAGACCAACATCGCCCCGCAGTGGGCCATCTCCAACCCATAGCTCAACGCCGCCATCACATCAGGAGATGGACTTCCTCCCGCCTGGGATGGGGCGATGTATCCTCCGGGAACCTTGGCTACCGAACCGCCACCGCGAACCTCGTCCGCGGGTGGTCTGGGGAAACTCGCCATGTCAGTCACGAAGCAGCTTCTCTCTCCTGGGCGCGTTCTTTCCGACGGCAAAGTGTGATGGAACTCTGTTTCGCCACAATGACGGCAGAATGAACCTGGTATGAAAGTTTTGTTACGACGCGCCCTGTTGTGGAAATCCGGGAAGGGCCGCTGGACGCGGCGATTTATTGTTATAGGTATGTTTAAATAGAAGACGAGTGGTGCTCTCCTCTCGAAATCTACGGCACGATGCGGCGCACGACGATCGCTGGGCCGGTCGAGTGTCGGTGATTGTTCCGGTCTACAACGAAGTCGCGCATCTGGAAGATCTGCTGCGTGCTGTGCTGGCTTCGCCAGTGCCCAAGGAGATCGTCATTGTCGACGATGGCTCAACCGACGGCACCCGCGAAAAACTGCGTGCCATGCCTCCCGTCGACGATGTCACGATCGTCTTCCACGAAAAAAACTGCGGCAAGGGAGCTTCGATCCGAACGGCTCTCAGCTACGCTCGC
>Ga0335082_10004009_pt1 | contig 16023 bp, 12 predicted proteins | sample Lox_Sample_41_FD_206718 | JGI IMG/M metagenome (GOLD analysis project Ga0335082, IMG submission 206718) | Soil microbial communities from Loxahatchee National Wildlife Refuge, Florida, United States - Lox_Sample_4.1 | ecosystem: Environmental > Terrestrial > Soil > Wetlands | place: USA...
CCGATGCCGCCATCAGCTTCTCGAATTCCCGGCCTTCGGAGATGCTCTTTCCGGTGGAAGCCTTCCGCGCCTCCTGCGCCGAAGTGATCCAGTCGCCCGAAGCCCTAAGCATCCTGCAGCTCGGCTCGCCGGCCGGCTACGCTCCGCTCCGCCGCTACCTGCTCGAACGCGGCCGCGAAGAGGGAACCGTCCGCGACGGCGACGACATCCTCATCACCAGTGGCTGCCAGCAGGGCTTCGACCTGCTGCAACGCGTGCTCGTGGGCCACGGCGAATCCGTTTTGCTGGAGGACCCGGTCTACCCCGGCCTCGTCTCGGTCTTCGGCCGCGCCAATGCCCGCGTGATCGGCGTTCCAGTGGGGATGAACGGCATTGACGCCACCGCGGCCGAGCGCGCGCTGCAACGTGATGGCGCGCGTCTGCTGGTGGTGACGCCCAGTTTTCAGAACCCCACTGGCACGACAATTCCCGCCGATGAGCGCCGCCGCCTGCTCGATGCCACGCGCCGCGCCGGCACCATCCTGGTGGAGAACGACATTTATGCCGACCTCGCCTACATCGGCACGCGCGAGCCCGCCATCCGCCAACTCGACGCCAGCGGCGACACAGTACTGCTGCGCAGCTTCTCCAAACTCGCCTTTCCAGGCCTGCGCGTGGGCTGGGTAATCGGTCCGGCGCGCCTGATCGCGCGCATGGCCGAGGCAAAACAGCTCAGCGATCTGCACACCGATCACCTGGCCCAGGCTGTCCTGTTGCGGTTCGCCGAATCGGGCCGCTTCGACGCGCACCGCCGGCTGATGCTCGAGGCCGGACGCGAGAGGCTGCACGCGGCGCTTGATGCCTGCGAGAAACACCTGCCCGCCGGTTCGCGCTTCACCCGTCCGCGCGGAGGCATGAATCTGTGGATCACGCTGCCTGAGCCGCTGGATGCCGCCGAACTGTTGCCACGCGCGGTCCGCGAAGGCGTCAGCTATGTGCCCGGCCGTTATTTCGCCGTGAGCCGCGTTGAGCCCGGCGCGTTGCGACTGAGTTTCGCCCAGCTTCCGCCGGAACAGATCCGCGCCGGAGTTGCCACGCTGGGCCGCCTGTTCCGGAGCGAGCTGGAGCGTGTGCGCGAGCGCGCGAACCTCGATCCGGCCCCGGCAATGGTTTAAGAAATCCGAAGGAGAGACGACGATGTTCCTTGACGATCAGTTCCGTCTGAAAGTTGGCCTGGCCGAGATGCTGAAAGGCGGCGTCATCATGGACGTCACCAACGCCGAGCAGGCCCTGATTGCCGAAAAGGCCGGCGCAGCCGCAGTGATGGCGCTCGAGCGCGTCCCCGCCGACATCCGCAAGGAAGGCGGCGTCGCCCGCATGGCGCCCATCGCGAAGATCCGCGAGATCATGGACACGGTCTCCATCCCGGTGATGGCCAAGGCCCGCATCGGCCACTTCATGGAGGCGCGCATTCTGGAAGCCCTCGAAGTGGACTACATCGACGAGAGCGAGGTGCTCACGCCCGCCGACGAAGAGCATCACATCGCCAAGCGCGATTTCAAGGTCCCGTTCGTCTGCGGCGCGCGCAACCTGGGCGAGGCTCTGCGCCGCATCGCCGAGGGCGCGGCCATGATCCGCACCAAGGGCGAGGCCGGTTCGGGCAACATCGTCGAAGCCGTGCGCCACATCCGCACCATCGTGAAGGAGATGAAGCAGCTCACCGTGCTCGGCAAGGAAGAACTGGTGCACGAGGCGAAGAACCTCGGCGCGCCGCTCGAGCTGGTCGAATGGGTGGCCGAAAACGGCAAGCTGCCCGTGCCGAACTTCTCGGCCGGCGGCATCGCCACTCCGGCCGACGCGGCCCTGGTGATGCAGCTCGGCGCGGAGGCTGTCTTCGTCGGTTCGGGCATCTTCAAGTCCGACGACCCCGAAGCCCGCGCCAGGGCCATCGTGAAGGCCGCCACCTATTTCAACGATCCGCAGAAGCTGCTGGAAGCCAGCCGCGATCTCGGCATCGGCATGCACGGGCTCGACGTCTCCCAGATCCCCGAGGCCGAGCTGCTGCAAACCCGGGGCTGGTAGTGTCCACCGCCCGCAAGCGCGTCGGCGTCCTGGCCCTGCAAGGCGACTTCGAAGCGCATCGCAAGGCACTCGAGCGGGCCGGCGCGGATGCCGTCGAGATCCGTACCGCCCGCCAACTCGATGACATCGACGGCCTCGTCCTGCCCGGCGGCGAAAGCACCACCATGCTCAAGCTGCTCGACGAAGAGGCCCTCTTCGAGCCGCTCCGCCGTTTCGGCCAGCACAAGCCGATCTTCGGAACTTGCGCCGGAGCCATCCTGCTCGCCACCGAGGTCACCAACCCCGCGCAGCGCTCGCTCGGCTTGATGGACATGACGGTGGAACGCAACGCTTATGGCCGCCAGCTCGACAGCCGCATCGTAACCCTGCCCTGGAACGGCTCGGGAGTGGAAGCTGTCTTCATCCGCGCGCCGATCATCCGCCGGACCGGAGCAGGCGTTCAGGCAGTCGCGTTTTACGGGAATTCCCCGGTACTGGTATTCGCGGGGCAACACATTGCCGCGACGTTCCATCCTGAGCTCACGCCCGACCCTCGAATCCATCGGTTCTTCCTGGAGAAGGTCCCCTGAGCTTGCCGCAACTGTAATGCAGCCTTCGCTATGGGACGGTCGTTGCGAGCGCCTCCAAAAGTCAGTTCTGGTAGTACCAGGAACAAGGGTAAACCAGAAATAGTCTTTCGTTTGACTCGTGTTTCACGGTAGAATCGTCAGGTACAAGGCAGGGCCCAGGACAAAACACATGATCAAGCGCATTTTGTTAGCGTTACTTGTGGTCGGAGGAATGTGTGGCGTGAGCCTTTACGCTGACACCTTCATCGGTGGCGTGGAGAACAATCCCAGTGTGAACACCACCATCGAGAACATCGGCGACTTCAACGACATGATCTTCCAGTTGAGCGCCGCCGGACTTACGCTGGTGACGTCCAATGGTCAGTGGAACGCGTTCAGCTCTGGCATCGTGAATCAGAACGGCAATGGCGTTCCGGCGGGAAACCCGTACTTTGACAACCCGTCTCAGGACGGCACCAACATGAACATCGGCTATTGCCTCACCACGGCCAATTGCGGTTCGGCAACGCAGACGGCGGGTGCGTCAATGAACGAGTACCTGGCGGCTTCGGGCAACACATCTCTTCCGGCATCGGATTTCTACTTTACGTTCAACGGAACGGTGTCAACGTTGCAACTGGCAGCCATTACGCCGAATGCGTCGAACGAGTCCGTCGGCGTCTATGACACCACCGGTTCCCATGCCGTGACGTGGTTCATCCAGAACGGCGTGCTCACGAACGCGAGCTTTACACCGCCCGCGAGCTTTGGCCTGATCTTCCAGTTCGGCACCGCGGGGACTTACTTCTACTCACAGAACTCCCTGTATGGATTTCTGAACGGCACCCGCAGCCTGCCGGCCGACAACCGTTTCGCGGTTTTCACCAGTGCAAGCGCGGTTCCCGAGCCGGGAACGATGGCGCTCCTGGGTCTTGGAGCGCTGGCGCTGGGGTTGCTCCCGAAGCTGCGCAAGCGCAGTTGAAGGAGTCCTGAGAAATTCCGATCGTTCCTCTTGTGGCACGCCAGGTCGGCGTGCCACAGGTGTCTTTGGCGGCCAACGGCCAGCGTGTCCGGCCCGATGGATGGGCTGCGTCACGGTGAGCAGCCTGCCGCGCACTCAGGGTTTCCCGGAACCCTTGAGTTCGGGGGCACGAATTCCCATCCGACTTGAAACCACCTGAATGCTCACGCAAACCCGCATCGGAAACTCGTCATATGCGACTCCGTTGCGCCAGCGGTTGTGGCCTTCCGCGGAGAGATAGCAGGTCTCGGTGTCGGAACTCATTCGCTCAAGCAATCCGTCCAGTTCTGCCTGGCTGAGTCCGAATCCATGAATCATCTTCCGGAGTTTCTCCAGATGCTCGGCCGCGCCGTTGCCGCGGTGCACGTGATCGATGGCGTGCACTGACACGCCGCTGGAGCTGAGGTACCGTCTTATGCCCCGGAACAACCCCGGCAAATCCTTGTTCTGGATATGTTCGAGCACAGAGATCGAATAGATACAGTCGAACTGGCCCTCCCGCAACTCCGATAACCGGTCATGAAACTCCGACCGTACAAACCTGAGATATGGGTAGCGTTTGCGAAACGCGGCAAATTCACGTGGGCCGTTGCCGGAACCGTCGTAAGGATCGACGATCCATACCTCGTAGCCCAGTTTGTACAGCATGTCCGCGACAAGCGGCTTGCCAGCGCCAATTTCGAGAATCCGGCCGGGAGGGGGCGACTTTGCCAGAATCGCCTTCACTGTCCATGGTCGTTGGCAATCCTTCAGGTCACCGTTTGCCGTGGCGAGTGCGTTCAAATGCTCGCAGCTGTCGCAATAGTCGCGAACCGTAGCGTAACTGAGACCGCCGGCCGGGTACTCTCCATAGCGTTGCAGGAGGCTCTGACCGTACCGCGCGGTGTCTGTCTGCCGTAGTGTCCGGGCAACGGCCGGCTGCTCTTTGCCAGCGGGGTGTGGCGCAGCAATCGCGTGGCCGGGAGACGACTGAACCGCACGCTCGACAGCGCGTCGCGTCGCGATCAGCCTCTGGTGACCGAATACCTGATCGGGCTCCAGATAGGCGCCCTCGGCCCATTCGTTCCAGGCGTTAATGAACAGGAGAGGTTCCTGAGCGCCGCGCCGGTGGAGCGCCTGTTTTGCGAGCTGATAGAGCCACTCTTCATACAGTTCCGGCGACGAGTTCACAAGAACGTGCGCGTTAGCTCCACGTCGCGGAGTGTTATCCCAGGCCGGCATGACGCCCCGATAAAGAAGATAGTCCGGCTGCGGAAGATCTGCCTGGTTCCGCGCAATCGCCGCATAGTCCTCAATGTAGCCTTTGAAGTCAGTCCGGAGTCCGGGAAGTGAGGAGAGATTGACGAGCGCCCGGGTCACATGCGGAGGAAATTCGACAGCCGCGTCGAAGCCATGGATCCGCGGGTCTTTGATGGAGAAACTCTGTACAGCGCACAGGTGCAACGACGGGATCCCTTCACTCGCGCAGATCTCTCGCCATCTTTCTGTGACGAGTGCGACGTCGGGGATCAGGTCGACGCGATAGACAAGAAGAACGGGCGCGCCGTGAACGCGGATGTAGCGAGGATCCTTCAGAATGGGGATCACATCGTAAATGAAGCGTTCGCACGCATCGTTGGCATAATCCTGCGGGACCAGAATCTCATCGAGCGAGCCGTCCCAGCTCCGCGTCCAGTTTTCGTTCGCCCAGCAAATGCAGAAGGGAAAATCGGGTTGTCCGGCGCGCAGCATCCGATTGAGCGGAATGTCCAGAAGCCGGCGGCCGTTGAACCAGTAGTAGTAGAAGCAAAAACCATAAATGTCGTATCGGGCCGCCAGCTCAGCCTGGTCCTTCAGAACTTCCAGGGCCCGCAGATCGTAAAAACCCAGATCTGCCGGCAACTGCGGCTGGTAGTGGCCGGTGAACAAGGGCTGGGCGCGAACGACGTTCGTCCACTCTGTGAAGCCTTTGCCCCAGGATCGGTCATTCTCCTCGATCGGGTGGAATTGCGGCAGATAGAAGCTGATCAGTTTGACCGGCAAATCGCCTGCCTGGGGGGCCGTCGCCACCGCTGTTGACGGACTGCGGGGAGCGAGCACCTGCTTGTAGAGATCGAGGACGGGGGGCACGTTCCCGGTCCACGAGAGCCGGCGTATCGCGAAATCGCGGCCGGCTTCTCCGAGCTGACGGCGCTTCCGCGGGTCCTGAAGGAGGTTCTCCACTGTCTCTGCGATCTCAAGCGCGTCGCCGGATCGCAGCAACACTGCCTCTTCGCCGCCGGTCAGAAACCGCCCGATATTTGCCCGCGGCAGGATCACCGGCTTGCCCGATACCAGAAACTCGGGAAGCTTCGATGGGAACCTGTATTCATTGAATTCGTCGCAGCGGCCGGGTTGTACGAGCACATCCGCGAGCGACAGCAGTGCGGGTATTTCGTGCCTGGGGAGGAAGCCGAGCTCGGTGACAGCTCCGGCTTCGATCGCCTCCTGCAGAAGGCCGGTTTTCATGGAATGCGTCCAGCCGGACCTCAGGAGACGAACCGGAACTCCGCGCCGTCTCAGTGCCTGCACGGACAGAAAAAGGCTGGTGACCTCACCGATGTTCACATCGTGTATGTTGCCGGTGTAGACAATGAACTTCTCACCGGCGCGCGGCTGCACCAGGTTAAGCAGTGCCGTTGACGGCGCTGGAGGATTGCGAAACTCCTCGTCAAAACCGGGCCAGAAGACCAGACCCGGAGTATCGGCGGGTTTGAACTCGAGAAGCCGGTCGATCACCGCGGTCACGGCCGAGGCTCCATCGATGAAGTGCTTCGAACGAACGGGATGAGATCGATGGTCGGGAAATGCGACATCGGACCCGCGCCCCATCGCATCCGCCGCGCCATTGGAGCGGATCCCCTCGCAGGCCAGAATGAACTCCTCATTGTCCTCAAGATGGACCACATAGGGGCACGAGTGCGTATCGGCGAGCCGCTCAGTCAGCTTGCGAACCAGCTCACGCGGTGTCCAGGCGTGAATCAGGTCGGGGGCGCGACCATCCGGAAACCGGACACCATGCTCGGCGGCTTTGGCGTACGGCACCACCGCGAATGCGGCCGTGCCATGCGCCTCGACGGTGTGGGGATCGTTGGGCACGCAGACGGCACAACTGACGCCCAGGTCTGAAAGCGTGTTGGCGATGCTGAAGATATGCATCGCGCTGTTCCCCTGGAAATCGCAGTGACTAATGAACAGAACATTCATCGATTTGTGGCCGCACAGGACGCGTGCAATATCCTCGACGATCGGGATCGAAATTCGAATTGTAATAGGGATCGCCGGCCGCGATCGCCGTTCGCCAGCGATCCTGGAACAACGCCCGATCCAGTTTGTCTTCGCATGGCCGGCCGTATCTGGAGCATCTTCGAAAGCGTGCGCGGGGGGTCACAATGTTCCGGCGCCCCTTTACGAAGGCATCGAGCGACTGGTGAGCACCCTGATAAAGGGAGGAACGATAATATCGCCAGGCGGCGCCCGACTCCCTCCAAAGCGCCGCCGCCATCATCAGACATCCTCCCGACAACGCCGTGCTCTCGCGGGCGCAAGCCAGCGAACCTGCGTATCCATCGGAATCCGCCGGGAACCCGCGCAGCGGGCAGTCGATGGCCCCACCCATGCCGAGAACCAGCCCGGCGTCGCCCACCGAACCGTCCGATTCGACGATCAGTGGCGCGGCACAAGCGACATCAGCCTGCTCGCTGTAAAGCAGCAGATGTTCGATCCAGTCCGGCGTAAGGGCTGTCAGATTCATATCCAGACGCACGACGTAGTCGCTGGAATCCGTGTCCTCCGCGTGGCCGTTATGAACCCTGATTCTACTGTCCGAAAAGGCCGTCGCCGCGGACTGCGCCGGTGGAGTCACGACGACAAAATTCGGATACGCGGTGATACGTAACAAGGAACCCAGACAGTCGGCGCTCGTGGCCTCCTCAGCTTCCTGCAACAGGATCTTTACGAGAGGGCGCGTGGAACGGGCCTTCGGCCGGATCGTTAGCCGGTGCGCCAGCGATGGATGAGGTTCGGCGGTTGCGGGAATGCCACAACGTTGCAGGTGCGCGTTCACCGCAGCAGCCTGGAGCGGCTCGATCGGTCCCTTTTCATCTCCCCGGAACGCGACGCTGCCTGGAACCCTTCGCCAGTAATAGAGCACCTTCGGCAAGTGGACGATCCGCCGCGTGGCTTCTGAAAGACGAAGCATGAACTCAAAATCCTGAACGCGATCGTATGCCGAGTCAAAGCCACCGAGCCTCTGTGCGAGACTCTGCCGCGCCACCAGGAGGTGGCCAACGTACATCACGCCGCGGAAGAGCTCCGGCGACCAGTCCGGTTTCAGCAGCGGCTCGAGGGAGCCCCCGGAGGCGTCGATATAAGCCTGGTCCGTATAGACGGCGTCGATCGATTCATCCGAATTCAATAAATGCGCCACTTCCGCCAGGGCATTGGGAGCGAGTTCGTCGTCGTGATCGAGCATCGCGACGTAGTCGACCTGGGCCATCGAAAGGGCCGCATTAGATGCCCCGGCTATTCCCAGGCGGCTTGTCCCCAACCGGACCATGATGTGGTTGTCGCGCTCTGCGTACTCATCCAGCACTTCGCGGGTTTCCACTTCCGAAGATGCGTCGTCGTAGATGTACAGACGCCAGCGGCGGTAGGTTTGCCGGAGAACCGATTCGATTGCCTGCTCAAGGTACACGCGAGGCGTGTTCCAGGTCGGGATAATCACGCCGATCTGCGGCCCGTCGGAGCAGACCGGAGCGGATCGGGTGAGCGGCGCGTAGCGAAGCGGCGCGGGCTGGCGTCCCTCGACCCGGCCGCGGACCCAATAGTGCAAGAGCGGGTTCAGCCCCTGCTCCCGGACGTCCGAGTACTGCCCGAGATACCAGGAGGTGCTGAACGCGGAGCTCGGGTCGCGTCCTTCGGCAGCGCCATGTTCCAGATAGTGCACAAGCGGATTGAGTCCACCGGCGGCGACGTCGCGGTTCACGGCAAGGTATTGAGAAGTGTCGAAGAAGGGGTTGGGATCGCGTAACTCGTCCGCGCCAAATGCGAGATAGTGCGCCCAGAGGTTTCCAGTGCTGTTGAGATCGGGGTTCTCTTTCGCGTAGAACGCCGGATCGAACAGCGGGCTCCGCGGAAGCAGAAAGGTGTCCCGTGGACCGCAAATCCAGATCGCCTTTGCCAGCGGCTTGCCTGTCCAGCGAAATGCCGGAGATACGAAGAGTATGCGAAACAAGACGCGGCGAACTGAGGCCGCCAGGCTCATGTCGGAAAGCACTTCTTCATGTACAAGGTCCTGGTTACCGCCACCGCGCCAGTGAAAACATCGGGGCCGGAACCGCGGTGGAGGCGTCTCGATAACAGCGACGGGAACATGGGGAGTACTTGTCTTCTGTCTGCAATTATCCAGTGTCTCTCATTCCGCGGGCCTTGTCTCCGCGAACGCCCCACGTTCCGCGCCGGGCGTGCCGGCGGATGTCGCCATCACTATGGCTTTTCAGCGCAGGACGCGGCTGTGCCCCTGACGGCAGCATCGGCACTCCTGGTACCTGCGACAGGCGCGGGCGTTCTGGAGGTTCGGCGCCGCGGCTTCAGGACTGGCGATACCAGTACGTCTGCGAAAAGCGTGTCCAACGAAGACCTGCCTGGGGCGCGGGTTTCGCGGATTGCCGGCAGCCACGTGCAAATATCTGAACCTTGGGACTTTCCTTTGTCGCGGCAGGGCCACCGGCTGGATGTGCCACCTGCTGCGGCTCTGACGAGCAGAGGCGTTGCGGGCTGTTCAGGGTTACCCCGCGAGCTTGTTTTTGTTCCAGCCCGATAGATTGCCGGTGCTCCTTTTCCAAAGTACTAAATCGTTGGTAATAAACCAGTTATCGATCAAATTCTTAGTCATTAACCGCCTTTATCCGGCTACACTGTCTCTTCCCGGCCAGGCAGGCGCAGTGTCGGGTGGGAGCGAAAGACAACGTTATGGTAAAGCGTGCGGTCCTGATGGCGTTGTTCGGAGGATTGTGCAGCGTGGGTGTCTGGGCAGACACCTTCGTGACAGGCGTGGAGAATACCATCCCTGGCAGCCCAACGACCATCGAAGGCCTTGGCGATTTCAACGATCTGATGGTGAGCCTCCAGGGCTCGGGGTTGACCCTCGTGTCCACCGACGGCGGTTCCTGGAGTTCTTTCAGCGCCGGCATCGTAAATCAGAATCAAACATACCCGAGCGCGAACGCGAATCCCTTCTGGGACAACCAGTCGCTGGACGGCTCGCACGAGAGCATCGGCTATTGCCTGACAACCAACAACTGCGGGATGGGCGGCAGCGCCGGCAGCCCGGTGGATGGTGTCAACCAGTACCTGCATGGAGCAAGTGGAATTGGAAGCGCGGACAACGGATTCTACTTCAGCTTCACCGGCCAGGTGGCCACGGTGAATCTCGGTGCGATTGCGGCCCGCGCGCAGGACGAAGCGCTCGGCTGGTACAACATCAACAATCCCTCCCAGATGGGAACGATTATCCCGCTGGGGTCGGCGTCTGCCGCTGGGAGTTACAGCTTTACGCCGGCGGTGCCGAACTTCGGGCTCTGGTTCTACGTCAGCGGCACCTACTACTATTCGCAGACAAGCCTCGGAGGCTCGGGTGCTCCCGCAAGCCGCTTCGCGGTGTTCCGCCTCGCCAATCCCGTTCCGGAGCCTGGCACTCTGGCTCTCTTCGGCCTGGGAGCACTTGCTCTTGGCGTGATCCAGCGGCTGCGGAAACGGAAGTAGGGGCTCCCCGAAAGTCACTCGATACGGCACGCTGGCGATGTCAGTGTGCCGTACGCATTTTCAGCCCTTCTGTTATGCAATCTGCTTGCGGCTCCACGTGAAGTAGATGCCCAGCCCGATGATCAGCCAGGAGAAGAAACGCAGCCACGTCTCCAGCGGCAGTCCGGCCATCAGCAGGAAGCAGCAGACGATCGATAGAATCGGCACCGCGGGCACCAGCGGAACACGGAATGCGCGCGGCCGGTCCGGATCGGTCCGGCGCAGCACAATCACGCCCGCCGACACCAGCACGAAGGCGAACAGGGTGCCGATGTTGGAAAGCTCGGCGAAGGTATCGATGTCCCAGATACCCGCCGGAATGCCGACCACGAACCCGGCAATCCAGGTGCTGATATGCGGTGTCTGGAAGCGGCGATGGACGGCGGAGAACATCCTCGGCAGCAGCCGGTCGCGTGACATCGCAAACCAGATGCGCGCCTGCCCGTACTGATACACCAGCAGCGAACTCAGCATGCCCATCAGCGCGCCGGCCGTGACCCACAAACGAAGATTGTTGAAGCCCAGAGCCTTCAGGGCGTTCGCCACCGGCGCGTCGTTGCCCAGCGTAGTCCAGTGCGCGATGCCCGTCAGCACCAGCGAAACCGCGCCGTAGAGAATGGTGCACACCACCAGCGTCGCCAGAATCCCGATCGGCAGGTCGCGCTGGGGACGCTTGCACTCCTCGGCGGCCGTGGACACCGAGTCGAACCCGATATAGGTGAAGAAGACGATTGACGCGCCCGTCAGGATGCCAGGGAAGCCGTGCGGCGCGAACGGGTGCCAGTTGGAGGTGTTGATCGCACGCGCTGCGCCCAGACAGAAGATCACGATGGCTATGATCTTGATGGCCACCATGCCGGCGTTCGCTTCGGCGCTCTCTTTCACGCCGCGCACCAGCAGCCAGGTGACCGCCATGGTGATCAGCAGCGCGGGAACGTTGAACCAGCCTGCGGGCCCGCCGGCCGCGGGGAAGGGCGGATAGGCGAACTGAGGCGGCAGGTGCACGCCAAGCAGATTGTCGCCGAGGTCCTGCAGATACGCCGAGAACCCCACCGCGACCGACATGTTGGAGACGGCGTATTCGAGGATCAGATCCCAGCCGATGATCCACGCGAAGATCTCGCCCAGGGTCGCGTAGGCGTACGTGTACGCGCTCCCGGCGATGGGGATCATGGAGGCCAGTTCGGCGTAACAGAGGCCCGCAAATGCGCAGGCGATTGCCACCAGGATGAACGACAGCGTGATGGCCGGTCCGGCGCCCGGCCGTCCCATGGTGGAGCCCGCGTGCACGCCGCTGATCAGCAGATCGAGCAGCGGCGCATGCAGGATAGATTTAATGTTTTCGACCTTGCCCGCCGCCGCGGTGCCGGTGAGCGTGAAGATGCCCGAGCCGATCACCGCTCCGATTCCGAGCGCGGTGAGACTCCAGGGCCCCAGAGATTTGCGCAGCCGTTTAGCCGGATCCTCGGAGGCCCGGATCAACTCGTCGATGCTCTTCTTGCGGAGGAGCGGCGAGGGCACGATGGTTTAGCGCTTGCGCTGGCCCTTAGCGAGCTTCTTCACCCTCTTCTTCATGGAGCCGCGGGCCACGCCGGCCGCGCGGGGCGCCTTCGGGGCTGCCTTCTTGCGCGCCGTGCGTTTGACCTTCTTCCGCTCTGCTTTGTCTTCGATGTGTTTGGTGTTCATTCGTCCAGTTTGATCCCTGCGTATTTGGCCACCAGTTTCTTCAAACCGTAACCTGGGAAGCTTACCGTAAGTTTAGCGTCCTCGCCCTCCCCTTCGCGACGCAAAATCATGCCGTGACCGTATTTCGGGTGGTTCACGGAAGCGCCGGGGCCGAGTCCGCCCTTCTTTTTCGGGGCCGCGGCCAGCGGAGGCGCAGGTTTCGGTGGTGCCTGGGGCGTTGGCGCGGGTGGACGGGGCGCGGCGATGCCGCGCTCGGCGAAGTACTGCGCGATGTTGTCGAGCGAGTTGTAAGTCTTGCCCGTGTAGAGGTTCTTCTTGACCGTTTCGCGGACTTCGTGGCGTTCGGCGAAGAGGTCCACCTGCGATCCGCCCGCGTCCTGGCGCAGCTTCATGAGGCGCTCGGGCGGGACTTCGCGCAGGAAGCGCGACGCGAGGCAGGGCTCAGGCTGGCCGCCTCCGAAGCGCCGCCGGTAGCGCGCCCAGCTCAGGATCAGCCGCTTCTGCGCCCGCGTCATGCCCACGTAGCAGAGCCGCCGCTCCTCTTCCATTTCAGAGTTCGAGTTGAGCGAGCGGCTGTGCGGGAAGAGGCCTTCTTCCAGACCCGCGATGAACACCACCGGCCACTCAAGCCCCTTGGCGTTGTGCATGGTGAGCAGGGAGATGGTGGCGCGCTCGTCGAGACCGTCGGCATCGGCCACCAGAGCGGCGTGGTCGAGGAAGTCGGTGAGCGTTTCGCCGCGCTCGGCTGCTTCGGCGGCGGCGTTGACCAGTTCGTTCAGGTTCGCCAGACGCGATTCGGATTCCGGGTCGTTATCGGATTCGAGCATCTTCCCGTAGCCGGTCCGCTCGATCGCCTGACGCAGAATCTCGTCCAGCGGCTCTCTGTTCACCAGGTCGGTGAGTTCCGTGATGATGTGCTCGAAGGCACGCAGGGCGGCCTGGGCGCGGGAGGGGAATGCGCCGTCGTCCAGCAGGCGGCGCAGCGCGTTCCAGAGGCTGAGATCGTTTTCGAGCGCGTACTGCTCGATCTGCTCGATGGTGGTCTTGCCGATGCCGCGCGCGGGGGTGTTGATGATCCGCAACAGCGCGATGGAATCCTGCGGGGTCACCAGCACGCGCAGGTAGGCGAGCAGGTCGCGGATTTCGGCGCGCTGGTAGAAACTGAATCCGCCGACCACCAGGTATTTCCGCCCGTAGCGCCGCAGCGCCTCTTCAATCTGCCGCGACTGGAAGTTGGTGCGGTAGAGGACGGCGATGTGCTCGCCGGGGTTCTTAGCCAGCAGCCGCTCGATGGTGTCCGCGATGAAGAGGGCTTCGTTCTCGGCGTCGAGCGCTTCGTAGAGGCCGACCTTGTCGCCTTCGCTCGCATCGGTCCAGAGCCACTTGCCCTTGCGCTCGGTGTTGTGGGCGACTACGGCGCTGGCGGCTTCGAGGATGTTCTTCGTCGAGCGATAGTTCTGCTCAAGGCGGATCACGCGCGCTTTGGGGAAGTCGCGCTCGAAGTCGAGGATGTTGCGGATGTCGGCGCCGCGCCAGCCGTAGATGGACTGGTCCTCATCGCCCACCACGCACACGTTCTGGTGCTCGGCCGCCAGCAGGCGCATCAGCTCGTACTGCGAGCGATTGGTGTCCTGATACTCGTCGATCATCACGAATTCGTATCGGCGGTTGTACTGGAGGCGGAGGTCCGAGTCGTGCTGGAGCAGGCGCACGGTTTCAAGAAGCAGGTCGTCGAAATCGAGCGCGTTGGCCTGGCGGAGGCGGCCTTCGTACTGCTCGTAGATCGTGGCCAGCCGCGACGTCTTCGGGTCCTTCGCGGAGTTGTAGACATCCTGAGGCGACTGCTTGTGGCTCTTGGCGTGCGAGATCCAGGCGGTCATGGCGCGATACTGCATGAACTTCTCATCGAGGCCGACCGCTCGGAAGATCTGCTTGATCAGCGCCACCTGATCGTCGTCGTCATAGATGTTGAACTGGCGCGTGAAGCCAGGGCGGATGTCGGCGAGCCGGCCGCCGTCGCGGCGCAGCACGCGCACACAGAACGAGTGGAAAGTGGAGACGAGCGGGGCGGAGCGGTGGTCGGGATCGCCCAGCAGACGCAGGACGCGGTCTCGCATCTCGCCCGCGGCCTTGTTGGTGAAGGTGACGGCGAGTATGGCGGGTCCGGGGACGCGGTGGGCTTCCACGAGGTGGGCCATGCGGTGGGTGATGACCCGGGTTTTGCCGCTGCCGGCTCCAGCCAGCAGCAGCAGAGGCCCTTCGACGTGCGTGACGGCAGACCGCTGCTGCGGGTTGAGTCCTGCAAGGAAGTCCATGAAAAGAAAAAGCCCTAGGCCTGCTGGTCGCCTTCCAGATCGGACAGGCGCCGCTCGTGAATCTCGGCAATCCGCACCAGGGCGCGGATGTGCTCGGCATCGATACGCAACTGCTCGGTGTGCTCGGCAATGGCACGGCTGTTCGCCTGAACAAGCTCGTGAAGCTCGCCCACGCTCGTGTGAAGCGATTCGATATTGACCCTCAGGACTTCCTGGCGAGCATCGAAATCGCGCATCCGCTCCCGATGCTCGGTTGAGGTCTCATCCAGCAGACGCTCAATCCGGTCGAGACGCGACTCGCCGTTATTAGCTTCGGGCATTGCTCCTTTATTATCCTCCATCGGTTCGCATTACTTAAGGCCCGCGCGTTTTGCAGCCAGACCTCCCACGGCGGACCAGTCGGTGTCCCCGTTGCCTTCCGCTACCAGCGTCAGGAAGGCGTCGTGGAGGACGCTGGCGAAGGGCATGGGGGTTTCGGCGGTGTCGGCGGCGGCGAGGGCGAGGCGCACGTCCTTAAGGCCGAGACGGGCGCGGAAGCCGGGCGGGTCGAAGCGCTGCTCCAGGATGATGCCGCCGTAGCCGTTGTAGACGGGCGACTGGTAGAGGTCGCCGTTCACCACTTCGTGGAAAAGGCGCGGGTCGATGCCGGATTTGCGGAGCAGGGCGTAGGCCTCGCCGATCGTCTCCAGCATGCTGGCGATGGTGAAGTTGCCGGCCAGCTTGAACACGTTGGCCATCCAGGGCTCTGGGCCCACCACGGCGACCCTGCGGCCAAGCGCTTCGAGGGCGGGCCTGCAATGGGCGATGGCTGCCTCGCTGCCCGCGGCGATCACCAGCAACTTCGCGGCCGCGGCTGCTTCAGGACGGCCGAATACCGGTGCGGCGACGAACTGCTGGCCAGCCTCGGCGTGGGTTTTCGCGAGGCGCTCCGAGAGAGCTCGGCTGATGGTGCTGTGGGAGACGTGCAGACCTCTTGTAGGGAGGCCGGCGAGGATGCCGTCGGGCCCCAGGGTCACGTCTTCCAGGGCGCTGTCGTCGGCAAGCATGGTGTGGACGAGGCCGGTCGCGGCGGCTTCGGCGGGAGTGGCGGCGATTTCGGCTCCCGGCAACTGCGCGGCCTTACCCGGGGTCCGATTCCACACCGTGACCTGATAGCCGGCGCGGATGAGGTTGGCGGCCATCCCGAGACCCATGCCGCCCAATCCGATAAATCCGATTCTCATGACTCAGAGATGCCGCGAAAGCCCGGCGGGATGCGCTCGTGCCCTTGTAACCTGAATACTTGGGACAGCGCCTTTCTTATTTGAAGCGCGCCATCCGGCTGGCCTGACCGCATGCTGGTGGATTTCGCAGAAATCGAGCGAGCGCGGTCAGGTGACGACGCCGCGTTCGGCCGGGTGGTGGCCGCGTACCGCAAGCGCGTTCTGGGCACGATCGCCCGGCTGATTGGCCAGCCGGACGACGTGGAGGACGTCGGGCAGGAGGTTTTTGTCCGCGTCTACTACTCGCTTAGGCGCCTGCGGACGCCGGAGGTGTTTGAGCCATGGTTGTACCGGATGACCGTGAACGC
>Ga0335082_10004010_pt1 | contig 16022 bp, 16 predicted proteins | sample Lox_Sample_41_FD_206718 | JGI IMG/M metagenome (GOLD analysis project Ga0335082, IMG submission 206718) | Soil microbial communities from Loxahatchee National Wildlife Refuge, Florida, United States - Lox_Sample_4.1 | ecosystem: Environmental > Terrestrial > Soil > Wetlands | place: USA...
CGCGCGGCGCTGCACCGGCTCGCCGCGCCGCCAGCCGTGGCCGCGCAGGAAGTTGGCGACGCTGCCGATCGCATCGGCCGCGTTCCCGCGCAGGTCCGTCGTGCCGTCGCCGTCGAAATCGACGGCATAGCGCAGATAGCTGCCCGGCATGAACTGCGGAATGCCGATCGCGCCGGCATAGGAGCCCTTGACCGAGAAGACGTCGATCTCGAGGTCGCGCACGAAGAGCAGGTAGTTCTCCAGCTCGCCGCGGAAGAACTGCGCGCGCGGCGGATAGTCGAAGGCGAGGGTGGTCAGCGCGTCGATCACGCGCCAGCGCCCGGTGTTGCGTCCGTAGAAGGTCTCGACGCCGAGGATCGCGATGACGATCTCCTCGGGCACGCCGTAGCGCGCACGCGCGCGCGCCAGCGCGGCCCGATTCTCGTTCCAGAACTCGAGCCCGGCCTTCACGTGGCGCTCGTTGACGAACAGCGCCCGGTACGCTTCCCACGAGTCCAGCTGGCGGGGCTGCGCCTGCATCGCGGCGAGCACGCCGTCCTCGCGGCGCGCGCGCGAGAACACCGCTTCCAGCTCGCCGGCGTCGAAGGCATGTCGCGTGACGAGGTCGCGTATGAAGCCCTCGACGTCGGATCGGCCGGCGTAGGTCTCGGGCGTCACGGGGTCGTCGGCGCGCGCCGCGAACGGAGACGCCGCCAGCAGCAGCGCGAGGAAGACGCGGGCGACGCTCACGCGATCTCCAGCTCGCGCACCCGGCGGCGCAGCTCGGCGACGCGCGCGGGCGCCGGCTCGCGGCCGTAGCGCGCGCCCAGGTAGAGCTCGCCGACGGCGAGGATGCGCGGTGCGGCGCCAGGCAGGCGGCGGGCGGCGCGCGCGGCGAAGTCGCGCGGTCCCTCGTGCGGCGCGCGCACCACGCCACGCGCGGCGAGCTTGCGGCAGAACGCGAGCCAGGCGCGCTGCACCGGATCCGGGCGCGCGAGCCGCCGCAGCGACCAGGCGAGCAGCAGCAGCGTGAACGCCCCGAGCACCGTGGCCATCGCCGCGGTCAGCTTGCGCCAGTCGGCGTCGCGCATGCCGATGCGCGACATGAGGTCGCGCTGGCGGTCGACGCCATAGCCAAGGACCCAGACGTTCCAGCGGTGGACCACCGCCTCCCAGTTGCTGCGCCACGCTCGCAGCCACTCGAGCTGGGGGCGCAGCAGCAGCGGCACCGGGTCGCCGTCGGGCACCGAGCGCGCCAGCCCCGAATCCACGCGGCCGGGCACCGCCGCCGCGGTCGGATCGGCGCGGACCCAGCCCCGGCCGGGCAGGTAGACCTCGGCCCAGGCGTGCGCGTCGGACTGGCGCACGGTAATGATGCGGTCGACGTAGTTCACCTCCCCACCTTGATAGCCCGTAACCACGCGCGCCGGCACGCCGGCAGCGCGCAGCAGGAACACGAAGGACGAAGCAAAGTGCTCGCAAAAGCCCGCCCGCGTGTCGAACAGGAACTCATCGACCGTATCGCGCCCGAGCAGCGGCGGCTCCAGCGTGTACGCGAGGCGGCTGTCGCGAAAGAACTCGAGCGCGCGCGAGACGATCTCGGCGGCGCTGCGCGACGCCGCGCGCCAGCGCTCGGCGAGCGCGCGAGCGCGCGGGTTCCCGGCCGGCGGCAATTCGAGCGCGCGACGCAGGCTCGCCGCGCTCTCGCGCGGCTCGGGCGCGGGGCGCGCGATCGACGCCGCGTCGTAGCGCAATCGCGAGCGCACGGGCGAGGTCGACACCACCATCCCGTCGTTGGTGTAGCGCGAGCGAAGCGGCAGGCGCGCGACCTGCTCCAGCGTGAAGAGCCAGGTCCGGTTGTGGGGCTCAAGCGTCACGGTGTAATCGTAGCGCCCGCCGCCGCTGGGCGCTTCGAAGGGCTCGGTCCAGCCGGGACCCATGCGCCAGGTCCGGCCGTCGAAGTCCCAGAGCACGGGTCCGCGCCAGTAGCGCTCGCGGGGCGGAGGTGGATCGCCGTCGAACTCCGCGCGAAAGGCGATGGCGTCGGACTGCGCGAGCAGCGACAGGTTGCCCGGCGACATCGTGTCTGACAGGCCCGTCAGGCCGCTGTAGGCGTCCTGCGGCAGCGCCCAGAGCGGCCCGGCCACGCGGGGAAAGAGCAGGAACAGGATCAGCGCCGCCGGCGCGGCGTGGGCGAGGAGCAGGCCGGCCGTCGCCACGTTGGATCGCAGCGGCCGTCGGGGGGCGGCGAGCCCCACGAGCGTCGAGGTGACGGCGACCAGCGCCACGCCCATCAGCAGCGCGGTCGGGATGCTCTGCGTGTAGAGCAGGTTCGTCATCACCAGGAAGTAGCATAGGAACGCGACCACCGCGGCGTCGCGGTGGGTGCGCATCTCCATCAGCTTGAGGCCGGAAAACAGCGCGAGGAGCACGATGCCCGTCGTGCGCCCGAACAGCGCCCGGTACTCGAGGTAGACCGCCGCGATAGACAGCAGCGCGATGCCGAGCACCAGCCAGCGCGAGGGCGCCGGCGTCAGGCGCAGCGCGACGGCGACGCGCCAGGCGTAGAGCGCGACGACCAGCAGCGCGAGCCACCACGGCATGCGCATTGCATGGGGCGCGACCACGAGGCCGAGCGAGACGAGCAGCGCGCCCAGTTCCCGGTTCGAAACCGGGCGATGCTCCGGCGCGAGCGGGTGCGCCGCGCTCATCGGGACTCGTACAGGGCGAGCGCCTGCAGGCAGGCGGCGCGGTGCGCGTCGCCCTGGTCGGGCGCGAGCTTGAGGCCCGGCAGGCGCAGGCCGTACCGCAGCCCCTGCCGCTCGGCGGCGAGGATCCAGCCGGCGAGCCGCGACACGCGCGCTTCGAGGCCGAGCGCGCGCGGCACCGCGGCGAGGTCGAGCCACAGCTCCGCGCCCGCCGTGCCGGCAAACTGCTTGGTGAGCAGCTCGTCCGAGCGCGCTGCCGCCTTCCAGGCGACGTGGCGGGGCGAATCCTGGAGCTGATAGGCGCGCAATCCGGAGAAATCCTCGTTGCCGCGCGACTGCGGGCGCAGCGCGCCGGCGTCTGCGGCGGGCGCGGCGTCGGGCAGCGCCGAGGCCTCGGGGCGCGGGTAGACGAGGCAGCGCGCGTCCGGCCTCACGTAGCTCCAGGCCCGGAACAATCCGAGCGGAAAGCGCGTCTCCAGCGTGACGCGCGTCAGGGGCAGCCAGCCGCGCCGTGGCGCCGGCACGCCGAGCACGGCCTCCGCCGCGGAGCGGGCGGCGAGGTCGACCACGACCTGCGCGCCGCTTGCCGCGTGGCGCACGAGGATCGCCGGACGGTCGTGCGGCGACGGATTCTCGAGGTACAGGCGGAACTGCGCGGCCTCGCCCGCGAATACGGGCTCGGCGCGGCCCGCGCTCACCGCGAGCCGCGCGAGGTTGCGGGTCGTGTGCACCATCGCGGCCAGTCCCATGCCCGCGAGCAGGAACGTCAGCGCGAATCCCAGTTGCAGCGCGTAGTTGATCGACCCGACCAGCAATATGCCGAGCGTGGCCCCGAACAGCCAACCGAGGCGCGTGGGCACGATGTAGACGCGCCGCTGGCCGAGCACCACGCGCCCCGGCTCGGGCGCCAGCTCGCCCGCCCACCAGGCGCGCACGCGGCCGCCGAGCGTCGCCGCGGCCGGCATCTCAGCTCGTCGCTCCGCGGTAGCCCCAGCGCACCTTCCAGGCCGCCAGCACCGCGCGCGGATAGTCGGGCTTGCCCAAGGTGCCGTTGTAGCGCCCCAGCGCGCGGAAGTAGTCGCCCTTCTCGACGTCCAGGTAGTAGCGCAGGATCACGCAGCCGTAGCGCAGATTGGTGCGCAGGTAGAACAGGTTGTCACCCCGCCGCCCGATCAGCTTGACCCAGAACGGCATGACCTGCATGTAGCCACGCGCACCGGCGCGCGAGACGGCGTACTTGCGGAAATGGCTCTCCACGTCGATCACGCCGAGCACCAGCTGCGGATCGAGCCCCGCCCGCAACGCCTCGAAGTGCACTGTGCGCAGCAGCTCCACGCGCTGCTTGCTGTCCGGGATGCGGTCCTCGAGCCGCCGCGACATCTCGAGCAGCCACTTGTAGCCGTCCTCGGGGTCGCGGAACTCGAGATCGGCGACCGAGCGGTCGGCCAATGCGGCCGACAAGTGCGTGCGCACGCTGTCGGCGAGTTCCTCGTAGACCTGCGCGCCGGCGCCGACGGCCGGGGCCCGAAGCAGTGCCGCGGCGAGGAGCGCCACCTGCAGGCCGGCGCGCCTCATGCCGGCGCGAGCCGCTCCTTCAGGAACGCGGCGATCTGCGCGAGCGGGACGCTGCGCGGTTCGCTTTCGCGCCGCGCCTTGTACTCGGCCTGCCCGGCCGCCAGCCCGCGCTCCGACAGGACCACGCGGTGGGGAATGCCGATCAGGTCCATGTCGGCGAACAGCACGCCGGGGCGCTCCTCGCGGTCGTCCATCAGGACGTCGACGCCGCCGGCGCGCAGCTCTTCGTACAGCCGGTCCGCCGCGGCGCGCACCGCGGCGCTCTTGCCGTAGGCAATCGGCACCAGGCAGGCCTCGAAGGGCGCCAGCGCCGCCGGCAGCGCGACGCCGCGCTCGTCATGGTGCTGCTCGATCGCCGCCGCGACGATCCGCGTCACGCCGATGCCGTAGCAGCCCATCTCGAGTGGCCGCGCCACGCCCGCGGCGTCGAGCACGGTCGCCTTCAGCGCCTCGGAATACTTGGTGCGCAGCTGGAAGATGTGGCCGACCTCGATCCCGCGCTGGATGCGAAGGCTGCCCTGGCCGTCGGGGCTGGGGTCGCCGTCCATGACGTTTCTGATGTCGGCGACGAGCGCGGGTTCCGCGAGGTCGCGACCCCAGTTCACGTCGGCGAGGTGGTAGCCTTCCTCGTTCGCACCGCAGACGAAGCCGGCCATCGCCGCCACGGTGCGATCGGCGACCACCCGCACGCCGGTCACCGCCACCGGGCCGAGGTAGCCCGGCGGCCCTCCGAGCGCGCGCTGGATCTCGCCTTCTGTCGCGAAGCGAAACGCGCCGATCGCCTTCTGCGCCTTGATCTCGTTGAGCGCGTGGTCTCCGCGCAGCAGCATCAGCACGAAGGACGATTCCTGCATCGCCGCGATCGCCTTCACCGTGCGCGTCAGGGGGAGCCCGAGGAGCTCGGCGACCTCCTCGCAGCGCGTGCGTCCGGGTGTCGGGACCTTGCGCATCGCCGGACCGGCGGCGGGTCGCGGCGCCGCGGGAGCGAGCGCCTCGGCCAGTTCCACGTTCGCGGCGTAGTCCGATGCCGTGCTGTAGGCGATGGCGTCCTCCCCGGAATCGGCCAATACCTGGAATTCGTGCGATCCGGTGCCGCCGATCGCGCCGGTGTCCGCCGCCACTGCGCGAAACGCCAGCCCCAGGCGCGTGAAGATGCGGCTGTAGGTCTGGTACATGTTGCGGTACTCGCGCTCGAGGTCCGCGTAGTCGACGTGGAAGGAGTAGCCGTCCTTCATCACGAACTCGCGTCCGCGCATCACGCCGAAACGGGGCCGGCGCTCGTCGCGGAACTTGGTCTGGATCTGGTACAGGTGAAGCGGAAGCTGGCGGTAGCTCTTCAGCTCCGCGCGCGCGAGGTCCGTGATCACTTCCTCGGACGTCGGCTGGATGACGAAATCGCGCTCATGCCGGTCCTTGAAGCGCAGCAGCTCCGGCCCGTACGCGTCCCAGCGGCCCGATTCCTGCCACAGCTCGGCCGGCTGCACCACCGGCATCACGAGCTCGATCGCGCCTGCGCGGTTCATCTCGTCGCGCACGACCGCTTCCACCTTGCGCAGCGCGCGCACGCCGAGTGGCAGCCAGGTGTAGATGCCGGCGGCAAGGCGCCGGACATAGCCGGCGCGAAGCATCAGCCGGTGGCTGACGAGCTCGGCGTCGGCGGGCGCCTCCTTGATCGTGCCGAGATGGAATCTCGATGTGCGCATCGGTCGCGCTCCGCATTGTCATTGCGGAGCGCCTATGGAAAAATGCGGGAGGATTCTAACTTAGGTGCTGTGGCCATGCTCGACCGTGACGGGTATCGCCCGAACGTCGGCATCATCCTCGCCAACGGCCGCAACGAGGTGTTCTGGGGCAAGCGCGTCCAGCAGGACGCGTGGCAGTTTCCCCAGGGCGGAATCAAACGTGGCGAGACGCCGGAAGGCGCGATGTACCGCGAGCTCGAGGAAGAGGTCGGCCTGCGGGCGCACCATGTGCGCATCCTCGGCCGCACGCGGCACTGGCTGCGCTACGAGGTGCCGGCGAAGTGGGTGCGTCGCGACGGGCGGGGCACCTATCGCGGCCAGAAGCAGATTTGGTATCTGCTGCGCATGGTCGGCCGCGATTGCGACGTCAGCCTGCGCGCCAGCGACAAGCCGGAGTTCGACGCCTGGCGCTGGCACGAGTACTGGGCGCCGCTGGAGAGCGTGATCGAGTTCAAGCGCGAGGTCTACCGCCAGGCGCTTTCGGAGCTGCACCGCTATCTCGGCGCCGACCCGCGCCGGCGCATGCGTGGGGCGGAGCAGGCCGAGAGGGCCTGAGCGGCTGCCTCGCAAGGAGGCGACATGGAGAGGCAGTATCACGCACTTCCGATTCGCGAGCTGGGCGCGGGCGCGGGCTTTCGCCGGCCGCAGCAGGCGCGGCCCGCGCGGGTGACCCGGGAGTCACCGGCGCTCGACGTCATGACCGACCTTGCGCGGACCAGCCCGGCCACGATCCGCCCGCGCGCGCCGATCGAGGCGGCCAATCGCTACATGATGACGCGCGGCGTGCGCCTGCTGCTCGTGGTTGACGCCCGCGACGTGGTGCTGGGGTTGGTGACCGCGACCGACATCCTCGGCGAGGCCGCGTTGCGCGATGCCATCGAGCGCGGCTTGCCGCACGACGAGCTCGCGGTGGCCGACATCATGACGCCCGCGTCGCGCTGCGAGGTCATCGAGTTCGCCGACGTCGAGGGCGCCCGCGTGGGCCATGTCATGGAGACGTTGCGCCGCGGCGGGCGCCAGCACGCGCTGGTTGTCGACCACGACGTGATCGCGCCGGCCACGCCGCTCGATCGCGCGGTCGACCGCGCCATGGTGCGCGGCATCTTCTCGCTGACGCAGATCGCGCGCCAGCTCGGCGTGCCGGCGCCACAGCCGGGCGAGGTGGCGCGCACGTTCGCCGAGATCGAGTCGATCTTCAGCCACTGAGCGGACCGCCCTGCGGCATAGGGACGATCAATGGGCGGAATTGCAAAAATCGATTTGATTAATGTCGTGCGCGCGCGTACTTTGGGGCCATTCACCCGTTACGCACAAGGAGGCAGGCATGAAATCCCTTCAAAACACCAGGACCCACCAGCATCTGAAGGATGCCTTCGCCGGTGAGTCGCAGGCGAACCGGCGCTATCTGTATTTCGCGGCGAAGGCGGACGTCGAGGGCCAGAACGACGTCGCCGCGCTGTTCCGCTCGACGGCCGAAGGCGAGACCGGGCACGCGCACGGCCACCTCGAGTACCTAGAGCAGGTCGGCGACCCGGCCACCAACCTGCCGATCGGCCGGACGCGCGAGAACCTGAAGTCCGCGGTCGCCGGCGAGACGCACGAGTACACGGACATGTACCCGGGGATGGCCAAGGACGCCCGCGCGGAGGGCTTCACGGAGATCGCCGACTGGTTCGAAACGCTGGCGAAGGCGGAGCGCTCGCACGCCAACCGCTTCCAGAAGGCGCTCGACGTCCTGTCGGACTGAGCATGCCGCGGATCGAGCGCGAGAGCCTCCTGTCGCTCGAAGCCTACGCGCGCGAGCGCAACGCGTTCCGCGCGCGGGTGCTCGCCCACAAGAAGCACCGCAGCGTGCCCCTGGGCGAGCACCTGACGCTGCTGTTCGAGGACGAACTCACGATCCGGTACCAGATCCAGGAGATGCTGCGCATCGAGCGCATCTTCGAGGAGGACGGCATCCGGCACGAGCTGGACGCCTACAATCCGCTGGTGCCGGATGGCAGCAACCTCAAGGCGACGATGCTGATCGAATACCCGGACGTCGCCGAGCGCCAGCGCAATCTCGCGCGCCTGAAGGGCGTCGAGGACCGCGTCTGGGTCCAGGTCGCGGGAGAAGCGCGCGTCTACGCGATCGCCGACGAGGATCTCGAACGCGAGAACGAGGAGAAGACCTCCGCGGTGCACTTCCTGCGCTTCGAGCTCACTGCGGACATGGGTGCGGCGCTGCGGGGCGGCGCCGGCCTGTCCATCGGCGTCGACCATCCGCTGTACGAGGCGAGCGTGCAGACCTCGCCCGAGGTGCGCGCCGCCCTCGCCGCGGACCTCGCCTGAGCCGCGCGGCGCTGCTGCTGATCGCGGCGGCGGCCGCGTGGCTGGGCGGCTGCGGCGCCGCGCCGCCCGCCGCGGAGGAGCAGTCCGACTGGGAGCGCCAGCGGGCTGAGCAGATCGCGGGCGGCACCGACGTCGTGCCGCCGCGCTATCCGCGCGAGCAGGACCTGATTCCGTTCTACGTCAGTGCGGTCAGCCGCTTCCGGTTCTTCGTCGACGGCACGTCGATCGCGCCCGCCGACGGCATTGTGCGCTACGTGCTCGTGGCGATCAGCCGGCAAGGCGCCCGCACGGTGAACTTCGAGGGCATCCGCTGCGCATCCGCGGAGTACCGGATCTATGCCACGGGCACGGCAGACGGACGGTGGATCCGCCAGCCCGGCCCCTGGCGCCCGATCAAGCAGGGCAACGATGCTGACCGCTGGCACGAGGCGCTGGCCATCGAGTACTTCTGCCCGCTCGGCAATCCGATCCACGGCCGGGCCGAGGGCGCGGACGCGCTGCGCCGCGGCGTCAGCCGCCAGCGCCAGTTGCTCGAGGACCAGCGCTAGTCGGCCGCGAGCAGCACCAGGTTGTCGCGATGGATCACCTCGGGCCCGTCGACGTAGCCGAGGATCGACTCGATCTCGGCGGAGGGCCGGCGCATGATGCGCCGCGTCTCCGAGGCGGAGTAATTGACCAGACCGCGCGCGATTTCGCGCCCGCCGGCGTCGAGGCAGGCGACCACGGCGCCGCGCTCGAAGTCGCCCTGCACGTCGGTGATGCCGACGGGCAGCAGGCTCTTGCCGTCGCGCTGAAGCGCGCGCGCCGCCCCCGCGTCGAGCGACAGGCGCCCGCCCACGGTGAGATGGTCGGCGAGCCATTGCTTTCTCGCCGCGAGCGGCGTGGTCCGCGCGAGCAGCAGCGTGCCGATGCGCTCCCCCCGCGCGAGGCGCAGCAGCACGTCGGGCTCCCGGCCCGACGCGATTACGGTATGCGCGCCGCTGCGGGCGGCCCGCTTGGCCGCCAGGACCTTGGTCAGCATGCCGCCGCGCGCGAGCGCCGATCCGGTGCCGCCCGCCATCGTCTCGAGGCGGGCCTCGCCCGCGACCGCTTCGGCCACCAGGCGCGCCTGCGGCGTACGCCGCGGGTCGGCTTCGTGCAGCCCGGCCTGGTCCGTCAGGATGATCAGCGCGTCGGCCTCGACCAGGTTCGCGACCAGCGCGCCGAGCGTGTCGTTGTCGCCGACCTTGATCTCGTCGGTCACCACGGTGTCGTTCTCGTTGATGACCGGGATGACGCCGAGCTCGAGCAGCGTCGCGAGCGTGAAGCGCGCGTTCAGGTAGCGCTGGCGATCGGCCATGTCGGCGTGCGTGAGCAGCACCTGCGCCGTGCCCAGCCCGTGCTCGCGAAAGCAGGACTCGTAGCATTGCGCGAGCCCCATCTGCCCGACGGCCGCGGCCGCCTGCAGCTCGTGCAGCGCTTGGGGGCGGCGCGTCCAGCCCAGGCGCTGCAGGCCTTCGGCGATCGCACCCGAGGAGACGAGCGCGCAACGCCGGCCTTCGCCGCGCAGGGCCGCGATCTGGGCGGCCCAGCGCGCGATCGCCGCGACGTCGAGTCCGCGCCCGTCGTTGGTCACGAGCGAGCTGCCGACCTTGACGACGAGCGTCTTCGCGCGGGCGATGGGGCTGGTCATGCGCTCAGGCCGCGCGCCGGCGCGGACGCGAAGAATCGCGCGCGCTATCGGCGAGGAAGCGGAAGGCTGCCTCGCACAGCGCGCGGCAGCCCTCGCCCGTGAGCGCGCTCACCTTGAAGACCGGGCCCTTCCACCGCAGCGCGCGCACGGTGCGCGAGACGCGCGCGTCGGCATCGGGCGACGCGTCGATCTTGTTGAAGACCAGCCAGCGCGGCTTGCGCGCGAGCGACGCGTCGTACTTGCGCAGCTCGCGCACGATCGCGCGCGCGCCGGCCGCGGGGTCGGATCCGTCCAGCGGCGCGATGTCGACCAGATGCAGCAGCAGCCGCGTGCGCGACAGGTGGCGCAGGAACTGATGGCCGAGGCCGGCGCCCTCGGCCGCGCCCTCGATCAGGCCCGGGATGTCGGCGACGACGAAGCTCGCGTCAGGGGCGATGCGCACGACGCCGAGCGAGGGATTGAGCGTCGTGAACGGATAGTCCGCCACCTTGGGCCGCGCGCTCGAGACCGCGCGGATCAGCGTGGATTTGCCGGCGTTCGGCAGGCCGAGCAGTCCCACGTCGGCGAGCACCCGCAGCTCGAGCTGGAGTTCCCGCGCCTCGCCCGGCTCGCCGCGCGTGAACTGGCGCGGCGCGCGGTTCACGCTGGACTTGAAGTGGAGGTTTCCCAGGCCGCCGCGCCCGCCCTGCGCGAGCAGCGCGCGGTCGCCGTCGCGTGCGAGGTCCGCGATCGGGTCGCCGCCCCCGGCGTCGCGGATCAACGTGCCCACCGGCACGCGCAGCTCGAGGTCGGCGCCCGAGCGGCCATTCTTGTCCGAGCCGCCGCCGTCGGCGCCGTCGCCCGCGCGGTGCAGGCGCGCGTAGCGATAGTCGATCAGCGTGTTGAGGTTGCGGTCGGCCACCGCCCACACGCTGCCGCCGCGCCCGCCGTCGCCGCCGGCCGGGCCGCCCCGCGGCACGAAGCGCTCGCGCCGGAACGCGGCGCTGCCGTCGCCGCCGCTGCCGGCAGTGACCTGGATGCGTGCTTCGTCGATGAATCTCATGGCCCGGAAACGAAAAAGCCCTACCGGACTCGATAGGGCTTTCAGGTGGGAGTGGGCGCGGCCGTCAGGCCGGATCCACGCGAACGACCTTGCGTTGAGCGGCGCCCGAGCTTGCGTACTGAACGCGGCCCGCCACACGCGCGTACAGCGTATGGTCGCGCCCGATCCCGACATTGGTGCCCGCGTGCACGACGGTGCCGCGCTGGCGAACGAGGATCTGCCCCGCGTTCACCTGCTCGCCGCCGTAGACCTTGACGCCGAGGCGCTTGGCCTGCGAATCGCGGCCGTTGCGCGAGCTGCCGCCCGCCTTCTTGTGTGCCATGGTGCGTGCTCCCCGATCAGCTGCCGGCGACGATGTCGTCGATCCGGACTTCGGTGTAGTTCTGCCGGTGTCCCTGCGACTTCTGGAAGTGCTTGCGCCGGCGCAGCTTGAAGATCTTCACCTTGTCGCCGCGCCCGTGGCCGAGCACGGTGGCCTTGACCTGGGCGCCGGACACCAGCGGCGCGCCGACGCGCACCGCATCGCCCGCGCCCACCGCGAGGACCTCGTCGAAGGACACGGCCGCGCCGACCTCCGCCGCGAGGGTCTCGACCCGCACCTGCTCGCCGGACTGCACCCGGTACTGCTTGCCGCCGGACCTGATGATTGCGTACATGGGAGATTGTTCGATGGCGTTCTGCAAAGACTTGGAATTATAGAAGATTCCGTCGCCGCGCGTCAAAGCCCGGTATGCTACGCTTCGCGCCCCGCCGCGCCCGTCATGTCGTCGTCTGCCGCCCGCGCCCCCGTGTCCTGCATCGCCGACGAGCTCCAGCGCGTCGACGAGCGCATCCGCGCCCGGCTGGACTCCGACGTCGCCCTGGTGCGCCAGGTGGCCGACCACCTGGTCGCGGGGGGCGGCAAGCGGCTGCGCCCGGCGCTGCTGCTGCTCGCCGCCCGCGCGCTCGGCTACCGGGGCGAGGCGCACCTCGAGCTCGCCGCGGTGGTCGAATTCATCCACACCGCCACGCTGCTGCACGACGACGTCGTCGACGAGTCGGGGCTGCGCCGCGGCCAGCCGACCGCCAATGCCGAGTTCGGCAACGCGCCCGCGGTGCTGGTGGGCGATTTCCTGTACTCGCGCGCGTTCCAGATGATGGTCGGGCTGGACAGCATGCGCGTGATGCGCGTGCTGGCCGACGCCACCAATACGATCGCCGAGGGCGAAGTGCTGCAGCTGATGAACTGCCACGACCCCGGCGTCGACGAGCGGCGCTACCTCGAGGTCGTGCGCCGCAAGACGGCCAAGCTGTTCGAGGCGGCGGCGCGCCTGGGCGCGGTGCTGGCGGGCGCCGGGCCCGCCCTCGAAGACGGCCTCGCCGACTATGGCATGCATCTGGGTACCGCGTTCCAGGTGATCGACGACGTGCTCGACTACTCCGGCAGCGAGGAGGAGATCGGCAAGAGCCTCGGCGACGACCTCGCCGAGGGCAAGCCGACGCTGCCGCTGATCCGGCTCATGCAATCGGGCTCGCCGGCGCAGCGCGCGCTCGTGCAGCGGGCGATCCGCGAGGGCGGGCGCGAGGATTTCGGCCCCGTGCTGGAGGCGATCCGCGCCTCCGACTCGCTCGACTACGCGCGCGCGGCTGCCCAGCGCGAGGCCGACACCGCGACACGCGCGATCAGCGGCCTGCCGCCCTCGGCGTACCGGGATTCTTTGCTAGAATTGGCGGCCTTTTCGGTGACGCGCCGCAGCTAGTCGCGACCCGCGGATCGGGGTGTAGCTCAGCCTGGTAGAGTACTGCGTTCGGGACGCAGGTGTCGCTGGTTCAAATCCAGTCACCCCGACCATTTCCCCCGGCATCGCAGAGCGTCAGCGGCCGACCCGCGCCAGCATCGCGCACACCGCGGCGCCCATGACGGCGATGGCGAACCAGCCGAGCACGCGCAGGCGCCGCGAGACGACCAGGCTGCCCATCACGGTCGTACGCGCGGCCATCACCATCATGACCGCCATGATCGGCACCGAGATCACGCCGTTGAGAACCGCGGACCACAGCAGCATGCGGATCGAATCGACGCCGGTCAGGTCGATCGCCACGCCGAGCAGCGTCGCGGCCGAGAGAATCGCGTAGAAGCCGCGCGCCTCGGCGAGCTTCAGGCCGAGCCCGATCGGCCAGTGGAAGCTTTCGGCCACCGCGTAGGCCGCCGATCCGGCGAGCACGGGAACCGCGAGCAGCCCGGTGCCGATGATGCCGCCGGCGAAGAGCTCGAACGCGAGCGAGCCCGCGAGCGGCTGCAGCGCGCTCGCGGCCTGCGCCGGCGACTCGATGTTGGTCACGCCGGCGGCATTCAGGGTCACCGCCGTGGTCAGCATGATGCAGGCGGCGATCAGGTTCGAGTAGATCATCCCCAGCGCGGTGTCGACCTTGATCCGATGCAGATGCGCGCGCGCCCGATCGGGCGCGTCGCGCAGCGGGCCGTCGCCGGGGGTCGCGCGCTGCTCCTCGACCTCCTGCGAGGCCTGCCAGAAGAACAGGTACGGGCTGATGGTCGTGCCCAGCACCGCCACCAGCATCCCGAAGTACTCGCCGTTCAGGAACAGGCGCGGTCGCAGCGCGCCATCGAGAAGCTTCTCGACCGGCACGTGCACGACCATCACGGTGCCCACGTACGCGAACAGCGTCAGCGTCAGCCACTTCAGGACCGGCGCGTAGCGCGGGAACGGGATGAAGACCTGCAGCGTGAGCGAGACCAGCGCGAACAGCCCGATGTAGACGCTGCTGTTGCCGCCCGCCACCAGCACGAGCGCGTCGCCCATCGCGCCGAGGTCGGCGGCAATGTTGAACGTGTTCGCCGCGAGCAGCAGCGCGACGACGGCGTACAGCAGCGGTCGCGGGAAATGGTCGCGGATATTCGCCGCCAGGCCGTGCCCGGTGACGCGCCCCAGTCGCGCGCTGACGATCTGGATGCCGATCATCAGCGGCGTCGTGAACAGCACCGACCACAGCAGGCCGTAGCCGAACTGGGCGCCGGCCTGCGAGTACGTCGCAATGCCGCTCGGGTCGTCGTCGGCGGCGCCGGTGATGAGCCCGGGCCCAAGCCGCTGCAGCAGCGGCACGCGCTGCAGGTCGCGAGGCGAGGGCATGCGCGATTGTGCCATCGGGCCGCGCGCGCAAGCTTGCATCGGCGCAAGACTCGCGCGCGCTTACAACTTGAAACACTCTGGCGCCGCCCGCGCGCGGCAAGGCCGGAACACGCGCCCCGACGTGCGATCCAACGATCGTTGCGCACCTCGGAAGGAGAACGCGTGAAGCCATTGCGATGCGGACTGGCGGCCCTGATGCTCGCCGGCGGCTGCGCCAGCATTCCGGACGGCCCGTCGGTGATGGCGCTTCCCGGCGCCGGCAAGACGTTCGAGCAATTCCGCGCCGACGACGCGTCGTGCCGCGGCTACGCGAGCTCCGAGATCGGCGGGCGCACGGCCGACCAGGCGATGGCGAAGAGCGCCGCCGAAAGCGCCGCGGTCGGCACGGCGGTGGGCGCGGCGGCCGGCGCACTGATCGGGGGCCACGAGGGCGCGGGTGCGGGCGCCGGCACCGGGCTGCTGTTCGGAGCCGCGGCCGGCACGGGCCTGGCCAACCAGTCCGGGTACGCGCTGCAGCACCGATACGACATCGCCTATACGCAGTGCATGTACTCGAAGGGCAACCAGGTTCCGGTGCCGGATCGCCGGTTCGCGCGGCGCGGCGAACCCCCGGGCTACTACTACGCTCCGCCGCCCCCGCTCCCGGGAGGATGATCGCGGGCCGCGGGCGGAGGCGGCGGCGTCCAGTCCCCGCCCAGCGCCTTCACCAGCTGCACCGTGCCGGCGATCCGCCGGGCGCGAATCTGCAGCGACGTCGTCTCGGCCTGCAGCGTGGCGGCCTGGGTGGCGACGACCTGCAGGTAGCCGATGACGCCGGCCTTGTACTGGTTCTCGGCCACCTCGAGCGAAAGCTGCGCGGCGCGCACGGCCTGGTCCTGCACCGCGGCCTCGGTCTCGAGGATGCGCAGCGCGGCGAGGTTGTCCTCGACTTCGGAGAACGCTTGCAGCACCGTATTGCGGTAGTTGGCGACGGCCTCGTCGTAGGCGGCCGTCGCCTGCGCGGCGACCGCGCTGCGCCGGCCGCCGTCGAGCAGCGTGAGCGCGAGCGCCGGGCCGAGCGACCAGAACTGGGCGGGCTGCGTCAGCCAGGTCGAGGAGCTCGCCGACTGGTAGCCGAAGGTGGCGCCCAGCGTGGCGACCGGGAAATAGGCCGCGCGCGCGACGCCGATCTGCGCGTTCGCGGCGGCGACGCGCCGCTCGGCCGCGGCCACGTCCGGGCGGCGCTCGAGCAGGTCGGCGGGCACCCCCGCGTCCGGCACGGGCGGCGGCGTCGCCGCGAGCGTGCCGGGCGCGATCGAGAACGTCGAGGCCGGCCGGCCGAGGAGCACGGCGATCGCGTGCTCCAGCTGCGCGCGCTGGATGCCCAGATCGACCACCTGCGTGCGGGTGGCCTGCAGCTGCGCGTCGGCCAGCGCGACGTCGCCTCGCGAGACGACGCCCGCGGCGTAGCGGTTGCGCGTCAGCTCGAGCGAGTGCTCGTAATCGGCCACCGTGCGCTCGAGCAGCGCGCGCTGCGAGTCCAGCGCGCGAACCTGCAGGAAGTTCTGCGCGAGCGCGGCCTGCGCCGACAGGCGCGCGCTGGCGAGATCGCCCGCGCTCGCCTGCGTCGAGGCGTCCCCCGACTCGACCAGGCGCCGGATGCGGCCCCACAGGTCGGCTTCCCACGAGGCGTCGAAACCCAGCGTATCGATCGTCGCCCGGTGGGTGCCGATTCCGGCCACCGAGCCGGTCGTGACCGACGACTGCGTGTGTGTGCGCGAGACGCTGCCCGTCACCGTGGGCCACCACTGGGCGCGCGACTGGTCTGCGAGCGCCGCGGCGACCCGCACCTGCGCCTCGGCCGCG
>Ga0335082_10004011_pt1 | contig 16021 bp, 15 predicted proteins | sample Lox_Sample_41_FD_206718 | JGI IMG/M metagenome (GOLD analysis project Ga0335082, IMG submission 206718) | Soil microbial communities from Loxahatchee National Wildlife Refuge, Florida, United States - Lox_Sample_4.1 | ecosystem: Environmental > Terrestrial > Soil > Wetlands | place: USA...
CTCGGTCTCTTCCTGCTGTTGGCCGGTCGAATCCTTGTATTTGCGCGTGGTGGCGATGGACACGTTCGTGATTGCCGCCCCATCAGGGCTATAGCGCGTTTCCGGATCGCGTCCGAGGTTGCCGAGCAGGATTACCTTGTTGACCGAAGCCATCTTTTCTCCGATATCGAGATTCGTTGCTTGTGCTGCCGCATCGCGCGCCGGACACCTGGCGTGTCCGCTTCGCATCTTGGCGCTCATGATACTCAGCGGCAACTACGCGCGTTTCGGAGCGGCCTTTCGCCCGCTCGCTCCCGCGCACCGTGCTCGGTTGCTGCTCCGCAGCTATAGTTGGCGGTTTGCCTCGCGTCCGTGAGCGGACGCTGCGAGCGGTCCAATGGAAACGATCCGGGTTCGTGGTGCGCGCACCCACAACCTGAAGAACATCAGCGTCGATCTGCCGCGCAACCAGCTGGTCGTTATCACCGGGCTCTCCGGCTCGGGCAAGAGTTCACTGGCGTTCGATACCCTGTACGCGGAAGGACAGCGCCGCTACGTCGAGTCGCTGTCGGCCTACGCGCGCCAGTTCTTGCAGTTGATGGAAAAGCCCGACGTGGACCTCGTCGAGGGACTGTCGCCTGCGATCGCGATCGAGCAGAAGGCTTCTTCACACAATCCGCGGTCGACGGTCGGCACTGTGACCGAGATCCACGACTACCTGCGACTGCTGTTTGCGCGCGCCGGTACGCCCTACTGCCCCGATCATCCGGAGTTCGCGCTGACCGCGCAGAGCGTCGCACAGATGGTGGACAGCGCGCTGGCGTTGCCGGTCGACACGAAGGTGCTCGTGCTCGCGCCGGTCGTGCGCGAACGCAAGGGCGAATTCGAAGAGTTGTTCGACGATCTGCGCGTGCAGGGTTTCGTGCGTTTTCGGGTCGACGGCGCGGTGGTCGAGGCCGACTCGCTGCCGAAGCTGGCAAAGAACGAAAAGCATTCGATCGACGTCGTCGTCGACCGCCTGAAGATCCGGCCCGAAGGACGGCAGCGCCTCGCAGAGTCGTTCGAAACGGCGTTGCGCATCGCCGAGGGACGCGCGCTGCTGCTCGATACCGACAACGGCACCGAGACGGTTTTCTCCAACCGCTTCGCATGCCCGATCTGCGGCTATTCGATCGCCGAACTCGAACCGCGCCTGTTCTCGTTCAACAACCCGCTCGGCGCCTGTCCCAAGTGCGACGGCCTCGGCACCGTCGAGTTCTTCGACGAGACGCGCGTGGTGGTTCACCCGGAACTCACGGTCGCGCACGGCGCGATCAAGGGATGGGACGCGCGCAACCAGTACTACTTCCAGATGCTGACGTCGCTCGCCAAGCACATGCACGTCGACCTCGAAGTTCCCTGGGAGGAACTGCCGCCCGCGTTTCGCGCCAGCGTGCTGCGCGGTACCGGCGACGATACGCTGCCGTTTACCTACACCAACGAAAAGGGACGCCGCATCCTGCGGCGGCACGCGTTCGAGGGCGTGCTGCCCAACATGGAGCGCCGCTGGCGCGAAACCGATTCCTCCGCAGTGCGCGAGGAACTCGCCAAGTACCGCAACGTGCAGCCCTGCCCCGCGTGCAACGGCACGCGGCTGCGGCGCGAAGCGCGCTTCGTGTTCGTGGGCGAAGGCGAAGAGCGGCGCGCGATCTACGAGATCGAAGGTGCACCGCTGGCGCAGGTCCAGACGTACTTCGGCGCGCTGCACCTCACGGGAGCGAAGGGCGAGATCGGCGCCCGCATCGTGAACGAGATCGCGCTGCGCCTGCGCTTTCTCAATGATGTCGGTCTCACGTATCTCACGCTCGACCGCGCTGCCGATACGCTCTCCGGTGGCGAGGCACAGCGCATCCGCCTCGCTTCGCAGATCGGCTCCGGCCTCACCGGCGTGATGTACGTGCTCGATGAACCCTCGATCGGCCTGCACCAGCGCGACAACGAACGCCTCATCGCGACCTTGCGCCATCTGCGCGACCTCGGCAACACCGTGCTGGTGGTCGAACACGACGAGGACGCGATTCGCGCCGCCGACCACGTGATCGACATGGGGCCGGGCGCGGGCGAGCACGGAGGCCACGTCGTCGCCGACGGACCCGCTTCCGCGATCGAAGCAGCCGGAGACTCCCTCACCGGCGCCTATCTCGCGGGACGGCGCCGCATCGAGATTCCCGCGTCGCGCGTGCGAGCCGGCATGCATTCGCTGCGCGTGCTGGGGTGCCGTGGCAACAACCTCAAGCAGGTCGATCTCGACCTTCCAGTGGGGCTCTTCGTTTGCGTCACTGGAGTGTCCGGCTCCGGCAAGTCGACGCTGATCAACGACACACTCGCTGCCGCGGTCGCGCGTCATCTCTATGGCTCCGCGGCGCAGCCTGCTCCGTTCGCGTCGATCGAAGGCCTCGAACACTTCGACAAGATCGTGACAGTCGATCAAAGCCCGATCGGCCGCACGCCACGCTCGAACCCGGCGACCTACACGGGCCTGTTCACGCCCATCCGCGAGCTGTTCGCCGAGACACCCACCGCCCGCGAACGCGGCTATGAGGCGGGACGTTTTTCATTCAACGTCAAGGGCGGGCGCTGCGAAACCTGTGAAGGCGACGGGTTGATCAAGGTCGAGATGCATTTCCTGCCCGACGTCTATGTCCCGTGCGATACCTGCCACGGCACGCGCTACAATCGCGAGACGCTCGAGGTTCTGTACAAGGGCAAGAGCATCGCTGCGGTGCTCGACCTGACGGTGCAGCAAGCCTTCGAGTTCTTCGGCGCGGTGCCGGTGATCGCGCGCAAGCTGCAGACGCTTCTCGACGTCGGCCTCGGCTACCTGCGCCTCGGCCAGAGCGCAGTGACGCTGTCGGGCGGCGAGGCGCAACGGGTCAAGCTCTCGCTCGAACTCTCGAAGCGCGACACGGGGCGCACGCTCTACATCCTCGATGAGCCGACCACGGGATTGCACTTCCATGACATCGCGCTGCTGCTGGACGTGCTGCATCAATTGCGCGCTGCCGGCAATACGGTGGTCGTGATCGAGCACAACCTCGATGTGATCAAGACGGCGGACTGGGTGATCGACCTCGGGCCGGATGGCGGCGATGGCGGCGGACGCATCATCGCCACCGGCAACCCGGAGACGATCGCCGCCAATCCTGCGAGCCACACAGGCCGCTACCTCGCGGGCGTGCTCGCTCGCGCGCGCCACCGGCGCGCCGCCTGAAGCGCAGTTCAGTTCTTGCCGCGGTCTTCGCGTCCTGCGCGGTTCGGCCGCCGTTCGTAGTCGGCGGGGACCTGGAACAATGACGCGTTCGGTTCTCCGCGCTTGAGGCTCGTCAGGCGATACGTCGTTTCGCCACGACGCGGATCGAAGTAGCGCGAAGACACGACCAGCAGCAACTCGGGCGAATACCAGCGTTCCGAGACGACGTCGATCGGCTTTTCGTTGCCGATCTTTCCTGCAGGAATGGTCCAGGTCGTGCGCGAACCGTCGGCGCGCACGCGATCGAAGTCCTTGCTGCCGAGCGCCGTCGTGACGCCCTGCCCGGTCGGCCCGGCCACCAGTGGCAGAGGCGGAAGCGCAGCGACGGCGGCCGCGCCGTCGCCGGTGTCGTTGGATTCGATCACACGCACAACGTCGACATCGACGCTACGGTCGGCATCGTCGTCTCCACGCACCCGCTTGACGATGACACGCGCCTTTCCATCTGCGTCGTCGACGCCGGCGTGTTCGTCGCGCAACTGCGCGCTCACAGCGCGCGCCCAACGACGCATCTCCTCGGCCCACGACCGCGCTTCTTCGCCGGTCATGCCTGGCGGCGGCGCTGGCGGTGCAGGGTGCACGGGCGGCGCCGGAGGCACCATCGCGGTGGCTGCGGTCGGTGGCGCCGGCGGTACCGGTGCGACGGGCGGGACATGCATCTGCGAGACGTGTCCGGGAAGATCGACGACACGCTTCTTGTCGGGCAGTAACCAGTAACTCTTGCCGGCGACGACATCGTTGATCATCACGCTTTCGACGCTGCCGTCCTGCTTCAGCCGCTCCACCCGCGTGCGGCCTTCGCCGTCACGCGCGAGGCGCTGCACCGAGCGGCGCTGGATCCTGTTGCCGTCCATCAGCACCTGAGTCGATTCGCTCACCGCGTCGGCGCTATACGGCGCGCCTTTCACGAGCCGGCTCGTACCGATCTCCGAGGCGGCGAAATGCATCGCGGGCGACGTCAGCGCCAGAACATGGCCGTGCAGCGGTGCCTCGAACATCTCGGCGACCCCGGTTGCGATCCCTTCCGGCGCTTGCGCGCGCGCCGATCCACTGCAGGTGAATGCGCCAAGTACGAAGGTACACATGGCCAGGTGCTTCGAATCAAGCAGCATCATCCAATCGCTCCGTTCGTTCGTCATTCGGGAGAAAACCGCACCGCGAGCACGGCGCCGCCTCGCGAAACCAGGAACTCCGCGCGCACCGGGAGATCGGCACGCGCCGGGTCGACAGGCAGGCCGAGCGCGGCGAGTTGCGCGCGCGGAACCTCGGAAGCAATCACGAGCGGACGCCGTTCCGCGGCGATCGTTTCGAGCGGCGTCAACGCCATGAAGGCGGGGGCGCGTGACGCCGCCGTCGACGGCGCTCCGGAAAGAACGATCAATCCTGCTCCGACCAGCAGCAACGCCGCCAGGCCCGCCGGTACACCCCACCACCAGAAGGATCGCCGCATGCGTCGCGCCTGCGTTGAGGGCGGATCCGCACGCAGCCGACGCAGCAGCACGTGTTCGGACCCGCGCGCCGCCAGCGACGCCTCGATCCACTCGGGCGGTGACTCGCGCGCCAGTTCGGCGCGCGCGGCAGCCAGCCATGAGTCGAGTGGGGTGCGCGTTTCGTTCATCTCACCTGCCCATCCGTACTTGCGATCGAGACGCCCAAGAGTTCCGCAAGCTTTGCGCGTGCGCGTGCGAGGCGCGAACGCACCGTTCCGAGCTCGATCCCGACAATCGATGCCGTATCGGCGTAAGAAATCTCCTGAAGCTCGATCAGGATGAGCACATCGCGGTAGTGCGGCGGCAGCGCGCGGATTGCGGCTTGCAGGCGTTGCAACGCTTGCGCGCGCTCGAACTGGTCATGCGGCGGCGGCAACGCCGGAAGGGCGGACGATTCTTCTGCCAGCTCGTCGATCTCCGGCCATGGCTCGCAGCGCTGATCGAAGCGCCGGTAGACAAGATGGCGCGCGACGCCGCAGAGGTATGCGGTGCAGCTTCCGCGCTTGGGATCGAAGCCGCTGCGCCGTTCGAGCACGGTCATGAATGTTTCCTGCAGCACATCGGCGGCTTCGGACTCCGAACCGGTGCTAGCCCGGACGAACCGGTAGACGGCGGTTGCGTGGCGGCGATAGAGCTCCGCCGCGGCGCCTGCGTCACCCTGCGCGGCGCGGGTCATCAGGGCCGCATCGGATTCATCGGTCATGCGCGGGTCGAAGGCCATAGTCCCCAGCTATTGCTGGCGCAGTCGACAAGAGTTCCCGCCCGGTACCCCTTTTCGTGGGATCGACCGATTAGGCAGGCGTCAGCCGATCAAACAGGCCGATCGCCAGGGACGGCCGCGGCGCACGATGGGAGATCGTCCAATACTATTGCCCGTAGCTGGGCGACGGTTGTCTGGTGTTGTCCGGGATCATGGAAGACCCCGCCTCTGGCTTTGTCGGTCGCGTCCTGGTAGTCGAGGACAATTCGATCAATCGCCTGATCGCCGGGAAGCTGCTGCAGCGGCTCGGCCTTCAGTTCGACTACGCCGAAGACGGCGCCGAGGCGCTCGAGAAGCTCGCGGCCTCGAGGTTCGATCTGGTGCTCATGGATTGCGTGATGCCGCGGCTCGACGGGTTTGCGACCACGCAGCAATGGCGCGCGTACGAGCAAGCGCAGGGCCGCCTGCGCACGCCGATCGTTGCGGTGACGGCGAACTCGAGCGCCGAAGATCGAGCACGCTGCCTCACCTCGGGCATGGACGACCTTCTCAGCAAGCCGATGAACCTGCAAGGCCTCACTGGGATCGTTGCACGCTACCTGCCTGCCGCTCGATAGCGGCGCGCGGCAGTCGCAGAGATCACCGTTCCAGCAGGCGCGCCTCGGCGAGTTCGAGCGCGTCCGGCGTTCCGCGCAGCACGACCACGTCGCCAGAAGCAAGCACGAGGTCCGCGCTTGGATCGGATCCGCGGATTCCGCGTCGACGCACCGCGGTCACTTCGGCGCCGAGCGTCTTCAACTGCAGGTCAGCGATGGTGCGTCCGACTGCCCATGCATCGTCCTCGATCGGCACCGAGTGCAGGCGCTCATGGACTTCGTCGTCGAACTCGGACGGATCGTCGGCGCCGTGGAAGTAGCCGCGCAGCAGGTGGTAGCGCGAATCGCGCGCTTCACGCACCCGCTTGACGACGCGCTGCAGGGGGACGCCGAGCAGCACCAGTGCGTGCGATCCGAGCATCAGGCTGCCTTCGAAGATCTCGGGCACGACTTCGGTCGCGCCCGCCTTCTGCAGCCGGTCGAGATCGCTGTCGTCCTGCGTTCGCACGATGATCGGCAGGCGCGGATTCATCTCGTGCGCGAAGTGGATCACCTTGAGCGCAGATGCAGTGTTGTTGTAGGTCACGACCAGGGCAGACGCGCGATTGACACCCGCGGCAGCGAGCGTCTCGTGCCGCGCAGCGTCGCCATAGACGACGGACTCGCCCGCTGCCGCCGCTTCGCGCACGCGATCCGGATCGAGGTCGAGCGCGATGTAGTCGATGTCTTCCTGCCCGAGCATCTTCGCCAGGTGCTGGCCCGTGCGACCGAAGCCGCACACCACCACGTGGTTCTCCGTTGACATCGACCGCGTCGCGATCTTGTGCAAGGCGAGCGAGCGCTGCATCCATTCGGACGAGACGAAGCGCATCGCGATCCTGTCTGCGTACTGCATCAGAAACGGCGTGGCGAGCATGGAAAGCAGCATCGCCGCCAGGACGATCTGCATCGTGTTTGGTGGCAGCAGTTCCAGGCCGCCCGCCTGGTTGAGCAGCACGAAGCCGAACTCGCCGGCGGTCGCGAGCGGGAGCGCTACGCGGATCGCCGTCCCGGTTCCGGCATCGAGCGCGCGGGCAAGCCCGACGATCAGCACGAACTTGAACGTGGTTGGAGCGAAAAGCGCGAGCACCACCCAGCCGAATTGCTCGACCACGACCCGCAGGTTGAGCAGCATTCCGATCGTCACGAAGAACAGGCCGAGCAGGACCTCGCGGAACGGCTTGATGTCATCTTCCACGCGATGGCGGTATTCGGTTTCGGAGATGAGCATTCCTGCCACGAATGCGCCGAGCGCCAGAGACAGGCCCGCCCTGGCAGTCAGCCACGCGAGCAGCAACGTCACCAGCAGGATGTTCAGCGTGAACAGTTCCTGCGACTTGCGCCGCGCCACGAGATAGAGCCACCGGCGCATCAGCCACTTGCCGCCCATCAGCAGGACGGCCAAGAGCACGGCGGCCTTGAGAAACGCGATTCCGAGCGCGGCCCCGATGTTCTCTGAGCCCGTCGCCAGGGCGGGCACGATCACCAGTAGCGGCACCACCGCCAGGTCCTGGAACAGGAGCACTCCGACGATGCGCTTGCCGTGCTCTGTTTCGAGTTCGAGGCGCTCAGCGAGCAGTTTGAGCACGATCGCGGTCGACGACATGGCGAGCGCACCGCCGAGGGCGAATGCAGCTGCAAGAGATACGTTGAGCCGGCCCGGCAGGAAGCTGTGCACGACATACGCGCCTGCCATCACGGCGCCGACGGTTGCGATCACCTGCGCGAGTCCAAGGCCGAACACGATGCGGCGCATGCTCTTCAGCTTCGGCAGCGAGAACTCGAGCCCGATCGAGAACATCAGGAACACCACGCCGAATTCGGCGAGATAACGCGCTCCTTCCGAATCGGGCACCAGGCCGAGCGAGTGCGGTCCGATGGCGATGCCGACCGCCAGGTAACCCAGCATCGGCGGCAGATTGATCGAGCGGAACAGCACCACCGCGAAGACCGATGCGGCGAGCAGGACAAGTGTGAGTTCGAGGCCGGTCACCACAGGTTCGTTCGCTCAGGGCGCCTCGACGTTTCCTTGAGATGCAAATCTCGTGCCAGTGCTGGCGGCGCGAGGGTATCATCGAGAGGAATCCGGGTCGACCTCGTCTGCAGCCCTCAGAGACTCGCGCGACGCGGACACAAGAAAGTCAATGGCCAGCACTGCTCCACAGTCCCGCGCCTCGGCGCTTGCCCTTGCGCGCGAGGTGCTCCGCATCGAAGCCCAATCGGTCGCAGCCCTGGTCGATCGCATCGATGGCGATTTCCAGCGCGCCGTCGATCTGCTGCTCGCATGCACCGGCCGCGTGGTCGTGAGCGGCGTCGGCAAGAGTGGCCACATCGGACGCAAGATCGCCGCAACGCTCGCTTCGACCGGCACTCCGGCGCTGTTCGTGCACGCGGCGGAGGCGGCGCACGGCGACCTCGGCATGGTGACGCCACGCGACGTTTTCATCGGCATGTCGTACTCGGGAGAGACGGCCGAACTGTTGACGATCGTTCCCGTGATCAAGCGCGAAGGCATGCCCATGATCGCGCTCACCGGCAACGCGGCTTCGTCGCTGGCGCGCCACGCCGACGTGCACCTGAATGTCTACGTGGAAAAGGAAGCGTGCCCGCTCAATCTCGCGCCGACCTCGTCGACGACGGCCATGCTGGCACTCGGCGATGCGCTCGCGATTGCCTGTCTCGATGAGCGCGGCTTTTCCAGTGAGGACTTCGCGCGCTCGCACCCGGGCGGGGCACTCGGCCGGCGGCTGCTCACGCGGGTGAGCGACATCATGCGCACCGGCAATGCCGTGCCGCGCGTGGCGCTCGCAGCGAGCGTGATGGACGCCGTCCATGAGATCACTGCGAAGAAGATCGGCATGACTGCGGTGGTCGACGACGAAGGACGCGCCGCCGGCATCTTCACCGAGGGCGATCTGCGCCGGCTGCTCGAGCGCGTCGGCGACGTGCGCAGCCTGCGGGTCGCCGATGTCATGACGCGCAAGCCTCTCGCGATCCGGCCCGATGCGCTCGCGGCCGAGGCGGCGCGCCTGCTCGACAGCACGCTGCGCAACCAGTTGCTGGTGGTCGAAGAAGGGCGCCTGGTGGGTGCGTTGCACATGCACGACCTCACCGCGGCAAAGATCCTATGAGCGCGGTCGAGCGCGCCGCACAGGTGCGCCTGATGATTTTCGATGTCGATGGCGTGCTAACCGATGGGCGACTCTATTACGGCGCGGGCGGCGAAGCGATGAAAGCGTTCGACGTGCGCGACGGCCACGGCGTCAAGCTGCTGCGCGAGGGCGGAGTCGAGGTCGCGATCCTCACCGCGCGCCAATCCGAGATCGTCGCGGGACGCGCACGCGAGCTCGGCATCGAGCGCGTGGTGCAAGGCGCCGCCGACAAGGTGGCGGGCTTCGAGCGTGTGCTGCGGGACGCGCGCGTGAGTGAGGAGCACTGCGGGTACATGGGCGATGACTGGCCCGATCTTGCGGTGCTCGCGCGGGTCGGGTTCGCGGCCACGGTGGCGGACGCAGCGCCCGAAGTGCGTGCAGCCGCGCATTGGGTCACCACTGCAGCCGGCGGACGCGGCGCGGTGCGCGAGCTGGCTGAGTTCATGTTGCGCGCGCAAGGCCGCCTTGCAGGCTTGCTGGCACGCCACACCGGAGCTTCGCATGCGTGACCGCATCGCGCCGCTGCTGGCAATCATTCTGCTGACCATCGTCGTCGGCACGAGTTACTGGTACTCGCGCACCATGCGGGTGCCTCGTGCTGCGCCTCCACCGGCACCGGGTACGCCGGATTTCGTCGTCGAACGCGTCGTCATCACGCAATTCGATGTGCATGGCGTCGCGCGCAACAAGCTGTTCGCCGAACGCCTCACACACTACGAAGAAAACGACAACGTGGAGCTAACGAATCCGCGCCTGGTCAGCTTGCGTCCCGACCAGCCGCAGCTCGATGTGCGAGCGCTGCGCGCGCGCGTCGAGAACGCGGGTGAAAAGGTGCATCTGATCGGCTCGGTGCTGCTGACACGGGCAGCGGCCCAGGGCGAACCGCCGTTGCGGCTCTCGACCGAATACCTGCTGGCATTGCCCGACGCCGACCGGTTCAGCACGGACAAGCCCGTGGAAATGGAACGCGGGACGTCGACCATCAACGCGCAGTCGATGATGTACGACAACATCGCGCGCACGATCGACTTCCAGGGCGACGTGCGGGCCAATTTCGCAGTCCAGCCAGGGGGGCGCGCGCAGCCATGAGACGCTTCGTTCTCTGCGTGCTTCTATGCCCCGCCGTTGCGGCGCATGCCGACTCGACCGACCGCGACCAGCCGATCCAGGTCGAAGCTCAGAAGGGCAGCTACAACGATCTGAAGCAGGCAGGCGTTTTCTCGGGCAACGTCATCGTCACCAAGGGCACGATCCGCGTCACCGGCGAGCGCGTGGAGCTGCGCAAGGATCCGGAGGGCTACGAATATGCAGTCGTGACCGCTGCGACAGGACAGCTCGCGCGCTTCCGCCAGCGCCGCGATAGCTCGAAGCCGGGCGCGGAGGATTTCATCGAAGGACTGGCCGAGCGCATCGAGTACGACGGCCGGGCGGAGACGGTCCGCCTGGTGAAGCGCGCCGAGCTCATCCGCCTCGAAAACGATCAGCGGCGCGATGAGTTGCACGGGAACCTGATCACCTACGACACGCGCAGCACCGAATACAACGTCGACAGCGCGGCCGGCTCCGACGGGCGCGTGCGGGCCATCATCGCGCCGCGCAGCTCGCCACAGCCCCCGGGCCCGGCGACGCCGCTCAAGGGCACGCCCGGCGTCGAGACGCCGAAATAAGCGATGGATACCAGCACGTCGCGTGCAGCCAGCTCGATCGAGACCGGCACTCGTGCCGAGCTGACGGTCGAGCATTTGCAGAAGCGTTACGGCAGCCGCATCGTCGTGAAGGACGTCTCGTTGCGCGTCGCCGCAGGCGAGGTCGTCGGACTGCTTGGTCCGAACGGCGCCGGCAAGACCACCTGCTTCTACATGGTCGTCGGTCTGGTGCCGATGGACGGAGGAACGATCCATCTCGATGGAACGTCGATCGCGCACCTGCCGATCCATCGGCGCGCGCGCATGGGCCTGTCGTATCTGCCGCAGGAAGCATCTGTGTTCCGCCGCCTGACGGTCGAAGAGAACGTTCGCGCCGTGCTCGAACTGCAACTCGACGAACGCGGCCGGCCGTTGAAGGACCCGGAGGTGGGCAAACGCCTCGACGAACTGCTCAGCGATCTGCAGATATCGCATCTGCGGACGAACCCCGCGCTAAGCCTTTCGGGTGGCGAGCGCCGCCGTGTCGAGATCGCGCGCGCGCTCGCGGCGCGCCCGCGTTTCGTGCTTCTCGACGAACCCTTTGCCGGCGTCGATCCGATTGCGGTCATCGAGATCCAGCGCATCGTGCGCTTTCTCAAGGACCGCGGAATCGGTGTGCTGATCACCGACCACAACGTGCGCGAAACGCTCGGCATCTGCGACCACGCCTACATCATCAATGCCGGCGAAGTGCTTGCCGCAGGCCGTCCGGATGAAATTGTCGAAAACGAGTCGGTCCGCCGGGTTTATCTGGGTGAGAACTTCCGGATGTAGGGAACACGATGACAAGAACGTCAGTGTCGTCGACGAACGCCATCAGGCCGTCCTGACCGGGCATGAAACCAAGTCTTCAACTCAAGCTCTCGCAACACCTCGCGTTGACGCCGCAGCTGCAGCAGTCGATCCGGCTGCTGCAGTTGTCGACGCTCGAACTCAATCAGGAGATCGAGCAGGCGCTCGCCGACAATCCGCTGCTCGAGCGTGAAGACGATCCGCTCGCGGCTTCGCTGCGCATCGCTGCTGACGGCGCGATCGTCAACGGATCCGGCAGCAGCGTCGCGCCGAGCGACCCCGTGCGCGCGGACGGCGAAACCCCGAGCGAGGAGCACGAGGTTTCGGCAGACATCGACGGCGACGGATTGACCGACTGGGGCCATGGCTCTCCCAGCGCGGAGCGCGACGATGAAGACGGCGGACCGCAGTCGTGGGCATCCACCAGGCCGACGCTTCACGAACATCTGCGCGCGCAGCTGTCGGTTACGGCGGCCTCGCCGCGCGACCGTGTACTGGTGGAACTGCTGATCGCGGCGCTCGACGACGACGGATATCTCACCTCCGCGCTCGAGGATCTGCTCGCACTGTGTCCCACCGAAGCGCAGGTCGACCTCGACGATCTCGCGGCAGCGTTGCGCCTGCTGCAAAGTTTCGATCCGCCTGGCGTCGGCGCCCGTTCCGCCGCGGAATGCCTTGCCATACAGGTCAGCGCACGCTTGCGGCAGGACCCGCCCGAGGCGGAGATGCGAGCGCTGAAGCTCGCGCATCGCATCGTGAGCGACCACTTGCCGCTGCTCGCGGCCCGCGACTACGCGAAGCTACGTAAGCAACTCGATTGCAACGATGATGAGTTGCGGATTGCTCACCAGCTGATTCGTGGACTCAATCCTCATCCGGGCGTAGGCTTTGCCTCGTCGGCTGCTGAGTACGTCGTACCCGACATTTTCGTCCGCCGCATCAGGAACCGCTGGGTCGCGCAGTTGAATGCAGAAGTGATGCCTCGGCTGCGAGTGAACCAGGCCTACGCAGCGATCGTCAAACGCGATAAGGGGTCCGAAGGACACGCACCTTGGTCGCAAAGGCTGCAGGAAGCGCGCTGGCTGATCCGCAACATCCAGCAGAGGTTCGACACCATCCTGCGCGTCTCACAGGCGATCGTCGATCGCCAGCACAATTTCTTCAGCCACGGCGAGATCGCGATGCGGCCGCTGGTGTTGCGCGAGATCGCCGATACCGTGAGCCTGCACGAGTCGACCATCTCGCGCGTGACTTCGAACAAGTTCATGGCGACGCCGTTCGGCGTCTTCGAGCTGAAGTACTTCTTCGGCAGCCATGTCGCAACCGATTCCGGCGGCGCGGCATCGAGCACTGCGATCCGCGCTCTCATAAAGCAACTTGTCTCAGCGGAGGATGCGAAGAATCCACTTTCCGACAGCAGGATCGCTGAGCTGCTTGGCGAACAGGGCATCGTGGTGGCACGCCGCACCGTGGCGAAGTACCGCGAGTCGCTCAAGATCGCCCCGCTAGCGATGCGCAAGACGTTGTAGTGCCGCGCGTTGCCGGTGAGGCGACGACGCGCGGCGAAGCCTCAACCAAGTTGAAAGAGGGGTACTGCATGAACCTCATCATCCACGGTCACCACGTCGACGTCACCAGCGCGCTGCGTGCCTACGTTGAAGGCAAGATGGAACGCATTCGACGGCACTTCGACAGTGTGATCGAGGCGGACGTGCTGCTTTCGGTCGAGGACAAGCTGCGGCAGAAGGCGGAGATCACGTTACGGGTGCGCGGCAGTGCACTGCATGCCGAGGCGATGGATGGAGACATGTACGCGGCGATCGACTGCCTGATCGACAAGCTCGACCGCCAGGTGTTGCGGCACAAGGACCGCGTCAAGAATCACGTGCGCGATCCTCTCAAACATCAACCCGCGCAGACGCAGTAGCGCGTAGCGCGCGCAGCAAATGGGGCCCTGCGGGGCCCTTTGTTTTTGCGTCATCGACGTGCCGGGCGCACGGCCCCATCGGCGTCGCCGCGGCGGGTTGGAGAGAGACGATGAGTCAACGACAGAATCTTGCAGTGCTCGGGTTGTCCGCAGTGCTTTTCGCATGCACGGCGACCGGCGAAGCGCAGCGCCCGATAGTGACGGCGGCGATCGGCAAGGTCGTCGAAGGACTGGCCACCGAAATCGGGCAGCGCCAGGCGACCGAGACGTTTCATGGACTGCCCGTCGTGGTACGCGGCGGCATGAACAGCGCCGAGGCGGTCATCGCCGAGATGCTGCGTACGCGCCTCACCGAACGAAGCATTCCCGTGGAAGTGGCTTGCCCGGCCAAGTGCTTCGAAATCACCCTGACCGAGTTCGTGATGGAAGCGACCGGCCAGGCGACGGCAGGCCAAATCCTGCCGGTAAGTGCAGGGGCGATTGCGGGTCTCGAAGGGCCACCCCTTATGCCGAGGGAAGCCCTCGCCGCGGGCCATGCGAGCGCGCTGCTCGTCACGCTTGCGGTTCGTGAGGGCAACCGCTACAGCGGGCGGCAGCAGCAAGTCGCGATCGTTGCTGTAGCAAGAACGGCCGCAAAGGCCCGTTAACAAAAATGAACCTGGTCATCTGGCCGGGCAACTCATCCGTTTCAATGGGGCAAAATTGCCTGCTTGTCCGACAAATCGTTGCCGGGCAGCAACACCTCGGGCAGTGTTTTTGCTGAGTCACTTTAAATGACGCGACGCCACAACCCCACGCGTATACTCCGCGCCTTCGCAATTTCGACCGAGGGCGAATCCGCCTCGACGCGAAACTTCCTGCGCTGCGCCGGCCGCGCTCAGCGACCAGAACGCGAGCCCATCAAATGGGATGGGATCCGAGTATTTCCCCCTGAATCGGCACGCGCCGGCGAGGCTAAGTTGAAAGCTTCGAGGCTAGGCCGAACCTTCGTTCGCTGACTCATGAATCTGATCTCGCGCCTGCTCCCGCCGTCGAACGTGCTGCTCGACCTGGCGGCTTCGAGCAAGAAACGCGCGTTCGAACAGGCTGGACTGCTGTTCGAGAACAACCATGGAATCGCCCGCGCCACGGTGTTCGACAGCCTGTTCGCGCGTGAACGGCTGGGTTCGACGGGGCTTGGCCAGGGCGTTGCGATCCCGCACGGAAGGATCAAGGGCCTCAAGGAAGCGGTTGCCGCATTCGTACGCCTCGCTGAACCTGTGCCGTTCGATGCGCCCGATGGCCGCCCAGTACGTCTCCTCTTCTTCCTGCTGGTGCCCGAGCAAGCCACGCAGCAGCACCTCGATATCCTCTCCGAGCTTGCGCAGATGCTCTCCGACAAGCCATTCCGCGAGAACCTTCTTCGACTGACAGAACCCGGCGCGGTGCACGCGATGCTCGCGACGTGGGAGCCGGTTCGCCCGGCCGCGTGACCTCCCACGCGCAGCATCATCGCCGCGTCGGAGGCAGCCGGAATCGATCAGCCATTCATCCATGATCACCGTCGGCACCGTTTTCGACGACAACCGTGAAGCGCTTTCGCTCGACTGGATCGCGGGCCGCAGCGGTGCAGAAAAGCCTTTGACCGGCCGCGAATCCGCCAGCGTTGCGGCACCGGATCTCGTCGGCCACCTGAACCTCATCCACCCGAACCGGCTGCATGTACTCGGCTTGCCGGAGATCAGGTACATCGAGCGGATGGATCAGGGTCGGCGCGACCACCACCGTCACGAACTGATGGCAGGCGGTGCGCTAGGCCTCATCGTGGCGGAGAGCCTGCCGCCGCCCGAAGACTTGCTGATGGCGGCCGACGCCGCCGGCGTGCCGATGTTCGTCACGCCGCTGCCGGCCGGCAACGTCATCGATTTGCTCCGCATATACCTGAGCAAGGCGTTGGCAATCCGTTGCTCGATGCACGGTGTGTTCATGGACGTGCTCGGGATGGGCGTGCTGATCGCAGGCGAATCCGGCGTCGGCAAGAGCGAACTCGGGCTCGAGTTGATCAGCCGCGGACACGGCCTGGTGGCCGATGATGTCGTCGATTTTGCACGCACGGCGCCCGACACCATCGAAGGCCGCTGCCCGCAGCTCCTTGCCAATCTGCTCGAAGTGCGCGGTCTCGGCTTGCTCGACATCAAGGCGATATTCGGTGAAACCGCCGTGCGCAGAAAAATGAAGCTGCGCCTGATCGTCGAGTTGCAGCGGGCGAGCGCGAGCGAAATGACCGAACGGCTGCCGCTCGCGGGTGCCGCAGTCGAGGTACTCGGACTACCGATCCACAAGGTGTTCATTCCCGTAGCGGCGGGACGCAATCTCGCGGTGCTGCTCGAGGC
>Ga0335082_10004012_pt1 | contig 16020 bp, 14 predicted proteins | sample Lox_Sample_41_FD_206718 | JGI IMG/M metagenome (GOLD analysis project Ga0335082, IMG submission 206718) | Soil microbial communities from Loxahatchee National Wildlife Refuge, Florida, United States - Lox_Sample_4.1 | ecosystem: Environmental > Terrestrial > Soil > Wetlands | place: USA...
GCAAAAGAAGAATCCACTAACCGATCGGTTAGTGACCTTGATCCGGCACCAAATACAGCAAGAGCCGGTCGCGGGTTGCGACCGGCTCTACAGGCGTGCTGGAAAGTATGTTCGTCAGTCTAGCGGCGGCCAACCGGGATGTACGCCACGGTGGCTTGCTTGCCGTTATTTGCGGTCTCGTTCTCAAGGCTGGTCTTCTTCAACATATAAGAAGGAGAACCGGCCACAGCGACTTCCGACAGGAAGCATTGTTCGCCATAGCAACGGAATGACAGATTGGCCCGGCCCTTATCGTTGCCGCGAGCTATCGGTGCGATAGAAACCGTTTTGTGCGTCTCCTCGTTGCGCAACTGGATCACTGATTGGTTGGCCATATGGCTAACAGTGTAGTTGCCGGCCGACAGGGTAGTCTGTCCGACGTGGAATTCGAACGGGACTTCGGCGACTTCCAGCTTGGTTTGCGCAGTCAGGACCGTGGCCGAAAACAGAGCCGCGAATCCAGCGCTCAATACAAAATTGCGAATTTGCTTTTTCATTGGGGTTCTCCTTTTTCTCGGGTCTCTTTTTTGACCTTGCTCACTGACGGATTCTATAGTTGCATTCGATTCGCCAGAGTCGATGGATTGTGGAATCAATTACTTACAAGACGAGATGCCGGATTTGAGAAGCAAAAGAAGAATCCAGTAATCGAACGATTCGTGGAGGGCGGTGCAGTAACCAGAAGAGCGCTCGAAACTGTGAGGATTGGTGATTGAGCAAAAAAAAGGAGGAGCCGTGGGAAACGGCTCCTCGAGTTGGCTAGGGGTTGGGGGATGCTTTAGGTGGGGCTTACTTTAAGCGGAGGGCTGCCAGTACAGGAGCGCCCTTCACTGGAGTGCCAATTAGTTCTTTTTCGTCTTTTCCAAGACTCGTTCCCTGTCCGACGCTTCGGCCCTCAAACCAGACCTGCGCCAGGAAGTAACGGTCGCCATACTTGCGGAACACGATCTTACCGTCTCCGGCTTTGCCATACTCATCCGCCGGGGCGTTCACGAAAGTCGCTTGACCGGTTGCAACATTGCGCATGTTGAGCATACCGTGTTCGTCCGCTCGCGATACTGTGTACGTTCCAGCCGGCATCGCGCGATCCTGGATTTGGAAGTCAAACGGAATTTCGGCTGTTCCGTTGTCGTACGATGCGGCTAGCAATGCACTTCCCATCAATGCGGAGATTCCGATTACCGCTGCCATTCGATGGAGTTGATTTTTCATGTTGGGCCTCCCTTTTCTCGTATCCGCTGTCTAAGGACGCTCGGAAGAAATGCAATCCCGGCGCCATCCGGTTTTGTGATGTTGAGAATCTGCGCTAGATTATTGCAAGGGTGAGTGTTGTCGGTTTCCGGGGATGGGGTGCCGTCCGCCGGAGACGTCGCGCAAAGAAGCAATGGGTTTCTCGACTAACTTTCTGGTGAATTGCTCATGAGTGTGAACGAGCCAAGACTGGTCGCAATACGCGGTCTTCTAAAAGGAACGGTCATTCCTTTGCCCGAAGGCGACTATACCGTGGGCCGCCAGTCTGGCAACAAGCTCGCGGTCGAGGACCATGCAGTATCGCGCCAGCATTGCATCTTCACACGCACCGGCACGGACTGCACACTAAAGGATCTGGAAAGCCGCAATGGCACGCTGGTGAATGGAACGGCCGTTACGGAGTGCAAACTGGAGCAAGGCGACGAAATCCGCATCGGTGGTTCGGTTTTTTGTTACCTGCTAGACCGGGATCAGGCGGTCGGTGGGGAGGGCGATTCCGGGACCAGAGAATTACGCGTGGAAGACGCAGTCTATTTGTCGGTGGGCGACCGTAGCACTCTGCCACCCTCCGCGCGTGCGTTTCGAGATCTGCGTACTCTGCTCGGGGTCAGCACCATGCTGCATTCGTTCCGGGGTCTGCATGATGCGCGCGGTACACCGGCCGCCGAAATTCTGCGCGGTCACCTGGCTTCACTGCTTCTCGAGTTAATCTCGGCCGAGCGCGGCGCGGTTTGGATCCCTGGTTCCTTGCATTCCTCCGATTGGTATCCCAATCCCGAAATCATCGAGCGAATCTCGAGTGAGCAGATCGCGTTGTGGGTCGAGGATGCGAATGGACAAGGCCTCTCGGTGCTTGCTGCACCGCTTATGGTGCGCGGCGAAGTGGCCGCAATCTTGTATCTCGAATCGGCGGATCCGAAGCGCAAGTTCGATGAAGGTCACTTGCAGCTCATCACAGCCGTGGCCGGGATGGCTGCGCACGCATGGGAGAATGCAACGATTCTTGGCTGGCTCCAGGAAGAAAATGATCGACTCGCGGAAGAACTCAATCTGGAACACGACATGGTGGGCGTCAGCCCGAAGATCGTCGCCCTGCAGCGTCAGATGGCTAAGGTGGCACCGTCCAATTCGACGGTCTTGATTCTGGGCGAAAGCGGCACCGGCAAGGAGTTGATCGCCCGCGGGATTCATCGCAACAGTCTGCGTGCCGGTGGGCCGTTCGTCGCTATCAACTGCGCGGCGCTCGCCGATACATTGCTCGAGAGCGAGCTGTTCGGTCACGAGAAGGGCGCATTCACCGGAGCGGTCGCACAAAAGAAGGGCAAGCTGGAATTCGCCGAGGGCGGCACAGTGTTTCTCGACGAGATCGGCGAGCTCTCGCCGCTTCTCCAGGCCAAACTTCTGCGCGTGCTGCAGCAACGTGAGATGGAACGTGTCGGCGGGAACAAGACAATAAAGCTGGACATTCGGGTTGTGGCCGCTACCAACCGTGACCTGGAGGACGCGGTAAAGAAGGGCTCCTTCCGCGAGGATCTTTACTATCGACTCAATGTGGTCGTGCTGAAGGCGTCGCCGCTTCGTGAGCGTCCCGAAGACACCCTGCCGCTTGCTGAGCATTTTGCCAAGAAGTACGCGCACGAGTGCGGCCGCAAGATCACCGGCCTCGCTCCGGAAACGCGGGCGTATCTGCAGAGCTATTCCTGGCCGGGAAACGTGCGCGAACTGGAAAACGCAATCGAGCGTGCAGTGGTGCTCGGGTCGGTGGACACGATCCTGCCGGAAGACTTGCCGGAGCACATTCGCGAAGCGCGCCCGGCGGAAATCTCAGCGACTCTCTACGAGGAAGCCGTGGAAGAAGCCAAGCGCCAGGTCGTATTGAAAGCGTTTGACCAAGCCAATTACGACCACGAAACAGCTGCTAAAATTCTGGGTCTACACCCGAACTACCTGCACAAGCTGATCCGCACGATGGACTTGAGGTCGGTGATCAAGCGGGCAGGGAGGTAGCGGGGCGGGTCCCCAGACCCGCGGCCGACGTCCACGTCGGCCTTTCTTGTGTAATGGGACAGCCGGACCTGGAGGTCCAGCGCGGACGTGGACGTCCGCCCCACTCGCGCAGTGTCAGTGATGATGACCGGCGGTTGAGTGCGTTGGTGTGTGAACCAACGCGCGTCGCTGGTCGGCCGGCGCGCTCAACTGCTCTTCAAGCCAGCGCAGGATAGCATCGAGTCCTTCGCCATTCTTCAAATTCGAAAAGACAAACGGCAACGAACCGCGCTTTCGCCGTGCATCGCGATCCATGATTTCGAGGGACGCGCCCACATGCGGAGCGAGATCGACCTTGTTGATCACCAGCAAGTCGGACCGAATGATCCCGGGCCCACCCTTACGCGGGATTTTGTCGCCACCCGCGACGTCGATCACGTAGATAAATACGTCGACTAATTCAGGGCTGAATGCCGCAGCCAGATTGTCGCCGCCACTCTCGACAAAGATCAACTCTAGCCCTGGGAGCGACGACTCCAGATCGGCGATCGCTTCCAGGTTCATCGAAGCATCCTCGCGGATTGCGGCATGAGGACAACCGCCCGTCTCGACTCCCCGGATGCGTTCGGCTGGGAGCGTTCCTTCGCGAATCAGGAACTCGGCATCTTCCTTGGTGTAGATATCGTTGGTCACAACTGCGACGCTGCGTTGCGGCCAGAGTGCCCGGCAGAGGCAGTTCACCAGCGCTGTTTTTCCACTGCCTACCGGTCCGGCAACACCTACTCGAAAAGCACGCATCGTAATCCTTAGAAGAGAAAGTAGCGCTGAGCAAGTGGAAGGACCGCCGCAGGCTCGCATGTGAGCAGCTCTCCATCGGCGCGGACCTCATACGTCTCCGGATCGACATCGATTTTTGGCGTTGCTGCGTTGTGGATCATATCTTTCTTTCCGACATTGCGGCAGTTGGCCACGGCAACTGCTTTCTTGTCCAGCCCGAGGGACTTCGGTACTCCACCTTCAATGGACGCCTTCGACACGAATGCGAGCGATGTAGCAGCAGTCGCTTTCCCGAATGCACCGAACATGGGCCGGTAAAACACAGGCTGCGGTGTCGGAATGGAGGCGTTGGCGTCTCCCATAACGCTCCAGGCGATGAATCCGCCCTTCACGATCATCTCGGGCTTCACTCCGAAGAACGCCGGTTTCCAAAGTACGAGATCGGCGAGTTTGCCGGGTTCGATTGAACCGACGTGCGCTGAAACACCATGCGTAATCGCGGGATTGATGGTGTACTTCGACACGTAGCGTTTCACGCGGAAGTTGTCATTGCGCGCGGAATCGTTTGGGAGGGGGCCTCGTTGCACCTTCATCTTATGGGCGGTTTGCCATGTCCGCGTCACCACTTCACCGATCCGTCCCATGGCCTGCGAATCGCTCGATATCATGCTGAACACGCCGAGATCGTGCAGGATATCCTCGGCAGCGATGGTCTCCGGCCGGATGCGGCTTTCGGCGAACGCGACATCCTCAGGAACCTGCGGGTTCAGGTGATGGCAAACCATGAGCATGTCGAGATGTTCGGCGATGGTGTTGACCGTGTACGGACGCGTTGGATTGGTCGATGACGGCAGAATGTAAGGGAACGATGCGATGCGAATGATATCCGGCGCGTGACCGCCGCCTGCGCCTTCGGTGTGATACGTGTGGATCGTGCGTCCGGCGATAGCCTCGATGGTCCGCTCGACGAATCCGGCTTCGTTGATAGTGTCCGTGTGGATTGCTACCTGAACGTCGTACTTGTCGGCGGCGCGCAGACAGGCGTCGATCGCGGCAGGTGTCGTTCCCCAGTCTTCGTGCAGCTTGAGGCCGCAAGCGCCGGCGCGAACCTGCTCGGCGAGCGGCTCGACGGTCGCAGTGTTCCCCTTGCCGAGAAAACCGAAGTTCATCGGCCATGCCTCTGCTGCCTGCAGCATTCGGGCGAGGTTCCACGCGCCGGGAGTACAGGTGGTCGCATTCGTTCCGGTCGCGGGGCCCGTGCCTCCACCGATCATCGTAGTGATCCCGTTCGACAGCGCCTCGTAGATCTGTTGCGGCGAGATGAAGTGGATGTGGCTGTCAATCGCGCCGGCGGTAACAATCATGTTCTCGCCCGCGATGACCTCGGTGGATGCGCCCACCACGAGCTCCGCATCGACTCCGGCCATCGTGTCGGGATTTCCGGCCTTGCCCACTTTGACGATCCGCCCGTCGCGGATGCCAATATCACCCTTGACGATGCCCCAATGATCGATGATGAGCGCGTTCGTGATGACCAGGTCGAGCGCGCTTCCGGAGCGTGTCGCACGCGAGCTCTGACCCATGCCGTCGCGGATCACCTTGCCGCCGCCGAACGTAATCTCATCGCCGTAGCTGGCGAAGTCCTTCTCCACCTCGATGATCAGCTCGGTATCGGCGAGGCGAACGCGATCGCCGGTTGTCGGACCATAGAGATCGGCATAAGTACGGCGAGGAATCGTGAGGCTCATTTCCGCGGCCCTTTACTTAGCGCGCCGTTGACCTTGCCCTGATGACCATATACGGCACGCGCGCCTGCAAATTCCACAAGATCGACCTGCTTCTCCTCGCCGGGCTCGAAGCGGACGGCGGTGCCGGCGGGAATGTTGAGATGCATGCCGTAGGAAGCGTCGCGATCGAACTGCAGCGCGTCATTCACTTCGTGGAAATGATAATGACTGCCGACCTGTACTGGCCGGTCGCCGGTGTGTTTCACCAAGACGCGCGCAGTCCGGCGTCCCTGGTTTGCCTCGATCGTACCGGTTTCAAGGAAATACTCGCCTGGTCGCATCATATGTGCTCACTCTGAGGACTGACGATGTGGGGCGGGTCTCCAGACCCGCAGCCGACGTCCACGTCGGCCTTTGTTGGGTAGTGGGCCAGCCGGACCTGGGGGTCCGTCGCGGACGTGAACGTCCGCCCCACAAAGAGATTCTGAGAGCTATCGATTCTTGTCGGTTTTAGCATTTAGCGGATTGGATCGTGAACGGTCACGAGCTTCGTGCCATCCGGAAACGTAGCTTCCACCTGCACTTCGTGCATCATCTCCGCGACGCCTTCCATAACATCGTCGCGCTTCAGGATCTTCGCGCCCGCCACCATGATCTCGGCCACGGTCTTGCCATCGCGGGCAGCTTCGAGAATCTCCGATGAGAGGATGGCGATAGCCTCGGGATAATTCAGTTTCAAACCGCGGGCTTGCCGCTTGCGGGCGAGTTCCGCGGCCACGAAGATCATCAGCTTTTCTTGTTCGCGCGGCGTCCAGTGCACGTTTTCAGCTCCCTACTATAGGGTCTTACGTGGAACTACGGCTTCGTGGCCGGTGATAAGTCGCTTGGCGGCGCGCCAAAACTCACGCAGGTGTCCGGCCAACTCCTCGCCGGTGGCGCTCAATCCTCGAACGGCAACGCCATCGGCTGACAGCGCGCTTACTCCCCATAGTATTCGATTCCGCTCCGTCAAACTAGAAGCGATTTCAGCCAGAGACCGCTCGATTTCGCGCCAGAATCCTGGTAGGTAGCCAATGCGGCAGGCGTAGAAACTGGCGAGGTGCGTGTGCGGACCGAAACGCGCGAGGGCTTCGAGCATCGACTGGGCGGGAACCAATACATAGTTTTCATGAGCGATCGCACGGTCACCCGCTCGGATCACGTTGCGGATGTGCAGCTTCTCGTAAGCAAACACCTCGCCTGCCGAGAATCGGCCGGGTGTCAACACCTCCCACCAGAACAGACTCGCGCCGTTCGCGAGTTCGATTTCGGTTGTTTGCGAGTAGCGCGATCCCGCATAGGGAATCAACGGATCGGGGAGATACTCGAGTAATGCATTTTCGCCCACACACATCGAGATGCGTTGCGCGGACGATTCGTCGCTGCGATAGATGCGCGTTGCGCCAGTAGAGGTGATCTGTGCTCGCGAGTGCGGACCAACACAGACGTTAACCTCCAATTGGTCATCGGCGAGAATCCCTCCTGAAATATTGTGCAGATGAACCAACGTCTCGGCGTCCTCCGATGGAAACGCCCGCACAACCTGCAGCGGAGGCTGTTGTTCGTCCACGTGCAGCACGGTGGTCGAGTCGCGCCGCTCGAAGCGCACCCGCAGGCGGCTGTTAACTGACAAATAGCCTCGTCTCGAGTCCCGGATGACGCATGCCCGCGATTTCGATAAGCGGCGCAAACGAGGAAACCTCTGCGGGATCGACATCCTGGCTCGTGGCAGCAATGCGAATTACGGCTGGCCTCAATCTCCACACCAGACGCATGGCTGCAGTCTGGCCGAGGGGCATCAGCCGCTGACACGCAGAAATCAAGCTGGTGATCGATTGTTGCAAGTACGCGAGCGCAGCAAGCTCCTCTGGAATTTCGAAATGACGCGCAACCAGTCCAAACGCAGTGGCGAAGTGCGTCTCCGCGCTTGCGGCAAGCGCCGATTCGAAAGTGTCCGAACGTTCCAGGTCGTTGGCCAGACTCAGGAATCGCTTACCCAATGAAATACTGGCGCTTCTCGGTTCGCGCGCAGGCTTGCGGGCGCTAACCAAATTGTTCAATTCGATCCAACGTTGATCACTGTAATCCAGGCGGTGCGCGCTTCGAAGAGAAGCAGCCTCCAGGATTCCGTTTTCTTCAAGCAACGCAGTGAGGAACGGCTCAAGATTGGTCTGGTCTATGAGCGACTCAGCAGCCAGCGTCTCCAACCCGAACGAGTGCGCCGCGGCGCCGATGGGTAGCGCACTATCGGCCAATTGCAGCAGCTTCAGCAGCATCTACGCGAGTTCATCGCGGATCAACCGCTGTCCGGCGAGTGCGATGCGGAAGCCGTATGCCGCCAGCGCGAGCAGGACAATGAAAGTAAAGGCAACCTGGCCCGAATACCAAACCGAAAAATCTGTCGTGACCGGAAATTGACTCAGGAAAATCGCCACGAACATCGCTGCAGTCAAGGCCACCAAACCGAGTTGCATCAAGGTGATCACCATGAGTCCAAAGAAGACGATGTTGACCGACCAACCGATGAACGGATTGCCCCCATTCGTTGCTTCCATCGCTGCCAGCACCACGACAATAACGCCCGCGGCCAGCCATTGCTTCCGCAAAACCACGCGGCACAGGAAAATCAAAAACAAAATCCCCAGCGACTTGTTCAGCGTATCTACAATCATGAACAGAACATGGCCTGCCAGGTGCCGCCCACCGAGCAGAACCACAGTATCGAGCGACACTCGCAGCGCGCGCAGTCCAAAGATCCGGTAGAGTTCAGTACCAAACGTCTGGATGAGGGCCAGAAAAACGCCGATCGCTGTCCCAGCCAATACGTCGCGGCCAACCAGCGGATCTCGAAAACCTCCAGCAAGCAGGCGGCTCCAAGTAACTATCGTCTGCGGCCATTTCCGTCGCACGAACGGTTCGAACGAGATGTATGTCAGCCCGATCATAACCGCGCCGAATACGGAACGCATCAGCGCGAGAACGAAAAGATCCGCTTCGTCCGCGGTCGCCACGTGAGCTCCGCCGATGAGCCAGCTCGCGAAGCAAACAGCCAATACGAACAGGCCGACACGCAAGGCTCCCCTGGTGTCGCCGCGGCACAGCCGCAAATTGTAGCGCGCGAACGGGATCGATCCGAGCATGACCACGAGTTGCAACGTTAAATACACCAATGCGCCGGTGGAACGGCCTGCGGCTGCCGCTGCCGCGCGAGGCTGGTCGGACAGGCGCAGAACCTGCACAAAGTTCACTGGCTTTCCATGAAATGCGGCCGCTTCGATGCGAATTGGAACGCCGGATTCTGGAAATACGCCGGTCCAGGCAGCTCGCGCATCGGCCATCACCGGCGGGGCCCATTGGGGCTGGTCTGGTGTGAATCGAGCCAGGTCGAGTCCGGATGCCGCAAAGAGAGCATTCCAGTCGGGAGTGGGCCAGGGGCCCTTGGACTCATCGCTCTCCGCTGGTACAGCCGTGAATGCTGTCAGTCGTCCTTGCGGCTCTAGTGCAACGTGAAGCATCCCGGGAACGTTCTCAGGAGGATCGTTGCGCGTCACGCGCGGAATTTCCGCCAATTGAAGCGGCGCCAACGCCTGCGGGCTCGAGCGGTACCAGAACGCCATCGTCGCGGGCCGACCCTTGGCGAGAGCGGAATCAGTGGGCTCTTTCGACTGGTGAGCCAGAAAGCTCAGCACAGGATATCTGATTTCAAAACCCGAGGCGGTCGAGGCCGGAAACGCGGTGTAGCCCAGCTGCCGGACGATCTCCTGGGCTTTCTTTTGTAAGACTTCAGGAGGATTGTCGAACGGAATCTTGGACAGGAAGGAGACTCGTTGGTTGATGAAGGCATCGCTTGCCAGGCCCACGATGGTAGCGACCAGGCACGCAATAGCCCAGGCCGGTCTCAATCCAACTTTTTGACCGGAAGCCGCCACCATTTCTGGCGAAGGTGTTTCGCCTGCCGCGAGTGCCGCAGCCAATGGATCTCCACCGGGCAGAGCCGCCGAGACCGCGAGCGCCGAGGATGGCCGATTGCGAGGGTCCGGCGAAAGACAGCGCATGATCACTTGCTCAACAGCCGGATCGATATCTTTGACAATGCTGCGTGGCGTCGGCGGCTTGCCTTCCTCACTCAGCTTGATCAGTTCAGCGCGCGTGGAAGCGGTAAAGGGGCGCTTGCCGGTGAACATTTCATAGAGCACTACACCCAGCGCGTAGATATCGCTCTGCGCCGAAACCTCGCGGCCGGAGAGCTGTTCGGGCGCCATATATCCCGGCGTACCGTTTCGGGTCTCCGCACCGTGGATCTGCCCCATGACGCCGGCCAGACCGAAGTCGGTGATCAACACATGGCCGCGACCGTCGATCATGATGTTGGCCGGCTTGAGATCGCGATGCAGTACGCCTTTGTCGTGAGCGGCCGCTAGACCGGCGCACAGTTTCCGAGCGATCTCGATCGCCTTGTCGGATGGTAAACGACCAATGCGCCGCAGCAGCGAATGCAAATCCTCGCCGTCCACATATTCCATCGAAAGATAGGGCAGACCTTCTACCTCACCGATGTCGTACACCCGGCAGACATTCGGGTGCGCCACCTGCCGCGCGATCCGGACTTCATTATGAAAACGGGTCAGCGCGGTCGCATCGCGCGCCATCTCCTCAGGCAGGAATTTGAGTGCCACCGGTTGACCGAGTCGCAGATCGGTGGCCCGATACACTTCGCCCATGCCGCCCGCTCCGAGCAAATTGATGACCCGGAAGCGATCGCCGAGGAGCGTCCCTGGCACGTAGCGTCCCTCTTCGGACGAATCGGATGTGGAAGTGATTGGACGCCGGGGCGCGCTCGCGGCTGTGGAGGCTTCGGTCGGCAGCAGCGAAGCCGGCGATGCGCCATTGAGCGGTGAAGCGCAGGTCCCGCAGAAACGGCTGGAGTCGGGATTGTCCGCCTTACACCGGCTGCACTTCGCCATGCACTTTGAGATTCACTGTAACACGCTGACTCTAAAGTCCGCCGTCAAGCCGCCCGATAGGTGCTCGAAAGCGAGAATTCCATGGTGTTGATGAGCGTGCTCCTGTTCGGAATTGTGCTTGCTTGTATTTGCTTAAAGATCCGAGTACAACTCAACCGCCGGAGGTTGCGCGGGGGAGTTCAATCTCTGGCCGGTTTGCAAACGGTACTCGATGCGTATCGGAGGGGTGACTACGAGGGCGGGCTCGCCCAGACGGAAGGTCTAAAGGATGGCTCGACGAGAACCGCTGAGTACTGTTTTTTTCGCGGCAAGATGCTCTATCAACTTGGGCGGTTGAAAGATGCTGAAGCCAGTCTCCGAGAGGGGCTAGCACTCGAAAATGACAAGCGGCGAATCGCTTTAAGCCAGGAGGCGCTCGGCAGCGTGCTCGTGGAACTGGAACGGTACAACGAAGCGATCGAATGTTTCGAAGTCTCTGGGCGGTTGTGGGCGGACAGGGGATGTGCGCACCAGGAGATCGCGGAAGCCTTGCTGCGCCGTGGTGGCGCGAGTGCGGAGGCATTGGCGAGGGCGCGGCGTGCGGCGAATATCGATCACTCCAGCCAAGCGATGAACGCCGAGATCCATAATCTCAATTGGAGCGAGGCGCTAGCGACACTGGCATGGGCCGTGGCTGAGCATTTCAAAGACGCTGCCGAGGTGGAGCGGCTTTTGGCGGAAGCACTGCCGTTGTGCGGCAATGAGTCCCGGCCGATTCGGGCTCAACTGTACTATCACGCCGGGCGAGCGTATGCAGCGTTGGGCCAAACGGAGACGAGCACTCGCCAATTTGAGCAGGCGATGGCGATTGATCCCCATGGAAATTACGGCCGCTTGGCACGCGCCGGGGCGTCACTCACGGCCGTCGCGTAATACCAAAGGCCGGTCGGCGTGTGAAACCGGCATTACGGCACCGGCACGAACGGCACCTTCGCGGCATTCATCGTGTCGTTGAACTTCACCACCTCACCCCGCAGCTTGTCCATCTTCTGCGCAGCATCCGCGATCGCCAACTTTACCACAGCATTCTGCTTTAGCTGGCTCTCACTCGGCGCCGCGGCAAACGTCTCCAGACCCTGGATCAGTTGCGAAATTCTCTGAGTCAACGCCGGCAGCACGAAGTCGGGTTCGGGCTTGGCCAGCTCCGCCTTCCGTTCTTCGGGTGACGGCTGATCGAAGAAATTTCGCGACGCAAACAACGGCCGCATGTCATCCAGCGACTTCTTCAGCGAGTCCGCGGCCTTCTTCACGTCATCGGGAACCTTCGGCGCATCCGGTCGCTTCCAGGACGTCTGCAGCGACGTGAGCGCTGTGTCCGCAGCCGTGAACTTCTTCCTGAGTTCATCGGCCTGTTTTGTCATGGCGACCAAGTCGTTGATGGCCGCCCGCCGTTTCGCCCGGTCTGCCGCGGAGAACCAGGTGATGCGTGGATCTTCCTCTACAGTGAAACGTTTCGAGGCTTTGTTCGATCCGATGGAAATCTCCACGGAGTATTCGCCGGGATCAACGAACGGACCGCCAAAATTCGGAGGTTCCCCACCTGCCGCGGCGAACCGCTCCGCCTGGGCAATCTCCTGCTGCGTAGGCGGTACTGGACGGTCCGCACGGAGGTTCCAAATGACACGATTCACACCTTCGTCTACGTTGGCTGGCTTGACCGTGGCGACCGCTTTGCCGGAGGCATCGACAATGGCAATCTTTACTTCCTTCAGATCCGGCTTGGTCTTCGTCCAGAAATCGATGATCGCGCCATCCGGCGGATTCTTCCCGACGAACACATCGTGAGCATCGAAATCCCGCTTGTGCGCCATACGCCACATGATCGCTGGCCGTACGTCGAACGCGGTCAATGCGCTCTCGGCGGTCTTGGCGTTCATCTGTTCCAGCGATGAAATACTGTCCATGATCCATACCGAACGCCCGTGCGTCGCCAGAATCAAATCGTTTTCGCGCGGGTGAATGGCGATGTCGTCCACCGGTACTCGCGGCAGATTGTTCTTTAACTCCTGCCAGGTGTCGCCGCGATCGAAAGAGACGTAGAGCCCGAACTCGCCGCCGGCGAACAGCAGATCGCGGTTCCGTGGATGCTCGCGAATGGTGTGCAGGGTCCCCTGGTTCTTGGGGATTCCGTTGGTGATCGATTTCCAGTGTTCGCCGAAATCGGTGGTCTTGAATAAGTAGATGTTGAAGTCGTCGCCGCGGTGGCCGTCGAATGCGGCGTACGCAGTTCCAGGATCATACGCGGATGAAAGCACGCGGCTCACATAGGTGCCTTTCGGAACTCCCGGCACGTTGGACGTGACATTCTTCCAAGTCTCGCCATCGCGACTGACCTGCAGGTTTCCGTCATCAGTCCCCGCCCAAAGAATCCCAGCGCGAACTGGTGATTCACTCAGAGTGGTGACGCAGGGAAACGCGGCCACGCCATCATTGCGCGACAGCATGGTGCGATCTTCCACCTTCTGTCCCATGATGCTGAGCGTCTTGCGATCGACACCGGATGTCAGGTCGGGCGAGATCCTCGTCCAGTTGTCGCCCTGGTCAGTCGATTTGAAGACGAAATTGCCGCCGTAGTACAGCGTTTTACGGTCGAACTTCGAGATCATGACGGGACTGTTCCATTGGAACCGGTAACGCGGCATCTTATCGTCGTCTTCCCGAGGCCGGATGCTGCGAGCCTCGTGCGTACGCAAATCGCGGCGGGAAATGTTGCCATCCTGCGACTCCGCATACACGATCCACGGTTCCTCCGGATCGACCTGAGCGTAGAACCCGTCACCGCCCTGTACCGTGTACCAGTCTTCGTTGGTGATTCCTCGCTGGTTCGAGCTTGCGCTGGGTCCACACCAACTGCTGTTGTCCTGGAGCCCGCCGCAGACCTTGTAAGGCTTGGCCATGTCGTAGGCAATCTCGTAGAACTGGCCGATCGCGATCTGCTCCCGCGCATCCCAGGAGCGCCCGGCATCGCGGCTAAAGTGAATCCCGCCGTCGCAGCCGACGATCATGTTGTCGGAATTCGCCGGATCGATCCAGATGGCGTGAAAATCCACGTGAATGCGGGTCACACGGTTGGTGACGAACGTCTTTCCACCGTCCTCCGAGTACGCCATGTTCACGCCTGCCACCCAGATGCGCTGATCGTTATTTGGATCGATGCGCACCTGGCTGAAGTACATCGGGCGAGGATTTGTGTTGCTCATCTTCGTCCACTTTTCGCCCTTGTCGTCGCTTCGATAGATGCCGGGTTCCTCGCTTTCGACCAGAGCATAGACCACATTTGGGTTCTTGCGATAGACGTCCAGCGCGATGCGGCCCATCGGAGTCTTGGGCAGGCCGTTCGAGAGTTTCTTCCAAGTGACGCCGCCGTCGGTGGTCCGGTAGATGGCGCTGCCAGGACCGCCGCCATTGAATCCGAATGCCGTCCTCCTGCGCTGGTAAGCCGAAGCGTAGAGCGTGTCGGGATTCAGCGGGTCCATGGCGATGTCGTTGACGCCGGTGTCGGCATTGATATACAGAACTTTGGCCCAAGTCTTTCCACCGTCCGAGGTTTTGAAGACGCCGCGCTCGTCATTCGGCCCCCACAGGTGACCTTGAGCCGCCACGTAAACGACGTTCGCATTCGACGGATGAATGACAATCCGGCCGATGTGGTGGGTGTCTTTGAGCCCCATGTTGTTCCAGGTCTTGCCGCCGTCCGCGGATTTGTAGACGCCATTGCCCCAGGAGGAGCTTTGCCGGTTGTTTGCTTCGCCGGTACCAACCCATACGACATCCGGTTCGGACTGCGACACGGTGACGTCGCCGATGGAGGACAGCGATTGCTCGTCGAACACGGGTGTCCAGGAAATGCCGCTGTTGACTGTCTTCCAGACGCCGCCCGACGCAAGACCGGCGTACACGATATTGGTGTTGCTTTCGACTACAGCGAAGTCGTCGACGCGCCCGCCCATATTGGCAGGACCAATCTCACGGAACTTCAGGTTCTTCAGCGAGTCGGCCTTTTGCGCGTAGGCCAGGGAAGAAAGCAAGAGCGCGATAGACAAATAGCGTTTCATTTTTGGCAGCCTGTTCGTATTAGTTTACTCGCAACGGAGCGAGATCATGGGATCGATGCGGGCGGCGCGGCGGGCTAGAATAAGACTAATGTTGCCGTGGCAAGAGCGAATCAGCGTCAACCCCTTAGTCTGTCATGGCAAAGCTTGTATTCGCGGAACCCGTATTATGGTGTCGGTTATTCTGGACAACCTGGCTGCGGGCGTACCTCAGGAAGAGATCCTACAAAGCTACCCTCCGCTGCAGCAATCAGATATTCACGCAGCCCTCGCTTATGCAGCCGAGCTAGCGCGGGAGGGAACCGCTGACCTACCTTTGGAACACACCGTTTGAGGCTTAAGATCGACGAGAACCTCCCCGCCGATTGTGCCGCTCTTCTCCGCGAATCCGGCTTTGAAGCAGATACGGTAGTCGATGAGGGCCTCGAGGGAACCACCGATCCGTCGATCGCAAGTCGTTGCCGTGCGGAGAGTCGCGTGTTGGTCACGCTGGATCTTGACTTCAGCAACGTCCAGGCTTATCCTCCAACGCTGCATTCCGGGATCATCGTCCTCAGGCCGAAGAGGCAAGATAAAGGAACAGTTCTCTTGCTAATGCAGCGGGTCGTTTTAGCACTTACAAGCAGGAGGCCCGCCGGAGAACTCTGGATCGTTGAACCCGATCGAATTCGGTTTCGCACTGGTTAGGGTTCGACGTTCGGTACTAACGGTACCAGAAGCTATTCGCAACGCAGCGAGATCATGGGGTCGATGCGGGCGGCGCGGCGGGCGGGAATGTAGCTGGCTAGGAGTGCGATGGCGACCAGTACGATTGAGATTCCGAAGAATGTCAACGGGTCCGTTGCTTTGACTCCGAACAGCAGGCTTCCGAGTAATCGTGTGAGTGCGAACGCTCCGATCAAGCCGAGCGCCGCACCGAAAGCTGCCAGCGTCATACCTTGACGCACGACCAGGCTCAGGATTCCACGTTGCGTTGCGCCCAAAGCCATGCGAATTCCGATTTCGCGTGTGCCTTGGTTAACCATGTAGGCGATGACACCGTAGATGCCGATGGCTGCTAACGCCAGCGCGACGCCGGCGAAGATGGCCAGCAGCATGGTGGAGAAGCGGCGGCGCGCGAGCGAATCATCCACGCGGTTTTCCATG
>Ga0335082_10004013_pt1 | contig 16020 bp, 11 predicted proteins | sample Lox_Sample_41_FD_206718 | JGI IMG/M metagenome (GOLD analysis project Ga0335082, IMG submission 206718) | Soil microbial communities from Loxahatchee National Wildlife Refuge, Florida, United States - Lox_Sample_4.1 | ecosystem: Environmental > Terrestrial > Soil > Wetlands | place: USA...
ACCTGCGGGAACGCACCGGCCAGAAGGTCGTTGGCCCGCATGCGCAAGAGCGGCGCCGGAACCTTCCGGCCGGCCCGCGAGCGCTCGAGCAAGAGGGCGCGCTGCGCGTTCCAGCGCCAGCGCGTCTCAAAGAGTGGCGTCGCGAGCACGGCCTGGACGAGGACCTCCCGGGCGGTCGCGGGATTCAGGTAATCGAAGACCTCGGAGAGCTCGAAGCTGTGCTGGGGCCCGAGCGACAGGATGATGGCCTCCTCGTTGGCGGCGGCCTGCAGCTCGAAGCCGAAGCCCACGCAGAAGCGCTTGCGCAGGGCGAGCCCCCACGCCTTGTTGATCTTGGATCCGAAGGGAGCGTGCACGACGAGCTGCATGCCCCCGGACTCGTCGAAGAAGCGCTCGAGGACGACGCGCTTTTGCGTCGGGACGGAGCCCAGGGAGCTCTTCCCGGCCGCGACGTACTCGGCGATCGCTTCGGCCGCCGCCGCGGGCAGGGCCTCTCCGCAGCGGGCGGCGAGCACGGCCGCCGCCTCGCCCTCCGCCTCGGCGCACGCCTCGCGCAGCCTCCCGATTTCCTCGGCGAGCTCCCGCGTGCGGCCGGGCGCCTCGCCCAGCCAGAAGGGCAGCGAGGGCGGAGCCCCCTTCGCGTCGGCCACGCGCACGACGCCGGGCTCGACACGCAGCACGCGCCAGGAGGCGTTGCCGAGCTGGAAGACGTCTCCGGCGGAGGACTCGACCGCCCAGTCCTCGTGGACCGTGCCCACGAGCGTGCCGTCGGGCTCGAGCCGGACCTGGTAGTCCGCTGCGTCCGGGATGGCGCCTCCCGAAAGAAGCGCCGCAAGCCGCGCCCTCTTCGTGCCCATGAGCCGGCCGTTGACGCCGTCGCGGTGGAGCAGAGCTCTCCGGCCCTGCGTGTGCAGCGCCGCGACCTGGTCGAACTCCTCCCGCGCGAGGTCCCGGTAAGGGAAGGCCCGGCGGACGAGAGCGAGGAGATCGGACTCGCTCCACGCCTCGGGCACGCAGGCCGCCACGACCTGCTGGGCCAGGATGTCGAGCGGCTTTACGGGCTCGGGCGTGCGATCGAGCACGCCCTCGCGAATCGACGCGAGCAGCGCCGCGCCCTCCACGAGTTCGTCCTGCGTCAACGGGAAGAGGCGGCCCTTGGGCACCTTGCGCAGGGCATGGCCGGCGCGGCCCACACGCTGCAGGAAGGTCGCGATCGAGCGCGTGGCCCCGACCTGAACGGCGAGGTCGACGTCGCCGATGTCGATGCCGAGCTCGAGCGAGGCCGTCGCGACGAGAGCGCGGAGCTTACCGGCCTTGAGCTTCTCCTCGGCGTCCAGCCGCCGGGCCCTCGAGAGGCTCCCGTGGTGGCTCGTCACCGAGCCCTCGGGCAGCAGCGGCGACAGCCGGGCGGCGATGCGCTCGGCCATCTTGCGCGTGTTGACGAAGACGAGCGTGGTCCTGTGTTCGCGCACGAGCTCGGCGATCCGCGAATAGATCTCCTCCCACTGCTCGTGCGAGCAGACGGCCGAGAGAGGAGAGGGAGGGATCTCGATGCCGAGATCGAGGCGCCGGAAGGTCCCGGTGTCGACGAGCGTGCACTCGCGGCCGGCGCCCGAAAGGAACCGGCCGACCGCGTCGAGCGGCTTCTGCGTCGCGGAGAGGCCGACGCGCTGGATGGGCCGGCCCGCCAGGGCCTCGAGGCGCTCGAGCGAGAGGGAGAGGTGGCTGCCTCTCTTGTCGCGGACGAGCGCGTGGATCTCGTCCACGATGACGGTCTCGACCGTCCGGAGCATGTTGCGGCCGCCCGCGCTGCCGAGCAGGATGTAGAGCGACTCGGGCGTCGTCACGAGGATGTGCGGCGGCCGGCGCGTCATGGCCGTCCGCTCCGAAGCCGGCGTGTCGCCGGTGCGGACGAGCACGCGGATCTCGGGAAGCGAGGCGTCGAGCTCCCGGATCTCGGCCAGCGGCCCCGCCAGGTTCTTCTGGATGTCGTTGGACAGCGCCTTCAAGGGCGAGATGTAGAGGACCTGCGTCGCGTCGGCGAGACCCTCGCCCCGGGAGAGGAGGGCGTCGATCGCCGAGAGAAAGGCGGCCAGCGTCTTGCCCGAGCCGGTGGGCGCCGCGATCAGCGTGTGGCGGCCCTCCCGGATGAACGGCCAGCCCCGCTCCTGCGGGGCCGTCGGCTCGCCGAGGCGCGAGGCGAACCACCGGCGAATGGCCGGGTGGAAGGGTTCGAGGGGCGTCATAAAGGCGTAATCCTAGCCGAGCCTCCTCAGCCGTACCACTCCGCGTCGCGCATCAGGCGCAGCCATTCGCGCTGCTCGGCGTCGAAGAGCGCCTCGCAGTGGTAGAGCGTCGCAAAAACGAGGAGCGGGTCCTTCTGTACGGCAAGTCTCTCGTCGTACTCGCAGAGGGCATGGTGCTTGGCGGCCGAGCGGGCCGCGTTGCGGGCGCGCTCCCCGGCCGAGCGGACGGTGCGGATCGCGGTCCAGGTCGTGGGCACGGCCAGGGCCGCAAGCCCCACGACGAGCATCATGCGGGGGCCGGTCTCGACGAGGCGGCCCCGCTCGAGCCACTCGAGCAGAAGGCGCACGCCCGCGAGCCCGACGCCCAGGAAGAAGAAGAGAGGCAGGAGGCGCGGGTTGTCGAGCCGGCTTTCCTCCTCCTCCGCGACCTTCGCCTCGAAGTAGGCGATCTGAGACTTCAGGCGGACCGCCCGATAGTAGGCGACGAGGCCCGAGAGGAGCCGCGGATCGACCGCGCCGGCGTCCTCCCGGGCGGGCAGCTCCGGCACCCACTCCTTGCGCGATCGGGCGGCGAGGTCTTCGCGGGAGAGCTTCAGGATCCGGTCCACCTCGATCTCGAGGCGCGGCTTCCATTCCTCCTTGCGGGTCCAGAACCGCGCGTCGGTCACGAACCGGAACTTCAGAGAGCGCAGCTGCTCGGCGCGGTAGCGGTGAAGGAGCCAGCTCTCCTGGCGGAAGGAAAAGAGGCTGCGCACCACCAGGACGGCGGCGAGGAGGACCGCGGGCGTCTCGACCAGGAGCAGCGCCGTCTGCGCGGCGGCGGGCAGGGCGAGCTGGAGCGCGAGCACGAGCAGGGCGGCCGCGCCCGCGACGGCCGACCAGACGACCGTGCGGCGATGAGCGACCTGGAGACGCTGCGCGCGATCCCTTTCGGCCACGTAGGTCGCGCGGGGGCCGTCCGCGAGGTTCCAGACGGCGAGGTACTCGGCGAGAGGGCCGCCGCCTTCGTGGCTCGAGGCGTCGCCGAACATTTCGCTCGGTCCGCCGCCCTTCTCTCCGCCGGCTAAGGCAGCGGGAGACACGGACGCCTGCGTCATGAGCCTTTCCGCAACCTATTCCGGAAAGGACGTCGGGTTGTCCACGGCCCGCACCCAGACGTCCTCGTCGATGTTGCCGCCCGTCACGACCAGGACCAGGGGCTCGGGCGCCTCTTTAAGCTGCGGCAGAGCCGCCAGGCCGGCGGCCGCGGCGGCCTCGACGCGCAGCCCGATGCCGGCGAACGTCGCGACGCCCCTGGCCAGCGCCCTCTCCGAGACGAGCAGCATTGCGTCCACGGATTCCCGCATCTTCGCCACGGCGGCGGGGATCGCCACACGCACCGCCAGGCCGTCGGCGAAGGTGGCGGCCCGGTCGCAGGGCACCGCGCGCCCCGCCCTCCACGACATCTCCATGACGGGAGCCTCGCGGGCCGCGACCCCGACGACGCGCGTGCCCGGCGCGACGCGCTTGACGGCCGAGCCCACGCCCGCGACGAGGGCGCCGTTGCCGACGGGCACGACGACGGTGCCGGGCCGCTCGCACTGGCTGCAGATCTCCTCTCCGATCGCCGCGTAGCCCTCGTACTGCGCGGGCACGGCGCCGTCCTCGAAGAACGGCAGCTTCGCGCGCTCCGCATAGGCGCCGGCCTCGGCCTTGGCCTCGTCGAAGTCCGCGCCCACGAGCCGGATGCGGCCGCCCATGTGCTCGATCAGGCCGATCTTCTCGTGCGAGGCCCCGCCCGGGGCGTACACGATCGCCTGCATCCCGAGGCGCCGCGCGGCCCAGGCCGTGGCGGCTCCGTGGTTGCCGGTCGAGGCCGTCACGACGACCGAGGCCCCTTGCTCGCGCCAGCGCTGGAGCGCCGGCAGAGCTCCCCGCCACTTGAACGCGCCGAGCTCGTTCCTCTCTTCGTGTTTCAACAGCACGCGCCGCCCGGCGACGATGTCCTCGGGGACCGCCATCAGGGGAGTCGGCAGGTCGAGCGACATCAGTTGCGCCCGGCGAGGTCCACGCGCAGCTGGCGGGCCGCCTCGTCCAGGGGCTCCGTGGGCGGGCGCTTGACGGCGGCGGCCCGCTCCTGCCACCAGGCGGCGGCCTCGATCTGTGTCCAGGGCTCGACGTCGGAACAGGCGGCGAGAAGCTCCGCGAACTCCCGGGCGCTCTGCGGGCGGCGGGCCGGATCTTTCTCCAGCGCGCCGAGCAGGACGGTCTCGAGCTCGATCGGAAGAGACCGGCCCAGGCGGACCGACGGCGGCTCGGGCGGCGTCTCGAGATGGTGGGAGAAGACCACGACGGGCGAGCCGTCGAAGACGGGCCGGGCGGCCAGAAGAAAGTACGCCGTGGCCGCCAGGGCGTACACGTCGCTCGCGGCTCCGACCTCGGCCGACCGGATGGCCTCGGGCGACATGTAATGCGGCGTGCCCCAGACGGCGTTCTCGGACGTCAGGTTGCTGGACGACGCCGGCTTCATCTCCCGAGCCAGGCCGAAGTCCACGACCTTGACGAAGTCGTACCTGCCGCCCCGGGCGCAGAGGATCAGGTTGGCCGGCTTGATGTCGCGGTGAATGAGGCCGTTGGCGTGCGCCTCCTCGAGGGCCGCGCAGACCTGCCCCAGGATGTGGACGACGCGGCCGGGCGGCAGGGGGCCCTCCTTCACGATCAGGGCCTCCAGGTCGATCCCGTCCAGGTACTCCATGGCGTAGTAGAAGACGCCGTCGGGCGTCCGGCCGTAGTCATAGATCGAGACGGTGTGCTCGTTCGTCAGGAGCGCCGTCATCTGGACCTCGCGCTCGAACCGCTTCCAGTTCATCCCGCCGGCGCGGTCCGGCAGCAGCACCTTGATGGCCGTGGGCCGGCGCAGCAGGGCGTGCTCGGCCCTGTAAACCGCGCCGATGTTGCCCTCGCCGATCTTCTCGATCAGCGCGTACTGCCCGAGCCGCCGGGTGCGGCTCACGCTCTGCTGCAGCCCGTAGATCACGGCCGAGGTCACCGTGGCCACCAGGATGGCGGCCCCGCTCCAGAGGATGGCGTAGAAGGTGAAGAGCCTCGCCACGGCAGGCTCCGCGGCGCGCGCAAAGAGCACGTAGGTGAACACGGGCACCGGGATCACCGAGAGCAGCGCCACCAGGCCCGTTCGAAGCGCCTCGCTCGGGATCATGGCCGAGCGATAGAGCAGAAGCACCATGAGCGCCAGAAGAGCGACCATGTCCGGTCGAAAGACCGGCGGCATGTAGAGGACGAGAAGGCCGAAGAGCGCGCAGGTCAGAATCGTCCCGCTGCCCTCGAGGAGCCGCAGGATCTCGAGCGGGAGCGGGGAGCCCCGCGCCGCGAGCCACATGCCGCCCAGGATGCATGTGCCGAGCAGATGCACGACCTGCCAGCCGGCGAGCCCCGGGCCGGCCGGGATGGGACCGGCGCCTCCGAGGGCGCCGATCAGCCAGTTGGAGGCGAAGAAGGCCGTGGAGATCGCGGCGGCGATCTTCGCGAAGGCGGCGATGCGGTTCTGGAGAAAGGCCCGGCCTTCCTCGCTCGCGAACACTCCGCCCGTGGACCTCGCGGCCATCAGCCCCTCCCCGCGCTCCGCATGAGTATAGGGCGGCGCCCCTCGATCACCGCGCGCCGGGCGGACTGCTAGAGTAGCCGGCACGAATCGAGGGGGGTGAGCCATGGCGACGTTTTCGCGGCGGGACGTGATGCGCCTCTCCGGCGCGGCGGCTCTCGCTCTTGCGGCCGAACGCGCGCTGCCGGCGCGCGGCGCACAGGGCGGGGGAAGCTCCTCGGCCGCGGCGGTCAAGACGGGCGGCGTCCGGATGATCCCGATCGACGGAGGCAAGTACAAGGTCTGGACCAAGAAACTCGGCAAGGGCGGCGTGAAGATGCTGACGCTGCACGGGGGACCGGGTTTCGGCCACGAGTACTTCGAGTGCTTCGAGGACTTCCTGCCCGAGCACGGCGTCGAGTTCTACTACTACGACCAGCTCGGGTCCTATTACTCGGACCAGCCGGACGACGTCTCTCTCTGGACGATCGACCGCTTCCGCGAGGAAGTCGAGCAGGTGCGGCAGGCCCTGGGTCTCGAGAACTTCTACCTGCTGGGCCACTCCTGGGGCGGGATGCTCGGCATCGAGTACGCCCTGAAGTACCAGAAGCACCTGAAGGGCCTGGTCATCTCGAGCATGACGGCCTCGATCCCGTCGTACATGGCGTACGCCGGCAAGCTCCGCGCCGCGCTGCCTCCCGAAACGATCGCGGTCCTCGATAAGTACGAGGCGAAGGGCGACTACGAGAACCCGGAGTACGAGAAGGCCATGATGGAGCAGGTCTACGCGCGCCACATCTGCCGGCTGGACCCGTGGCCCGAGCCTGTGTCGCGCTGCTTCAAGCACATGAACCCGAAGGTCTACAACACCATGCAGGGGCCCAACGAGTTCGTGGTCACGGGCACGTTCAAGGACTGGGACCGCTGGAACGACCTGCCGAAGATCACGGTGCCCACGTTCCTGGTCGCCGGCCGCTTCGACGAGATGAACCCCGAGGACATCCGCCGCGAGGGCCGATTGATCCCGAACTCCCGGGTCCTGATCTGCGAGAAGGGCAGCCATCTCTGCATGTGGGATGACCAGGAGGCCTACTTTGCGGGCCTCTTGAAGTTCCTCGACGACGTCGGGGCCGGGCGCTTCCCGGCGAAGAAGGCGTGACCCGGCCGCGCTGGCTCTCCGGCACCGCCCTGATCTTCTACGCCCTCGTCCTGGGCGTCGCCGCGGGCGTCCTGCTGCCGGCGGAGACACACCCTTCGGCCTACGAGGCGTTCCGCTTCCTGTCGAAGGCGTTCATCAACCTCATCAAGATGCTCATCGTGCCGCTCATCTTCTCGACGATCGTCGTCGGGATCGGCAAGACGGGCGACATCAAGCTCGTCGGACGGATGGGCGTGAAGGCGATCGTCTACTTCGAGATCGCCACGACCGCGGCGCTCGTGCTCGGCCTGACGATCGCCCACGTCGTCCGGCCCGGGGCGGGACTGCACCTGCCGCCGACCGGCGAGACGCTCGCCAAGCCCAAGACGGTGGTCGAGACGCTGCTGCACCTCTTCCCGTCGAACCTGGTGGACGCCATGGCGAAACAGGACGTCCTGCAGGTCGTGGTCTTCGCCACGCTCGTCGGCATCGCCGCGGCCCACATCCGACACAAGGCCGCGCCGTTCCTGAACCTGATGGACTCGGTCGTGGCCGTGATGTTCCAGCTCACCGACTACGTCATGGCCCTGACGCCGCTCGGTGTCTTCGGGGCCATGGCGGGTTCGGTCGCGCATTCCGGGCCCTCGGTGCTGGCCGCCTACGCGAAGCTCGTGGCGTCTCTCTATGGAGCGTTGTTGCTCTTCACCGGGCTCGTGCTCGTGCCGGCGCTTCTCGTCGTCCGGGCGCCGCTCCTCGAGTTCTTCAAGGTCATCCGGGAGCCGTTTCTGCTGGCTTTCTCCACGGCCTCCTCCGAGGCGGCGCTGCCCCGGGCGCTCGAGAAGATGGTCGAGTACGGCGTGCCGAAGTCCGTGGCCGGGTTCGTCATTCCCGCCGGCTACTCCTTCAACCTGGACGGCTCGACGCTCTACATCTCGCTCGCCTCGCTGACGATCGCCCAGGCGGCCGGCATCGAGATGCCGCTCTCGACGCAGGTGCTGATGATGCTGACCTTCATGCTGACGTCCAAGGGCGTGGCCGGCGTGCCCCGGGCCGCGCTCGTGATCATCGCGGCCGGCTGCGCGGCTTTCAACCTGCCGGGCGAGGCGGGCGTGGCGATGATCCTGGCGGTGGACGAGCTGATGGACATGGCGCGCACCTCGATCAACGTCATGGGCAACTGCGTGGCCTCCGTCGTCGTGGCGCGCTGGGAGGGAGTGCTCGGCAAGCCGCGCCATGTCCAGGACGAGGATTCCCCGGCGGCGGAGCTGACGGCTTAGGGAGTCGGAAACGGTCTTGGCGGGAAGGGTGTTCTAGCTTTCATGGGCGAGCGGCAGGACGTCCTGTTCACTTCGATCGAGAGCCCGATCGGGACCCTTTCTGCGGCGGCGACCGGCGAGGGAATCTGCCTGCTCGAGTTCGACAGAGAAGAGCGGCGCGAGAGGCAGCTCCAGGGGCTGCGCCGGCGTTACGGGGCCGTGGCGCACGGGGACAACGCGCACCTCATCCTCATGCGCCGAGAGCTCGGCGCCTACTTCGAGGGCCGGCTGCGCCGGTTCACCGTGCCACTCGTCCTCGTCGGCACGGACTTCGAGAGGCTGGTCTGGCAGGCCCTCTGCCGGATCCCTTACGGGCACACGCGCACCTATGGCGATCTCGCGCGCGAGCTCGAGCTGCCCAACGGCTTCCGGGCCGTGGGCCGCGCCAACGGGCGCAACCCCGTGTCGATCGTGGTGCCCTGCCATCGGGTCGTCGGCGGGGGAGGCAAGCTCACGGGTTACGGCGGCGGGCTCTGGCGCAAGGCGCGCCTGCTGGCGCTCGAGAGTGGCCAGCCGGGCCTTCCTGCAGCGCGATAGGCTCACGCCAGCAGAAAGGGGTCTCATGAGCGTCAGGACTCGGCTCGGGGTGTGCGCGCTGCTCGGCGCGTGGGCGGTCTGCCCGGCCCGGGCCGCCGAGAAGAGCAGGAAGGTCTTCGTCTCGGTGGACATGGAGGGGGTGGCCGGCGTCGTGACCGGCGACCAGCTCGGTCCCCCCGGCTTCGAGTACGAGCGCTTCCGCGCATTCATGACGACCGAGGCGCTGGCGGCGATCGAGGGAGCCCGGGCGGCCGGCGCGACCGAGTTCGTGGTCGCCGACTCGCACGGCAACGGCGAGAACCTGCTCATCGAGAAGTTCGCGAAAGACACGCGGATCGTCCGCTCCTGGCCGCGGCCTCTGGCCATGATGGAGGGCATCGACGCGACCTTCGAGGCTGTGATCTTCATCGGTTACCACGCCTCGACGGTCAATCCGCAGGGCGTGCGCGCGCACACGTTCTCCTCGGCCACGCTGGCCGACGTGCGTCTCAACGGCGCGTCCGTGACGGAGGCGGCCTTCAACGCCGCGATCGCCGGCCATTTCGGCGTGCCGGTCGTGATGATCTCGGGCGACGACGCCTTCGTGAAGGAAGCCAGGTCCGTCCTGCCGGACGCCGAGGCCGCGGCCGTCAAGTCGGCGATCAGCTTCCATGCGGCGGCGACGCTGACCCCCGAGGCAGCCTGCGATCTGATTCGAGAGAAGGCGAGGCGGGGCGTCGAGCGCGCCAGAGAGATCAAGCCCTGGAAGGTCGCCGAGCCCACCACGCTGGAATTGCGTTTCAAGAATTATCGGCCGGCGCAGCTGTTGGCCTACCTGACGACCGTCCAGCAGACCGACGCGCACGCGATCCGCTTCCGGGGCCAGGACATCCTCGAGGTCTCGCGCTTTCTGGAATTCGTAACGAACTACGAGCCGGGCCTCTCCCCCTAGGAGGAGAAAAAACTCGTGAAACAGAGAAACGTCGTTGCGGCCGCGTCGTGGGCGATCCTTGCGCTGTTCCTCGATGCGGGCCGGGCCTCCGGGCAGGCGAAATCGGCCGGCGGCGCCTGGCAGGGAGCGATCGAACTGCCGGGCGCCGAGCTCGGCATTTCGGTCTCGCTCGAGCTCATGTCGGGCGCGTGGGCCGGGAAGATCGACATTCCGGCGCAGAACGCCAGAGGCCTCCGCTTGACCGAGGTGCGCGTCGAGGGAACCTACGTTTCCTGGAAGCTCCCCGGAGTGCCGGGGGATCCGACCTTCGTCGGAACGCTTGCCGCGGACGGCGACGCCATCGGCGGCCAATTCTCCCAGGGCGGCCAGACCTATCCCTTCAAGCTGGTGCGCAAGGGCGAGGCCGCGAGCGTCCCGGCCTCGGCCCCCGAGCCGAAGCCCGCTGCGGCCGAGGTCAAACCCGCCGCGGCCGAGCCGAAGCCCGTTCCTGCCGCCGCGACCGAGAGGAAGCCTTCCGGCGACGAGCTGGCGGGATTTGGCGACTTCGTGCGCGGCGCCTTGAAGGACTGGAAAGTGCCCGGTTGCGCGGTTGCCCTCGTCAAGGGAGACAAAGTCGTTCTTCTCGAGGGGTATGGCCTGCGCGACATGAAGAAGAATCTTCCGGTCACGAAGGACACGCTCTTTGCCATCGGCTCCTCGACCAAGGCGTTCACCGTCATGGCCCTGGGGATCCTCGCCGACGAGGGAAAGATCGCCTGGGACAAGCCGGTCCGGGAGTACCTGCCGTCCTTCCGCGTCAAGGACGAGACGGCCTCGGAGCACATGACGCCGCGCGACCTCGTGACGCACCGGTCGGGCCTGCCGCGCCACGACCTCGTCTGGTACGCGTCGCCGCTTTCGCGCAAGGAGCTCGTGGACCGCCTCCGGTACCTCGAGCCCAACGCCGACTTCCGGGAGAAGTGGCAGTACCAGAACCTGATGTTTCTGACAGCGGGGTACCTGGTCGGCGAAGTGGCCCACACGAGCTGGGAGGATTTCGTGGCCCGGCGGATCTTCGCGCCGCTCTCCATGACCGCCTCGAACTTCTCGGTCGAGGACTCCAGGAAGGCGGCCGACTTCGCGCTGCCCTACGAGGAGAAAGACAAGCAGGTCATCGAGATCCCGTTCCGCAACATCACCACAGTCGGGCCGGCGGGCTCGATCAATTCGAGCGTCACGGACATGGCGCAGTGGGTACGCCTCCACATCAACAAGGGTGTCATCGGCGGCAAGCGGCTGATCTCGGAGAACGCGATCGCCGACATGCACCATCCCCACATGGTCATGTTCGACACGAGCCAGGATCCCGAAGTCGTCCTGCGCTCCTACGGCATGGGCTGGTTCGTCGAGTCCTACCGGGGCAAGGTCCGGGTTCACCACGGCGGCAACATCGACGGTTTTTCGGCGATGGTCACGTTTCTGCCGGCCGAAGGCGTCGGGGTCGTGGTGCTGACGAACCATGGCGGCACGCCGATGACCGAGGTCGTCGCCCGCACGGCGATCGACCGGCTGCTCGCGCTGCCCGCGGTCGACTGGAACGCCCGCGTGCTGGCGCGCGCGAAAGCGGGCGAGGCAGCAGCCGACAAAGCCAAGAACAAGATGGACCTCGACCGCAAGAAGGGCACGAAGCCGGCGCACACCCTGGACGAATACGCCGGCGAATACGAGCACCCGGCCTACGGGACGCTGACGGTGTCGAAGGACGCGGCCGGCAATTTGAAGGCCGGCCTCCACGGTATCTCCATGAAGCTCGACCACTGGCACTACGAGACGTTCCGGGCCAGCGGCGAGGATCCCGCTCTGGAAGACCTGAAGCTCTTCTTCCTTTTCGAAACCAACATGAAGGGGGACGTGGACCGGGTGGCCGTGCCCTTCGAGCCGCAGGTCTCCGAGATCGTCTTCACGAAGAGGCCACCCTCGAAGCTCTCGGATCCCACCTTCCTGAAGTCGCTTGCCGGCGTCTACGCGTTCGTGGACAACCCCACGGTCACGGTCACGATCGCGGTCTCGGGCGGCAACGTCCTGACGGCCACCGTGCCCGGCCAGCCCGTCTACGAGCTCGAGCCGTACCGCGGAACGGAATTCACCCTGAAGGGCCTGACCGGCTTTTCCGCGCGGTTTGTGGTGGACGAGAAAGGAGCCGTGACCGAGCTGCTGCTCGTCCAGCCCAACGGCGTTTTCTCGACGAAGCGAAGGTCGTAGATCTCTTCCCGTCCCCTCGGGAGAGGCAGGGTGGCTTCGGAACCTCCCGTGCGGGATCCCGCGTATGTCGGCCCGGAGACCAGGTCATGAATGAATCCGCCACCCGCACCGTCCGCCAGGTCGTGACACCGCAGCCCGTCGTCGAGGGCGCCGGGGTCCATCTCCGCCGTTCGATCGGCACGCGGCAGCTCGACCACGTGGACCCGTTTCTTCTTCTCGACCATTTCGAGTCCGTCAACCCGCACGACTACGAGGCGGGCTTTCCGCTCCATCCGCACCGCGGCATCGAGACGATCACCGTCGTCCGCCAGGGGGCGGTCCGTCACGGGGACTCGCTCGGGCACAAGGGCGTGATCGGCGCCGGGGACATCCAGTGGATGACTTCCGGCAGCGGCATCCTCCACGAGGAAATGCCTCAGGTCCGCCCGGAGGGCATCGGCGGACTCCAGATCTGGCTGAATCTGCCGGCCAGAGACAAGATGACGCGCCCGAAATACCGCGAGATGCGCTCGGGCAGCCTCTCCGAGGTCGAGACGCCCGAGGGCGCGAAGATCCGCGTGATTGCCGGGGACGCGATGGGCGGCAAGGCGACGGGTCCGGTCGAGGGCCTGGCCGTCGCGCCCAAGTTCGTGGACGTCACGCTCGCCCCGGGCACGTCCTTCCGCGAGAGCGTGCCGGACGGCCACGCGGCCTTCGCCTACGTGGATCACGGCGAGGTCGTTTTCGGCAAGGAGAAGAAGGCGGTGCAGGCGCCGGCCCTCGTCCTCTTCACCGACCGCGGCGACGTCGAAGCTTCGGCCGGCGCAACGGGAGGGCGCTTCCTCCTGGCCGCGGCCAGGCCCCTGGACGAGCCGATCGCGCGCTACGGCCCCTTCGTCATGAACACCCGCTCCGAGATCGAGGAGACGCTCCGCGATCTTCAGACCGGCCGCTTCATCCGCGAAGAGCCCCGGGACCAGTAAGGCGCTTTCAGCGCTTCCGGTGTCGCCGCAGGAGCGGGAGAGGCTTCGTCGGCTTCTCCCGAGCGGTTGCGAGGACGAACGTGCGGCCCTTCTCCTCGCGGCCGAGGAACGTCGACTCGTACTGGCGGCGGTCCATCGTCGAGAGGCCGCGAACCTCGCGGCGCGTCAGGAGCCGGTAGTGGGGCACATCCACGAGGTGGAGGGGGATGTACTTCAGGTCCTCCTCGGCCGTCATCCAGCCGCGGCGGTCGAAGCGCGCGAGGCTGACCGGGCCGGAGTAGCGCCGCAGGGTCTTCTCCCGGCGCAGGTTCGCGTACTCCTCGAAAAGAGAGAGCACGAGCTCGCGGAGCGTCCGGTAGATCGGCTCTCGAAAGCGCAGGCCCGAGTAGTTCGAGCGGCCGACGGCTCCCCAGCAGCCGTTCTCCCGGAAGAGGGCCATCACGTGGTCCGTGTCGTTGTCGGCTTCGAGATCGATGATGAGCGGCGGCCGGCCCTGGAATCGCAGGGCGGCCGCGGCGAAGATCGCGCCGTCCATGCACTGGACCTGCCTCTCGCGGAGCACCCTCCGAGGGCTGCGGCAGCCTTTTCCTTCGAAGTCGTAGTCGAGGCCGTCCAGGTAGTCGAGGATCTTCCGGGGCGTCGCGAGCGACTTCAGGACACGCGCTTCCGTGCGCGTCAGGCCGAAGTCGCCGGCGGCGTGTCCCACGGCGGCGGATGCTACACCCCGGCCCGGCTCCGATAGGATCCGCCCACAGCATGAGGTTCACGATGAAGGTTGCCTTGCGCATGGCCCTGCTCGCCCTCGCCTCCCTCGCCCTGGCGTTTTTCGCGGCCGCCGCCGGGAAGCGGGGCATCACGGAGAAGGACCTGTTGCGATTTCGGTGGGTCGCGGACCCGGAAATTTCACCCGATGGCAGCCAGATCGCCTACGTGCTCGTGACGGTCAACGAGAAGGAAGACCGCTACGACATGAGCCTCTTCGCCGTCGCGACGGCGGGCGGCTCGGCCCCGAGGCGCCTGACGGCGGGCCCGCGCGACACGGCGCCGCGCTGGTCGCCGGACGGAAAGACGCTCGCCTTCCTGCGGGCCGAGGAGAAGGGGCCGGCGCAGATCCATCTGCTTTCCATGACGGGCGGCGAGGCCCGCAAGTTGACCGACCTTCCGAAAGGCGCGGGCGCTCCGGCGTGGGCTCCCTCGGGCAAGGCGATCGCCTTCACGAGCGCGACCCTGAAGGAGGATTTCGCCGAGCGCGACGCGAAGAAGCAGGGGAAGGAGACTCCGAAGAAGAGCGACGTCCACGTCGTGACGAAGGCCGTTTACCGGTTCAACGGGCAGGGCTGGCTCGAGCCCGGCCGGCACGGCCATGTCTGGACCGTGCCCGTGACCGAAGGCGACGGCGTGGCCGAGGCGAAGGCGGTGACCTCCGGGACGTTCGACGAGACGGACCCGCAGTGGAGCCGCGACGGCTCGCGGATCCTCTTCGTCTCGAACCGCGTCGAGGAGCCTTATTACCTCCCTCCGGACGCGAACGTCTATTCCGTGCCGGCCGGCGGCGGCGAGATCGCGGCCCTCATCGACATCGACGGCCCGATCGGCCGGCCCGCCGCCTCCCCGGACGGCGCGCGCTTCGCGTTCGCCGGCTTCGTGAACCCGCCGGCCGTGCAGTCGCACACGCAGTCGCAGCTCTTCCTCTGGGAGGGAGGGCGCGTGACGCAGCTCACGGGCAAGCAGCAGTTCGAGATCGGGAGCCAGGTCGGAGGCGACCAGCACGCTCCGCGCGGGGGATCCCCCCAGCCGATCGTCTGGACGCGCGACGGGAAGGCCCTGATCACCGCGCTGACCGAGCACGGCCGGTCGAACCTCGCGCGCGTCGACGCGGCCTCGAAGAGCGTGACGCCCCTGACGGAGGGCAACCACGACGTCATGGCCTGGACGGCCACGCCCGACGCCTCGAGGATGGCGCTGACGATCGGCGACGCCACGCATATCGGCGATCTCTATGTTCTCGACGTGGCCTCGAGGAAACTGACGAAGCTCACCGGGGTCAACGACGAGCTCTTCGGAGAGCTCGACCTGACGGAGCCCGAGGAGATCTGGTACACGAGCTTCGACGGCACGAAGATCCACGGCTGGATCCAGAAGCCTCCGGGCTTTACGACCGGCCGGAGGTACCCGTTGATCCTCGAGATCCACGGCGGCCCCCACACGGCCTACGGCTGGACCTTCACGCACGAGTTCCAGTGGATGGCGGCGAAGGGCTACGTCGTGCTCTACACCAACCCGCGAGGCTCGACGTCCTACGGTCAGGATTTCGCCAACGTCATCCAGTACCGCTATCCCGGCGACGACTACAAGGACCTCATGGCCGGCGTGGACGAGGTCGTCAAACGCGGCTACGTCGACGAGAAGACCATGGGCGTGACGGGCGGCTCGGGCGGCGGGCTCCTGACGAACTGGACCGTCACGCAGACCGGGCGCTTTGCGGCTGCCGTGTCACAGCGCTCGGTGGCCGAGTGGTCGAGCTTCTGGTACACGGCGGACTTCACGCTCTTCACGCCCTCCTGGTTCCACTCGATTCCGGTCAAAGACCCGCAGGAGTTCCTGGAGCGCTCCCCCGTGCGCTATGCCGACCGAATCCAGACGCCCATCCTCTTCGTCGAGGGAGGCGACGACCTGCGCACGCCTCCGGGACAGGGCGGCGAGGCGATGTTCCGGACGCTGAAGGCCCTGCACAAGACGACGGCGATGGTCAACTTCCCGGGCGAGACGCACGAGCTCTCCCGCTCCGGGAAGCCGCAGCACCGGGTCGAGCGCCTCCAGCACATCGTGGGCTGGATGGACCACTATCTGCTCGGCACGCCGACGGACGTCTACGACTTGAAGTGACGGCGGGCAGTGCCCGCCGTCATCCTGAGCGAAGCGAGGGATCTCCCGGCTTAAGCCTCAAGATCCTTCGTCGCTCCGCTCCTCAGGATGACAGGGTGGGGCCGCCCTAGGCTTCCTTGTAGAGCCAGGCCCCGCCGACGGTCGCGAGGACGCTCGCCACGAGGTCGAGGACGAAGGCCGTCGCGT
>Ga0335082_10004014_pt1 | contig 16015 bp, 16 predicted proteins | sample Lox_Sample_41_FD_206718 | JGI IMG/M metagenome (GOLD analysis project Ga0335082, IMG submission 206718) | Soil microbial communities from Loxahatchee National Wildlife Refuge, Florida, United States - Lox_Sample_4.1 | ecosystem: Environmental > Terrestrial > Soil > Wetlands | place: USA...
TGGTGTTCCCGGCCTTCGAGGGTGAGGACGTGGAGGTGGAGATCCCCCTGGTGCTCACCGCGGCGCTCTGATGGCCTCCGCCTCGATCCAGAGCTGGCTGGAGGCGCTGCGGGGGTGGACCGGCGCTGGGGATCCTCCCTCGCCGGCGAGCGCCGGGCTCGCCCGTCCCGGTGGGCCGGCGCTCCAGCGGGCCTGGGGACCGGAGGCCGCCGGGGCGCTCGGGGGTGCCGGTGCGCTGGCGCCCTACCTGGACCACACGCTGCTCCGGCCCGACGCCACGGAGGCGGACGTGCTGCAGCTGGCGCGGGAGGCCCGCGAGCACGGGCTCGGCGGCGCCTGCGTCCATCCGGTCCACGTCGCCACGCTGGTGCGCGCGCTGGGCGATGCCGCGGTCGAGCCGGTGTCGGTCGTGGGGTTTCCGCACGGCGCCCACCTGAGCGAGACCAAGCTCTTCGAGGCGCGGCGCGCGGCGGACGAGGGCGCGCGTGCGGTCGACGTGGTGGCCCCGCTGGGAAGGCTCCGCGCGGGCGACGCCGAGCGCGTGCTGGCCGAGCTGCGGGCCCTCGTCCTCACCCTCGCCCCGGTGCCGGTGCGGATCATCCTCGAGACCGGGCTGCTCCCCCGGGGCGCGGTGGTGCTGGGGGCCGGGCTGGCGCTGGTCGCCGGGTGTGACTCGGTGAAGACCTCCACCGGATACGGCGGGCCCGGAGCGCGGGCGGAGGACGTGGCGCTCCTCCGCGCGGTGGTCGGCCGGGAGCTGGGAGTGAAGGCGTCGGGAGGGATCCGCTCCGCCGAGCAGGCCCGGGCCCTCATCGCCGCCGGCGCCAGCCGCCTCGGCACCTCGGGCTCGCTCGAGCTGCTCGGGGCCGAGGGGCGCTGACCTCTCGGCACCCCGGGCGGCACCCGCTCGGTGTCCAGGCAGGCCGGTCGCAACCTCCCCCCGGTGTTGCGGGCCTCGGGAGGAGAACCCAGCTTCGGTCCAGAGGAGGTGGTTCCATGCTGTTTGCCGTGGGAATGGTGCTGCTGGTGATCTGGCTCGCCAGCCTCGCGCTCAAGGTCACCGTCGGGGCAATCCATCTGCTGCTGGTCGCGGCGGTGGTGCTGTTCGTCATCGGATTCATCCGGGGTCGCACCGGACGAACCGCGGCCTGAGTGCACTTCGCCGCTGGAAACCGGGCCAGGGCGCGCTACAAGGCCGGCCCCGGGACCGGGCCATGGCGCTCACCGCCGCTCAGAGGAGGACACTTCGCCGCGCGCTGCAGGCGCTGCTCGGCCAGGTGTCCTCGCGCGGGGCGAAGCCCATCGTCCCCAACCGGGCGGACGAGTCGCGGGTGGGCGCGGACGACGATGAGCAGCCGCTCAACGAGATGTTGCAGGCCATCGCCTCGGACCGGAACCGGGTGTCGGGGGCGACGGCGGATCGCGCCCGGCGCGCCCTGGAGCGGCTCGAGCGGTCCCCGGACGAGGCGGGCACCTGCGAGGAATGCGGAGAGGACATCCCCTGGGCGCGCCTGAAGGCGATGCCCGACGCGGAGCTGTGCGTGGCCTGCCAGGGGAAGCGCGACGGTCCGCAGCGGAGCCCAACCCGGCGCGGGCTGACCGACTTTCGCTGAGCCATGGACCGCGCTGCGCTCATCCGGGAGGTGGACGCCTGGAGCGCCGGCGATCCCGACCAGGCGACCCGCGCCGAGCTGCAGGCCCTGGTCGCGGCGAACGATCTCGCCGAGCTGGAGGACCGCTTCGCCGGCACCCTGGAGTTCGGGACCGCCGGGCTCCGCGCCCTGGTGGGCGCAGGACCGAACCGGATGAACCGCGCGGTGGTGCGGCGGGCGACCGCCGGCCTCGCCGCCTACCTCCACGCGACGGTGCCCGACGTCGCCCGGCGGGGGGTGGTGGTCGCCCGGGACGGTCGGCGGATGAGCGCCGAGTTCGCCGCGGACACCGCCGCGGTCCTCGCCGCCGCCGGCGTGCCGGCCCTGGTCCGGGAGGGCTTCACCCCCACGCCGCTGTGCGCGTTCCTGGTCGAGCGGCTCGGCGCATCGGCGGGAGTGATGGTCACCGCCAGCCACAACCCGCCCCGGTACAACGGCTACAAGGTCTACTGGGGGAACGGCGCGCAGATCATCCCGCCGCACGACGCGGGGATCGCCCAGGCGATCGCGCGGGTGGGCCCGGCGCGGGACGTCCCGCTGGCCGAGCCGGGCGAGGCTCGGGAGCGCGGGCTGCTTCGCGCTCTCGGCCCGGAGCTGGACCAGGCCTACCTGGAGGGGATCCTCGGGCTCCGGCTCCATCCCGGCCTGGGGACCGACCTGACCATCGTCTACACCCCCATGCACGGGGTCGGTGGACCGCTGGCCCTGGAGGCGCTGCGCCGCGCCGGCTTCTCCCGCGTGCATCCGGTGCCGGAGCAGCTGGAGCCCGACCCGGAGTTCCCGACCGTCCGCTTCCCCAACCCCGAGGAGCCGGGGGCGATGGACCTCTCCCGGGCGCTGGCCGAGCGCACCGGGGCCGATCTGGTGCTGGCCAACGACCCGGACGCCGATCGGCTGGCGGTCCTCGCCCGTGCCCGCTCCGGCGAGCTGCGGGCCCTCACCGGCAACGAGGTGGGGGTGATCCTCGGCCACTACCTGCTGACCCAGGGCCCGCGGCGCCAGCGGCCGCTGGTCATGAGCACCATCGTCAGCTCTCCTCAGCTGGGGGCGATGGCCTCGCGGCTCGGCGCGCTCTACGACGAGACGCTCACCGGCTTCAAGTGGATCGCCAACCGGGCGCTGGAGCGGAGCGCGAAGGACGGGGCGGAGTTCGTCTTCGGATACGAGGAGGCGCTGGGGTACACGGTGGGGACCCTGGTGCGGGACAAGGACGGCATCGGCGCGGGAACGATGATGGCCGACCTCGCAGGCTGGGCGCGATCCCGTGGCACCACGGTGCTCGGCTACCTGGAGGAGATCCAGCGCGAGTTCGGCGTCTACCTCTCCCGGCAGCGCTCCTTCACCCTTCCCGGAGCGAGCGGGGCGGAGATCATCGGGCAGATCATGGACCGGTTCCGCCGCGACCCCCCGGTGCGCGTCGGTGCCCGCGCGGTGGAGACGGTGAAGGACTACCAGTCCCGGATCCGCACCAGCCACGGGCACGCCGAGCCCCTGTCCTTGCCCGCCTCCAACGTCCTCGCCTACGTGCTGGAGGGTGGGGCGCAGGTGACGCTCCGCCCCTCGGGGACGGAGCCGAAGATAAAGTACTACTTCGAGCTGCCCGAGCGGCTCTCTCCGGGAGAGGCGGTGGAGGCCGCCCAGGCACGGGGAGAGCAAGGGCTGGCGCAGCTCGAGAGGGACTTCCTTGAGCTGGCCGCGGCACGCGGCCAGTCTCAGGGCTCGAGGTGAGGGGAGCTCGATCGGGAAAGGACCACGACGTGCGACCTTCGAATCGGGCAAGACCCTGCTGGACTTTGGTGTTCACCCTCCTGGCCTGGGCGGCGCGGGCCCAGACGGCGCCCCCGCCCCAGGCGGTCCAGCCTTCGCCGGCGATCCAGCCGGCTCCGGCGGCGGCGCCGGTCCAGCCGGCCCAGCTCACCCCCCCGCCCCAGGCGCCGCAGCCCGCCCAGGCAACTCCGTCGGCGCAGCCGCCCGCGCCCTCGCAGCCCGCTCCGGCGGTCCAGCCCGCGCAGGTCGCCCCGGCGGCCGTACCGACCCAGACCCCGGCCGTCCAGCCGGCGCAGGTCGCCCCGGCGGCCGCACCGACCCAGACCCCGGCCGTCCAGCCGGCGCAGGTCGCTCCGGCGGCCGCATCGACCCAGACCCCGGCCGTCCAGCCGGCCCAGGTCGCTCCGGCCGGCCCCCCCCCGCAGCCGACCGCATCGCCGCCGGCGGGTCAGGTGCAGCCCGTCCCACCGGGCCCCACGGCTGCCGCCGCGGCCGCTCCGCCGGCGGAGCGATGGACGGTGCAATCGGGCCGGACGGTCGGCGCCGGAGCCAACGTCCTCACCGGCGCGCTGGGGTTTCCCGGCCTCGAGCTCCAGCTCCTTCACGGCCTGGACAAGGTGACCGAGGTCAACGCCCACGTCTCCTTCAACTACGCCTTCGAGGGTCTGACCGAGTCGACGCGCTTCGAGTTCGTCGCCCAGGTCGGCATCCGGCGCGAGCTCGCCACCTTCGGCTCGAAGAACGTGACGGTCGCCGGGCGCTTCGATCCCGGGCTGATCATCGGCACCTCTCCCGGGCAGGTCGGGCTGAAGATCCCGCTCGAGCTGGAGCTCGGAATCCCCGTTCAGGAAAAGCTCACCGTCAACGGTTCGATCGGCCTCCCGATGTACTTCACCTTCGGGGACGTGAACGCGTTCTACGTTCCGCTCCTCTTCGGAGCGGGTTTCGAGTACCTGCTCCAGCCGGATGTGGCAATCACCGGGAAGCTGGCGCTCGGTCCCACCTTCGGCGTGGGTTCCGCAAGTGGCAGCTACTTCACGCTGTACGTGCTCATCGGCGCCGCCTACCGTTTCTGACGTGCGAAGAGGGGAGTCCGTCGGGGGGCAGGAGATTCGTCACCGCGCTGGCATGAGGGAGGACATGTGAGAGCAGCGAAACGCAATGCAGTGTGCTGGACCGCAGTGCTCGCGATGTGCATCGGGGGCCTGGCCCGTGCCCAGGGTCACGACCACTGGACCGTCGACTCGGGCGAGACGGTGGGAGCAGGGGCCAACGTGCTCCGGGGGCAGGTGGGATTCCCCGGCTTCGCTGGTGACTTCATCCACGGAATCGATCCGACCCTCGACATCGGCGGGCGGCTCTGGCTGAACTACGCCATCGAGGGCAACACCAACGCCAGCGCCTTCGAGTTCAAGATCCAGCTGACGTTGCGCAAGCAGTTCATGGACAACGGCAAGCTCAAGCTGGCCGGCACCTTCGACCCGGGCTTCCTCCTCTTCTCCAGCGGCGGAACCGTCACCGGCATCACCTTCCCGGTGGGCGTGCAGCTCGGGATCCCGATCGACAACAAGGTGACGATCAACGCCTCGTTCGACATCCCGATGTACGTCCTCTTCAACGCAGCCACCAACTTCCACCTCCCGCTGCTCTTCGGCGGCGGAGTCGAGTACCTGATCGAGCCGAACCTGGCCCTGACCTTCAAGCTGAAGCTCGGTCCGGACATCGGGTTCGGGACCTTCAGCGGGTCGAACTTCGCCCTCTACGCGCTGTTCGGAGTGGCCTACAAGTTCTGAGCGAGGCGGGGTGAGAATGCCCGGATGACGCCCTACGAGCTCATCCGGGCCAAGCGCGACGGCGCCTCGGTCAGCGCCGACGCGCTTCGCGCGTTCCTCTCCGGATATGTCCGGGGCGAGGTGCCCGACTACCAGATGGCCGCGCTGTGCATGGCGGTCTTCTTCCGCGGGCTCGACGGGAGGGAGCTGCGCACCTGGACCGAGGCCATGCTCCGCTCGGGCGGCGTGCTCCGGCGCCCGGCCGGATCGCCGCCGCGGGTGGACAAGCACTCCACCGGAGGGGTGGGGGACAAGGTGTCGCTCTGCCTGGCCCCGCTCGTCGCGGCCTGCGGGGTCGCGGTCCCGATGGTGAGCGGGCGGGGGCTGGGCCATACCGGAGGCACCCTGGACAAGCTCGCGGCGATCCCCGGCTTTCGCACCGATCTCTCGCTCGCCGAGGCCGAGCGCGTGCTCGCCGAGGTGGGGGTGTGCATGCTCGGGCAGACCGAGGAGATCGCCCCCGCCGATCGGCGGCTGTATGCGCTGCGCGACGTCACCGCGACCGTGGACTCCATCCCCCTCATCGCGGCGAGCATCCTGAGCAAGAAGGTCGCCGAGGATCTCGACGGGCTGGTGCTGGACGTCAAGGTGGGCTCGGGGGCCTTCATGCGCCGGGCCGAGGACGCACGGGCCCTGGCGCGGACGCTGGTGGAGCTCGGCGCCGACCTCGGCTGCCGCTCCGTGGCGCTGCTGACCTCCATGGAGGCACCGCTGGGGCGAACGGTGGGAAACGGCCTCGAGCTGCTGGAGGCGGTGGAGGTCCTCCAGGGCCACGGCCCGGCGGACGTCCGCGACCTCACCCTGCGGCTCGGCGCCGAGATGCTGCTCCTCGCCGGCCAGGTGCGGACGGTCGAGGACGGAGAGCGGCGGCTGGCCACGGCGATCGCCGACGGGTCGGGGCTGTCCCGCCTCCGGTCCCTGGTGCGCGCGCAGGGAGGAGACCCCGGCGACCTCGACGCTCCGGAGCGGCTGCTCGGTCGTCTGGACACGACCCCGGTCCGGGCGGCGGCCGCCGGTCACCTCCAGTCGATGGACACCGAGGCGGTGGGGCTCGCGGCGGTGCTGCTGGGAGCGGGGCGCCGCCGGAGCGACGACCGCATCGATCCCGGGGTGGGCTTCACCGTGCTGCGCCGGCCCGGCGAGCACGTCGAGGCGGGCGAGCCGCTCTTCCGCGTCCACCACCGGCCGGGCCAGGACGTGACGGAGGTCTCCCACAGGCTCCTGGAGGCGGCGCGGGTCGGCGAGGCGCCGGTTCCAGCCCCGCCGCTGCTTCTCGGACGGATGGAGGGTCCTCGAGGATGACGGAGCTCTTCGAACGCCTCGGCGAGTCCGCTGCCCGGGTCCGCGAGCGGCTGCCCGGGTTCGAGGCCGAGGTGGCCCTGGTGCTGGGCAGCGGGCTCGCAGGGGCGGCCCGCCTCCTGGAGGATGCGCGGAGCATTCCGCTGGCCGAGGTGCCCCACGTGGGCGCGCCCACCGTCTCCGGGCACTCCGGCCGCCTGTCGGTGGGACGGGTCGGCGCGCTCCGGCTGGCCGTGCTCCAGGGACGGCTGCACACCTACGAGGGCTGGAGCGCCGCCGAGACGGCGTACCCGGTCCAGCTGCTGATCCGGCTCGGCGCCCGCGTGCTGATCCTCACCAACGCCTCGGGCGGGGTGCGGGAGGATCTCCGGCCCGGCGACTGGATGGTGGTGACCGACCACCTCAACCTCTCGGGGAAGAATCCGCTCGAGGGGCCGAACGACGATCGCCTCGGCCCGCGCTTTCCGGACCTGTCCCGCGCCTACGACGCCGAGCTGCGCGCCCGCTTGCTGCAGGCCGGCGCCGGGCAGGGCGTCCCCCTGCAGCAGGGCGTGTACGCGATGCTCTCCGGGCCGTCCTACGAGACGCCGGCGGAGATCCGGATGCTCCGGCGACTGGGAGCGGACGCGGTGGGGATGAGCACCGTCCCCGAGGTGATCGCCGCCGTCCACCTCGGTGCGAGGGTGGCCTGTCTGAGCTGCATCACCAACGCCGCCGCCGGCATGGGCAGCGCGCCGCTGTCGCACGCCGAGGTGCAGGCGGTGGCTCGCACGGCCGAGGAGGCCGGGGTGCGCCTCCTCCGTGCGTTCTTCGAGTCGCTCGCGCCGCGTCCCTGACCCAGGGGGGGGCGTTCCGGACGGGGGTGAGCGCGGACCCCACATCCGCCCCCCGGGGTCGCCGAGAGACCTTTCTTGCCCGTTCGCTCGCCGTGTAAGCTTCCGGCCGTGCAGGAAGCCGGCGAGCAGACCAGCGCGGGCCAGCGGCGGCCTCAGGACCGGCGGGATTCGCCCCGCGTGCCATTCCGCTTCCTCGCTCGCTGTGCGGTGGCGGAGGAGCCGTTCGAGGAGACCCGGGGCGACCTCAGCATCGGAGGCGTGTTCTGGGGCACGGCCCACCAGCCGCACGGGAAGGAAGTGGAGGTGCGCGTCGCACTCCCCGGGGAGCACCGGGAGATCAACGCCCGGGGCCTGATCGTGGGACGCCGGGACAGCGGCCTCCACGTGCAGTTCACCCTGCTCGGGACGGACGACGAGCTGGCCATTGCCCGCTACATCGACGAGGTGGGCATCGGCTGGGAGTAGCGTGGAGCCGGACTGGTCAGCGCTCGAATCGGCCGCGCGCGCGGCGCTCCCCCGGGCCTACGCGCCGTACTCGCGCTTTCCGGTGGCCGCGGCCATCCTCTTCGCCGACGGCCGGCTGCTGGCAGCGGTGAACGTGGAGAACGCGGCGTACCCCCTGGGGCTCTGTGCCGAGCGCGCCGGCGTGGCCGCCGGCGTGGCCGGAGGGCACGGAGCGGTCCGGGCGGTCCTCGTCCTCACCGGGGCCGACGAGCCCACCCCTCCGTGCGGGGGCTGCCGGCAGGTGCTCGCCGAGCACGGGGCGCCCGAGGTCCCCGTCCGCTCGGTCACCCTGGGGGGAAGGGTCACCGAGCACCGGCTCGGTGAGCTGCTGCCGGACGCCTTCGGCCCTCGTGCGCTCGGGCGGCGGGGCTGAAACCGTGCGGGCCGCCTCGGCAATCGTACCGGAATCGGGACGTATGCTAAGCCACCAGCGGCCCTTCGGGACGAACACACAGGGGCGGTGACCTTTCCATGTGGAAACGCTTCAAGCGAGCGATGCGCAGCTTCTTCGGCTTCTTCGTGTCCAGCATCGAGGACCCGGAGATGATCCTGGAGCAGAACATCCGGGACCTGAACGACCAGGTTCCGCGGATGAACGAGTCGATCGCCATGGTGCGGGCGAACCTCACCCTCCTGGAGAAGGAGAACCAGAAGTACACCGTCGAGGTGAACGACCTCACCGCGAAGGTGAAGGCCTCCATCCAGGCCAACCGGGACGACCTCGCCGCCTCCTACGCCACCCGCCTGCAGATGGAGAAGCAGGCCCTGGAGCGCAACGCCCAGCAGCTGGAGACCGCGAAGGCCGCCTACGAGAAGGCGCTGAACGTCAAGAAGATGTTCATGCGGGAGAAGGAGAAGAAGACCCAGGAGGCGATGAACGCCATCCGCGACGCGCGCCGGGCCAAGTGGCAGTCGAAGGTCGCCGACGCGATGGAGTCCTTCGAGGTCGCCGGCATCGACGCCACCCACGACGAGATGCTCCGCAAGGTCCAGGAGTCCACCGCGGTCAACGAGGCCCGGATGCAGATGGCCCTGGAGTCGGTCGACCACCAGGCGCTGCAGATCGAGGAGGACGCGGAGAAGCTCCAGGCGCAGGAGCTGGTGAAGCAGTTCAAGATGGAGATGGGCCTCACCAGCCCGGCCCCGGTGTCGGAGACCGGAGAGGCCGCGGAGAAGACCATCGGCAAGAAGGTGGAGGTGAAGTAAAGGTCTCCCTCGCGGGATGGCCTGGCGGCGCAAGACGGGGCTGTACCTCCTCCTCGGCCTTCTGCTCGCCGCGGTCGGATGGCTCGGAGCGAGCCGGCTGGGCCTGCTCGATCGGGCCGCGGCTCGCCTGTTCCCCGTGCTGCAGAAGACCGGGACGCTGTCCCCGGGGGACTTCCCGGCCGGGGTCACCGCGCCGGGAGGCGACATCGCCTCGGTGCCACTGCGGCCCACGCTGCTCGGCTTCACCCCGCGCGGCTCGGCGGCGTCCATCCTGCTCGCGACCGGAGGCGTCGGCGCCGAGGGGCAGGCCAGGGCCCCGGGCCTGCTCCGGACCGGCTACTCCCTCGACGCCCGGAGCGTGGTGTTCGCCCGCGCCTCGGACCTTCGCAAGGCGCTGGCCGATGGAGCGGAGCGGGGTGGGGTGGACATGGCGGCGCTGGGGGTGGACCGGGTGGCGAGCTGGATCCAGTCGCTCCGGGACGCCGCGCCGAGGGTGGTGCTCCTCCTCGGCCGGAGCCAGGGCGCCGACGCGCTGGGCACGGTCGGGGTGGCCGGGCTGCCCGAGCTGCGCGGCCGTCGCCTGGCGGTGGAGGCCGCGGGGTCGGGACAGTACTTCGGGCTCTGGCTCCTGATGCGCGCCGGGCTCGGCACCGGGGACGTGCGGTGGGTCGAGCTCCCCTCCTCCCTCGACGCCGGGCTCGCCTTGCGCGAGGGGCGGGCCGACGCCGTGGTGGGGCTGCGCGGGGACGTGGAGCCCGCCGCCCGCGAGCGGGGAGGAAAGGTGCTGGCCACCACCGCCGATGCCCCCCATCTGCTCGCCACGGTCCTGGTGGTGAGGGGCGAGTTCGCCGCCCGGTATCCCGACGGGGTCCGGAGGATCATCCGGGGCATGCTCGACTCGGCGGCGGCCACGCTGCGCGATCCGACGCCGGCGGCGCGGTTCCTGGGCGAGGTGGCGCCGTCGCTGGGCGACCCCCGGGAGGCCATCCGCGCCGAGCCGCCGGCGACGCTCCGCGAGAACCTCGCCTTCTTCGGTCTCACCGGACAGGCCCCGGTCACCTACGACGAGCTGTTCCAGAGCGCCGCGGCCCTGGAGGCCCGCCTCGGCAAGCGCGCTCCACCCCCGGCCGCAGAGGACACCCGCGACCTGACCGTGCTGCGCAGCCTGGGAGAGGTGCGGCAGTGAGACGGGGCAAGGGCGTGTTCCGGGCGGCGCTGCTCGCCCCGGCCAACGTGGTGGGGCTCCTCACCGCCGGGGGCGCCTCGATGCTCACCGGACAGGTCCTGCCGGCGCTGGTCGCCCTGGGGGCGGAGGTCTTCTACCTCGCCGCGGTCGCCTGGGTTCCCCCGCTCCGCCGCGCGGTGGGCGCCTCCCCGGCCGGGGCGGAGGACGACGAGCTGGAGCGGCTGCTGGAGGATCTCGCGGAGAGCCAGCGCGAGCACTACTTCGTGCTGCGCGACCTCCGCGAGGCGATCCTCGCCAACTACCGGAAGCTCCCCGGCGGAGGGGTGCTGGCCGCCGCGAGCGAGCCGCAGCTGGGAGCTCTGCTGATCGCCTTCCTCCGTCTGCTGGCCACGCTCAACGACCACCGCCGCTACCTGGGCATCGCCGATCGCGAGGCGATCCGCCGGGAGCTGCAGCTGCTGGAGTCCGAGCTGGGCCGCGAGGAGAATCCGCGTCTCCGGGAAGTCCAGGAGAAGCGCGCGGACATCCTGCGCCGGCGGCTGGAGCGGTTCGCGCAGGCGGAGGAGAGCCGGGCGGTGGTCAGCCATCAGCTGGCGAGCATCGAGGACCTGGTGAAGCTCACCCACGAGCAGTCCATCTCCATCCGGGATCCGGCCGCGGTCAGCGGAATGCTCGACGCGCTCGCCGCCGAGGTCAGCGCCACGGAGAACACGGTCCGGGAGCTGGAGCGTTTCCTCGACGCGGTGGAGGAGCCCGCTCCGGCGCTCGAGCGGCGGACCCGGGTCCGGGAGTGAGGACCGGGCTCTCGGCCGCGGCGGTCCGGGCCCTGGTCTGGGTCCACCAGCGGATCCGGGCTCTGGCCGATCGCCTCGCCCCGGCGGAGCTCCTGCTCTCGGAGCGGATCACCGGGGTCGCCCGGACGGCGCTGGCCGGTGCGCTGGTGCGCAGCGGGCTGGCGGAGCGGGTGGACGACCGACCCCGCCCCGTGCGCGAGCTCGCCGAGGGCCTGCAGGACGTTCACACGGCCGAGCGGATCCTCCGCGCCGCGGCGGCGCTCGGGCTCGTGCGGGGGTCGGCGCGGGGCTTCCGGCGCAGCCGGCTCACCCCGGGTCTCCAGACGTCCGGCCGCCGGACGCTCGGGCCGCTCGCGGTCTACTTCGCCTCGGAGAGCAACCTCCGCGCCTGGAGCCGCTTCTCCGAGGCGGTGGGCACCGGCGAGGTGCCGTTCCGGCGCGCGCACGGCCGGGGCGTCTGGGAGCACCTCGCCGGCTCGGAGGAGGAACGGGCGCTCTTCGCCCGGGCCATGGACGCGGTGACCCGGCTCGACGCCGAGGTGGTGGTTCGCACGCCGGCCTTCGACGGCCTCGAAGGGCTGTGCGACGTCGCCGGAGGCACCGGTGGCCTGCTCGAAGCGGCGCTCGTCGCCCATCCGGCGCTCCAGGGAGTCCTGGTGGATGCGCCCGCCGTGGTGCAGCTCGCCCGCGATCGGTTCGAGCGCTCGGGATTGCTCCCCCGGGTCCGCCTCGAGCCGGCCGACGTCTTCCTCGAGGTGCCGGCCGGGCTCTCCGCCTACGTGCTGAAGGACGTGCTCCACGACTGGGACGACACCCGGGCCCTCACCCTCCTCGAGGTGGTTCGCCGGGCCATCCCCCCCGGGGGCCGGCTGCTCCTGGTCGAGCTGCTCGTCGAGGGGAGCCCGGCGGCGGAGCTGGTCGCGCTGGTCGATCTTCAAATGCTGGCGGTCACCGACGGGGGGCGGCAGCGCTCCCGCGCCGAGCTCGGCGAGCTCCTCCGCCGCGCCGGGTTTTCGCCCCCGGTCCTGCACCGGACGCCGTCGCCGAGCAGCGTCCTGGTCTCGCGGCCCGTGTAGAGTCGGCGGGGCCATGGCCGACGTGCTCAGCAGTGACGAGGCGAGTGTCCGGTGGATCACCCTGAACCGTCCCGAGACCCGGAACGCGCTCACCCCGGCGGTGAACGACGCGGTCCGGGCATCGGTCGAATCGGCGCCGGGCGCCGGGATCCGGGTGGTGGTGCTCACCGGAGCCGGTGGTGCCTTCAGCTCCGGGCTGGACCTCCGGGTCGCCGCCGAGGAGGGGCTCGACCCGGAGCGGATCGAGTCCCGGATGCGGCTGCACTTCCACGGCCTCATCCGCGCGGTGCGCGCCTGCCCGGTGCCGACCATCGCGGTGGTCGACGGGCCGGCGGCAGGGTTCGGTTGCGACCTGGCGCTGGCCTGTGACCTGCGGCTCGTGTCCGACCGGGCTCGCTTCGGGGAGATCTTCGTCAAGCGGGGCCTGATGCCCGACGGAGGCGGCACCTGGATGCTTCCCCGGCTCGTCGGCCTCGGTCGGGCGCTCGAGCTCATGCTCACCGGAGACCTGGTCGACGCCTCCGAGGCGCACCGGATCGGGCTGGCCAACCGGATCTTCCCCTCAGCCCAGCTGGAGTCGGCGGCGCGCGACTTCGCCCGGTCGCTGGCCGCGGGCCCGCCCCTGGTGCACCGGGCGGTGAAGGCGGCGGTGGAGGCGGCGAGCCACTCCAGCCTCGACGCGGCCCTGGAGGCCGAGGTGCACGGGCAGCTCCGGCTCCTGGCCTCCGCGGACTTCCAGGAGGGAGTGGCGGCGTTCATGGAGAAGCGCGCCCCTCGGTTCCGGGGAGAATGAGCGCGAAGGTGCGAGACGCACATCCGCCTGCCTCGTTGACCCTCCGCTCGACCGGTCGCTAGGCTTCCGGCCCGCGGTTGCTCGCCCCGGACCGACCTCCTTTGACCGTCCCCACGCCGAAGAAGCAGCCGATCCCCTTCGGGCGCTACCTGCTGCTCGACCGGATCAACATCGGCGGGATGGCCGAGGTCTGGCGAGGGAAGGTGTTCGGCGCCGGCGGCTTCGAGCGGCTGGTGGCGATCAAGCGGATCCTCCCCAACATCGCCGAGGACGAAGAGTTCATCTCCATGTTCCAGGATGAGGCGAAGATCAGCGTCCAGCTGACTCACGCCAACATCTGTCAGATCTACGAGCTGAACCGGATCGGCCCCAGCCTCTACATCGCGATGGAGTACGTCCCGGGGAAGGACCTCCGCTCCATCTTCGAGCGCGCCCGGAAGAAGGGCGAGCCACCCCCCGTCCCGCTGGTCTGCTACGTGGTCGGCAAGCTCTGCGAGGGGCTGGACTATGCGCACCGCAAGAAGGACCAGCACGGCCGAGAGCTGAACGTGGTCCACCGCGACGTGTCGCCCCAGAACGTCCTCATCTCCTTCGAGGGCGAGGTGAAGGTGATCGACTTCGGGATCGCCAAGGCCGCGGGGAAGGTGACCAAGACCCAGGCCGGCATCCTCAAGGGCAAGTTCGGGTACATGAGCCCGGAGCAGATCCGGGGGCTGCCGCTCGACCGGCGCAGCGACGTCTTCGCCATCGGGGTCTGCCTCTACGAGCTGCTCACCGGCGAGCGGCTCTTCGTGGGCGAGAGCGACTTCCAGGTCCTGGAGAAGGTGCGCAAGGCGGAGGTGCTCCCTCCCTCCACCTACAACCGCAAGATCCCCGAGTCGCTGGAGCGGATCGTCCTGAAGGCCCTGGCCAAGGACCCGGCGGAGCGCTTCCAGTACGCGAGCGAGCTCGCCGACGAGCTCCAGCGGTTCCTCATCACCTCGGACAGCATCTTCAGCCGCAAGGACCTCATGCAGTACATGAAGTCCACCTTCGCCGAGGAGGTCGAGCGGGAGCGGGCCCGGATGGCGGAGTACGCCGACGTCAAGGCCCCCGAGGGGATGCTCGCCGACGGCGGAGCCGCGGTCCCGGTGCTTCCTCGCAACACCGGTCCCATCCTCGCTGCCGTCCCCACCCCGCCCGCGGGGCCGGCGGTGGTGGTGCGGGGGACCTCGCTCCCCCGGCTGACCGCCGCCGCGCCGCAGACCCAGCCCCGGGACGACGAGGGGACGCTGCTGGTGGACGGCGACGAGGTGCTGGCCACCCACGAGGCGTCGCACCCGCCGGTGCAGCCCATCGCCGGGGAGGAGCCCCAGACCGATCCCGAGCGGAACCACGGCGGCGCGGACGACGCCCCCGTGTCGCCCGTGGACGAGACCATCGTGCGCGTCCGCCCGGGACCACCGACGATCGCCTCCCGCGAGCGGCCGCTGTCCATGGTTCGGCCCTCCGCCGCGGGGGCTCCGGAGGCCCCGGCGGAGCCACCGGTCGCCGCGGACCTCGCTCGGCCCGCCGACCCCGCGCCCCCGCCGGTCGTCGAGGCGAGCATCGCCGCCGCCGCCTTCCTCGTCGCCGAGCCACCGCCGCAGGAGCGCCCCGGACCGCCGGTGCCCGACCCGGTGCCGGCCCCGGCCGCCGATCGCCCCGGAGCGGACGGTCCGTCCCAGGCGGAGCTGGAGGAGAAGGATCGCGCCGCGCTCGGCCTCGGCGGCGCGCGCAGGCGAGGCTGGCTCTGGGCGGCGGCGGCCATCGCGGTGCTCGGACTGGGTGCCGGCGGCTGGGCGCTGCTCCGCCCTTCCGGGACCGGACGGCTGGTGCTGGACGTGAGCCCGCCCGAGGCCCGGGGGAAGGTCCGGCTCACCGTCGCCGGAGCGGATCTCGGCGTGCCCACGCACTGGCCGGTGGTGCAGTCCGTGCCGGCGGGAAAGGTGGAGATCCTCGCCTCCGCCGACGGGTTCAACCCCGCCCTCCTCGAGGTGCGGGTGTCCCGCGGCGAGGCGCCCAGCCCGGTTCTCCTCACCATGCAGCGCGCGGGCACGACGGCGCGCTTCACCGTGCTCGCCGAGCCGGACGACTCCGAGGTCCGGGTGGACGGCGAGGTGGTGAAGCGGGGCGGCTCGCATGGACTGTTCGTGGGAGAGCTCCCGCTGGGGAGCGAGCACGCGGTCACCGTCCGTCGCGCCGGTTACCGGACGCTGGAGACCAAGGTGAGCGCCCGGAGCGCGGAGGACCCGGTCGAGCTGCGGACCGCGCTCGAGCCCCTGGAGTTCTCCCTGCTGGTGTCCTCCGTGCCGCCAGGCGCGGTGGTGTTCAGCGGTGAGCGGCTGCTCGGGGTGACCCCGCTGCAGACCCGCGTGCCGGCCACCGCCGCGGCCCTGACCTTCCGCAAGCGCTGCTTCGAGACCGCGCAGGTGCCGCTGCGCCTGCCCGAGCAGCCGGGTTCGCGCCTGCCGGTCCGCGCCACCCTGCGCAAGGTGCCCGGCTGCCGTTAAGCTGCCCGGCGCCCATGCCCCCTCGCACCCGCAAGGCCGGCGACCCGCTGGCGGATCTGCCGCCCTGGGCGCAGAAGCTGGCCCAGGCCTACTACACGAAGACGGTCAGCACCTTCCTGCTCCACGGGGCGGTGCGGGACCTCCAGCCGCTCGGTCCTCCCGATGCGCGCTCCTACGGTCCGCTCAAGCAGTTCCTGACCGAGGAGCTGTTCGGCGGCCGGAGCCACGTCCTCCACTACGACCGATCCAGTGGCATCCGGGCGGCCTCCTCGGAGTCGCAGAAGGACTTCACCCGGACGCTGTCCGCCTACGACACGCTCTACGGGACCGACTACGCGAAGATCCTCCCCCGGGATCCGGGCCGGGCGCTGCAGATCCTGGAGAACTACCTGCGGATGCGGCTCTCCGACGGGCAGTCCCTGGCCCTGATCATCGACTTCGCCGAGACCCTCGCCCCGGGCGGGGAGATGGGCAGCCTCTCCGCCGAGGACCGATTCTCCCTCGCCACCCTGGTGAAATGGGCGAGCGACCCGCAGTTC
>Ga0335082_10004015_pt1 | contig 16014 bp, 25 predicted proteins | sample Lox_Sample_41_FD_206718 | JGI IMG/M metagenome (GOLD analysis project Ga0335082, IMG submission 206718) | Soil microbial communities from Loxahatchee National Wildlife Refuge, Florida, United States - Lox_Sample_4.1 | ecosystem: Environmental > Terrestrial > Soil > Wetlands | place: USA...
GAAGCAGGAAGAGAAGATAAGTTTGCATTGCGGAGGAGCGATCTGTGGACACGGATCACCAGACAGAAGAAGCCTGGGTACCCGATCCACAGCCATTTGCTCTTGAGGTAGCGCCTCGCGTCCGTGGGAAGCAAGGCCGCGACAATGCTCAGCACGAAGAAACCGACGGTGTACTTCGAAGGCATGCCGAAGCCGATACCGACGCCGATGCCCACCCACCATCGCGGGTCCTCGGATACCAGCAGCTGACTATGGAGTACGCCGTCGAGACCCAGGCCAGGCAATCGAAGGCCACGTACTGCACCTCGTATCCACCGCCCAGGCAAAAGGGGACGGCTGCGACCGCAGCAACGAGTTGAGCTCCGCGGCGTCCGCCCATATCGCGCGTCATCAGTCCCGTCAGCACCACTGTGATCGCTTGCGCCAGTCCGGCAAAGAACCGGAAGCCGCGTATCGACGTGCCGAACAGTTCCAGGGAAATCCGCGCAAAAAACGGCGTGACCGGAGGATACGCAGGATAGCCCCACGCTAGGTGCCGCGCGTCTTCGAGCGTCGCCAGCTCATCGCGATGAATCCCGTAGCGGTTGCCGAGGACGAAGTGCAGGATGACTGTTGCCAGCGCGATGTAGATCAGCAAAGCCGTGTCGCTAAGCCAGACAGGCAGCGTTGGCGCCATCATGCGGCGGTCGGGCTCGTTAGGCCTTGCCGCTACCTGACTTTCCATAAGTGCTATCTAGTTTGACAGACGCTGGACGGGCTGCATGGCTTTAGCTGAGAGGACTTTGGTTCAGTACGCTCTGGATGCGTGGCGCGGTTTCACAACCCCTTTTTGCTGGCACCGTAAAACGTTACTTCGCCATCCACCACGACCGCTACGAACCTGTTATTTTCTGCGTCCTTGAACTGCACGACCTGATGACCGCTCCGCGCCAGTTGCCCCCATCGGCTCGGCTTCTCCGGATTCTGTTCGATCGCCTGGTATTCGTGACCTGCGACTGTGAATGCCATGGTATTCAGCCGCTGGCGGCTCGTACGGCGAACAGGTGTAGACTTCCCCTCCACCTTTACTGAGGCGCTCGTCATCAACTGTGCGGCGATCGACTTTAGTAGCTCTGCGTCGAGCATTCGTACAGACTCCCGCCTAGAACTTCAGCCCCAGAGCCTTGGTGGTGAACTCCACCAGGGGCGACATTTGTCGGCATGCCGAGACGAAATCGCGCATCAGTTTGCCGCTGCAGATCTGGTCCTCGCTGAGCGCGACCGACGCCACAAAGTCCTTCATCTTGAGGTCCTCGATAAAGGGGTGATTGGCATCGAATCCACGCGGTGGCCGTGACAGCCTGTCGCCCTCAAGGGTCAGCTTCTTTCGAACTTTGGCCCACTGTTCCGCGTCGCGCGCAATGGCGGTACGCACTCCGGTCAGAACCCGGTTGTCCGGATGCCAGATACCTGCCGCTGCGAAACAATTGTCGGGTTCAAGGTGCAGATAGAAAACTGGCGCGTGTGCATCCTTGCCGCCGGCATGAGAAAAGTGAATGCCGACATGGGTCTTGAAGGGGCGCTTGTCGGGTGAGAAGCGGGTATCACGATAAATGCGAAACAGGGAGCCGCGGGTGGGCCGCGCATCGGCGACGAAAAAGGGACTGATCTTTTCCAGCTGAGGCGCAAAACTGCCAATGAACGAAAGCGCCGGCTCGACAATGGAGGTTTGGTATCGCGCCTTGTTCTTCGCGAACCACTCGCGGTCGTTGTTCCGCTTTAGCTGCCGCAGAAATACAAACACATCTGGGCTAAAGAAGGCCGTGTCAGCCATCGCAATCTCCCGAGCAGCACGCCGTCAGTTTAACGGCGTGCTGCGGTGCCCTTGCAACTCCCGCCAGACCAACACCGCAAGCTGAACCGAGTCGTAAATGGTCGACTTCAGCTTGGGGCTGGGTTTGATAGGCTCTCCGCGCAGCCGAATCGCGGCGATCAGGCAGGCGGCAATCAGTAGGGCACCACGTTCGCGTTCTTCCGACATGGCCACCCATAATAGGCGAAGAAAAAGCGAATAGTCAATCCCGCATGCTTCTTCGGGCGTGAAGTTGCATATCTCCATAATCGGAGTTATCATACTCCATATTGGGAGGTGCCGAATGGCGATCGTAACCCAACCTGTAGCCGGATTCAGCCCGGACATGGCTACCGATCTGTCCGACAAGCGAGTCCAGCAGCGTCTGAGCCCCGCTGCGCGTAAGGCCTTCTTCAAGATCGCGAACGCTTGGAAGATTCGTGACGAAGAAGCCAAGCAACTGCTGGGCGGAATCTCCAATGGAGCCTTCTACCAACTGAAAGGCGGGGAGCTGAAGACGTCGCTCGACCAGGATCGCCTGGTTCGAGTGTCCCTCATGGTCGGAATCTTCAAGTCTCTAAACATCCTTTACAGTCAAAAGCTGGCTGACGCCTGGATTTCCCTGCCCAACAGCAACCCCATGTTTGCCGGCGACACTCCCCTGGCTTACATGGTCAAGGGAGGACAGCCAGCCATGATGCGGGTGCGACAGCTCTTGGATGCGCGGCGAGTCGCCTGATGAAGTTACCTCCGATCATTCAACTTCGGCAGGACGACACACATAGACTGGTCCCCAGCAAGTACGCACTCGAAGAGCAAAGCGCCTTGTCGAGACTGGCTGACGAGGAGGGCGAGTTGCAGCAGCTCTCGGAACTCGAGCGCTCAACAGACAGCCGTGTACTCGGGGAGTCGGGTCTGCTGCCAGGCATCGGCATCCATGAGCTGGTGTTTGGAGTTTCTTACGCGCACATCGTGAATGCCGCATTCACCTACGCTCACCCTGCAGGTAGCCGGTTCAATGGTTCAGAGCGCGGGGCGTGGTATGCCGCGTTTCGACTGGAAACGGCCCAAGCAGAAGTGGCCTTTCATCGAGGCAAAGAGCTGCAAGAAATCAACTGGCCTCATCCTGAGGTCTTCGACTATGTCGAGTACCTGGCTGATTTCCGGTCAGAATTCCACGACATTCGGAATCGTCCGGAATTTCGCGAATGCTTGTCGCCGGTCACCTATACCGGCTCGCAACGACTGGCTCAGCTCCTCCTTGAGCAAGGATCCGCGGGTATTGTCTACCCGAGCGTGAGAGAAAAGACGCACGGTGACTGTGTCTGTTGCTTCCGGCCAGCTCTGGTCATGAACGTTCACAAAGGAATCTCGCTGACCATCACGTTTGAGAATGCCTCGGCATCGCCAGTGTTTGTCACCCACTCTTGAGAGCTCCCCGTGGCGCACGTCAGTGAATTGAGGTCGGCCGGGGGAACGACGCATTCAGCAAGTTACGTGCAAGATGGCATTAGTGCCGGGAGGGTTCTGCTTCAGCAGCTCGATGGCTTGTTCCGTAGGCACGATGAGCAATTCGACTTTGCGACGCTTGGCTTCGACTCGCACCTCCTTCATCACCGGCAAAGCACCGTTGCCGGTGCCGACTACCAGGCGACGACACTTCCACGGTATCCCTTCCTCTAGCGAAAGCGGTGTGTGCCCAAAAGCTTCGCGGAACTTCTTAGAAGCTTTCTTCTTTCGCTTGCGAACCTCGCCGCGGTCGATCACGACGTCGTGGTCGTAGCTGACCCCATCGATCCGAATGGAGCCAAAGGAGAATCCCTCGAATCGCATGGCCTCATCTCCTTGCCAAAGACAGATCTTTTCGCGCCACCATCAGATACAGCTTGGGTTCGTCCCGATACGCGATCACTTCCAAACCCAGCGGCTCCACGAGGGCCTCAAACTCCTCTTCGGTGGGAAGTGATTCAATAAACAGGTCGCTGGTGGCCCGCAGTTGATCGACGAAAGCCCTGCCTTCGGGATGGCTGACCACAAGCCGTCCGCCCGAGCGAAGAATGCGTGCCGCATTGCTGCACGCTGCAGGGTTGTCTGCGATGTTGCCGTACATGCCATTCATAAAGATAGCGTCCACGCGGGTCGAGGCCAAGGCCAGCGAGACGACGTCAGTGTGGCAAGTGCGGACGGCAGGGTATTTGTCATGCACACGCTGCAACATCTTTTCCGCCACATCGCAAGCCAACACCGTAGATGGCTGGTAGAACTGAATCAACGGGATCAGGACCCCCGCCCCCGTTCCCACATCCAGGACCACCGCTCCTGGACGGAGCTCTGCTGAAGCAACAACCTCCCAGAGGCGTGCCATCACATCTGGTGGCTGTGGCCGATCGAAGACGTCACCAGTTCGTTGAAGCGGTGACGCTGGTGCTCCGCGACTGCCTTGGCATCTTCAGGGAGCATTACGTTTCGCCTAGATTAGCCTAAACCAGTCAGGACCCCCGGTGACGAGAGTTCCGTGCAGCGGCAGCGCAATGGACTAAACTAGTTCGGCAGCTCGCTCCGAAACAACACCAGAGGGCGCCCTGTCTTGTGCCCCTGAGGTACTGCGGCTTGCAGAAAACGAAAAACTACCCCAAACGCAACTCGGCCACCCAACTTCTCCATCCCTGAATCGGCAGGAGATGTGAAGCGGATGCTGGCCGAAACCATGGCCGACATCCGGGCGGGGAAGCTGGATCCCAAACTGGGAACCACTCTCGGCTATCTTGGGACGGCTCTGCTGCGTGCTTTTGAACTGGCAGATTTAGACCAACGCTTAGAACGACTGGAGCAAGCCAATGCAATTGCGAACCCGACTCAAACGACTTGAGAGGTTGCAGCAACGAACGAGGGCGGACGAAACCTGCATCTGCTTCCCGTCCGACGAGCCGCCGGACTTGGAATTGAAGGCGGAGATAGAGGCTGCTAGGGCTGTCCTTTGCCCGTTGCCCGGCGAGCGGTTCAGCAAGCCGGCGCCGACGATCTATCGCGCACTCAAGCAGGCGACCCATCTTGACCCTTCGCGGTGGAGCGGGCACTCGCCGCAGTACGTCAAGGCGATGGAGGCCAGTTTCCCGTCCGACCGTTGGCCGGCAACGAAGATCGTTGAGCCAGGCGGGGCAACGAGATTCGTCCTGAAGGACGGGACCGAGATTCATCGGCTCCCTCCCCCTGTGCCGGTATACGATTACCAATCCGGCAAAATCATCGGCGTCCTTGAGGATGACCGACCCAAGCTCAGAAGGACCTGCACAACTGACTTGGAGCAACCGTTATGAGCACTCTGAGGCAGCGATTGGAAGGTGTTGACCCGCGCGCAGAGTTTCAGCAGTACCTGCAGGCTGTACGCGAGTCCCAGGGCCGGTCTCACGATGAGGTGTTGTTCTTCACGTCTTGTGATTCGCACCGATTCTGGGCTAAGAGGTACCGCTTTGGGTTCTCGCTTAGCAGCGGCCATTTGCCGCATTGTGCCGCTTAAGCGGCAGGGGGGGTGCCCCATTCAGCGAACGGTCGCGGGCCAACTGTTTGAAGTACGGCAATGTGCACGTTTGCCAGGGAGTGAGTATTGGCAACATGTGGACAACGCCGCTCTCCGAACTTGTGTGCAACTATGATGCCGCCAGGCATCCCATCTTGGGCCCTTTGGTCGAGGGGGGCCCGCGCGGCTCATCGAGCGGTTCGGTCTAAACGTGGCCGATGCTTATGTTGACGAGTGCCATCTCTGCTACATGGCGCGGAAGTCGTTGTTGCCGGCTTTTCCGCAGTATCTTGCACCAGCACAGGTTTACGGCTTATGAGTGCACCGTGGAGGTCTATCGGTCAAAAGCGCTCCGGCAGTCGCCGCTCTCTATTCCTCGAAACAGGGACCGCCCTTGTGGCCAGCCGTCTGATGTTCCTTGATGGTGTGGCTGAGCTCGGCGTAGGCCTTTTCCAGAGCTTTTCGCTGCTCGTCCGTTAATGCCGGGTCCTCCAGCGCAGTCACAATCTCGTCGAATTGTCCCTCAAGCGTTTCAAGTTCTTCGCAAAGCATGGCGACCTCCGTATCATGACGCTGTTTGCGTCATGCAATATTTCTGGTTGAGTCGTGTGGCCAACTTCTCAAGTCTTCAGCAACTGCGCTTAGGCGCCCACCCTTGCCAGCAGTTCCTTCTTCCCGAGTCCCAGCACACTGTGCTTCTCGCCGACTTTCTTGAAGGCTTCAATCGCAAAGTCCAGGTGATGCTTGTCGTGCGCGGCGGAAAGCTGCGTACGAATGCGCGCCTGCCCTTTGGGAACGACCGGGAAGAAGAAACCGACCGCATAGACGCCTTCGTCGAACAGGTCGCGGGCGAAGTCCTGGGCCAGCTTCGCGTCATACAGCATGACCGGCACGATCGGGCTCTCGCCTTCCTTGATGTCGAGGCCGGCGTCCTTCAGCAGGCCGCGCCAGTACTTCGCGTTCCACTCCAGTTTGTCGCGGCGTTCCGTGGTTTTGGTGATCAGCTCCATCACCTTGAGCGCTCCTGCGACGATCACCGGCGCCACGGAGTTGGAGAACAGATACGGGCGAGCACGCTGGCGACACATCTCCACCAGCTCACGGCGTCCGCTGACACAGCCGCCGGAAGCCCCGCCCAACGCCTTGCCCAGAGTGGTGGTAATCACGTCAATCTTCCCCAGGACGCCGCAGTGTTCGTGCGTCCCGCGGCCGGTACGGCCGATAAAGCCGCTGGCGTGCGAGTCGTCGAGGAACACCATGGCGTCGTACTTCTCGGCCAGCTCGACGATCTTGTCGAGCTTGGCGATGTCGCCGTCCATGGAGAAGACGCCGTCGGTGATAATCATTCGCGAGCGCTTATCCATGTGCTCCTGCAGCTTCTCTTCCAGATGCCCCATGTCAGAATGCTTGTAGGTGTCCTGCATTGCCTTGCACAGGCGTATTCCATCCACGATGGAGGCGTGCACCAGCCTGTCCGCGATCATCACGTCCTGCTCGTTGAGGCTGGCCTCGAAAAAGCCGGCGTTGGCGTCCATGCAGGACGGGAAGAGGAGCGTGTCCTCGGTGCCGAGGAATTCGGTCAACCGGTTTTCGAGCTCGCGATGAATATCCTGCGTGCCGCAGATGAAGCGCACCGATGACATGCCGTAGCCGCGACTATCCAACCCGGCGTGCGCGGCGGCGATCACATCGGGATGGCTAGAGAGCCCCAGGTAATTGTTGGCGCAAATGTTAATGCACTTTTTGATTTCCGAGCCGACCGGAAACTCCACCTCAATCTCCGACCACTGAGGTGAATGGATATAACGCTCTTGCTTGAACAGACCAGCGGCCTTGATTCCTTCGATTTCGGTCTGGTAACGATTGCGAAATGCTGTGATGAAGGCCATAGAGCTCCTCGGTGAATGCGATATCAATGCAGTGCCAATGCCGCAGGCGTGAGCCTCGGGCACGGACGATCCTATAAAGAAACTCCGGCGATGCGCCGCCGTGTTACACGCCCACGGGGGTTGGCTTCTGAAAGCGTTGCACGAGCGCAGCAATGCTCTGCACGGTGTCGAACGCATCAGGCGTGGCGTCAGCGTCGGGAATCTGAATGTTGTACTTCTTCTCCAGGAACCGCTTGAGCGACACCATGGAGAAGGAATCCACAATGCCACCGGAGATCAGGCGTGTGGTTTCGGTGACCTCGCGGTCGTCGCCCTCTTCCAGGTATTCCCGGACTACGTAATCGCGAACTGCTTTGGTGATTTCATCCATGGTTGTTCTGTCCTGTGTTGGTGGTCAATCGTCCATAATGGTGGAGAGGTCCCCCACCGGTTCGTTGAACTCCTTGCAGCGCAGGATGCGGCGCACGATCTTGCCGCTGCGGGTCTTGGGCAGTGAGTCCACAAACTCTATTTCCTGTGGCATGGCAAGGGGCGACAGCCGCTTGCGAATGTGGTTCATGATTTCCAGCTCCAGATCGTCGCTCGGCTGGTAGCCGCGCTTCAAGGTCACGAATGCTTTCACGACTTCCATGTTCACCGGATCGGGTTTGGCGACCGCCGCGGACTCGGAGACGGCAGGGTGCTCCAGCAGCGCAGACTCGATCTCAAACGGCCCGACGAGATGCCCTCCAGTGTTGATGACGTCATCGTCGCGACCCATGAACCAGAAGTAGCCGTCCGAATCAATCGAGGCGCGATCGCCGCACAGATACCAACCGTTCTTGAATTTGGCCTTGAACCCCGCCTCGTTGTTCCAGTAGCCGCGGACCTGCGACGGCCAGCCGGGACGCAGCGCGATAAGTCCGGCAAGGCCCAGTTGGGTTATGGGTTCGTAGGTCTTGGTGTTGAGTACGGTCGCGGTGATGCCCGGGAAAGGCTTGCCCATGGAACCGGGCTTGATCGGCATGCCGGGGAAATTAGTGATCACGATGCAGCCGGTTTCGGTTTGCCAGAACGTGTCGTGGAAGGGCTTGCCAAACGCCTCTTGCGACCAGATGACCGCTTCGGCATTGAGCGGCTCGCCCACGCTCGCCAGGTAGCGCAGGCTGGAGAGATCATGCCGCCGGACGATATCCGTGCCTTCCTTCATCAGCAGCCGGATGGCGGTGGGCGCCGAGTACCAAACCGTAACCCTGCGCCTCTCGATGAACTCGTACCAGCACTCCGCGTTGAATCCGGAATCGAGCACCACCTGCGTCGTGCCGTTCGACCACGGACCAATGATGCCGTAGGACGTACCGGTCACCCATCCCGGGTCCGCGTTGCACCAGTAAATGTCATCCGGCTGTAAGTCCAATGCCCACTTCGCCGTCAGGTACTGCGAAATGATCGAATAGTGGACATGCTGCGCACCTTTGGGCTGGCCCGTCGTGCCCGAGGTGTAATGCAGAACTGAAGGCGACTCGGCCGTCGTGGGATAGACCGCGAAATCCTCCACGCGAGGCGCCGCCTCCATGTGGAACTTTACTTCACGCGGCTGCAAGGCGGTTTCGTTCGCATCCGCGATAATGATATGCCGCAGGTTGGGAAGCTTCTCGCGGATCTTGCGGACCTTGGGGACGTGTTTCTTCTGGGTGATGATGGCCGAGGTGCCGGCGTTCTGCAGCCGCACCAGCAGCGATTCGTCTCCGAAAGCGGAAAACAGCGGTTGCGCCACCGCCCCAGTCTTCAAGATGCCAAGGAAGCCGATGTACAAATCGGGCACACGGTCCATGAAGAGACAGACGCGCTCGCCGGGCTGAATGCCGAGCTCGCAGACAAATTGCGCGACGGTGTTGGACAGAACGCGCACATCATCAAAGGTGAACCGCTGTTGGTTGCCCTGGAAGTCCTCCCAGTACAGGGCCACCTTGTCTGCCAGCCCCAGGTGGCAGATGCGGTCGCTGCACATCCAACCGATGTTGATTGGGTCGCCTGGTTTGTAGCCTAGCTCGCGCTCGGCGATGGACCAATCGAAGTTTGAGGTGAGTTCCTCGTAGGACTTTGCGGTGACTTCCTCGTACAGTGCCAAGTTGCTCACAAGGTATCCGATCTTGGCGCCTCTAATGCTCACGACTCCAGGATGACCATGGCGCCAGTCTGCGTCTCCGTGGCAGCGATCGAGAGATTGATGTGCCGCACGCCCAGGCGACCAGCTTCCGATTGCAAGCGATCATGCAGAACAATCCCGTACTCGCTACCCGTACCAAACTTGACTTCCACCTTACGGAAAATGGCCAAATCTCCAACTCCAGCGCCCAGCGCTTTCAGGGCAGCTTCCTTTGCCGCGAAGCAGGCGGCGTACCGCCGCGCAGGTTTCTTGCCCGTGTTGCAGTGCCTGATCTCTTCGCTGCTGAATATGCCGTCCTCTCGCGCCCATTCGCCCCGCGCCAGTTCCTGCTCGACACGACGGTTCTCGATGAGGTCAATCCCCAGACCGACGATCACGATGATGTCCCTTCGCGGTCTGCAATCTGCGCGTTGCGGTGGCGCAGAATCCCGCCGCGATGCGTAAGCTGCGAAGCCGCTGAGACTTGCAAGGGAAGAGCAACGGAACAGACGGGAACACGATCAGGACCAGGATCGGCTGCCGGGCAAAGTCCTGCTGCGTAATCCGCTAAGGCATGCGCCGGGGATAGCATCACAAACCTCTAGGAAGCCGGATGAATAACAATCCCTCGCATCCCAATCCTCTGCTTGTTTGCTCCTAGATGTCGGTGACCGTTATCACCAGAAGCCGTGATTGCCGGGAAGCCCCCATCCAGGGAAAGGGGCTGGTGCGCTGCATCCACTGCACGACAAGGTCTGCACGGCGCTGCACCCTGAACCTGCGGGAGTTAGGGAGAAGCATTTCGCCGCGCCTGGGACTGAAGTCGACGGAAACCTGGCAACAACCGTCCGTCATTGCTCCAAAGCAAACACCAGACTACCTTCGCATAACGGCCGCCCGATCTGATGCGTGTAATGCTGGAGGAAGCCATGCCAAACAAACCGATTCCTCCGAACGAACCGATTCTTGAAAAATACGCATCTTTCATAACCCACAATCTTGGGCGATGATCGGGTCGAGGAACTCCAGTGAAGTTCTCCGTCGATCTCGACATCTACGGTGCATTGAAGCTCACGAACGCAATCGCGAAACAGATCCCGTTCGCGATGGCGAAAGCGCTCACGCAAACGGCGATCCAGGCGCAGACGGATATCGTCCAGGCGATGGCTCAGGTCTACGGCGTCGACGGGAAGACGCTCGTCGTTCGTGGCTCGCACCCGGACTTCGCGTACATCACCAACAAATGGGGAAATTCATCTCGGAAGCAATGGAAGAGCTCCACTTCCCGTTTGATGCGATCGAACTGGAGGCCAACGGATTACGAAGAGACCAGCCAAGAAAGTCACATCGCCACCGCCGTGCCGGCCTAACGTCGGGAAAGTCTAATGGTTGCCGCCGCGAGTCCGCTGGCTTCAAGGTGTATGCGGTAGCGGACCACCACGATACGGTTCAACGCCACGCGTGGTTCCGAACAATACCAGGCGATGAATTCTTCAATCGCATATTCATACGTCCGCCGAGACGCGGGCGAGGTTAGGGTGGTAAGCACTGCGGACTTGGAATGATCCAGATCGGAGAGCCGAAGCACTGTGCGGCGGTGCCTGGCCTTGGACTTCTTTGGAACCATGCTGGCGGCCTCCCGTGCCGCAGCATGGAATTACCACACAGGTCGGTTGCAGGGAGGCGTCGCCGAATAGCGTGTGCCTTGGCGATTTATCGCCAACTATGTACAACCCTGATTTAGTTGACGAACTGAAAGCTATGAAGGAGGCAAGTTGGCTGAGCTACATGTTCGATTCCTGACGTGAGAACCCACCAGAGATGTAAGAACTGATTGGTGTACACACGAATTCTCCCGATCCGAAAACTCATAGTTCAGGCACATCAACGCCGCCCTAAGCAACTGCAAATGCAGAGCTTGAGTTTGGACCTTCAGTTGCAGTGCGTCTCATGGACAGTAGAGTCCGCGGAGTGTCCCATGCTTCAGACCATGTGGACGTGCCGATTTATTCAGAACCATGGAGCACTTTGAGATGCTTAGAACAATTAGAACAGGAGCCATAGGAACAATCGTAGCGGGGGCGCTTGCGCTGGTGAGTTTGTTGAGTATGACTGTGAGCACGCGGGCACAGGAAGAAGAGAGGCCCTATCCGAAGATGCTGCCGCTCTCGGAATATTTAATGGACCGAAATGCGGCAATCGCGCTGGCACGAAGCGCCGCTCCGGAGAGCATTTCAAAGGATGCGTCTGTTTTGGTGCTCACGCCCAAAGGCTGGGAAACTGCGGTCAAAGGTACCAACGGTTTTGTGTGCATGGCGGGGCCGTCATGGACGGCCAGCATTGATTTTTATGACGTTTGGAGTCCGAAGCAGAGAGGGGCGATTTGCCTCAATCCAGCGGCTGTGCGGTCAATCCTGCCGATTTATTACAAGATGACGGAAATGACGCTGGCTGGAGTAGTCTCTGTTAAAGAGCGCATCGCGGGCATTCAAGAAGCGTATGCGAAGAAGGAGATCCCGCCGCTGGAGCCGGGGGCAATGAGCTATATGATGTCCAAGGATGCATACCTTACTCATTTGGGCCATTCACACAATTTATGCCACGTGATGTTTTTCTTGCCGATGAAAGCTTCTGGTGAATTGGGCGACAATGATCCGAACTCGCCCATTTCGTCCACGTCTATGTGGTTCCCGGACCCTGACAAACCGGATAGTCCACTGAACAAAGAGTTGCCGCCGCTGCGGACCGTCCCAATCGCTGTGCCGTATTGGTCCGATGGGACTGTTGCGTTCAAATAGAGCCGTACAGCCACAGCAACGATCAAAGCACCGTCCGCGGCACTCATTGTCCCCGAAGCTGGTCGGGGGCCAATGAGTGTAATGGCGATATTACGTAAGCTACACTAGCTCGTCCATCCGAGCGGTGTTTGCTTAGAATAAGTCACGGCTGCCGACGATACGGGTTGTTGCTGCGCCATGAGCCATTATCAGAACTAGCGGGTTGGTCTTCGTCGCTGACGATATAGGGCGGCCACGGGTGCGAGTAGCTTCTCTTCCGGGATCTGTTCCGTCACCATTTGGCCGCCCGCTTTGAACAGTCGGTAGGCACCCGCGTACTCCTTAGACTTGATGACTTTGTACAACCGCCCGTCAATGAACATAAGGGCGCAGTTGTCTTCAATCGCGATCCCCACGCCACCTGTTTTCCGGATCATTTCCCGGAAGTCCTTCCGCCGAGCAACCCCTCGGGTCCTGCTGTTGTAATGCGGGCAATGTATTCCCCTTATAAGCCCGAGGCCTTTCACATTGATGTACTTCCAGTTCTTCGGATTGGTGAACGACATCGAATCAGAATGTCCAGAATCAAACCAACAGCTTGCGCCTGCGCTGATGCCCATCGCGTCACGAACTACCACACCGGAGACTTCGTCGCGACTTGTGTCGAGAAGCTCTTCCAAACCGCACGGTACCGAGTGAATGCGCCGCTCGCGTCTGCGCTCAATCTAGGAGACGAGATCGAGATCGCGTACAGATCACCGGCTCGAATCGCGGATGCGAGCCATGAACACAGTTCAGATCGCCGGCAGGCTCTTGCAGATTCGTTGCGCGACCTGCAACAAGGCCATGGAGCCAAGCTCGTTCACGGCCATCGAACGCTTCGCCCGCGCCCACTGGTTCCACTCGGGATACACGCTGCTGATCGAGATCGCGGAACCTGCAGAGCTTGCGTGGAACGTGGTCGAGGTCCAGACGAGTGGGGCCAATGATTACGTGTGAGATGGCCTGTTCGCGACAGTAATCCATAAAGGGTGGGGATCGAATTCCAGGGGACCCCTGCTGGCGCCGCACAATCGGGTTATGATACTGAGCACACAACGGCCCTGATGGAGCCATCGCGCTCAAAGGCCATGCAAGGTCATTTGTCCTGCCGCACGTCCGCTCTCTGTATGATGAGTTGGAGCCCATACCGTACCTCCAAAGAGTTATCGCTGGCGTTGTGGTCAACGAAAGGACAACATGGACATTCAAAGCATAGTGGCACAGCTCAGACAGGAAGCCAGCCGTATTGAAAATGCAATTGCAGCTCTCATGGGACTTAGCTCCCAACCCGCACGGCGGGGCCGTCCACCTAAGGGAAAAGAGGCAAGCGGGCGGAAAGGTCACCGCATGAGTGCGGCAGCACGGGCCAGAATCGGCGCTGCAAAGAAGGCCTGGTGGGCAGAGCAGAAAGGTAAACTTGGGTCCAAGAAGGTTACGCCTGCCTCGAAGAAAGCCACTACTCGGAAGCCGATGAGTCCAGCCATGCGGAAGAAATTGTCGGCGATGATGAAGGCGAGATGGGCGCAGAGGAAGAAAGCAGCGTGACCGCTTAGCCCCAGCGTAAAACCGAATCGCACCGGCGGTGTGTTCCGCACCCCCGGCACTGGCAGGCGCTGGCGCGACTGGTTGGCGTTTCGGCGGATCTGCAGAGGCTCTGCAAGTTCCCGGATTGTGGACGCGCGTAAGGGATTGAGCTGCCCAGCGCTAAGGCTACCTCCTGTTGTGCTATCCCAAGAATTAGCCAATCTCGCTCCAGGTGAAAAGCTCGTTGGGTGTGAGATCGTGGCCTGCATTTGCGGAAGGCGGTATGGGGAACCGTCTGGCGGGCGCGTTCCCAACTGAATCGCGAAGTCAATATCAAGGTGATCTATGACATCGAGCCGCCGTGCTGGCAGATCCTTTAAGCGCGTACCGAGAGGAAAGCCCGCAAGAGGAATGGATCTGGATGGTTGGCCAGACTATCCCCTGCGGGCTCTCCCCTACAGGAGAATCGTATTAATGAAGCCGCATCCACGCTTCAACTGAGGGCTGGAAGGAAGAGCCGTGGCGTGGCCTTCCATCCAGCCTCTCTCCCAGGTTCAGTAGTAGGTTGGCTGCAGTATGCGACAAGTCTTCGCTCGATGTGATCTACAAAAGCACAGGCTCGATTACTAAGGTAATCATTCCAGTAACCACGCTTAAGCGGAGTGGCTGCAGACGGGATCTATACGAAACCCACCAGCTTTGAGATTATGCCGGAGCTGCACCATGCTACTGAGGTCCAGCCCGGATACAGCACAGCACCTGCGGTGTCGCGCCGCGCGCAGCAAAGTCATTACGCTACCGATCAACGGTTTTTTGCGTGTTGCTTGTTGCAATCTTTTGCGTCTTTTCTTGCGACTTGTACGCCTTCTTTTACGTCTTCATTCTGTTGTTTCAGGTACTCTTGCCGGTTCTTCTGCGCCATGTTGGTCGAGGGAGCCATCCGGCTTTCTGCTCATTTGATTGGCGGAGATCACGGCCAGTTCGTTTCACAGGTGCTGGGCGGCTGCTACCCATACGAAAACTTACCGGCAATCGGGAAGATCGCGGATCGCCCCCCAAGGTGCCCCAACTCCATGTGGCTACGGCCTCTCTGGCCTGCATTTGAAGACTTGAAGCGCCAGGGGGTGCGCTGATCCGCACCCTCACCGGCCCGACCTCATGCTGAACCAACCGATGATGGAAAAACTGCTGGCGATGCGGTTGCAGGGCATGGTCGAGGGCATGAAAACGCAGGAACAAGATCGAGCGGTCAACGAGCTGAGTTTCCTCGAACGACTCGCACTGCTGGTCGATCAACAATGGAGTTGGCGCGAGAATCAGGCGCTGGCGCGAAGACTGAAAGCGGCCAAACTGCGGGGATCGGCCTGTGTGGAGGATATCGACTATCGCACAGCGCGGGGCCTGGACAAGACGGTAATGCGTGCTCTGGCAAAAGACTCCGCCTGGGTCCGCAACCACGAGAACATTTTCGTGTTGGGTCCGACCGGCGTGGGTAAGAGCTTTATCGCATCGGCCCTGGCACAGAAAGCCTGTCGCGACGGCTACTCGGCCCTCTATTTGCGGGCTGCCGCCTTGCTGCGCGAACTGGCCCTGGCACGGGCCGATGGAAGCTTGCGTCACTTCCTGGCTCGACTGGGCCGTATCGATGTTCTGGTCATTGATGACTGGGCCATGGCGCCGCTGAATGAAAACGAGCGCCGCGACGTCTGGGAGATCTGCGAAGATCGCTACCAGACTCGCTCCACGGTCCTCACTTCCCAGTTGCCGATCTCGCGCTGGCACGAGCAGATCGGCGATCCCACCATCGCTGACGGCATCCTCGACCGTCTGGTTCACAACGCTCATCGCATCGAGATGCGCGGTGAGTCTATGCGGAAGAAACGCAATCCGCCGCAGGACGAGAAGAAGGAATGAACCAAAGTCAACATCTTCGAGTGCGAGATGGCGATGTCACAACCCCTCCCCGAGGATTGCAGGAACAACCCAGTTTCCGAGTTGGCGACACTGTAGGAGAGTCGTGGCCAAAAGGCCGACCCCCCAACCAGGATGCACGGCCCGCTTGTTGGTCTGCAGAATCTCAGTTACGGCGTGATCTCCCAGACGACACCGCAGCCACTACCGAAGCCGCAGGATCCGGCCTGAGAGGTGGTGCCGTAAATGTTGCCAGAGGAGTCAAGGATCACACTGCCTTCCGGAAAGCGCCCGTCACTGCCGCCGGTGAAGTCATAGAGGGAAGTGTACGTCCATCCGCCGTTAGCTTGGGTCAATTTGAAAACATTCCCTTGCCCGAACGCGCCTTCACCCAC
>Ga0335082_10004018_pt1 | contig 16011 bp, 17 predicted proteins | sample Lox_Sample_41_FD_206718 | JGI IMG/M metagenome (GOLD analysis project Ga0335082, IMG submission 206718) | Soil microbial communities from Loxahatchee National Wildlife Refuge, Florida, United States - Lox_Sample_4.1 | ecosystem: Environmental > Terrestrial > Soil > Wetlands | place: USA...
ACCCGCACGCCTCGCGGCGCCACCCCCTCAAGATGGTGTGTCTACCAGTTCCACCACCTGGGCCGAGGGACCTCGGTTGTTACCGCAGCGGGCCGTGCACGGGCAAGCGCTCCGGTGGCCCCGGGCATCGAGCTACTTCGACGAGGGGGCGGCCGGCGGCACGTCGTTTCCGGGCGTGACGCCGACCGGCGCCTGGGGCTGCGCCGGTGCCGGTGCGGCCGGTGCCGGGGGCTTGGCCAGCGCCCGGGCCGCCACCGAGGTCTTCATCCCCTGGAAGGAGAGCGCGAGCGAGGTGATGAAGAACAGCCCGGCGCACACCGCCGTCACCCGGCTGAGGAACGTCACCGCTCCCCGGCCGCCGAAGGCGCTGGTGGCCGCCCCTCCGCCCAGCGCGGCGCCCATGCCGGCGTCCTTCCCCGGCTGGAGAAGGATGACGCCCATGAGGACCAGGCAGAGAACGACGTGAAGTGCGGTGAACAGGTAGAGCATCGAGGGCGCGCACCCTACAGAAGGGACGCCCGGGGTGACAACCCCCCGGGGGTGCCGCCCGGGGTCAGCGGCCCGACGGCGCGGCGGCGCAGATGGCGGCGAACCCGGCCGCGTCCAGGCTCGCCCCGCCCACCAGCGCGCCGTCCACGTCCGGCTCGGAGAGCAGCTGGCCAGCGTTGTCCGGCTTGACGCTGCCCCCGTAGAGAATGCGCGTGGCCGCGGCCACCTCGGCGCCGAACAGCCCGGCCAGGTCCGAGCGGATGTGGAGATGGACCTCCTGCGCCTGGGCGGGAGTGGCATTGCGTCCGGTGCCGATGGCCCACACCGGCTCGTAGGCCACCGTCACCTTGGCCATCTCCTGGGCGGAGATGCCGGCCAGGCTCCCGCGGAGCTGGGCCGAGCAGATGGCCAGGGTGTGCCCGCCATCCCGATCGTCGAGCGTCTCCCCGATGCAGACGATGGGGCGAAGCCCGGCGGCCAGCGCACCGCGCGCCCGCCGGCTCACCCCGGCGTCCGTTTCGCCGAAGAGCTGGCGGCGCTCGGAGTGCCCGACCACCACCAAGGTGCACCCCACGTCGACCAGCATCCAGGGCGAGACCTCACCGGTGAAGGCGCCCTGCTTCTCCCAGTGACAGTTCTGCGCGCCGAGCGCCAGGCGCCCGTCGGCGGGAAGGACCCGGGCCACCGCCTCGAGGGCGGTGAAGGGGGGAAGGACCACCACCTCCGCCGCCGGCCGGGCCGGCAATCGCTCCGCCAGGGCCTGCACCAGGGACACCGCCTCGCTCGCGGTCCGGTGCATCTTCCAGTTGCCGGCGACAATCGGGCGGCGCACGACCCCGGATCACCCCTCGAGCGCCTGGATGCCGGGCAGCTCGTGGCCCTCGAGGAACTCCAGCGTCGCGCCTCCGCCGGTGGAGACGTGGGACATCTTCTCTGCCAGCCCGAAGCCGTGGACCGCCGCCGAGCTGTCTCCCCCGCCGACCACCGTGGTCGCCTCCCGGCACTTGGCCATCGTCTCGGCCACCGCTCGGGTGCCGGCCGCGAAGGCGGGAATCTCGAACAGGCCCATCGGCCCGTTCCAGAGGATGGTCTTCGCCGCCCGGAGGCGCTCGGCGAAGAGCGCCCGCGTCCTCGGGCCGATGTCCAGCCCCATCATCCCGGCCGGGATGGCCCGCTCCGCCACCTCGCGCGGCGCCGCCGTCGCCGCGGCCTCGGCGGCGACCACGTGGTCGATGGGGAGGACCATCTCCTTCCCCAGCCGGCGGGCGGCCTCCAGAGCGCGGCGCGCCACGTCCAGCTTGTCCGCCTCCACCCGGCTCTTGCCCACCTCCACCCCCTCCGCCTTGAGAAAGGTGTAGGCCATCGCCCCGCCGATGAGGAGCGTGGTCACCCGGGGGAGGAGATTCTCGATGACCTTGATCTTGTCCGAGACCTTCGCCCCGCCGAGCACCGCCACGTAGGGCAGCTCCGGTGAGCGGAGGAGCCGGCCGAGGAAGTCCATCTCCCGCTTGAGGAGGTAGCCGGCGGCCCGCTCCTTGACCAGCGGGACCATCCCCACCGTGGAGGCGTGGGCCCGGTGGGCCGCCCCGAAGGCGTCGTTGACGTAGACGTCGGCGTTCTCCGCCAGCTGCCGGGCGAAGCCGGCGTCGTTGGCCTCCTCCTCCTTGTGGAAGCGCAGGTTCTCCAGCATCACCACCTGGCCGTCCCGGTAGTCCTTGAGCAGCTTCCGTACCCCATCGCCCACGCAGTCGTCGGCGAGCAGAACCTCGTGCGACTTGCCCAGGAGCTCGGAGAGGCGGGAGGCGGCCGGCTCGAGCGACAGCGCCGGGTCCGGCTTTCCCTTCGGCCGCCCGAGGTGCGAGGCGACCATCACGTGCCCGCCCAGCTGGAGGAGCCGCCGCAGGGTGGGAAGCACCTCGCGGATGCGAGTGTCGTCGGTCACGCGCCGCGAGGCATCGAGCGGCACGTTGAAATCCGCCCGGAGGAAGACCCTCTTCCCGGTGAGCTGCAGCTCGTCGATGGAACGCAGCATCGGCGGCCTCCCCCTGGTTGGGGCCCGTCAGGCGCCTTTCTGCACCAGCAGCTTGGCCACGTCCACCATGCGGTTGGAGAAGCCCCACTCGTTGTCGTACCAGGCCATCACCTTGACCAGGTTGCCCTCGACGACGAAGGTGCCCGTCCCGTCGACGATGGCCGAGTGCGGGTCCCCGTTGTAGTCCACGGACACGGTAGGAGCCTCGCTGTAGGCCAGGACGCCCTTCAGCGCCCCCTCGGCGGCCTGTCGGAAGGCGAGGTTGACTTCCTCGGCGGTGACCTTCTTGCCGGTCACGGCAGTGAGGTCGACCAGGCTCACGTTGGGGGTGGGCACGCGCACCGACACCCCGTGCATCTTCCCCTTCAGCGCCGGGAGCACCTCGCCGATGGCCTTGGCCGCCCCGGTGCTGGTGGGAATCATCGACATCGCCGCGGCGCGCGCACGGCGCAGGTCCTTGTGGGTCAGGTCGAGGATGCGCTGATCGTTGGTGTAGCTGTGCACGGTGGTCATCAGGCCCTTCTCGATGCCGAAGGTCTCGAGCAGCACCTTGGCCACCGGCGCCAGGCAGTTCGTGGTGCAGGACGCCGCGCTGATGATCTGATGCTTGGCGGCGTCGTACTGCTGGTGGTTGATCCCGTAGGCGACGGTCAGGTCCTGGCCCTTGGCCGGCGCGGAGATGAGGACCTTCTTCGCCCCGGCGGCGAGATGCTTGCTCGCCCCGTCCCGGTCGGTGAACTTCCCGGTGCACTCCAGCACCACGTCCACGCCGAGCTTCTTCCAGGGAAGCTTGGCCGGGTCCTTCTCGGCGGTGAAGGCGAAGCTCCGCCCGCCCACCTTCATCCCCGTCTCGCTGGCCGTGACCTCGCCGGGCCAGGTACGGTGCACCGAGTCGTACTTGAAGAGGTGGGCCATCGTCGCCGGCGGGTCGACGTCGTTGATGGCGACGATCTCCAGCGGCTCGTTGCGGCTCAGCGCCGCCCGCAGGATGCACCGGCCGATGCGGCCGAAACCGTTGATTGCGATTTTCAGGGCCATGACGGGTTGAATAGGGCCCCTCCCCGGCCGAGGTCAACGAGCAACGCCGGGGCGGTTGACCACTGTGCTGGCCCGGGGGACGCTCGACGGGTCGCGATGACCCTCCCCGCGCCCGCTCCGAGCCCCCTGCGCCGCCCCCCTTACCCGCCCCAGCGCCCGGGCTTCTGGTCCTCGGCGGTCCACGCCTGGAACGGGCTGGTCCACACCGTGGAGTACCAGCCCAACATGCGCATCCACGTGCTGGCCGCGCTCCTGGTCGGCCTGGTGGGGAGCGGCATCCCGCTCGGGCTGGCGGAACGGGTGACGCTCATCTTCTGCGTCCTGCTCGTCTTCTTCGCCGAGATCCTCAACAGCGCGCTGGAAGCCCTGGTCGACCTGGCCACGCGCGAGTTCGACGAGAAGGCGCGGGTGACCAAGGACGCGGCGGCGGCGGCGGTCCTCGTGCTCTCCATCGGCTCGGTGGTCATCTTCGCCGCGCTGCTCGTCCACAACTGGAGCACCGTGCTCGCCCACACCGGCCGCATCCAGCGCCAGGTGGCGCTGGGCATCCCGCTCACGGCGTGCACCGCGCTGCTGCTGCGTCCCGGGCCGCGCGCCCCGGTGCAGGATCTCCTCGCCTTCCTGGGCGCCCTCTTCTTCTTCGTCCTGCTCACGCTGCGCTCGACGAGCAGCGTCTTCAGCGCCATGACGCTCGGCGTGATCGTGCTCGCCGGAGCGGCGGCCCTCGACCGGCAGCGGGCCTCGGGAGGGCAAAAAAAACGGCCCGGCGGCACGTGAGGCTCCGCAGGGCCTACCGACTTCCTTCCGCCCCCCGGAGCTCTGGGCACCGGATCCCGTCCGGGACGCCAGCTGTCCGGTCCTGGGGCGAAAGCCGGAACAGCTTAACCGCTCGACCGCCGTCTCACAACGCCTGGCGGGCCTCCTCGGCGGCGTGATCCGGCACCCCGGGCCGCTTCCCATCCCCCCGGAGATCCGAGGTGACGAGATCGATGAGCTCGGTGGCCACCCCGATGACCTGGGTGGAGGTGTAGCCGCTGGCGCGCAGCTGATTGAAGAAGGTGCGGGCCAGAATCTTGGTGGCCTTCGCGTCCGTGCTCACGTGGGTCTCCTTGGGCGGCCTCGCGCCGCGGCCCCGGCGAGTCTTCATGGGGCATGCCAGCCCCGGGTAGGTTCTAACCCCCTGAGAGAAGGGTCGTCCGTTGACGTTGAACGTCCGTGAGCTGCGAAACCTCCTACGCACTGGAACCCCGGCGCGACGCCCCCGCCGTGTGGGTGGACAATGCGCTGGATGATGCCCTTTCGCGTCCGGACCCCCGACGGCGAGCTCCGGTACCCGACGCTGCTCGACGTCGAGCGCGCCTTCCACCAGGGGCTGGTCGACCCCGATGACGAGGTCATCGACGAATCCACCGGGGCAGTGGTCCGCGCCAAGGAGCACCCGGCCTTCGGCCCTCCGCCGTCGCGCCACTTCTGGCAGGACAAGAGCGCGCAGCCTGGCCGCGTGGCCATGGCGCTCGCCTTCCTCCTGGCCGCGCTCATCGCCGGAGCGGTCCAGCAGTGGTGGCTCACCCTCGCCTCGGTGGCGGCCGGCGCCTGGCTCCTCGTCCGGGTGGCGATCACCGCGCAGACGCGTCCGCGGCGCTGAGGAAGTCCCGGGCTAGACTGGGCTGGCGTCGCTCGCAGCGCCGATGCTCCCCGGACTCTCCGCCCTCGCCTCCGCTCTCGTCCTCCTGGCGCCCGGACCGGCCGGCGAGGACGTCTACACCTGGACCGATGCGGACGGTGTCGCCCACTACACCAACGACCCGAACACCATTCCCCGGCGCTACCGGGACCAGGCGCGCTCCCTGGACGGCCAGCCCCTTCCCGCCGACGCGCCCGAGAAGCCGGCGCCCTCCGTCGAGTCGAAGCCCGCCCAGGCCGAGGCTCCGGACAAGCCCGCTCCGGCGAAGCCGGCCGCCCGCGCCGAGGAGCCGACCGAGGAGGCGAGCCCGGCGCCGGCCGCGCTTCCGCCCGGCGGGACGGCCGCGCTGGACGAGGCGGGCTGGCGCAGGCTCTTCCTCAGGGCCAATGAACGGGTGAGGCGCGCCGAGCAGACGCTGGCCCGGGACCGCGCCGCGCTGGCCCAGGTCTCCAACGAGGAGGGGTACCTCATCGTCGACCCGTACGGCCGGGTGATGACCGCCGGCCGGGCCACCGCGCTCCGGATGCAGGTCTCCGAGGACGAGCGCGTCGTGTACGAGGCGAGGGAGGCGCTCTACGAGCTGGAGCGCGTGGCCGCCCGCGAGGCCATTCCGCTCGAGTGGCGGCGCTGACGGCGGGCGCGGGCGACGCGCGACTGCCGGCTGCCAGGGGCTTCCGCCCGGCGTCGCGTCCTAGAAGCCGGGCCACCCGGTGCCGCGCGTGCGCCGCGTCACCCAGCGACGCGGAGGAGGCGGCGGGGCGGGACGCCGCATGACGAGGCAGAGCAGCACCCCGGCCACGAAGCCCCCGACGTGTGCCCACCAGGCGACCCCCGCCTGCCCGGCTGCAGCGTGGGTGGCATAGAGGAACTGGAGGAGGAACCACATCCCGATGAACACCACGGCCGGGATCTCCACGAACCAGGGAATGATGACGATGGGGATGAGGGTGAGGATGCGCGCGCCGGCGAAGAGCACCAGGTAGGCGCCGAGCACGCCGGAGATGGCGCCGGAGGCCCCCAGCGCCGGCAGCCTCGATCCCGGCGCCGACAGCCCGTGCACCAGGAAGGAGGCCACGCCGCAGAGCAGGTAGAAGGCCAGGAACCGTCCGTGCCCGAGCCTGTCCTCCACGTTGTCGCCGAACACCCACAGGAACCACATGTTGGAGACCAGGTGCAGGAGGTTGGCGTGCAGGAACATCGCGGTGACGAGGGGCAGCCAGCGACCGGGCTCCAGCGCCGAGCCGCGCCAGCCGAAATACCGGCGCGGGATGAAGCTGAACGCCTGGACGAGCTCGTCCGCCCCCGGGCCGACCTGCGAGATGGCCAGGAAGACGAGAACGTTGGCGGCGATGAGCAGCACGGTCATCACCGGAACGGTGCGGGCCTGCAGGCTGTCGCGGATGGGAATCAAGGTCGGAGCAGGAAGGTAACCCCCCGGGCGGCCGCCGGCACCCGGGGAGTGCTAGGTTGCCGGCGCACGTGAGCACGACAGAGCCCGCCGGCCCCGACACCCCCCCGCCCGCCGAGGAGACGGTCCGGAAGGTCTACGTCCGCGATCTGCGCGAGAAGCAGGCGCTGCTCACCGTCTTCCGGGTGACGCGCAAGGCCCGCCAGACCGCCCGGAACGGGAAGCTGTTCCTGGTGGTGGCGTTCGGGGACCGGACCGGCGAGGTCGATGGGCGGGTGTTCGAGCGCGTGGAGGCGGTGGAGCCCGGCTTCGACGTCGGCGACTACGTGCTGGTCAAGGGACAGGTGGTCACTTTCCACGGCAAACCCCAGGTGGTCGCCGAGGCCATCGACCGCCTCGACCCCGAGCCCATCGATGCCGCCGAGTTCGCCGTGCCGCCTCCTCCGCCGGAGGCACCGCCTGCGCCCGCATCGTCCTCGCCCGTGCCGCGCGCACCGGAGCATGCCGGGGAGGCCAGGTCCGCCGACGGGGTGCGCGCCGTGCAACAGATCCGCGAGCTGGTGGAGCGGGTGGAAGACGCCCACGTCAAGGCGCTCCTCCTTGCCTTTCTCGACGACCCGGAGGTGGCACGCGGGCTCCCGGTGGCTCCGGCGGCGAAGGGAGTCCACCACGCCTACCGGGGCGGACTGGCCGAGCACCTCTTCTCCGTGATGCGGCTCGCCCACCGCATCGCCGACCACTACCCGATGCTGGACCGCGACCTGCTCGTCGCCGGAGCGTTCCTCCACGACATCGGCAAGGTCTCCGAGCTCACCTACGGCGGCGGCGCCACCGGCTACAGCGACGAGGGCCGGCTGGTCGGGCATCTGGTGATGACCGCCCAGGCCATCCACGCCCGCGCGGCGCGCATCCCGGATTTTCCGCGCGCGCTGGAGCACCACCTCACCCACCTCGTCCTCGCCCACCACGGACAGCTCGAGCACGGCTCGCCCAAGCTCCCGGTGACCCTCGAGGCGGTGGCGGTTCACGCCATCGATGCGCTCGACTCGCGCCTCTCGAGCTGGCTGGAGATGATGGGCCGCGACCCGGGCGAAACCTGGACCGAGCCGACCCGCCTCACCGACCGCCACCTGTACAAGGGCCCGGCTCCCACCAAGGCGGGCAAGAGCCCGCTCGAGGGTCGCAAGCGGCGGAAGGGGCCGCGGGCCCACCGCGAGCGCGAGTCGAGCGAGCGCCGTGAGCGCGAGCCTCCCGCCCCGCCGCGCGCCGTCCTGCCTCCGCTCGACGCGCTCACCGGGTCCCCCCCGACCACCGACGGTCCGGACGACCCTGCCCGCGGGTAGCGCCCGCCCCCGGCCGGCGGTTGGACGCTCGGGCCGCGGCTGCGCTAAGGCCTCTGGCGCGAAGCGATGAGCAAGAAGCTGGGCGAGCGACTGGTCGAGGCCGGGCTGATCTCCGCGGCGGCGGTGAACCAGGCGCTCGAGCAGCAGGGCCTCACCGGCCACCGGCTGGGGGACTGCCTGGTGGAGATGGGCTTCCTCCCCGAGGCGACGCTGCTCCGCTTCCTCGCCTCCGAGTTCAAGACTCGCTACGTGTCTGCGGAGAAGCTGGCCCGGGCGCAGATCCCCACCGAGCTCCTCGACCGCGTCCCGGTTCGGATGGCCGAGTCTCACCTCTTCCTTCCCCTGGCGGTGGACAACGAGCGGCGCATCCTCTCCGTCGTCGCCGCCGAGCCGCAGAACGAGGAGCTCCTCCGGGAGATTGCCCTGGTCGCCGAGGTGGACGAGGTGTTCGCCTACGTCGGGCTGCGCAGCGTCATCTACGCCGGCATCCAGAAGCATTATTACGGCGACACCACCGCCTTCCAGCAGCTCGCCTCCGGCGTGCTGCGCGCCCCGGTGGCCGCCCGCACCGACCTGGCCGGAATCGCGCAGGCCTACGAGTCGAGCGGGAGCAACCGCACCGCGCCGCCGCCGGTCCGGCTCCGGCTCCGCGGCGAGAGCAGCCAGGCCCGGCTCCCGCACACCGTGGTTCGGGGCAAGCGCGAGTCGGCCAGCGCGCTCGTCTCCTCGCGCGGCGCGGTGGGAGAGAACGACTACCTGGAGACGGTGCGCATCCTCGTCGACCAGCTGGAGAGGGACCGCGGCGACCTCCGCGGCCACTCCGCCCAGCTGGCGCGCCAGTGTGCGCTGGTGGGCCTGCGGATGGCCCTCCCGGCGCGGGAGGTGGCCTGCGTGGCCCTGGCTGCCTTCCTCCATGACCTGGGGAAGGGGCCGCTTCACCTCACCCTGGCGGGAACGTCGCGCAACCCGGAATGGAAGGCGCAGGCCAAGGAGCGGGTGCGGGCCCCCCTCCAGATGTTCGAATCGGTGCACCTTCCCGCCCAGGCCAACGCCGCGCTGGCCCAGCAGTACGAGGCCTTCGACGGCTCCGGCACCCCCCAGGGCGTGCGGGGGGAGGACATCGCCATCGGCGCGCGCATCCTGGCCGCGGTGGACAGCTACCTGGACCTCACCCGCAACGCCGGCAATGCGCACGGCCGCCGCTTCACCCGCGACCAGGCCCTCAACCACATGGCCGAGCAGGCCGGCGTCCTCTACGACCCGCGCGTCGTCCAGACCCTGGAGCAGCTCCTCTCCGGCGAGCTGCTCCGGCGCCGCCTCGACGCCGACGGACGGATGGTGCTCCTCGCCGAGCCGGAGGCCGCCACGCGCGAGGCCCTGGTCCAGGCACTGGAGCAGCGCAGCCTGGTCGTCCAGGCGTGCAGCACGCTGGACACGGTGGCCGATGCCGCCCTGGCCGGGGAGGGCGACGTGTGGGTGCTCAGCGCCGGCTTCGTCCCGGCCGACCTGCTCGATCTGATCACCCAGCTCCGCGCCCAGCCGGCGCTGGCCGGGCTTCCGGTGGTCATCACCGGCGAGCCGGAGGCCACCCTGCGCGAGCGGCTGCTCCAGGCCGGGGCGACGGTGATCGTGCCGGCCCAGAGCGTGGCCGAGGTGGCGTTCCGCGTCGCCGAGCTCTTCCAGGAGCGCATCGTCAACGGCGGTCCGGCCCACCCGGTGTGGGGAACCTTCGAGGAGCTGGAGACGCGCGAGCTGCTCAAGGTGCTCGGCGCGGGACGAAAGAGCGGCCGCCTCACCGTGCGCGACGAGGAACGGGAGGGCTTCCTCCAGCTCGAGCGCGGGCGGGTGACCTTCGCCGCGCTCGGAGACCGCCGCGGCGAGGAGGCGCTGGGGGCCCTCCTCAAGTCGCGGAACGCCGAGTTCACCTACGACGCCGATTCCTTGCTCCTCGAGCTTCCCCAGCTGGACACCGACGTGGAGCTGGTGCTGCGCGCGCTCGAGGCCTAGAGCGGCGGAAAGCCGAACAGCCGTGCCGCGTTGGCGGTGGTCGCCGCGGCGACGGCCTCCAGGGCGAGGCCCTTGAGGTCGGCCACCTTCCGCGCCGTCTCCACCACGAAAGCCGGCTCGTTGCGCTTCCCGCGATGGGGAACCGGGGCCAGGTACGGGCTGTCCGTCTCCACCAGGAGGCGGTCCAGCGGCGCGTAGCGGATGGCCTCGGCCTGGGCCTCCATCTTCCGGTAGGTCACGTTGCCGGAGATGGAGAGGTGGAACCCGAGGTCGAGGTAGGCCCGGGCCGCGGCCACGTCTCCGCCGAAGCAGTGGATGACGCCGTGGCGTACGCCCTCGGCAGCGAGGAGGGCGGCGGATTCCGGATGCGCGTCGCGGACGTGGACCACCAGCGGCTTGGCCAGCTTCTTGGCCAGGGCGGCCTGGGCGGCAAAGACGCGGGCCTGCACCGGGCGGGGCGACCGGTCGTAATAGAAGTCCAGCCCGGCCTCCCCCACCGCGGCCACCTCGGGACCCGCGCAGAGGAGCTCGAGCGCGGCCAGGTCCTCTGCCGACGCTCGGGCGGCGTCGTGGGGATGGATGCCCACCGTGGCGGTCAGGGCGCCGGGATGTGCGCGGGCCAGCGCCAGGGCCTGCCCCCAGTCCCCGGGGCCGTGGAACTGGCCGATGGTCACCGCCCGGGCGACGCCCGCGGCGCGCGCCCGAGCGAGCACCTCGACGAGATCCGGGAAGTCGCCCGGTTCGAGGTGGCAGTGGGAGTCGACCAGCGTCATCGAAGCTCCTCGAGGAGCGCCCGCAGCTCGGCCCGGCTCTCCTCGGCGGCGAAGGTGGAGAGCGCCGCGGTGAGCGCCGGGCGCGCTTCGGCGCCGCGGAGGAAGACCAGGCCCTCGGCGGCGTCGAGGCGCGTCTCCTCCGGGGCCGAGGGGTCTTCCAGCAGCTGCTCGAGGAGCGGCGAGGCTCGTTCCGAGCGGAGCCGCCCCAGGGCCCGGGCTGCGGCGCCGCGCGCCGGGTCGCTCTCATCCTTGAGGAGCCCGAGGAGCATCTCCTCCGCCTCCGGCACCCGGGCCTCGCCGCACAGCTCGACAGCCAGAGGGCGGTCCAGCGCACGGCGGGCCTCGAGCCGGGCGAGGAGATGGCCGCGACCGTCGGCGTCTCCGAGCAGGGCCAGCGCGCCCGCGGCCTGTGTCCGGTCGAACGGGTCGAGCAGCCAGCGCCGGAAGAGACGCTGCAGGGGCGGGAGCGCGCGCGGGTCGGCGAGCTGGGCCAGCGCGCCGATGGCACGGAAGCGCAGCGGGCCCTGGTCGAGGCCCTCGACGAGCACCTCCAGGCCGGCCGGGTGGCGGAGGGCCGCCAGCCCCCGAGCCGCCTCGAAGCGGACGAGGAAGGCCGCATCGGCGAGCGCGGTGGCCAGCGCCGGGCGGAGCTCCTGACTCCCCACGTCCGCCAGCTGACCCACCGCCTCGAGGCGGACCACGGCCGACGGATCGGCCAGCGCCGGAGTGAGCCGCTCCCGGAGCGCGTCCGGAGACCCGCCGGCGAGCGCGAGGAGCGCCGTCCCGGCGCGGCGCACATCGGCGTCCGGATCGGCGAGCAGCGTCCGGCCGGTCTCCTCCCACGAGCCCGGGTCGGCGCTCTCGCGTGCCGCGGTGACGAGATGCGCCGCCGCCTCGCGCCGGGCGAGCGCAGGTCCGGGGCGCCCCAGCACCCGGAGCGCCTCCTCGGCCGCTGGAGCCAGCCCGCTCACCTCACCTCGCTGCCGGGAGCCAGGTCGCCCGGGTCGAGGAGGCGCTCGTCGCCGCTGCCCGCGCCGGAGGCGAGGAGCATGCCGTGGGAGGGCAGCCCGGAGACGGCGCGGTGCGGCGCGTTGGCCACCACCACCACCCGCTGCCCGACGGCGGGGCGGCCCCGGGGAGCGCCGGCGACGACGATGCTCCTCGGCTGCTGCTCCCCGATGTCGACCTGGAGCCGCACCACCTCGGTCGCCTCCGGCACGCTCTCCACCACCCGGACCTCCCCGCTGCGGAGCGCGATGCGGGAGAAGTCCTCGATGCCAATCTCGGGGGCCGCCTCCGCGACATGCTCGCCCCAAGCGCCGACGGGCGTCCCCGGGGGCCGCTCCCCCGGGTCGACCAGGCGGAGCGACGGCCCGCCCGGACCTCCGGCGAGCACCATTCCCTGGGAGGGGATGCCGCGGATGGTTCGCTGGGCGAGATTCGCCACCAGCACCACGCGCCGTCCGACCAGCGCCTCGGGCGCATAGGCCTCTGCCAGTCCGGCCACCACGCTGCGCGGCCCGCCCTCCCCCAGGTCTACGCCGAGCCGGAGAAGCTTGTCCGCCTTGGGCACCCGCTCGGCACTGAGCACCGTGCCGACCCGGAGGTCGATCCGGCCGAGCTCGTGGGGCGCCAGCTGCGGCGGAGCGGTGTCCGGTGGAGCTACCCGGGGAGCCGCCGATTTCGGGGGGCTCTTGTCCGTGCCCTCGGGGACGATGAGGCGCTTCACCTGCGCCTCCTCCATGCGCGGGAGCAGCGGCGAGGGCGTTCCCACCGGCCGGGCGCGGTCGAGCAGCGGATAGCGCGCCTGCTCGAGCCCGGCGAAGGTGAGCGGTGGCGCCTGGAGCTGAGCGAACAGCTGGTTGGCCACGGTGGGCACCACCGGCTGGAGCAGCGCTCCGACCAGATACGCCACCTCGGCCGCGTCCGAGAGGTCGGCGCGTGCCACCTCCGGCTCGGCCTTGACCTTGGCCCACGGCGCGCGGACCTGGAGGAACTGGTTCGCGCCTTGGGAGATCTCCATCGCCGCGCGCACGGCGGACCGGAAGTCCAGCCGCTCGTAGGCCGCCCGGACGTCGGCCGCCCGGCGCAGCGACTCCTCGACCAGCTGCCGGCCCGGGCCGTTCCCGGGAGTGGCGAGCTTCCCGCCGAGCGGTCCGGCGAGGAGCGAGAGCACCCGGTTGGCCAGGTTGCAGAAGTTGTTGACCAGCTCGCCGTTCACTCGCTGGCGAAAGTCTGCCAGCGAGAGGTCGAAATCCTCCGGGGTCGGGCCGAGGTTGGCGCCGAAGAAGTAGCGCAGGTAGGCCGGGTCGAGGACGTCGAGGTAGGTACGGGCGTCGACCAGGGTTCCCCGCGACTTGGACATCTTGGCGCCGTCGAGGGTGAGGTGGCCGTGCACCACCAGCCGGCTCGGCCGCTTGAGGTGCGCCACCTGGAGCACCGCCGGCCAGAACAGGGCGTGGAAGTAGACGATGTCCTTGCCGATGACGTGGATGATCTCCGCGTCGGCATCCTCGCCCCAGTAGGCCAGTGCATCCGCCGCCTTCCCGGTGTCCTTCGCCCACTTCTCGGTGGTGGCGATGTAGCCGATGGGGGCATCGAGCCAGACGTAGAAGAACTTGTCCGCCTCCCCGGGGATGGGGAAGCCGAAGTACGGTCCGTCGCGGCTGATGTCCCAGTCGTTGAGGCCCTGGTCGAAGAAGGCCTGGAGCTGGTTGGCCACCGACGGGGGCACGAAGCCGGGGCGGCTGACCAGCTCCTGGAGGTAGGCCTGGTGGCGGCTGAGCCGGAAGAAGAGGTGCTCCGAGGTCCGGCGCACCGGCGGCGTCCCGCACAGCGCGCAGCGCGGGCCGATGAGCTCGGCCGGGGCGTACGTCTTCCCGCACACCTCGCACACGTCGCCATACTGGTCCGGGCTCCTGCAGTTGGGGCAGGTCCCGCGCACGAAGCGGTCGGGCAGGAAGCGGCGGTCCACCTCGCAGTAGATTTGCTCCACCCACCGGCGGTCGATGTCCCCGGCCGCCTTGAGCAGCGCGTAGATCAGCTCCGAATAGCGCCGGTTCTCGGGGGAGTGAGTGGTGTGGAAGGCGTCCAGGGCGATGCCGAAGTCGGCGAAGTCCTGCCGGTGCTGGGCCCAGAGCGAGGCGACGTACTGCTCCGGAGGCACGCCCTGGCGGGCGGCGCTGAGCTCGATCGGCGTCCCGTGGGTGTCGTCGGCGCAGAAGAAGACGACGTCGCGGCCTTTGGAGCGCAGGAAGCGGACCAGGATGTCGGACTGGACGTACTCCACCACGTGGCCGAGGTGGAGCGGCCCGTTGGCGTACGGCAGCGCGCTGGTGACGAGGAGCTTTCCGGCCATGTGCCACGCCCCGTCCCCAGACTCCGGGGACGCGGGGCGGCGCACTCTACCGACGGCCCTTGCCCCTTGCCATCTCCCGGAGCTGCATCGGCAGCCGGGCCATGACCAGGGCGAGCTGGGCCTTCTTCTGCGGCGGGAGCCCGGTGGACAGCTCGGTGAACAGGTCGCGGTCGACCTGCTCGATCTGCCCGCGCAGGGCGATGATCTTCTGGATCGCCCCGTCCACCTGCCCGAAGGCGGTGGTGTCACCCTTTGCCGCGCGGCGGAGGATCTGGCTCTGGTCGATGAGCTGCTGACGGAGCGGCCCGCGGCGGTCCTCGAACTTGGCCAGCTGGGAGCGGAGCCTGACCGTCCCCGCGTCATCCAGCCCCAGCGCATCGGCGATGGTCAGGGTGGCCATCATCTGCGCTCGCTTGTGCCACTGCTCGGGCGGCGCGCCATCGTCGCCGCCCGGTCCTGGACCCGGACCCGGCCCCTTTCCCTGGGCCCACGCGCCCGTCGCCAGAATCACCGCCAGGACTGCCACCATCTTCTTCATCCGCTGTCTCCCAAAGAGAAGGCCCCGTCGCCCTCGAGCGCGAGCGCGTCGAGGAACGGGGTGTCCTCATCGGCGGGTGCGCCCTCGTCCGGGTCCCAGGCGGGGGCGCTCCACTCCACCTGCGAAAGCTCATCCGCCGAGTCGGCCGCTTCGCCGGCGGCCAGCTCCGGCTGGGTTGCCTTCCAGCGCCCGAGCGGGAGGGCCACGGCGAGCAGAACCGCAGCCGCCACCACGGCCGCCCGAGCCTTCCGTCGCCGGCCCTCGGCCCCGTGCCAGGCGGCCAGCGCACGCTCGGGGAGCGTGCGCAGCGCCGCTTCCTCCTCCGGCCCGGGCGGCGGCAGCGCCAGCAGCGCGAAGAGCCTCCGGTCCCGTTCCGCCGCCGCCCGGCAGGCGAGGCATCCGGCCAGGTGACGCTCCAGCGCCGCCGCCTGCTCCGGCTCGAGCGGACCGCTGGCGCGCTCGGCCAGCAGCGGCTCCACCTCCTGGCAGCCGAGCCCTTGCCCGCTCATCCCTCGCCCCCTTCCATCGCCGCCCGCAGGCGCTTCACCGCATGGTGAAAGTGAACCTTGGCGTTGTTCTCGGTGATGCCCAGCGCGCGCGCCACCTCGCGAAAGGGCAACGCGCCATCGACGCGGAGGCTGACCACCTCTCGCTGCCGCGTCGAGAGCCGGGTCATCGCGGCGCGCACCCGGCGGCGCTGCTCGGTCCGCTCCAGCGACGCCGCCGGATCCGGACCGATGGACGGCGCCTCGCCGAGCACCGATGCGTCCTCGAACCTCCAGCGGGCGCTGTCCCGGACGTGGTTCTTCCCCACGTTGACGGCGATGCGCACCAGCCAGGCACGGAACAGGCCGGGCTCACCCCGTTCCAGCCGGGCGAGCGACCTCCGCGCGGCGGCGAAGGCCCGCAGGAAGGAGGCCTGGGCCAGGTCGGCCACGTCGTCCGGCCTCGAGGCGTAGCGCCGCACCAGCGCCTGTACCAGCTGCTGGTGGCGCCGGACGAGCTCGCCGAAGGCCCTCGTCTCCCCGCGCAGGAAGTCGACCACCAGCGCCTCGTCGGACGCGCTCCGCCCGCCGGTGAGCACCGTCCAGGCCCGAGGGGGCCGCCCACCGCCGGTCGCCGCATCACCGTCTGTCATGCGCCTCGCCAGCATGCCGAAATCTCTCCGGCAGCACCCTCGAAGCCTACTCTCGGTTAAGGCGCGGGGCGGCGGAGCGGCGCCTCCGCCTGGGGTGGGCACACCGTCCACAGGAGCCGCTCCAGGACCAGCCTTCCCGCCCCGGAGGACTTGAGCGCCAGGTCGGCCTCGGCACAGGCGAGGAGGGCGGCCCGCAGCCTGGG
>Ga0335082_10004020_pt1 | contig 16005 bp, 16 predicted proteins | sample Lox_Sample_41_FD_206718 | JGI IMG/M metagenome (GOLD analysis project Ga0335082, IMG submission 206718) | Soil microbial communities from Loxahatchee National Wildlife Refuge, Florida, United States - Lox_Sample_4.1 | ecosystem: Environmental > Terrestrial > Soil > Wetlands | place: USA...
CAGAAGATATTTCATCTTACCCTGCCCGACGCCGTGCTCGCCGGTACAGGTGCCATCCATGGCCAGAGCGAATTCCACCACGCGTTCCATCAGAATGCCGGCGCGGCGGACCTCGTCGGCGTCACCTATGTCGACCAGGAGCGACAGATGGAAATTGCCGTCGCCGACATGGCCGAGGATCGGTGCCACAAGGTTGAGTTCGGCGATGGCCTTTTGGCTTTCGGTCACGCACTCGGCAAGGCGCGAGATCGGAACGCAGACGTCGGTGGCAAAGGCCTGCGCGCCGGGCCGTAGATTGCGCGCCGCCCAATAGCCGTCGTGGCGCGCCTGCCAAAGCCTCGTGCGGTCTTCCGGCTTGGTCGCCCAGTCGAACGGCCCGCCGCCGAGCTCGGCGACAATGTCGCCGAAGCGCTGCGACTGTTCCGCGACGCCGGCATCGCTGCCGTGGAATTCGACGAACAGCGTCGGCACTTCCGGCAAGGACAGTTTCGAGTAGGCATTGACCGCCCTGATCTGCAGCGCGTCGAGCAATTCGATGCGTGCGATCGGGATGCCGTGCTGGATGGTGAGGATGGTCGCCTTGCAGGCGGCATCGACCGTGGGAAATGGACAGACGCCGGAGGCGATCGCTTCCGGGATGCCGGACAATTTCAGCGTCAGCTCGGTGATGACGCCGAGCGTGCCTTCCGAACCGATCATCAGCCGCGTCAGATCGTAGCCGGCCGACGACTTCTTGGCGCGCCGCGAGGTGGTCATCAATTCGCCGTCCGGCATCACCACCTTCATCGCCAGCACGTTGTCTTTCATGGTGCCGTAGCGCACCGCGTTGGTGCCCGAGCAGCGCGTCGCCGCCATGCCGCCGAGCGAGGCGTCGGCGCCGGGATCGATCGGAAAGAATACGCCCTGGTCGCGCAGTTGCTCGTTGAGCGCCTTGCGGGTGATGCCGGGCTCGACCACGCAATCGAGATCCTCGGCGTGCACCGCAAGGACCTTTGTCATGTCGCGGAAATCGATGGAAACGCCGCCCTGCGGCGCGTTGACGTGGCCCTCGAGCGAGGTGCCGACGCCAAAGGGAATGACTGGCGTGCCGTGGCGTGCGCAAATGCGCACTATCGCCTGCACGTCAACGGTGGTCTGCGGATAGACCACCGCGTCCGGCGGCTGGTTGGGCACCCACGTCAGCGTATTGCCGTGCTGCTCGCGCACCGCCTGCGCGGTGACGACGCGGTTGCCGAAGGCGGCGGTCAGCGCGGCGACCGCTGCGGCGATTGCCGTTGGATCGCGGCGCTGCTCCCGTTCGGCAATTTTGGCGACGGCCATAAAAAGTCCTCTGCTAAGTCCTTGGCGCGGACGTTAGCAGAGGATGGCGCGGGGAGAAACGCCGGATACAGTTCAGGTCGATTGCCGCGCGTCGGCCTCATTTTGCCGCGGCGACCGCGCCGGAAGCGGCACGATCATGCTCACGTGCCGGCGGTAGTTGCGGTATTGATCGCCGAACACCGCGATCAAATCGCGTTCCTCGAGAGCGATGCCGACGAAGATGTAGGCCGTGGTCACGGCTGCGAACAACACGTGCCCTCCGGTCATGAACGGCGTCGCCCAGAAGGCGATGATGAAGCCGAGATAGATCGGATGGCGCACCAGCTTGTAGAACATCGGCGTACGGAACCGCGGCGCCGGCATCGACTTGCCCACCAGATTGTTGGCGACCTGGTGCAGGCCAAATAGTTCGAAATGGTTGATCAGGAACGTCGACAGCAGCACGATGATCCAGCCGACCGCTCCCAGCGCAAACAGCGCGTCGGCAGCGGTCGTACCATGCACGTGCCAGATCACGGCCGGGATCGGCCGCCACTGCCAGATCAACAGCGCCAGCGCCAGGCTCGCCAGCAGCACAAACGTGCTGCGTTCGATCGCCCTTGGGATGATCTTGGTCCACCAGCGCTTGAACGCGGGGCGGGCCATCACGCTGTGTTGGAGCGCGAATATCGACATCAAGACGACGTCGATGATCAGGGCGGCGGTCAACGGCGTTGGCGGTCCGGTATCGATTGTTTTCGGTACGCCGACGCCGGCGACGAAGCCGATGGCGTAGAGGAAGGTCGCGAAGAAGAAAAGATATACGACGGTGCCGTACACGAATCCCAGTAGTCGTCCCATGATTCGTCTCCCTGATGTGCGGGGCGGATCGAACAAAGCCGCCCGCGGTTGCGATCGCCTTTGACGCGGCGCGTCGCGGCGGCCGCGTGCCAAAACCTCAATGACCGGCCTGCGGCGCGCCGATGACGGCTGCGCTTGCTAGCGGCGGCGTTGTCCGCGCCGTGACAGCGAAACGATGGCCGCCATGAGTATCGGCCAGGCCCGCGAAGTGACGCGGCGCAGCGAGTCGGTCATGGCTGCCCTGCGCTCCATCAGCGCGAAGCCACGATAGTGGTCGATGGCGATGGTGCCGTCGGTGCGGCGCTTGAGTGTCAAGGTCGTCATGGCAGCCTCCTGTTCGGCCTATCGGTCGGACGCAGAATGACCGCGGGTGGCCGCAAAGACTTCCAGCGGCCCTTGATTTGCCTCTGAGAACGTCTTGATTATTGCTTTGGAAAGGCATCGGATCGAATGACCGGGGGCAGGCGGGGAGTGAAGATTTGTCTTATTGTTTCGAGGCTTACCGTCTCGACCCGGACCGGCGGGAGCTGACCCGCAACGGCAGTCTGATTGCGCTCGAACCGCAAGTGTTCGACCTGCTGGTGTTCCTGATCGAGAATCGGGACCGCGTCGTCAGCAAGGACGACCTGATCGCCTCGGTCTGGCAGGGGCGGATCGTCTCCGACTCGACGCTGACCAGCCGCATCAATGCCGCGCGCAAGGCAATCGGCGACAGCGGTGACCAGCAGACCCTGATTCGCACCGTCGCCCGCAAAGGCATCCGCTTCGTCGGCGTCTTGCATGATCGCGCCGACGTGGACCCCGAATCCGCAGCCGCGGAACCGGCACGGGCGGCCGTCGCTCTGCCCGACCGGCCGGCGATCGCCGTGCTGCCCTTCGTCAATATGAGCGGCGATCCGGAGCAGGATTATTTTTCCGACGGCATCAGCGAGGACATCATCACCGCGCTGTCGAAGCTGCGCTGGTTCTTCGTGATCGCGCGTAACTCGTCCTTCATCTACAAGGGCAAGTCGGTGCACCTGAAGCAAATCGCCGAAGAGCTCGGCGTCGGCTACGTCGTTGAAGGCAGCGTGCGCAAGGCCGGCGACCGCGTCCGCATCACGGCGCAGCTCAACAATGTCGCCACCGGCAGCCACATCTGGGCCGAGCGTTATGACCGCAGCTTGGCCGACGTGTTCGCGGTGCAGGACGAGATCACCGAGGCGATCGTGGCGGCGGTCGAGCCGCAGCTTTACGCCGCAGAGAATTTCCGAGCCCAGCGCAAGCCGCCGGACAGTCTGGACGCCTGGGATTTGGTGATGCGCGCCTTATCGCATTTCTGGCGCGTGACGCGGCAGGACAACGTGGTCGCGCAGGCGCTGCTCGAGAAGGCCATCGCCATCGACCCCGGCTACGGCCAAGCGCTGGGCGTGCTTGCCAACAGCTATATGTTCAGCGCCCATATGGGCTGGATCGACATGGCGGCGGCAGCGCCGCTCGCGGAACGCGCGGCATTGGCAGCGATCGAGAGCGACAGAGAAGATCCGTGGGCGCATCTCGCGCTCGGCCACGTCTATATGCTGGCACGGCGCTTCGACGATGCACTCGCCGAATATGAGCTGGCCCTGCGGCTCAATCCGAACTTCGCCTTGGCGCAGGCTTATTATGGCCTTTCACTGTCCTACAACAGCCGCTGGCAAGAAGGCGACGAGGCTGTGCGCCGCGCCATCCACCTGAGCCCGCGCGATCCGTATTTGGCGGTGTATCGGGGCATCGCAGCCTATACGCAATTCGTCGGCCACAACTACGAAGAAGCCATCGCTCTGGCGCGCGAAGCGCTGAGGGAACGCGGCGACTTCGTCGGCGCTCACCGCGTGCTCACCGCGGCCACCGCCATGGCGGGACAGGCCGATGCCGCTACAAGCGCCTTGCAGGAATTGCGTCGCACGCAACCGAACGTTTCGCTCGCCTGGATCGCCACCAATATGCCGATCCGACACGACGCGGAGCGCGAGCACTATGTCGAAGCCTTCCGCAAGGCCGGTCTGGAATAGCGGCTGTCGCGATGCGATTTCCGCGGGCGGCGCTCAGCACCACCAGGTGATGACTGTCTGCTCCGGCTGCGGCTCGGCAGCACCGCTTTTGCTCGCCGACACGGCCCAGGCCACGATCATCGCCGCGACGATCGCCATGTACGCGCCGCGCGCCAATTTTCCGAGCATTGTCGTTGCCTCCCCGCTTATTCCATCACAATAGCCAACAAGGCCGCGCCCGCGAGACTAGCGTTAATTTTTGGTTAATGCCAGCCAAGTCCTTGATGCCTATCAATTTGCGCGCTCCGGCGGGCGATAGACTGGGCTCCTCCCCTGGCGTAGTTTCCGCCGCATCCCGCCCGATCCTCTTCTGGAGCTTCCCCATGGCCGGCCCTGTGATTGCTGTCACCGATAGCGTGTTTCCCTCGCTCGACCCCGCCAAAGCGGCGCTGGCGCGGGTCAATCCCACGTTTCGCATGTCGAAAAGCTCCAACGCCGACGACATCCTGGCGATCGCCAAGGACGCCGACGCCATCCTGGTCACCTACGCCAAGCTCACCCGCGACATCCTGCTGCAACTCACCAAGTGCAAGGCGATCGGTCGCTTCGGTCTCGGCGTCGACAACATCGACCTGCCGACCGCCAAGGAGAAAGGCATCGCCGTCAACTACGTGCCGGACTATTGCATCCGCGAGGTGTCCGATCACGCCATGGCGTTGCTGCTGGCGCTGATCCGCAAGATCCCGCTCGCCAACCGCCTGGTGCAGGCCAGCCGCTGGGAAATGCCGGCGGTGGTGCCGATCCGCCGCCTCGAAGGCACCGTGCTAGGCCTCATCGGCTTTGGCCATATCCCGCGGCTGGTGGTGCCGAAAGCGCAGTCCTTCGGCATGAAAGTCATCGCCTACGATCCCTTCGTCAAACCGGAGCAGTTCAAGGCGCTCAATGTCGAGGGCGTCGATTTCGACACGTTACTGAAAACGTCCGACTACATTTCCGTGCACGCTCCGCTGCTGCCGGCGACGCGCGGCATGCTCAACGCCGACGCCTTCGCCAAGACGAAGAAGGGCGTCTACATCGTCAACACCGCGCGCGGGCCGCTGATCGATGAACCGGCACTCATTGCCGCGCTTGACGCCAAGCAGGTCGGCGGCGCCGCGCTCGACGTGGTCACCACCGAACCGCTGGCCAAGGATTCGCCTCTGCTCGGCCGCGACAACGTGATCATCACGCCGCACACCGGCTTTTATTCGGTCGAGGCGCTGGAGGAATTGCAGACCAAATGCGCCGCCGACGTCGCCCGCGTGCTCAGCGGCGAGAAGGCGGTGTATCCGATCAGCGCATAATGGCCGGCGCTTCCTTTCCTGCGCCGTTCGTGTCGTCGGTGATGCGGCTCGAGCCGCAGTGGATCGACTATAACGGCCATCTCAATGTTGCCTATTACAACGTGCTGTTCGATCGCGCGGTCGACGAACTCTACGAACTGCTCGGCCTCGGCCCCTCTTATCTCGAGCGTACCAGGCACTCGACCATGGTGGTCGAGGCGCACGTACGCTACGTGCGCGAGCTCAAGCTCGACGATCCGGTGCGCGTCGTGATCCAGTTGCTCGACTTCGACGCCAAGCGCATTCATCTATTCGAAGAGCTGCGCCACGCCGCCGAGAACTGGATTTCGGCCACCTCGGAGAACATGACATTAAGCGTCGACATGACGGCGAAGAAGGTTGCGCCATTTCACGACGGTGTCCTGCATCTGCTCGAACGGATGAAGGCGGCGCACGCCGTCCTGCCGCAGCCGCACGGCGCCGGGCGCAGTGTCCACATGGCGGGCAAACGCTGACCGCTTGCGCCGCGCGACGACGCGGCGATAGCATTCCTGTCGCGACGTGAATGTATCGGATCGCGGTACGGAGCCGACATGTCAGCCAAAGCCGAAGCTGCGACCGCGGGCCGCGCCGCGCGCGTGGTGCTGATCCGCGAGCATACGATTCCGACCGCCAACAGCGCACCTTACATTTGCGTCGAGGGACCGGACGGCAATCTGTGGTTCTGCGAGAGCGGCGCGGCCAAGATCGGCTGCTTCGATCCGCGCGGCGCGACGTTCAGGGAATACTCCTTGCCGACGCCCGGCGCGACGCCGATCGGCATCGTCCTCGGCGCCGACAAGCATCTCTGGTTCGCGCAGAAGAAGGCCAACAAGATTGGCCGCATCTCGGCGGACGGCGCGCTCAGTGAATTTCTAGTGCCGACCTCAAACGCCGGACCCGATGGCATCGCTCTCGGCCCCGACGGCAATATCTGGTTCTCGGAAACCGAGGCCGGGCAGATCGGCCGCATCACAGCGGACGGCACGATCACCGAGTTCAAGACCGGCATCTCGCCCGGCAGCAAGCCGCTGTCCATCGTGGTGCGCGACGGCGCGCTGTGGTTCAGCGAAGCCGCCGGCAATCGTGTCGGCCGCATCACCGTCGACGGCGCGGTCAACGAATTCCCGATTCCCGGCGACGACCCGCAGCCGCGGGCCATGGTCACGCATCCCGACGGCAACATCTGGTTCGTCGAGACCGGCGCCAACGCCCTCGGCAGGCTTTCGCGCGACGCCGTCTTCGCCGAATTCAAATTCCCGACGCCGGACGCATCCTTGCGCGGTGTCACGGTCGGGCCTGACGGCAATCTGTGGTGCACCGAGAACCTCGCCAACAAGATCGGTCATATGGCGCCGGATGGCACGCTCATCGGCGAATACGACATTCCGACGCCGGCAAGCGGCGCGCGCTGCATCGCGGCGCTGTCGAATGGCCGTCTCTATTTCACGCAGCACGACTCCGGCTCGATCGGAGAAGTGATCCTCGGCTGAGCGGACAAAGGGGGCATCGTGGCAGTCGAACGCATCGAATATCGCGCCGGCAATACAGTCGGCATCGGCGCGCTGGTCTATGACGAGAAAGTCAGCGGACGCCGGCCGCTTATGTTGATGGCGCCGAATTGGCTCGGCGTCACCGACGACGCCATCAAGCGCGCGGCGACAATCGCGGGCGGCAATTACGTCGCGTTCGTCGCCGACATGTACGGCGGCGGCAAGGTGAGCGCCGGGCCGCCGGAATCCGCGGATCTGGCCAATGGGCTGCGCGCCGATGCGCCGGAGCGTCGCCGCCGCATCGCAGCCGCGCTCGACGCGCTGCGCGCCGAAAGCGACAAGCGTGGCATCGGCGATCTCAAGCGTCAGGCCGCGGTCGGCTTCTGCTTCGGCGGCGGCAATGTGCTCGAGTTGGCGCGCACCGGCGCCGGCCTCAACGCGGTGATTTGCCTCCACGGCGATCTGCGCACGCCGCTGCCGGCCAAGCCGGGCGACATCAAAGCGGCGATCTGCGTGCTGCACGGCTCGAAAGACCCGATTGTGCCCAAGCCCGACCGCGACGCCTTCGAAACCGAAATGGAAGCCGCCGGCGCGAAATGGCAAATGCTCGTTTTCGGCGGCCTGCTGCACTCGTTCTGCGAGCCTGAATCCGATGTGCCGGGCATCGCCTGTTACGACGCCGGTGCGGCGCGGCAGTGCTTCAATATGATCGATGACTTCGCGACCGCAGCGTTCGACGGAAAATTATAAGAAGCAAAATCGGGGAAGGACAACGTCATGACACATATCGCGCGAATGATCTTCGCCTTGCTGCTCGCCTGCGGCGCTGCCTCGGCGCGGGCGGAAACCTATCCGGACCGGCCGATCCGGCTGATCGTCTCGATCGCCGCCGGCAGCGTCACTGACGTCATCATGCGCTCGGCCGCGATCGAGCTGACGCCGCTGCTCGGCGGCCAGACGCTGGTGATCGAGAACCGCGGCGGCGCCAGCGGCATCGTCGCCGCGCAGGCCTGTGCCCAGGCCGCGCCCGACGGCTATACGCTCTGTGTCATCTACCACAGCACCATGTCCTACAATCCGCTGCTGTTCGATCACCTGCCCTACGATCCCGACCGCGACCTAGTGCCGGTCGCCCGGTTGTTCTTCCTCAACGAAGGGCTGTTCGTGTCGAGCGAACTCGGCGTGAACTCGGTCGCCGAACTCAAGGTGATGGCGCAAAAGGGATCGGACAAGCTCAACTACGCCACGCTCGGCGAAGGCTCGTTCCCGGACCTCTATCTGCGTTGGCTGAATAACCAGTGGGGCACCAAGATCGTCGGCGTGCCGTACAAAGGTGGCGGTCCAGCGGCGCAGGCGCTGGCCGGCAATCAAGTGCAGTTGACCCGCTTCGGCATCGGCAATTTTCTCGGGCTGGTCAAAGCCGGCAAGGTCAAGGCGCTTGCGGTGTCGGCGGACAAACGCTCGTCGCTGTTGCCCGACGTGCCGACTTTGGCGGAAGCCGGGCTCGGCGGCTATCCGGGGCAAGGCTGGTGGGGGCTCGCCGCGCCGAAAGGCACGCCTGCGGCCATCGTCGACAAGGTCAATGCCGCCTTCGTCAAGGTGTTCGGCGACGCCAAATTCCAGGCCTTCCTCTACGAGCACGCAGTGGTGCCGGCGCCGACCTCGCCGGCCGGCTTTGCCGCGTTCCTGAAAGAAGACCGCAAGGCAGCCGAGACTCTGATCAAGATCGCCAACAGCAAACGCGAGGAGTACAAGCCGCACTAGGATGTCCGGCGCGGCGAAATTCCTGACCATTGACGGCCGCCGCCTCGCCTACCGCGAGGCTGGTGCCGGCCCGCCGATCCTGTTCTTGCACGGGCTCGGCGGCAATTCGGCGTCATGGCAGTCACAGTTCGAGGCCTTCGCCGGCAGCCATCGCCTGGTCGCCTGGGACATGCCGGGCTTCGGCCAATCCGATTTGATGCCGCTGGCGACGACGCGTGACTATGGCAACCTGGCGCGGCGCATCATGGACGCACTCGGCATCGACCGTACGGTCGGCGTCGCCACGTCATACGGCACGGTGATCCTGGCCGACCTTGCCGCCGCCGATCCGGACCGCATCTCCGCGGTGGTGTTCGCCTGCGGCGTCACCGGCATGGGCCACCTCGAAGCACAAGAGCGTGCCCGGCTGCGCGCGGTGCGCCGGTCCGAACTCGAAAGCCTCGGCCAGCGCAGGTTCGCGGAACAGCGAAATTCGAATTATGTGAAATGCGGCGACGCCGCCCTCGTCGCGAAAGTCGTCGACCTTGCCGGCTCGGCGACAACCGAAGGCTATCTGCGGGCTTATGGCGCGATGACCGAATCGAATATTTTCGAGTCCCTCGCCGCGATCAAAATCCCGGCGCTGGTGCTGGCGGGCGCTGGCGATCCGATCGCCAAAGCAGGCGATTGCGAGCGCGTGGCTCGGGCGCTGCCGCAGGCCGAGTACCGTTGCATCGACGATTGCGGCCACTACGTCAACCTCGAACAGGCGGAAATCTTCAACCGTCTCGTCGCCGATTTTCTGGGTCGCGTCGGCTGAGCGGCCGCCTCACTGCGGCTTGATCCCCGCGGCCTTCACCAGCTTTTCGTTGAGCGCCAGCTCGTTCTTGAAATAGGCCTCGAACTGGGCGAGCGTCATGTCCATCGGCTCGGCGCCGAATTTGGCAAGGCGATCCTTTACGTCCTTCACCTGCAGCGCCTTGCGAATCTCATCATGCAGCCGCGCCACGATCGGCTGCGGCGTCGCCGCCGGCACGAACACACCGATCCAGAAATTGTAGTCGGAGTCGGGATAGCCGGCCTCCACCGTGGTCGGCAGGTCCGGCATCAGCGAGGAACGGCTCGAGCTGCCGATCGCCAGCGCCTCGACTTTGTGCTCACGGATGAGTCCCAAGGCGGCGGTGATCGGTGTGAAGAAGAAGTCGACGCGCCCGGCCGCCAGATCGGCGACGCCTTCGGCGGTGCCCTTGAACGGCACCTGGGTCGCCTTGAAGCCGGCGCTCAAACCCAGCCGCTCGGCGGACAGATTGCCCGTACTGCCGGGGCCGATCGAGGCGTAAAGCAAAGCGCCGGGCTTGGCTTTTGCCTTCTCAACCAGATCCTTGAGCGACCTGAAGCGCCCGGCCGGCGCGATCATGACGTTCGTCAGATTGCCGAGAGGCATCACCGCGCGCAGGTCGCGCAGCGTGTCGTAGGGCAGCGCCTTGTGCGTATAAGGCGCGATCGCAATGCCCGACGTGGTGACCAGCACGGTGTAGCCGTCCGGCGGCGCCTTCGCGGCCGCGGCGATGCCGATGACGTTCGCCGCGCCCGGCTTGTTCTCGGGAACGACGGCCTGCCCGAGCTGGCGGCCGACTTGCTCCATCACGATGCGCGCGGTGACGTCGAGCGCGCTGCCCGGCGTATTGGAGATGATGACGTGGATCGGCTCTTTCGTCGGCCATTGCTGCGCGAACGCTGCGCCCGGCGCCGTTGCCAATGCCATCAGTGCGAACAGGAGATATCTGCACATCGTGCTCCTCCTTGAGTTGCCGCGATCGTGGCTGCGTCAACTCGCGCGTTTCAGGGTCTCGGTCTTCGATGCCTGTTCGCGAACCGCCTCGATCAGTGCCTTAATCGCGGGCGCCGATTCCTTGCTCCGGTACATGAACGAGAACATGACCTCGGGAAGGTTTCGCGCGGCGACTTTCCGGAATACAACGTTAGGCACGTGGCAGTTCGCCATGTCCTGCGATACTGCAGCGATGCCGTAGCCGAGCGACACGTAAGCCAGCACGGTGGTCAGGTCCTCGGCGCGCTTGGCGATTTTCGGCTTGAAGCCGCCGAGCTTGGCGATCGCCTCGACATGCCGCGTAAAGGCGAGGTCGTAGGCAACCGAGGTGCTTACGAAACTTTCCGCCGCAAGCACGCGCGGGCTGATTGCCCCATTCTTGCGTGCCAGCGCGTGATCGGCCGGCAGCGCAAGGATGACCGGTGCACGATAGAACGGAAATACGCTGAGTCCCGAGGGAGGCTGCGACGGCACGCGCGCAAAGCCGACGTCGAGCTCGTTCGAAAGAATTGCGTTGACCAGTTTGACGGTCGAGACCTGGTGCAAGGTGATGTCGATGCCGGGGAACTTGTGCTGAAAATCCCTGATGAAGCTCTGCACCAAGCCGGAATAGGCCGTCGCGATCATGTAGCCGATCTCGACCCGGCCGATTTCGCCGCGCGCCGCCTTGCGCGCGGTATTCTCCGCCTCCTCGGCCCAATGCAACACGTCGCGCGCGCTCTCCAAGAATCGTGCGCCCGCCTCGGTGAGCTGCAGTTTCATCTTGGTCTTGCGGTTGAGCAAACGGACGTTCAGGTCATTTTCGAGTTTCTGAATCTGATGCGTGAGCGTCGGCGGGGTAATCGCCAAGCGTTCGGCGGCGCGCGAAAAGTTCTGCTCCTCGCACAGCGTCACGAAATAGCGAAACAAGCGCAGTTCGGTCTGGGCCATCGGTCTTCGCCCCCGAGCATCCCAATTTAACGTGTTCTTTATTCGATGGCCTCTAATAAAATCCTCGTTTCACTTTAATGACAGGTCCGGCGCGCCACTCCTATGAGTAGTGGACAACCGGACGGAGTGTCGGCGCGGTTTCCGCAACCACCGCTCTGTCCAGTTCCAAGCCTGTAGCGGCAACTCTGCGTTGCGCCAATGTAGGTCAAGACCTGGCGGAAGGCCAGTGCCAGCCGCCAGCTAAACCCCTCGTGCGAGACACTTCAGCATGATTGCAAAGAAGGCACCCGATCCCACCGACAAGCACGTCGGCGCGCGCGTGCGCATGCGCCGTATGATGATGAGCATGAGCCAGGAAAAACTCGGCGATGCGCTCGGTCTGACGTTTCAGCAGGTGCAGAAATATGAAAAAGGCACCAACCGCATCGGCGCCAGCCGTCTTCAACATATCGCCAGTATCCTGCAGGTCCCGGTGTCGTTTTTCTTCGAAGGCGCGCCGCGCGCGACGCACAACGGTAACGGCATGAGCGAAGCGCCGTCGCCGGCCTACGTGTCGGACTTCCTCGCGACCTCCGACGGGCTGTCGCTGACCAAGGCGTTCATGCGCATCAAGAACAGTAAACTGCGCCGACGGATCGTCGATCTGGTCGAGAATATTGCCGACGACGCACGCTGAGGCGCCGGCATGGGCCCGCTCGCGGCCGGCTTGAACGGCGACCGGCGAATCGCCCGGCCCGTCGAAAATCGACGCAGGCACCGCTAGCCCACAGCGGCCTCTTTGAACTTGTCCAGTGACCGCAGGCATTGTTGGCCGCGTCTTGTTCCGGCCGTGCCGATCCGTTTAGCTAGCCGGATCAGGAGGCCGCCCATGCCCGATCCCCGCACCATTCGCCTTGCGCCGGACGACAATGTCATCGTCGCGGTGGACCAGATTCCGCTCGGCAGCAGCGCTGACGGCGTCGCCGCGCGGGAGCGCATTCCGCGCGGCCACAAGATGGCGGTTACCGCGATCGCGGAAAACGAACCGGTGCGCAAATACGGGCAGATCATCGGCTTTGCCGCGCGCTCGATCGCGCCGGGCGATTGGGTTCATGTGCATAACGTCGCGCTGCATGATTTTGCGCGCGACTACCGCTTCGCCGAAGCCGCCAAAAACGACGAGTTGCTGCCGCAGGAGTTGCGCGCGACGTTCCAAGGCTATCAGCGGCCCAACGGCAAGACCGGCACGCGCAACTATATCGGCGTGCTCACGTCGGTGAACTGCTCGGCGAGCGTGGCCAAGTTCATCGCCGAAGAAGTCAACCGCTCCGGGATGCTCGACAACTATCCCGGCGTCGACGGCGTGGTGCCCTTCGTGCACGGCACCGGCTGCGGCATGGCGGCGCAAGGCGAAGGCTTCGACGCGTTGCGCCGCGTGCAATGGGGCTACGCCACGCATCCCAACCTCGGCGCCGCGCTGATGGTCGGGCTGGGCTGCGAGGTGTTCCAGATCGACCGCATGAAGGACGAATACGGCCTGGTCGAAGGCGATCATTTCCAGACCATGACCATCCAGGCGACCGGCGGCACCAAGAAAACGGTCGCCGATGGCGTCGCGCGCATCAAGGCGATGCTGCCGGTCGCGGCGCGGGCGCAACGCGTGACCCGGCCGGCGAGCGAGATCGTGCTGGCGCTGCAGTGCGGCGGCTCGGACGGCTATTCAGGCATCACCGCCAATCCGGCGCTCGGTGCCGCCGTCGATCTCCTGGTCAAGCACGGCGGCACGGGCGTTCTGGCCGAGACGCCGGAAATCTACGGCGCCGAACATCTGCTCACCCGCCGCGCGGTTAATACCAAAGTCGGCGAAAAGCTGGTCGAACGCATTCGCTGGTGGGAAGACTACACCACCCGCAATCGCGGCGAGATGAACAACAACCCCTCGCCCGGCAACAAGGCCGGCGGTCTCACCACAATTCTGGAAAAGTCGCTCGGCGCGGCGGCGAAAGGCGGCTCCACCACCATGCGCGCGGTCTATGAATACGCCGAGCCGGTCAAGGACAAAGGCTTCGTCTTCATGGACACGCCCGGTTATGATCCGGTCGGCGCGACCGGCCAGGTCGCCGGCGGCTGCAACGTCATGTGTTTTACGACCGGCCGCGGCTCGGCCTTCGGCTGCAAGCCGACCCCGTCGATCAAGCTCGCCACCAACAACCACGTCTACCAAAGCATGATCGACGACATGGATATCAATTGCGGCGACATCCTTGACGGCATGTCGGTCGCGCGCAAAGGCGAAGAGATTTTCAAGAAGGTCATCGCCACCGCCTCGGGTGCGCACACCAAGTCGGAAGACCTAGGCTACGGCGACCTCGAATTCGTGCCCTGGCAGATCGGCGCGGTGATGTAGGCGCTCGTCAAACGCTTTGCTTTGTGCCGCCGGTGGTCGCCAGCCAGATGCCGGCGAAGACCGCGATCAATCCGACCACAAGATTAAGCGTGATCGGCTCGTCGACGAGATAGGTTGCCAGCAGCGCGGCGGCGATCGGATTGACCGTCATGGTGTTGGCGACCAGCGTCGGCGAGGCGCGCTGCAGCGCCATCACCCACAGGATGAACGCGAAGGCGCCGCCGCCGATGCCGAGGTAGATGCCGGCGGTCCATTGCGCGGCGTCGAAGTGCGCCAGTACCGCGAGGTGGCCAGTGACAATGCCCGCCACGATCAGGGCCGCCGCGCCGGCGCCCATGCCGACGCAGAGGAAGCCCATGGCGCTCGAGCGCACGATGAACTGGCGCGTCCACACATTATAAAAGGCCATGCATAGAACGGCGCCGGTCATGATGACCTCGCCGCGCCAGGCGCCGGCGGGCGCCGCCGATAGGCCGGTCACCAATGCGGCGAACACGCCGAGCATGGCGATGGCGACGCCGAGCGTCTTGCGCGCGGTCAGCGGCTCGATGCCGAGCAGCGCGGCGACCGCCATGGTCTGCAGCGGCAGCGTCGACAGGGCAAGCGTCGCGCGCGCGGCGGTGGTGTAGCCGAGCGCAATGTTATAGAGCACGAAGAACAGGCCGAAGAACGCCAGGCCGAGCAGCGCCACCGCCAGCCAGTCCCGGCGCGGCGGCCATTTGGCGCGCAACAGGAGCGTCACCGGAAGCACCAACATGAAACCGATCGTCCAACGCAGCACCGCGAGCGTGATCGGATCGGTGCCGGCGGCGAGATAACGCGTCACCGCGGCGGCCGAGCCGCCGAGGCAGCTCGACACGATGGCGATCAGCACCCCCGCCGTCTGGTTCACCGGCTATTTCCTTTTGCCGGACGCCGTACGGCGTCAATCAATTCTCCCGCCGGAAAACCTTCTTCCCGGCACGCTGAGGAAATAGCCGACCGCCTGGCCGCCGTCGGCGCCGACCACGCTGCCGGTCGTATATTGAGCATCATCGCTCGCCAAGAAAATCGCGGGCCCGGCGATGTCCTCGCCCGCGCCGACGCGGCCCATCGGCACGCCCTTGCGGCGGCCCTCGTAGATCTCCGGGTCGGCATACATCGCCTCGGTGCCGGGCGTGCGGATGTAGCCCGGCGTGATGGCGTTGGCGCGGATGCCATAGGGCGCCCACTCCATCGCCTGCAATTTGGTGAGCATGATGAGACCGGCCTTCACCACCGAATAGGCGCCAGCCCAATTGTACGGAAATAATCCAGCGATCGACGCAATGTTGACGATGGCGCCGGACTTTTGCGCGATCATGTGCTTGGCGCAGGCCTGGCTTACGAGGAAGGCGCCTTTCAGGCCGATGTTCATGGTGGTGTCCCAGGCCGCCTCCGGAAGCGCTTCCAGTTTGCCGGGGACGATCTTCATCGCATTGTTCACAAGAATATCGACCCGCCCCCGCTCCTTGATGACCGTGTCCACCAGCCGATCGATGTCCGACGACTTCGCCACATCCGCCGTCACCGCGAGCCCGCCGGCATCCCTGGCGGTCGCCGCGGCGGTCGCCGGATCGACGTCGTTGACGACGACCCTGGCGCCCTCGCGGGCATAGGCCAGCGCGATGTCGCGGCCGATGCCGCGCCCCGCCCCGGTGATCAGCGCCACTTTGTCCTTCAGCCGCACGGAATCCTCCCTGAACTCGCATTTTTCTTCGGAAAAACAACGCTAGGGCGGCCAAACCGGCGCGACAAGGGGCGCGCCGCCCCTCGAAATTGCCGGCCGCGAGTGCCATGTTCGGGCGGAAAGAATCGCATGGCCGAACACCTGTCCCTCCGTCATGAACAGCCCGCACCCGCGCCCGGCGGCATTGCGGCGCGGGCGCTCGGGCAGCGCGCGGCCGGCTATCTGGCCGACCTCAATCCTGAGCAAAAAGAAGCAGTCGAGACGCTGGACGGCCCGGTGCTGGTGCTGGCCGGCGCCGGCACCGGCAAGACGCGCGTGCTGACCACGCGCATCGCCCACATCCTCAATCTCGGCCGCGCCCGCCTGTCCGACATCCTGGCG
>Ga0335082_10004021_pt1 | contig 16004 bp, 12 predicted proteins | sample Lox_Sample_41_FD_206718 | JGI IMG/M metagenome (GOLD analysis project Ga0335082, IMG submission 206718) | Soil microbial communities from Loxahatchee National Wildlife Refuge, Florida, United States - Lox_Sample_4.1 | ecosystem: Environmental > Terrestrial > Soil > Wetlands | place: USA...
CAGACCCGCGCCCAGCTTCTGGCCCAGTTGTTCAATGCGGCGGAACGATCGATCGGCATCGCCGGGACCAGCGGCAAATCGACCACCACCGGCATGGCCGGCTGGATTCTCTCGGCCACCGGGCGCGCCCCGACCGTGATGAACGGCGCGGCGATGAAGAACTTCGTCTCGCCCGAGGCGCCTTTCGCCGGCGCCCCGGCGGGAACCGGCGCGTTGTTCGTCAGCGAAGTGGACGAAAGCGACGGCTCCATCGCGCTTTACCGGCCGCATATCGCGGCGGTGAACAACATCGCCCTCGACCACAAATCGATGGAGGAGCTGCGCCTGCTGTTCCGCGCTTTCGTGGCCAAGGCGGACGTCTCCGTCCTCAACCTCGACAATGCGGAGACGGCGTCGCTCGTCTCCGGCAAGGCGATCACCTACAGCCTGGGCGGCGCCGGCGCGCGGCTTTCGGGCGCCAACCTCGTGCCGGCGCCGGACGGCATTTCGTTCGAGGTGCGCGAAGGCGGCGAGACCGCAACCGTGGCGCTGCGCGTGGCAGGGCGCCACAACGTTGCGAATGCGCTGGCGGCGCTCGGCGTGACGCGCGCCGCCGGCGTTTCCCTGGCCGAAGCGGCCGAGGCGCTCGGCGCCTTCGCGGGCATCAAGCGCCGCCTGGAAGTCGTGGGCGCGGCGGACGGCATCACGGTGATCGACGACTTCGCCCACAACCCCGACAAGATCGCGGCCACGCTGTCGACGCTGCACGATTTCCCCGGCCGGCTGATCGTGATGTTCCAGCCGCACGGCTTCGGGCCGCTCAAGCTGATGAAGGACGGCTTCATCGACGTATTCGGCCGCCAGTTGAACCGGGACGACATCCTGTTCATGCCGGAGCCGGTCTATTTCGGCGGCACGGTGGACCGCAGCGTATCCAGCATCGATATCGTGCGCGGGGTGGCGGGCGCCGGCCGGCAGGCCTTCGCCTTTGCCGACCGTGCCGCCTGCGGCGACAAAATTCTGGCGCTCGCCGAGCCCGGCGACCGCATCGTGGTGATGGGCGCGCGCGACGACACGCTCTCCCAATTCGCGGCGGAGATCCTCTCCTCCCTCCCCAAACGCCGCCCATGACAGCGCTTACTTGACAACGCTGGGAGGTTGCCGGATGGTCTGCCCGGGCCGCAAAAACACATAATGCCCAGGCAGGGGGAACGCCGTGAACCTTCACCTCATCGACATCGCGATCATCGTCCTGTTCCTCGGATCGAGCGTCGTGCTCGGCTATTGGGTTTCGCACCGCGCCTCGAAAAGCACGCGCAACTATTTCCTCGGCGGCAACGTCCTGCCCTGGTACGTGCTGGGCGTCTCGAACGCTTCGGGCATGTTCGACGTCGCGGGCACCATGCTGCTCGTCTACTGGCTGTTCATCTACGGCCTGAAGAGCGTCTGGATCCCCTGGATGTGGCCGGTGTTCAACCAGATCTTCCTGATGGTCTATCTATCGGGCTGGCTGCGCCGTTCCGGGGTCACCACCGGCGCCGAGTGGATCAAGTTCCGCTTCGGCAACAACCGCGGCGCCCAGCTTTCGCATATCATCGTGGTGATCTTCGCGCTGGTCGGCGTGATTTCCTTCTTCACCTACGGCTTCAAGGGCATCGGCAAATTCGCCACCGAATTCCTGCCCTGGCAGCTTGCCGCCGATCCGGCGACCAACGCCAACCTCTACGCGCTGATCCTGATGGGCATCACCGCGTTCTACGTGGTGAAGGGCGGCATGTTCAGCGTGGTCATCACCGAAGTGATGCAGTTCACGCTGCTGTCGGTTGCGTCCGTCGCCATCGGCGTCATCGCCATGACGACCGTGGCCCCCGAGGCCATCCAGGCAGCGGTTCCCGCGGGCTGGGACAACATCTTCTTCGGCTGGCGGACGGGGCTCGACTGGAGCCGTCTGATACCGGCGGCCAACGCCAAGATCATCGAGGACGGCTCGACGCTGTTCGGCATGCTGTTCCTGATGTACCTGTCCAAGGGCATCCTGGTGTCGGCGGCCGGCCCGGCGCCCAATTACGACATGCAGCGTGTGCTTTCGACGCGCAATCCGCGCGACGCCTGCAAGATGAGCGCCGTGGTCAACGTGGTGCTGAACGTGCCGCGCTATTTCATGGTGGCAGGGCTGACCATCCTGGCACTGGTCTTCTACAGCGCCGCGATCAAGGCGATGGGCACCAAGATGGACTTCGAGCAGGTTCTGCCCGACGCCCTGTCGCGCTTCGTGCCGGCGGGGCTGTTGGGGGTGACGGTGGCCGGGCTGCTGGCGGCGTTCATGTCCAATTTCGCCGCGACGGTGAACGCGGCGCCCCCCTACATCGTCAACGACATCTACCGCCGCTTCATCAACCCCAAGGCCAGCGAGAAGACCTGCGTGCGGCTCAGCATCCTGTCGTCGCTCACCATCGTGGTGACGGGCATCTGCATCGGCTGGTTCATCACCTCGATCAACAACGTGGTGGTGTGGATCACTTCGGCCTTGTGGGGCGGCTACGTCGCCTCCAACGTCATCAAGTGGTACTGGTGGCGCTTCAACGGCTTCGGCTATTTCTGGGGCATGGTCGCCGGCATCGCCTCGGCGCTCGTCCCGCTGGTGCCGGCGTTCCACGTGGCCGAGATCCACGCGCGCTTCGCCGCCGACCCGGCTTTGCCCGGTTTCGTGCGTGATTTCCTGACGCTGCCGACGCCGTTGGCATGCTTCCCCGGAATCCTCGCCGTGTCGCTGGCGGGCTGCATCCTGGGCACGCTGCTGAGCAAGCCCGAGGACATGGAGGTTCTCAAGACCTTCTACAAGCGCACGCGGCCGTGGGGTTTCTGGGGCCCGGTGCTGAAGGCGGTGCAGGCGGAGGATGCGGGCTTCAAGCCGAATCCCGACTTCTGGCGCGACATGTTCAACATCGCGGTGGGAATCGTGTGGCAGACCTCGCTGATAGCGATGCCCGTCTATTTCGTGATCCGCGAGTTCGCCAACGCCAAGATCGCGCTCGGGCTCGTGCTGGCAGCCTCGGCGGTGCTCTATTTCACCTGGTACCGGCACCTCAAGACGGCCTATCCGGACGAAGCGTCGGCAGCGGCGCCGTAGCAGCGATGTCGAAGAAGCCCGGGGGTTAGGGAATCAACCCAGCGTCGCTTCCACCTTGACGGTGTTGCCGCCGTCGGCGGGCGGCGGAATGACGGTCCCGGCGATGGGCTCGCCGTCCACGACGAGCGCGACCGCATTGCCCGGGCCATGGCGCGCGACTTTGATGTCGTAGGTCACGCCGCGGAATTTGCGCGATGCCTCGAAGCCCTGCCAGTCCGCCGGGACGACCGGCTCGACCCGCAGGCCGTCGTATTCGGGGCGGATGCCGAGAATCCACTGGGTGACGGCGTAGTAGTTCCACGCCGCGGTGCCGGTGAGCCAGGAGTTCTTCGCCTCGCCGTGGGTGGGCGCGTCGCGCCCCGCGATCATCTGGGCGTAGACGTAAGGCTCGCATTTGTGCTGCTCGCTGATCGCTTCGCGCGCCGACGGGTTGATGCGGGTGTAATAGTCGTGCGCCGCATCGCCGCCGCCCAGCATCGCCTCGGCGATGATGATCCACGGATTGTTGTGGCAGAAGATGCCGGCGTTTTCCTTGTAGCCCGGCGGATAGGACGAGATCTCGCCGTATTCGAGGTAGTAGCGCGAATAGGCCGGCTGCTGCAGCACGATGCCGTGGTCCGTCGCCAGATGTTCGGCGACCGAATCGAGCGCCTTGCGCGCCAGGCCGTCGTCGAGGCCGATGCCGCCGTAGATGCAGAAGCCCTGCGGCTCGATGAAGATGCGGCCTTCCTCGCACTCTTTGGAGCCGATCTTGCGGCCGAAATCGTCGTAGGCGCGCAGGAACCATTCGCCGTCCCAGCCGTGCCGGCGCACCGCCGCATCCATGCGGGCGGCTTCTTCGAGGCAGGTTTCCGCGTCGGCCTTGGCGCCGCGATGGGCCGCGATTGCCGCCAGCTCCTTGGCCGCGGCGCAGAACAGCCCCGCAATGAAAACGGATTCGGCGACCTTGCCGTCCTTGCTGGTGGTGGTCTGGAAGGACTGGCCCGGTTCGCTCGAGAAACAGTTGAGGTTGAGGCAGTCGTTCCAGTCGGCGCGGCCGATCAACGGCAGGCCGTGCGGGCCGAGGCGGTCGAGCGTGTAGCGGAAGCTGCGCTTGAGGTGCTCGTAGAGCGGCACTTCGGTGCCGGGCGCCGAATCGAAGGCAACCTGCTCGTCGAGGATGCTCCAGTCGCCGGTTTCCTTGAGATAGGCCGCGACGCCGAGGATCAGCCAGTGCGGATCGTCGTTGAAATTGCCGCCGATGTCGTTGTTCCCCTTCTTGGTCAGCGGCTGGTATTGGTGATAGGCGCCGCCGGTGTCGAGCTGGGTGGCGGCGAGATCGAGGATGCGCTCGCGGGCGCGCTCCGGCACCATGTGCACGAAGCCGAGAAGGTCCTGGTTGGAATCGCGGAAGCCGAGCCCGCGGCCGATGCCCGATTCGAAGGTGGAGGCGGAGCGCGACATGTTGAAGGTCGCCATGCATTGATAGGCGTTCCACACGTTGACCATGCGGTCGGTGTGGATGTCCGGCGTCTTCACCTGGAAGATGGACAGGAGCCTGTCCCAATAGGCGGCGAGCTTGTCGAAGGCCGCATCGACATTGGCCTTGTCGCGGTAGCGGGCGATGACCGGCTTGGCCATCGCCTTGTTGACGGTCTGCGAGCCCGGCGGATCGAATTTCCGGTCCCTGGGATTCTCCTGATAGCCGAGCGCGAAGACGACCTGGCGGGTTTCGCCGGGCTCCAGCCGCAGCTTGACGTGATGCGAGCCGATCGGCTGCCAGCCGTGGGCGACGGTGTTGCCGGACTGGCCCTTTTCGACCGCCGCGGGCTCGTCCCAGCCGCGCCAGGGGCCGAGGAAATCCTCGCGCTGCGTATCGAAGCCCGCCAGTTTTTCGGAGCAGGCGAACCAGGCGAAATGATCGCGGCGCTCGCGGTATTCGGTCTTGTGGTAGATCACCTCGTCGTCGATCTCGACCTGGCCGATGGAGAAATTGCGCTGGAAGTTCGTGCCATCATCGAGCGCGTCCCACAGGCAGAACTCGATCGAGGAGAACACCGACAGCTCCGCCGGCTGGGGGCGCCGGTTGGTCAGGGTGAGCTGCCAGATCTCCAGGTTCTCGCCGAGCGGCACGAAATAGCGGGTCGAGGCGTGGATGCCGCCGCGCGTGGATGCGATGATGCTGTAGCCCATGCCGTGCCGGCAGGTGAAATCCTCGAGGTCGCTGCGCACCGGCATCCACGACGGCGACCAGTAATCGCCGCTCTGGTTGTCGCGCAGATAGATGTAGCGGCCGCCGAAATCGAGCGGCACGTTGTTGTAGCGGCCGCGCGTCAGGCGCCTGAGCCTGGCGTCGCGGTACCAGGAATAGCCGCCCGCCGTGGCCGACAGGATGCCGAAATAGCTCTCGCAGCCGAGATAGTTGATCCAGGGCAGCGGCGTGTCCGGACGGGTGATGACGTATTCGCGGCGCTCATCGTCGAAATGGCCGTATTTCATGGAGTTTCTTTCCGTCTTAAGACCGGGCGCCGGGGCGTGCCCATAACCGTCTGACAGCGCTTACATTCCCGCGCCGGGGCGGCCCGAGTCAAGCGCCCGGCGAAGCGGCAAGTCCCCGGCTTCGGGACGCACATCCTTTTCGATCCGGCGTCGCTGCGCGGACCGCTGGCGGCGATCATCGGCGAGGTCGCCGCCGACGGACATCGTTTCACTGGGATGACGACCTGGTTCGGCGGCGGGCGGACCTTCGACCGACTCTCCGGCGCGCCGACAACCGGTTCGATTGCGACTCAACTTCTGCGACTTCGATGCCGGCTCTCCTGCGGCCCGTTCCCACGTCGCCCGCACGACCGTCGCGCCGCAAACCCCTCTTGCCCCGGCGAATCGCCGCTCGCGGCTGCAATCCGTCGCCGGTTGAGCTATCGTGCAGCCGGGAGCGCGGGGGATCGCGATGCCGCACATCGAATGGAAGGACGAGTTCAGCGTCGGCGTGGCGCTGATCGACGACGACCACAAGCAGCTTCTCGCCATCGTCAACCGTCTCAGCGACGCCTTGGAAGGCGCCGCGCCGGCCAGGGAATGCACCCGTATCTGCGACGAACTGATCGCGCACACGCTGGCGCATTTCGGGCACGAGGAAGGCTGGTTCGAGGCCACCCATTATCCACGCGCGGCCGAGCACCGGCTGATGCACGAACAGCTCAAGAAGCGCATCCTCGACTACCGGGGCGAGATCGGGCAGAGCCCGCCGCCGCTGGCGAAATTCGTGTTCTTCACCGACTGGCTGGCGCACCATATCGTCGGCGAGGACAAGCAGTTCGGCGCCCATTTGAACGGTCGGGGCATCCATTGAGTTGAACGCCCCCCGGCCCGGGCCGGTCGTTCATCCAGTTGAGGAACGGCGCGATGGCTTTCATGGAATGGCTGCCCGAGCACAGCGTCGGCGTCGCCGTGTTCGACGACGAGCACAAGAAGATGATCGCCATCGTCAATCGATTGTACGACTGCATCGCGGCCGGCGCGGGCAAGGACACGCTCAAGACGGTGACCGAGGACCTCATCGAGTATGCCGTCATGCATTTCCGGCACGAGGAAATGTACTTCCACGATTGGGATTATCCGCTGGCCGAAGAGCATGCCGCGCTCCACCGCGAGATGAGGCAGCAGGTGTTCAAGTTCCGCGCCGAGGTGGACGAGCGAAACGCCGGCGACCTGGCGCTCGAAATGCTGCATTTCCTGCGGGGCTGGATCACCCAGCACATCATGGTCGACGACAAGAAATACGGCGCGTTCCTGGTTCAAAAGGGCCTGCGCAGCGGCGGCGAGCTTTGATTTGCGTCCGATTTGCTCTACCCAATCCGCCATGCGCGCCATGACGCTCGAGAGCCCCGGCCGGCCGCTGGTGCTCCTCACTTCGCCGCCGCCCAAGCCCGCCGAGGGCCAGGTCCGCATTGCCGTTTCGGCCTGCGGCGTGTGCCGTACCGACCTGCACGTCGTGGACGGCGAATTGCCCAAGCCCAAGCTGCCCGTCGTGCCCGGCCACGAGATCGTCGGCCGCGTCGTTGAAACCGGCGCGGGCGTGACGCAGTTCAATCCCGGCGACCGCGTCGGCGTGCCGTGGCTGGGATGGGCGTGCGGCGAATGCGAATACTGCCGGCGCGGCGAGGAAAATCTCTGCCCCTTCGCCCGCTTCACCGGCTACGAAATCGACGGCGGCTATGCCGACGAAGCGGTTGCGGACGCCCGTTTCGTGTTCGCGATTCCCGACAACTACGGCGACGAGGAGGCGGCACCCTTGATGTGCGCGGGCCTGATCGGCTGGCGCAGCCTCAAAATGGCGGGCGACGGACACCGGCTCGGACTCTACGGCTTCGGGGCGGCCGCCCATATCGTCATCCAGGTAGCGCGCGCGCGGGGCCGGAAGGTCTTTGCCTTCGTCCGTCCCGGCGACGAAAAGGCCAAGGCCTTCGCGCACGAGATGGGGGCCGCCTGGGCCGGAGATTCCGATCTGGCCGCGCCCGAACCGCTCGACGCCGCAATCATCTTCGCCCCCGCCGGCGAACTTGTGCCGGCCGCCCTGCGCGTCATACGTCCGGGCGGAACGGTGGTGTGCGGGGGCATCCACATGAGCGACATCCCGTCGTTTCCCTACGACATCCTGTGGGGCGAACGCATCGTGCGCTCGGTGGCCAATTTGACCCGCGCCGACGCGGCCGAATTCCTCGCCTTCGCCGGCCGGAACAAGCTTCGCACCGCGACGAAGCGCTATCGGCTCGAACACGCCAACCAGGCGCTCGACGATCTGCGCCATGGACGCATCAGCGGCGCAGCGGTGCTTGTGCCCGGTGCCTAGCCGCATCGTTCGCGGCCGGCCGAAGGGTTGCGCGCATCCGAAGGTCCTCGGAGCGGGCCCGCGCCGAAAGGCGGCGCGATCGGCGATGCCGGCGTCCGCCGACAGCGAGCGTCCCGAACAAACCCGCCGTCCCCCGCCCGGATCGACGGCGGCCGGCAAGCAAAGGCCCAGACTTTACGGAAAAACCCGAAAACCGCTACCATTCTGGGGAACTTCGGGGGCCGCCCAGGAGGTCCGGGGCGAAGCCGGCAACGGTTCGAGGGGGGATGTGTGATGGTGAGGAAGCTCGGCATTGCGGTCGTCGTCTTGCTCGTCGTCGGCGGGGGCGCGGCGTGGTACCTGCTGTCGAGTTTCGATTCCATCGTCAAAGGTGCGATCGAGAAGTACGGCTCGGAAGCCACCCAGGCCACGGTGACCGTCGAGAGCGTGAGCATCTCGCTGCGATCCGGCGAGGCGACCATTTCCGGCTTGGTGGTCGGCAATCCCGAGGGATTCGCCACGGCGAACGCCCTGACGCTGGGCTCGATCACGGTCAAGCTGGATGCCGGTTCGCTCTTGGGCAGCGGTCCGATCGTCATCAGGCAGATCGACGTCGTCGCACCGCACGTAACCTACGAAGTGGGCGCGGGCGGCAGCAACCTGCAAACCATCCAGAAGAACGCCCAGGACTACGCACAGACCATGGAGGCGAGCGGCAACGGCCCGTCCGGCACCGCGGCGTCGTCGTCGGGCGGCGAGCCGCAGCGCAAGCTGATCATCGAGGATCTGACGGTGCGTGACGGTCAGGTCGGCGTCAGCGCCACGATCCTCGAGGGCAGGTCCCTGACGGTGCCGCTGCCGACCATCCATCTCGCCAATATCGGCAAGGAGGGCGGCGGCGCCGCGCCGGCGGAAGTTGCCTATCTGGTGCTCGGTGCCGTCAGCAGGGATGCCGTCAAGGTCGGCGCCAAGGCGCTGACGCATTTTGCGACCTCGGCGGCGACCGGCGCGGCTGAGGACGTCACCGGCGGAACGCAAGGCCTCGGCAAGCGGCTGAAAGGCCTGTTCGGCAACTGACGGCGGCGCTCCATCAGGCGTTCGCCCTGCGGGGCATCCGCACCAACCAAAGGCGCTTGGCGGGAGCCGGCCCCGATCGCACGAGCTTGGCCTAACAAACGGGAATTACAGGGGAAAACGAACGCGTTTTGGGGTAAGAACGGCCTGCGGGACCATTCCCATGCGGCCGAGAATTGGGGCATAATCGACCCAACATCAGCCGTCCGCTCGAATGTGGATGCGAAGACCGATCATCGGCCTGCGAGACGCAGTGTGGTGCAGAAAACGGCCATGAACCTGCCGCTGCGGCTCGACCGGGCGGCGGCGATTCCCCTTCAGGACCAGCTGTTTGAGCAATTGCGGCAGCTCATCCTGACCGGACGGCTGAAGCCGAGTTCGCGCGTCATCGCGACGAGGTTTTTGGCGGAACAGGTGGGCGTCTCGCGCCGCACGGTTCTGTTTGCTTACGAACGACTGATCAGTGAAGGCTACCTCGAGACGCGTCCCGCCATCGGTACCTTCGTCTCGACCACGCCGCCCAATCATGCCCGGCCGGAAGCGGCCGGCAGTTCGTCCACGGATACGCCGCGCCAATCGACGCTGCGTCCGGCGGTGATCCATACCGCCATCCCGCCGCGCCCGCGTGTGCCGGACGGCACCATAGATTTCGATCCGTCGCAGCGCGACGCGAGCCACCTGCTGCCGTCCAAGGTCTGGCTCAGGTGGGTCCGGGAGGTCCTCGCCGACAACCCGGAAGGTCTTTCGCAGCCGGGACCGGCGGCCGGCGCGGAGCCGCTGCGACAGGTCATCGCCGACTACCTGGCTGCCACGCGCGGCATTCTGGCTTCGCCGGACCAAATCGTGATCGTGACCGGGCGGCGCCATGCCTGCAGCTTGGTCGCGCATCTGTTCCAGCGCCGCGGCGACCGCGTCGTCGTCGAGGCGCCGGGCGACGAGGACATCGCGCGGTTCTTCGGCACCCGTCAGGCCGAAGTGATCGGCGTTCCGGTCGACGAGCACGGGCTGGAAACGGACGGTCTGCCGCCGGGCCCCGTCTCGCTTGCTTACGTCACGCCGGCGCGCCAAGACCCGATCGGCGGGGTGATGCCGCAAGCGCGGCGGACGGCGCTGATCGAGTGGGCGCGAAGCGCCGGCGCCTATCTCATCGAGGACGACAGCGACAGCGCCTTGCGCTATCACGGCACGGCGCAGCCGCCGCTCGCAACCATCGACCCCTACGGCCTCGTTTTCTACGCCGGGTCGTTCGCCAAGACGCTCGGGGCCGGTCTCTGTCTCGGCTATCTGGTGGTGCCGGCCGAATTCGCCGACGCCATCGTGTCGATCCAATCCATGGGGACGGAGGCCGGTCAATGGCTCGAGCAGATGGTGATATCCAATCTGCTTGCAAGCGGGGAGTACGACCATCATCTGCGCCGCGTGCGCAAGATCTATCTCGAGCGCCGCGATACCCTGATCGGGGCCTTGCAATCCAGCTTCGGCGACGTGCGGCTGATCGGCACGGAATCGGGCGCCCAATTGACCTGGCTGCCGCCGAGTTCCTTCCCTTGCGCGTCGGCGATACGCGACGCCGCGCGGCTGCAGGGCGTGAACATCGAGTGCGTGTCCGGCGAGGCCGCGAAGGCGTGCCGCTTCCACGACCAGGCGCTGATCCTCGGCTATGCGGCGCTGACGCCGGAACGGCTGCGGCGCGGCATCGCTGTCCTGGCGGACGCCCTGAGCCGGATCAGCGCTCCGGCTTCCGGCATATATGATAAGACATGATGCCGGTGAGGAATTCGCCGTTTTCCAAGCCGGCGAATCCCAGGCCGGCAAGCAGCGCGCTCAGTTCGTCCGGCGTGTAGAAATGCCGTATGGCGTCGGTGAAATAGCCGATGCATTTCCTGCTTTCGGCCGAACTGCCGAACAGCTTGGCCGTGAACCACACCGAGACGCGCAGAAAAAGCAGGTACGGCGCCTCCACGATGCGCGACGCCGGGCGGAGCATGTCGTTGTGGCAGAATATGCCGCCCGGTTTGAGCACGCGGTGGATTTCCCGGAACGCCCGGCCGACTTCCAGATGGCGCGAGGCGAATTGCAGCGTGACGGCGTCGAACGAGCCGTCGGCGAACGGCAGCGAATGGGCGTCGCAAACCTGGGCGCGGATGGCGAGCCCGCGCTCGCGCGCGCGGCGTTGGCCTTCGGCGATCATGTGCGCACTGCCGTCGACGACGTCGATTGCGAGCGTCGGGTCCCTTGCCAGCAGCCTGAGCGGGACATCGTGCGTGCCGGTGCACACGTCGAGCACCTTCGCTCCGCGGGGCAGATGCCGCCCGACTGCGTCGGCGAACCGGTTGCTCCATCGCGAACAATTGCCGAGCGACGCAACCGCATTGCCTTTGTCGTAATAGGCCGGCACGTCCCGGAATACCTCGGGGATCAAGGTCCGCCAGATGTCCCCGAACAGACGCGAACGGAGATCCTCCCGCTGCAGGAATTCCTCTGAAATGCTCAAGGCCGCCTCGCTCGTTCAAGTCCGCGCCAACGACGATCACCGTCGGTGCGGCGGACTTGGGTTGGTGCCCGCCGTCGTTGCGTTCGGCAAAGGAGATCGCACACGATCAGTCTTTGGTCAGAAGCCGCTTCGGGTAAATGCGTAATTCTGCATATTACGCACGGCATTCGGCGGCGAATTCAAGTTCCGTTGCGTCAATTTCGGCGCCGTCGACGGCGCGCGCTAGTCCGCCGCTCCGGAATCCTCGTCTTCGACCTCCTCGTAACCGGTGAACATCGCCTTGTAGTGTTCGAGCGGCGTGCGGCCCAGCGCGGCAAGGTAGGCGTGGAACGGGATGTAGAAAACGACGATGATGAAGACCAGGACATGCACCGTGTCGACGACGCGGACGCCGCCCAGCCATTCCACCACCTTGGCGAAGCGGGTCAAATCCCACAACAGGATGCCGGTAACGCACTGCAGCGGTACCAGGATGAGCATGACGATCTGATAGGTCAGGCTCTGCAGCGGATTGAACTTGCGGAATTTGCTCAGGTGAAACGGATTGGGCAGGCCCTTGAACATGCCGTGGGCGTAATAGACGGCTTGGCGCAGGCATCCTCTGAACAGCTCGACCGGATTGAGTTCGGGATGGTAGAGCCTGGCCTTGTCGGTGAATATGTAGAACAAGAACCAGATGAAGAAACTGCCGACGACGACGAACCCGATCCAGCTGTGAAGCATGACCGCGGTCCTGAAGGGGATCACGTCGATGAGCCCCACATAGCGAATCTGGATGCCCGTCAGGACCAGCAGCACGAAGCTCACCGCGTTGATCCAGTGCCATATGCGGACGGGAAGCGGATGAAGATAAATGCGGCGCATCGTGTCTACCCCTTCCGCTCACTGTCGCGCGGGCGGTTCGCGGCGCGTCGCGACAGCCACTTCGCCGTCAGATGGAGGGCGGGCAGGCCGAACCCGCCGAGCAGCGCGAGGATCAACAGCACATCGAGGAAGGTGATCCTGGTGCCGCCGATGGCGTAGAAGCCGCCGATGGAGTTGATCGAAAAGGCCGAATTCAACACGTCCTTGCTGACGCCGTAATGCACCGGGATGCCGCCGGGCCCGGCGACGGAGATCGTCACGCTCTGGAAGGCGTCGGCGCCCGCCTTGTGGCAGGTGTTGCAGTCGCTGACGGCGTCGGCTGCCGCGGTGAGCTGATGCGCCTCGGCGCCCGAGCGCACGTCGAGCCGCCCCTTGATGCCCGTTTGGTTGACGGCGCCGGGGCGGTTGAGCGTGCGCAGCAGATTGAAGAGGGTCGCCGGATCGAGGCCCGTCCGGCCGGCGGCGGGAGAGCCCGGCGGGCTCTCGAACTCCGGCACGCCCACCGGCCGGGCAGCGTCCTCTTTGGTCGTGCGGTTGTAGAGCACGAGGTCGACCTTGCGGCGCGCCTTCGGCGCATGGCAGGCAGGACACGATACGACCCCAAAATGCAGCAGCGTGTTCGGCAGCCATTCCTGATGCCTGGCGACCGCATCGACGTGACAGCCGAAGCAGACGTCCTTCATGCCCGCGCCCGCCGTCGGGACCTTGACGTCGTGGGCGCCGTGGCAGCCGAAGCAGAGCGGCGCCTGCGTCACGCCGGCGGCCCGCAGCACGCCGTGCACGCTGGCGGCGTAAGCGGTGAAGATGGCGCCGTGACAGGCTTTGCACGGCACGGTGTCCATCGCCTCGGCGGCGCCCTTCATCACGGCGTGCGGCGAATGGCAGCTCGTGCACAGGGGGGCGACGGGATTGCCGGCGCGGACGAGGGCGGCATGCACGCCGCGGTTCCATTGCGCGGCCTGGTCGGTGTGGCAACTGCCGCAGACCTTGGCGCGGGCGACCGCGAAGCTGCGCCTGCCGGCGATCGGAGCCACGTCTCCGGGATGCTTGGCCGGGTCGATGTCGCTGTGGCAGGCGGAGCAGCCGAATGGGCCGTGGACGGACTTGGCGAACACCTCGCCCGAGATGTGCAGCGAGAGCGCCTCGCCGTTGGCGAGCGGCATGTCGGTCCCGGCGGACTGATGACACGACAGGCAGTGCTCGTCGCCGTTCGACAACGTGCCGCCCGCTGCGGGCGACGCAGCGCCGGCGGCCAACATCACCGCCGCGGCGACCAGCCCCCCGGCGCCTGCCTTGAACGATCGATGTTGCCTTCTGTCGCCCGCCCCGAGCCCAGCCATGATCTTCTCTGCCTGTCGTCCGTTCCCCCGGGGCAATTCCGACGAATAGCCGTCGCAACAAGCGCGTCCCGGCGCTGTTGCACGGGAATCGCCGCGACCATCCGTGATTTAAATCACGTAAACCGCCGGACGGTATAGGGGGTACGAAGGGAATGTCCGCCCGGCCGCCGGACATCTTCGCGGAGCCCGGGAAGGAGGCGAAGCCCCCCTTGCCCGGATCCCCATCGAACGGGGGCAGGATGCCCTAACCGGCTGCCGTGTGCTGGTGCCGCCACGCCTTGGCGCCCATCCACGCCAGCATCGCCAGCCCGATGAACGGGAACAAAGCGATGTAGGCAAGGCCGATGAACGGCGCGGCGAGGAACAGAGCGACGTCCTTCAGGATTCTGCCGGCGCTGCGCCCGGCAGGCTTCGCGCTCTCGGCGGGCTTCGGCGCGGCAGGCGGTGCCGTACCGGCGGAAGCTGCGGCATCGGCCGTCACCGCCTCGACGCTCTGCTCGATCATCTGGGGCGACAACGGCTTGTGCAGAAAGCCCTTGACCCCCACGGCTTCCGCGCGCGCTTCGTTCTCGGGCGAGCCGTAGCCGGTGATGATGACGACCGGCGTCCATGGTCGTTTCGCCCGCATCTGCCGCGCCACCTCGATGCCGTCCTCGCCGGGCATGCGGATGTCGGTGAAAACCGCGTCGTAGTCTTCGTTCGCGATCTTCTTGAGAGCCTCCTCGCCGTTGCCGGCGCTGACCACGAGGTAGCCTTTTGCGGCGAGCACGCGGTTGAAGCTGTGGCTGATGACCGGATCGTCGTCGACGACCAGGACTTTCTTGAGCGTGTTCATTGCCAACTCCTCTATATTCAATTTCTCAGGAGGCGAGCTTGCTCGCCTCGTCGCTGGAATCGTTGGTGGCGGAGTGCGGCTCGCGATCCGCCGGGCACCGGCGCAGGGCCCAGGTCTTCTGGGCGATGGCGGTGGTCGCCGCGTTGACGATCTCGGCCGGGCTCACCGGCTTGGCGAGATAGTCGCAGGCCCCGAGGCGCATGGCTTCCTTGGCGCCTTCGATGGTCGGATAGCCGGTGATGATGATCACGCCGCTTGCCGGCCAATCGCGCCGGATGGATTTCAGAACCGTCATGCCGTCCATGCCGGGCATGCGAAGATCGAGCAGCACGATATCGAACGGCTTCTCGCCCATCGCTTTGAGCGCATCCTTGCCGTTCGGCGCCGTCTCGACCTCGACATTGCAGTTCGCCGCCTTGAGCGACCTCTGGTAGCTGAGGCGCACGACGTCGTCGTCATCGACGACCAGGATCTTGCTTGGTTTGCTCATCGGGCCTACCGCCTCGTTGCCGTCGCCCGCTTCCTTGCAGACCCCGTGCCAGATTGCGCACGATTATGTTTCTTTCGAACAATCAATGCCTTGCAGGAGAACACCGGCGTCCATCCGGCACCCGGGCGCCCGCGAATTGTATAAAGAGTCTGTACATCGCGTCGGCCAAGCCAAACGTTCGCCCTTGTTCGTCAAAGGGTTGCGGCGATCGGCCGGCGATGGCGTTCTTGTACAGTCGATGATGGCTGCGCGGCGCGCAGCGCCGTCGGCTGGCGCGGAAATCGCCTGCAACGCCGGGCATCCCCGGCGGCGGCCGGCGAATTGCGCCGTCCATGATCTTGGCTCTAGCTTGTGGCCGCGTCGTCTCGCGCCACCGATGTCGGAGGCGCCCCGGACGTCATGGGCGGGACGGCGTCGGTCAAAGGCTCCGATGGATCGGAAAACTCTCAAGTTCAAGATCGGCTTGTATCTCAGCGTCACCTTGTCGGTGGCAGTGATGCTGTTCGTCCTTCTGATCGCCTCGCGCCAGAGGGACGAGCTGCTCGACACGGTGGCGGCTCATGTGACCGAACTTTCGGGGGTGATCACCAAAAGCCTGCGCTTTGCCATGCTGCGGAACCAGCCGACTTATGTCGACACGGCCATCCGCGACGTCGCCCGGCAGCCTGGCATCGACCGCGTCAGGATCATCAGCAAGGACGGCAGGATCATTCATTCGACCTTCGGTCCCGAGATCGGCCAAGTCGTCAACCGCACGGCCGAGGGCTGTTCGTCCTGCCACGGTGCCAGCAAGCCGCTCGAAGAGGCCTCGCGCAGCAAGCGCACCTGGACCTTTTCCACGCCCAGCGGGCAACGCCTGCTGGGAAGCATGGAGGTCATCCGCAACGAACCGTCGTGTTACAACTCGGCCTGCCATCACCACCCCCCGGATACGCCCGTCTTGGGCGTGCTCGACATCCGCTACTCGCTGAGCGAGATGGACGGCAAG
>Ga0335082_10004022_pt1 | contig 16002 bp, 14 predicted proteins | sample Lox_Sample_41_FD_206718 | JGI IMG/M metagenome (GOLD analysis project Ga0335082, IMG submission 206718) | Soil microbial communities from Loxahatchee National Wildlife Refuge, Florida, United States - Lox_Sample_4.1 | ecosystem: Environmental > Terrestrial > Soil > Wetlands | place: USA...
CATCGGTGTTTCGCATCGTTGCCTGCCGCTGGTCGAAACGGTCGGTATCAGGGGTCATCAGGTCGACGCCGCTGCTGAGATTCAGTTGTGTATGATTGAACAGTTCCGACGCGAAGAAATTCACTCGGCTGCTCACGTTGTAACGAATCTTGAATCGCCCATTCCATGCATCATAGTCGGTGTTGGGAAACCACGGCCCAAATGTCTGGTGCTGCGCGCCAGTGGTAATGTTAAGTCCGCGAAGGATGTCCTGACTGACCATACCATCAACAAGACTGTAGCCGTTTGCCGATTCGCTGTACCGCAATTGGGAAAAAGCGTGAAGTGCTTTCTTGCTCTTTGAAAGGATATTGATGGCCCCTCCTGTACTGTTGAGTCCGTAGAGTGATGACTCGGTTCCGCTGATATACTCGAGACGTTCGATCTGCTCTGTGGGAAGAAGATACGGATCAAATACTCCAAAAAGGGGATCGTTCAAAGAAATTCCATCATCAAAATAGGTAATCTCCCGGGCTCCCAATCCGCGGATGGTGACATCGGGAAATTGTCCGGAACTTCCAAATTCCCGCGTGAACATCCCGTAGGAAAGTGACAGAAGGTCTGGGAGTGACCGGTAATCGTAAAAATTCTTCGCCGAGTCTGTGAGAACGTCGAGGGAGTCCAAATTGCGATCGATCGTCCCGACAAGTTGTATCGGCAGGATAAGTTGTCTTCGTGTCGTATCAGAAGGAGATCGGGGGTGACCCGTGAGAGTCGAGTCATCGTTCAGACGTTGAGCGTGTACGATCATCCCGCAGCCGAGGGAGAGCACAAAGATGAGCCGGAGTCGCAGGAAAATCGTGGACATGAAAGTTCTGGCAAATATAGAGAAATAGGTGTCCAGAAGCAAAGAGAGGTGGGATCTTATCGGAGAGACCGGGAAAAGTGTGGCGGAGTAAGGAAGATATCACTCGCTTGCGTGAAGTGTGAACGAGCCGACTGCGCATGCGTCTCGTTTTCGAACAGGCCGTACACCGACGAGCCGCTCCCGGACATTTGAGCGAACACGGCTCCCTGATCACAGAGTCGTTGCTTCACGTCATGAATGACAGGATAGACGCGGGTGACGACGGGCTCGAAGTCATTCTTCAGCAGGGAGTTCAATTCACGCACCGAGGTGATGACTCTTTGGAGATCATCTTTCAGGGAAAACTCTCCACCTCGCTGAGTTCGATGAGAATGAGCCCGCTCCTTGTCAAGTTCTGCATACGCCCATGCCGTTGAGCAGTGAATTCGCGGGTAGACAACGAGAATCCAATATGGGATATCGAGATCGAAGTATTCCACGGTTTCCCCGCGTCCCGTGATCGCTGCTGTTCCGTTCCGTAGAAAAAATGGAACGTCCGATCCCAGCGACGCAGCTAGCGATCCGCGCACATCATCCGCGACGTCGATACTCCAGAGCTGAAGAACTCCCCTGAGGACGGCCGCGGCATTCGAACTTCCCCCTCCGAGCCCCGCACCGATCGGAATTCTCTTCTTCACGTCGATGCGTACCCCTTCCCGGGCTCCGAACCTGCTTCGGACAAGTTCCGCCGCCCGGATGCAGAGATTGCTTCCATCGGAGGCGAGATTCGGATTGTCGCACGTCATGGAAATTTCCGGTGCCGGAGTGAGTGTGATTTCATCGCAGGGGTGAACCGGCGTCAAGACCGTTGCGATGTCGTGGTAACCATCCGGACGCGGATCCAGGATACGGAGGCCGAGGTTTATTTTTGCGTAGGATTCCAGTTTAAGAGATCGGGGTGCGTTGCTCATGATTGTCGAAAAATAGCGGAAAGCGCAAAAAGAAGCAATCCTTTTGATATTCAGAGGGATTTTTGTACTTTTATCGTTGAAAATGAAAAAAACGGAGCGCACAGTCAAAGTCGGCAGGGTCACCATTGGTGGTGGAGGACCCATCGTCTTGATCGCAGGCCCATGCGTGGTTGAAGGGCGAGAAATGGCTCTGCGGACAGCACAAAAAATCTCAAAGATTGCATCGAAGCTTCACGTCCCCGTGATCTTCAAAGCATCGTACAAGAAAGCCAACCGGACAAGTGGCAAAGCATTTTCCACAATTGGGATGGAAGAAGCGCTGAGGATTCTCGCGGAGGTCAAAGAGGAATTTGGGATCCCAATTCTTACCGATATTCACTCCGAGTCAGAGATACTACTCGCCGCTGAGGTTGCCGATGTCCTCCAGATCCCGGCCTTCCTATGCCGTCAGACGGAATTGCTTCAGGCGGCCGGAGCCACAGGCCGTGCGGTCAATATCAAGAAGGGGCAATTCATGGCCCCGTCGGACATGAAGCACCAGGCGGCAAAAGTGGAAATGGTTGGTAATAAAAATGTCATGCTCACCGAGCGTGGGACATCGTTCGGATACCACAATCTGGTGGTCGATATGCGGTCCCTTATCATCATGCGTGAGGGTGGATATCCGGTGATCCTTGACGCGACGCATTCCGTCCAGCTTCCGGGGGGAGGAGCAGATTTTACGAGCGGCCAGCCGGAATATATTTTCCCGATTGCGCGGGCCGGCGTTGCAGTGGGGATCGACGGACTATTTCTTGAAACGCATCCCAATCCGAAACGTGCCCTGAGCGATGCGGCGAGCCAGTTGCCCCTGGACCGGCTTGAAGAACTTGTGCGGCAGATTCATGCGATCGACGATCTCGTAAAGGAACGCCTTGCCCGATAAGGTATCGTCTCTGCGGATGCTCGAAAAGATGCGGCCTATCCGCATGGTAGCGATGGATGTCGACGGTGTTCTGACGGACGCGCGCATTGTGTACGACAATAGAGGAGGAGAGTTGAAGGCCTTTGATGCGCATGACGGCTTCGGCATATCGCGTGCAATCCGATGCGGTCTGATATTGGCTATTATCTCCAGGAGGAAGTCGGCGGCGGTGACGCGACGGGCGAGGGAACTCGGTGTGCGGGAGGTCTATCAGGGTGTGCAGGACAAGATCGTGGTGTATGAACGCCTGAAGCTCCGGCACAAGTTGCGTGATCGCGAAATCTGTTACATTGGCGACGATGAACCTGACGTACTTCTCCTCCGGAAGGCCGGACTTGGCGTCGTGCCGTACGATGCTATGGACGAAGCCCGGAAATGCGCCGACGTTGTGACACGCTGTTGCGGCGGACGCGGAGCGGTCCGCGAGGTTCTCGACTCCATATTGCGAGCGAAGAAGCTTCTCTGAAATGTCGCACCCGCCTCACAATGGATTCTATCCCCGTCCGTTGACGAAACGGGAAAGGGAATGGATATACTGGATTCTCCCGTTGCAGCATCCTGGGTATGCTGCCGTTCGCCGTCTCATCGAACGGATGGTCGTTCTGGGAGAGGGAAGACGGGGCAAGGGAGAGCTCATTCTCGGATACGAGGATGACACCATCGACCTGAGCGCGCCGCTTGCACCGGTGTTTGCTTATGGGGTGGTCGAAACGGATTTTGGATTGATTTCCGTTACCCTCAGGGACATAGAGAATGATCAGCTTTCCGTGGAGATCGTCTCGCAGCGGGCTGAAGAAATTCCTGACGTCTTTGAGGAATCGCGTCGCTGGACGTACTCGACATGGGTTCCCGGACAGTCATGTCCCCAGTGCGGTTCAGCCCTGCGTGAAGTGCGCATGCATATGTCGGGTGCCTCCGGAAGAGTGCTTGTGCTCGCCGTCTGCCGGAAGGATCTCCGCTTATGGGTGTGTGATTCGGAAGACGGTGTGAATCGATTGATCCCTGTAACGAATTTTTACAACGAGTTGATGTTGCATAAGGGTATCCGTGACCCGGCTGTTGCCCTGGACGCGAAGAGGTTTTTTCATGAAATGGAAAAATATTCTGATGCCGACCTTGCATATGCATTTCAAACCTATAATGTGATGAAGATGAAGGTTCACGTGGAGGGTACAATCGAACATGAGCAGATGGAATCGCACTCATGGTTCGATGCCATTCGAAGAATATTCTCGAGACATTCCGTATGAAAAGCGCATCCGCAATCATTGAAAAGGGGAAGAACGTCGTTCGTGTGGAATCGGATGCGGTCGCGGCGCTGGCCGGACGCATCGACGAACGATTTGCCCGCGCTGTGGAGATGATGTTTGCCTGCCGGGGCAGGATTGTCGTCACCGGTATGGGGAAATCGGGAATTATTGCCCGCAAAATTGTCGCTACCCTTAACTCCACCGGGACCCCCTCGCTCTTCCTTCATCCTTCCGACGCGGTCCACGGTGATATCGGAATGGTCCGGAAAGAGGATGTTGTGCTCTGTCTCTCGAAAAGCGGCGACACCGCCGAGCTGCAACAGCTCCTTCCGATGTTTAAACGCATCGGCGTTCCGATCATCGGTATGGTCGGAAATACCAGTTCCCGTATAGCACAACTCTCGGACATTATCCTGGATGTGAGTGTGAAGGAGGAAGCGTGCCCGTACGATTTAGCCCCGACCTCATCCACCACGGTGACACTCGTCCTCGGAGATGCCCTCGCAATGGCACTCCTCAACGAAAGAAATTTCACACGCGAAGAATTTGCATTGTATCACCCCGGCGGAAATCTCGGGAAACGCCTTCTTCTCAGAATCGAGGAGCTCATGGTCCAGGGTGATGCCGTACCGAAAGTCCGTTTCAATATCTCTGTACGCGATGCGATTCTCGAAATTACCTCAAAACGACTCGGTGCCACGTGCGTCGTGGATGACCAGGGGGTGCTCATCGGGATCGTGACCGACGGCGATCTCCGGCGCATGCTCCAGAAGACGACGGATGTTACGCACACAACTGCCGAGATGATGATGACGCGCCATCCGAAAACCATTACCAAAGACACCCTTGCGGCCCTCGCATTGCAGGAAATGGAAGCGCACAACATTACGCAGCTCGTGGTGGTGGATGAACGGCGCCATCCCGTTGGCATGGTCCATCTCCATGAGCTCGTGAAGGCCGGGCTGAGCAGCGAGAGTCTCTAAATGCGTTCTGAAAGGTGGATGGTACGTTCTTCCGTATGGATCATCGTTTCCCTGACGGTGGCGTTCGCTTTCACCTCCTGCGAGGAAAAAGTGAAACCTCCCGTATCAACGGCGTTTGCAGGCGATATCCCGACACAGGAGAGCTGGAACGCAACTATTACCTTCACGGATTCCGGAAGGTTGAGCGGAATTCTCCGCGCGGGACATATCGCGGAATTTGCGGAAAAACGGGTTACCCGGCTCGACTCGAATCTCACGGTCGATTTTTTTGACGAGAACCAGCATCATACATCCGTGCTCACGGCGCGGCGCGGAATAGTGAATGACGTAACACATGATTTTGAGGCCCATGACAACGTTGTTGTGGTTTCCGATAGCGGCAGCATCCTACGCACACAGGAGCTGTATTGGGATAACGCTGCACGCAAGATCCACACTCCGGCGTATGTCGATCTCGCTTCCCCCACAGAACAGATTCAGGGTCAGGGCTTTGAATCCGACGAAACACTGAAACACTACATCTTCTTCAAAGTTACAGGCCAGCAGAAACCGAATGATTAGCATTTACCGCGGGAGGTTTCTCCGTTCGGTCATCATCGGGATGTTCTTCCTTCTCGCTAAAGCTCTCCCGTTGTCTCAGGGATTTGCCCAGACCCGGCAACCCGAAAATCTCGTCATCCTCGAACATGCCGATAGCCTGGTGGGAATGGACCTGAACGGTGAGAAAGCGCGCCAGCTGACGGGACACGTGAGATTCCGGCAGGGAAACACGACCGTTGCCTGCGATCGCGCTACGCAATACCTTGTATCCAATAAGATCCTCCTGGAAGGAACCGTCGAGGTTCATGATGATAGTCTCCGGCTCGTAGGAGCGCGAGGAACGTATTACAGCGACACAAAAATTGCAGAGGCATTCGACAGGGTCTTGTGCGTGGATCCCACCACTACGCTGCGATCACAATATGGAAAGTATTACAGCAATGAACGGAAGGCGTATTTCCGGGGAAACGTTTATGTCGAAGACACTTCTTCTGTCTTGACGTCGGACGAGCTGGAGTATTTCCGCACCGACCAGCATTCCATTGCGGCGGGAAACGTGAAAATCACGAATGTGAAAAACGGATTGACGACCTATGGAGAACGGTTCGAATCGTACAAGCAGAAGAAATACAGCAGGATGACCGGGGAACCGCGGCTTGTCCAGGTGGATACGGCAGGAACGGGAAAACACGATACGCTCGAGGTCATGAGCAAAGTCATGGAGTCGTTTCAGGATACTCTCGAACGACTGGTGGCTACAGATAGTGTAAGCATCGTCCGGGGGGGATTATTTGCACAGGCAGCGGAAAGCGTTCTCTTTACCAAGCTCGACAGCATCATACTCCGGCATTCGCCCGTTATCTGGTATTCCCAGCAGGAGCGGGGTGACAACCAGGTCTCCGGCGATTCGGTTTTCCTGAAACTGAAAAATCGGAAACTGCACACCGCCTATGTCGAAGGACGTGCAATAGCTATTTCACGTGCCGATTCGACACTCCGGAATCGCTATAATCAATTAACGGGACAGGAGATCATCCTCCATTTTGACGGCGATAAGATTCACCAGATCGACGTCAACACAACGGCAACATCACTCTATTTTCTGTTCGATCAGGGGAAACCGAACGGGTTGAACAAGACGACCGGGGATCATATTACGATGACGTTCCTTGACGGAAGGATTGATCGGATCAGTGCAATTACCGGGGTTGAGGGTCAGTATTATCCGGAACGCCTCGTGAAAGATCGGGAGTCACTCTATAACCTGGATGGATTCAACTTCCGGGAGTTCAAGATGGTGAAAAGGTAATCGGATGTACATGAACCGGTTTTTCTCCTTGCACGGAATTTGTATATTGTGAACACCATGAATGACGTAACGAGAACGGATCCGTCCAATTCTCCGCAAGAAATGAGAGTTCTGAGGTCGGAGGGATTGTGGAAGTATTATAAGAAGCGGGCGGTCGTGAATAATGTCAGCATCGATGTTCGCCAGCGGGAAGTGGTGGGATTGCTCGGTCCGAACGGTGCCGGCAAGACGACGACGTTTTATATGATTGTCGGTATGATCAGGCCGTCGGGAGGAAAAGTTTTCCTTGATGCCGCTGAAATCACGAAAGAACCGATGTATCGGCGCGCCAGAATGGGAGTCGGATATCTTTCCCAGGAGGCCTCCGTTTTCCGGAAGTTAACGGTGCGGGAAAACATCACCGCGATTCTGGAAGTTATCGGATACTCCCGAACGGAGCGGAATGAACGCTGTGACAAGCTCATGGAGGATTTCGGTATCACGCAGATCGCCAATAGCAGGGGATATATGCTTTCGGGGGGCGAGCGACGGCGTACGGAAATTGCCCGGGCCCTTGCGACCGAACCACACTTCATTCTTCTCGATGAGCCGTTTGCAGGAATCGATCCGATTGCGGTTGAGGATATCATGCGGATTGTGCACGATCTGAAGAACCGCAACATCGGTGTGCTGATCACCGATCACAATGTCCACGAAACGCTATCCATCACCGATCGGTCATATCTTCTCTTCGAAGGGAAGATTATTACATCGGGTACCGGCGAATTTCTTGCAAACGATCCCGAAGCACGGCGGCTTTATCTTGGAGAGAAGTTCAAGCTTGATCGATACGATTGAAGACGTCGTGCCTGGATGTCTTATGTTAGTTACAGCCATACCAGTGATCCTGATGTATTTTCTTGTCGGCTTAGGAGCAGTAACCGCCGCCGAGAATACTGAACACGAAGACTCGCTGGTCGTAGGCAATACCGCGGTTGCTGACACTGGTAAGCCTCATAATGCTGCGGACACATTAGATGCTTGGGTCGGAATATTAGTTGGAACTCACACCATCGGTGGAGCCAACTGGAAGAACCTAGCTTCAATCTTGCGCCTGGAACTCCAGGAAAGGACCGCGTTTTCATTCACACTCGATTATTTCCGGTACTGGTTAGAACGTAACGAGTTGAATCCTCCTAAGTATGACTATTATGGAGCACTTAGTGTCGGAGCAAAGGTATGGATTCCGTCGGGAAAAACGGAATGGTCTATTGGAGGTGGAATTAGCTATCCGGGCCCCTTTGGCTCCATCTACGGCTACTACACCGGAGGGACGGGCATTCGATTTTCACCGACACTAAAAGGAGTAATCGAAGTGCGCCGAATTAGTTCGTTGTGGGATGGCCCGACCATCTATCTTCTGGGAGTCACTGTGAGGCCCTGAACTGTTTCGCCGATATTTCTTTTGAAAGCATCCGGGAGGTTTAATCCACTTCATTCGAAATGCAGATGGAGGACAACAATGACCGCGGCGGTGGAGTTCTCCAAATCTCTCTTTGCTTATTGCATTCTCCTACTGTTGGCCCTCGAATTCACTGTGCTGTGTTCTGGCCGTATTTCGGCAAATCGGGCAAATCTTCCATGCGGCAAGCCTTTAGGTACAGTGAAGTCATCAAATCGCAAACTGAATCGACTTTGTACGATGGAATGTGTTCAGCTCCCACTCAACTCCTCATGGGACAATCCTCTCAGAAAACGAGGTCGTAATTCAGCCGGAAGCCGCGAGCGGGCTGTGGAATAAAGTCTTTGAGTACTGACAAATTATCCCGATAGACCTGGTTAAGGGCATTGTCGCAGTGGACACTGATGTTATGAACTACTCCATCCTGAGGCAACCGTATGCCCGCCCCGAGATTGATGATACCGTAACCTGCGGTAGGCGTATCGCCGATGCCGAGATTATTCTGCGCTGCGGCAACCCGCCATTCGATCATCCCGGAATAGGTATCATCCTGATAATTCAGACGGAGCGAACCCTTCAATGGTGGAATAAACGGAAGCGGGGTAACACTGTCCCGCACTGCAGCCGCATTGACATAACTTCCGCTCACGGTCATTGCCCAATGGTCCACGAGTTGTGCTGAGGCAGTCAAATCGAATCCGTAAAGCCGTCCATCCGTCTGAGCAAACTGGCGGTACGGGTAATTCGGCTCCTGTGTGGTATCTGTACCGCCCGGAAAGTAGCTGTAGAGATAATTGGAGATGAGATTGATGTAAGGGGACACTTCAAAAGAAAGTCCTGAATACTGACCCTTGAGGGATAGATCAAATTCCAACCCTGTCTCCGGCACGAGGCTGGCATCACCAAGAATGAACGAAGCGCTGGCGTCATCCGGTCCGTATCCAAAAAGCTCCTGTTGGGTCGGCGCCCGAAATGAGCGGGCAATGCTCAGAGTGCCGGTAAGCTCGTTTGTCAGTCTCTGTATTACGCCGATGGACCCCGTGACCGCACTGGCAAGACGAGACGTGTCCATAGTCTGAAATCGTGGGGAGAGCGAGGAAGCATCGGGATTGGTCTGAATCTTATTATAATCATACCGAATCGCTCCCTGGAAACGGGTATTTTCGCTGGCGGTATATTCCTCGTACAGATAGCCGGCGATGTCGGCTGTCAGCGTGTTCGGCCCAAGCGGTTGCAGACCTCCAATAGTGAGGTTGTCGAAGTTGGTCCATATGCCGAGCGTTCCCTGCCAATTCCCCATTGGTTGGAGGTAAAATTGGAGCGTGGTATTGTAATTATTTTGATGAAAATTATTCTGTTCGAACTCGGAATACGTTCCGATCGGGTTGCCGGCTGAATCCACGTCCGGGGCGGTCGGATGTTCGGAGTGTGTATAATCGACACTATTCGCATTGAGCTTGATCCGGTTGACGAAGGAGCCCCCGACTTCGAATAACCCTCGCAACTCGACGCTGTACTTCTCCATCTGAATCCGGGAAAAAGTGGGATTCTCATACATCGCATCGATGGGATCTCCGGGAATTCCATAGTTCATCTGATAGTGCTTGGCCCCAAAACCAATCAATCCAAACGTTCCCGTATAGGAATATCCCGCCGACTCTTCCGATGTCCTGTCGAACGACTGCGGAACCCGGTCAAGTTGATAGCCCTGGTTCGTTCCAGGATCTGTATAGAAACCGTCGGGAATACGGATATCCTGAGAGTGTAATCCTCCGGCGGATACCTTGAACGCGGAAGAACCGTCACTTATCGTTGTGGTGAAATATCCTGAGTAAAGATCGCTGACAGTGTTCCCCAGGACGGATACCCTGCCTGAAACGGTGTTCGACGATGCGGTCGGAATGAGGTCGGTAATGACGTTCACCAAACCGCCGACGGCGTTCGGCCCGAACATCACACTGGCAGGGCCGCGCACGACATCGATCTGTTCGACAGCTTCCGGTTCGATTGGAACGGCATGGGCCGGGTCGAAGGTGGAGATGTCTCCGACCCGAAGGCCGTCTTCCAAAACGAGCACATCGTTATCGGTGAGCCCGCGCATCATCGGCCGGGCCGGAGCAGAACCGTTCCAGCGCACTGAGACTCCGGGTATATCTTCAATGTCCTCGGCGAAACTCGATCCCGGACTTGCATGCAGCTCCGCCATCGATTTCGATTCTGCTGATTGATATTGGTCATCTGCCGTACGCGCATAGGGTGATGCGGAAACGACAATTTCCTCCATCTCGATCGCCGATTCGTGAAGCAGAAATTCGGTTTCCACGGTGTTGTCCGCCAATTGAACGGTGTTTGTTGCGGGGGCGAAACCGATGACCCGGGCGAACACGTTATATGTCCCGGCAGGCAGATTCGAGAATGTAAATTCTCCCATGGCATTGGTATGACTGACGCGGTTGAGCTCCAGAATGCGAACAGTCGCGCCAACAATTGGAGTGCCGCCGCCCTTCACTGTGCCGTGAATCGTTCCCGGCCCGGCCATCGCCATAAAAGGACAAACCAGAAGAATCATTCCGGGGGAAATTAATCCCGAAGCCATTCTCCCGATGAAATGCAAAAGGTTTATGAATCGCATCATAATAAGATTCCCTCAAAGAATTCTAGAATGGTAAACGACTAATATCCCAGCAACGGCGTGCTATTCAGGCCGAAGCAGGAGGTGAAACCACCGGAGGTGGAATGCCAATGCGGCATTGGATGTAACTCTCAATACCGATTAACAGAATATGAGTTGAACCTATATCTGAGAGAAAGAGATCGGGGGAGACTTGTCGCGGGTTAGTCTGAAGGGAAGATATCCGGTAGGATCGAACGACGGGACCAGAGCCAGAGTGGTAAGCGGTTCGATCGGGAACGACACGGTAAACGTGAACGCTTGTGGGGCGTTATCCTTGTCGAACGTTTCCCAGTTGAGCGATGAACCGGTGATCGCACACGCGCCGTCCGTTTTTGGATGTGCCTCGTCATACTCCCGTTCGAGCAGTTCGGTCCGAAATCCGAAATACGTGAGTGCAAGAACGATTGCGATGAACCGGAACAGGATCCGGCGCGCGTGATGATGTTGGGCGAGCTTCCGCAAATTTACAGTACTATGAGAAGAACGATTCGTTAAGCTGATTGAAGATCAGGGACACAAGATCCCTACAACATTACCACCCCTTTAGTCGTCGTAGTGACGTGATATGAGCCGCGTGATGTCTGCCGTGCCACGCATACAGCTGGACCAAAAAATCGAGATCTATTATTCCGTGTTCGGGATGTTGGAGAGGTCTCTTGAAATCGGAAGTTCGAAGAGATTTCAGGAGATCAACCCATCTGGTATGAAGCGATTCCAGCAATGTGAGTGATGGTTCAATCGGTGCGGTCCGCGCGTCGTGGAGTTCGGCCCATCGCGCCTCGTTGTACGGCTTAATAGTGGGTGAATCTTCCGTGAGCGCGAGCCGGCAGCGGACATATGCATTCATGTGACTGTCCGGAACGTGATGCACGACCTGACGAACCGTCCATCCCCCGTCCCGATATGGGGTGTTGATCTGTGCTTCCGTCAAACCCTGCACTGCAGCACGAATGCGCGAAGGTGCCTCGGAAATCTGCTGAATGCATTCCTTGCGCTGGCTGTCGCTGATTGTCTCTGTCCGCTCAAATTTTCCTATAGGATATCGGTTATCCGTCATGATACACCATTCTCTATGTGGGCCATCCAGTCAGGAACTTGACATCTAATTATTGTCGCCGCCCGATCGTTGTCGTCCTCTCCGGTCCATCGAATTGAGCCGTTCGATCAAGGGAGAGTCGATTTTCTTGTAATCGGACGGGAAATCAAACTGTGCAGCCGGAGTGTTGGCGGGCTCTGCTTTGGTGACTGTCATGGTAAATCCACCCATATCTGTCTCGACGGGAAAGCCGTCGATTTTCCTGGAGCCGTTTGCAAGGGCACTTCCGTTCCGGGGACTGAGCGATGCAAGTCGTGCACCGAAATCTCTCAGCTCATTTCCCATCTCCTTGTAGCCCTTCAGATCGTTTGTGGTCCAGAAGGTGGCGAGCTCCTTGTCGCCCTGTTTCAGGAGATACTCTGAACAGGAGAACCCGCTGATGGTCTTTTTCTCACTTCCCTGGACGACCTGAAACGTCGAATCGGCGCTCGTGAGAGACATCGTCTTGTCGAGCATGCTCTGCATCATCTTTCGCTGTTCCTCCGGCATGCTCTTGAGCTGTTCCTGCATTGCAGCAAGACGCTCATTCATTTTCCCGGTTGCTTTTTTCACTGCATCTTCCATCTCGGAGAAGGTGGTTTCAGAATACGTCTTGTCCTTGTCGTTTACGGTGATGAATTCCTGCTTGTCGAGCCGGACAATCGTGTAGTCGTCACGATCATCGGATACGACTTTGAGCATCTTCGGCATGTAGTAATTTTTCGCGTGCCGTTCTCTTCCGCTCATCGGGACAACAGTTGAGCTTTCCCAGTAGAGACCCTGCGATAGCGCGAGAGTCGTGGTCGTGAGAAAAAACAGTACAAGTGTAAGACAGCGCTGGCTGTAACGGGGCATGATATTTCTCCTTCTTGAATTCAGACAACCGGATTGAGGGAGAAAATGTATCAAGAAACCATGAAAGTTCCAAATGGGGAGAGAACGGGGCTACTCGTATCTCAGAGATTCTACGGGATCAACGGCAGCGGCTTTGCGGGCAGGAAATGCCCCCGCCAGCAGACCGATCAGTGCCAATATTCCGGTGGTCAGGATGATCACTGTTGGCGAGAGTATGGGTCTTCCAAGGAATTGCATTGGTCCGTCGTCGGCAGGGAAGAGCCAGACGACCGAGACTACTCCCCAGGAAATGAGCATGCCAAGCACTCCACCGATGAAGGCGATGAGCAGGGACTCAAAAATGAATTGAGAAAGAATGTGACGTCGTTTGGCGCCGACTGCCATACGCACGCCGATTTCACGTGTGCGTTCCTTGACGACAACGTACATAACATTGGCGACTCCGACGCCTGCAATCAGGAGCGTCAGTCCGCCAATCGAACCGAGAAAGATCGTCATGCCGAGCCCGACCTGCCTGTTGATTTTTTCGTCTTCGATGAAATCCCAGATGCCGAGGGCACGCTCGTCGTCGGGACTGAATTTGTACTTTCTTCCCAGGATCCGGTAAAGCTCGCTCTTGATGAGCTGCTGCTCGGACGGATCGGAAGGATGGATGACGAGTGAGTTGACGTACTTGTCACCGTACGTAGTCCGGAATGTCGTATAGGGAATCACCGCCCGGCGCGAATCCGGACCGTTGTTCATGCTTGTTTGAATCTTATTCTGGATTGTTCCGACAAGAACGAACGGGACACCGTCGACAAGAAGGGACTTCCCGATGGGATCCTCGTCCTTGAATATTTCTCCTGCAATCTCGGTGCCGAGGACCAGCGTTCTGCGTTCCTCCGAAACATCCACGCCATTCAGGAACCTTCCTCCTGCAGAGGGGTACATTCTCCGCATATCCTCGAATGATGCGTCCACTCCTTCGCATTCGGTCGTCGTGGAATACTTCTTGTAGGTCAGGGTCACCGTCTGCCGGTACTGCGGGCTTGCCATGTCGATCGAGGGGAGCGCCTGCTGGAGGAGTCGAACGTCGTCCTCGATGAAGTTGATCCGCCGTCCCTTTGGAAGCCCCTCGTAGATGATGCCGGTCTCGCCGCCGTAGACGATCATGATACGATTGCCGGCATTCATCTCACCGTTCAGAAGCCGATCCCCTAATCCCGCCCCGAAGGCAAGCAGGAGCACAACCGAAACGGTTCCCCACGTAATGGCGATAATCGTGAGGGACGCACGTAAGCGGTGTGCCTTCAGATCAAAGAGGAATTCTTTCAGCAGCTCAATCCACATACCGGCTCAGCGCAGACATTCGACGACATTCAGGTTTGCCGCACGGCGGGCGGGCATGAGTCCGGCTGCGAGGCCGATCAGCGAGAGGATGCCGACCGTTGCCACAACAACTTCCCAGGACATTTCCGGTGTCCCGACATACTCCTTGATCGGAATATACTGCAGCAGCTGAATCACGCCGATCGAGATGATAAAACCGATGACCGAGCCGATGCCGATGATGAACATCGTCTCGAGGAAGAACTGAAACATCACCGTCGATTTCTTTGCTCCCACGGCACGCTTTACACCGATTTCCCTGTATCGTTCCTGGACAACAATCACCATGATGTTGGCAACGCCGATTCCCGCCACCCCCAGTGTGAAACTTCCGATAAGTCCCATGAAGACGTCAAATGCCAGAAAGAAGTAGAAAAGAAACTTGTCCTCTTCCGTTGTATCCCATACCCAGATCGCATCCTGATCCGTGGCATCAAATTTGTATTTCTTTCCGAGAACCTCCCTTACCTGCGTTTCCACCTCCTTCGACTCACGGGGATCCTTCGGCGTGTAAATGATATTGTTGATGTACGGATTCCCAAAGACTGAAGAAAAAGTGCTTGCAGGAATGAATACGCGGTCGCGGTCCCGTGAATTGTATGAGGAATTCTGAGTCTTGGGTTGCATCACGCCGACAACCATGAACGGAGTCTCATTGACATACACGAGTTTGCCGATGGCGTCGGACTCTCCGAAAAGAAACTCCTTTATCTTATTTCCAAGCATGACGACACGGCGCCGGTTGGCAATATCGTCGTCATTGATGAAACGGCCGCTCGGATCCGCGATAATGTTGCGAAGCTCAGCATAGACCGGGAAGATACCCGTGATGAGAGGATTGGCAATGTTGTTATCCACCCGAACGGGGATTTTTCGTTTGCCATATTCCGGAGTGGCATGAGCGAGGGCCGGAATCTGCGTTTCAAGGAGTTTTGCATCGTCTTCGACAAGCCGGATCGGCCTGCCCAGTCCAAATCCCTCGTACGCCTTTGTCGTGGTGCCGGGGAACAGAATGGCTATACTCTCGCCGAGGCCGTGCATGTCTTTGCTGACCTGCTTCTTGAACCCGACGCCAAACGCGATAAGAACAACGATGGCAACGGTTCCCCAGATGATGCCAAACGTCGTCAGGAAGGCGCGGAGCTTCTGTGCCCGAAGATCGGCGAGGAATTCGGAGATGGTCGTCCGGATGTGCTCCATGGCTTATTCGATCTTCTTCACCGGTTTTTCGAACACTTCGTCGGAATCCTTCAACCCGGAAACAATCTCAACATTGATGGCATCGCTGAGACCCGTTTTAATCTGTATATCCTCCGGCTTACCGGCACCTTTGGGGATCTTCACGAATGCCGAATCATTCCGGAACGTGACGACACGTTCGGGGAGAGTGAGCACGGACATTTTCTTTTGGATGATGATACTCGCGTTCGCGGAGTAACCTGCCCGGAGTGTAATGTGAACTCCTTTCGGAATTTGTACTTCAATCGGAAAGACCGTCGCATTGTCTTTCTTATCTGCCTTAAGAGAAATCTTTCTGAGTATTCCTTTCACCGTGTCGGTGGGAAGCGCTCCGACCTTCAATTCGGCTTCCATGCCTTCCTTCAGCTTCCCGACGTCGATTTCATCCACCGTGCCCTTAAAGACGAGGTTATCCATATTCGCCATCTTCATGAGAACGGTTCCCTCCTGGTATGTCGTCAGGGGTGTTACGGGATCTCCCATCTCGACGGCCTTGCTGAGGAC
>Ga0335082_10004023_pt1 | contig 16001 bp, 13 predicted proteins | sample Lox_Sample_41_FD_206718 | JGI IMG/M metagenome (GOLD analysis project Ga0335082, IMG submission 206718) | Soil microbial communities from Loxahatchee National Wildlife Refuge, Florida, United States - Lox_Sample_4.1 | ecosystem: Environmental > Terrestrial > Soil > Wetlands | place: USA...
TTTTCTTCGCTCCGGCGTCGACAACCCAGAGAGCGTCCCGCTAAGAACCCGCTGAAGTCACGAGATTCACGAGATTTCGATCCCGATCATCCCTTCCCCATCAACAACCTCCAATAAACCGCCCACTTCTCGGCGCTCTCGCGTGCTATCCCGGTTGCGAGGTATCCAATGCAGTTTCAAAAAGTTCTCGATCAGCTCCACGACATCCGGGCCGAGCGTCCAGCGCCAGGAGCGACGTGACCGCCGCGGAGCCGCACGCTCCTGGAACTCCATAAACACAAAGGACTTCCGCCGATGATGGCTTCGTTTTTCAAAAAGCAAGTGAACTTTGCTCAGCGTGCCTGATGCGCCATTACGCTCGCCACATCGAGGTACACCGGGAACCCACACGCCACTGCCCACAACCCACACCCCACTGCCCACAACCCACACCCCACAACCCAGCAGGTATACTGACGTTTGTCCCCAATTTCCTGGTCTCGTCTCCTGATTCTCGCAGCGCTGCTCGCACACGCGCAGGATCGAGATTCCACCGAACGGGGCACTTTTAACATCCATCTAATCCTGCATTCCATCGGGGCGGAACGCTACCAGATTCACTCGACCCACGACGGCCCGATCACGATGGAATCCACCATCGAATACTCCGACCGGGGCAACAAGAGAACGCAGACAGTCGTCCTGAGAATGAAGCACGATCTCACGCCGGAAAGTTTCGATCTTCAAGGCCGCAACCCGGCGTCTTTCGCTACAGAGACGGCTATTGTGCGCGAAGGCGATTTGACCCGTCAGGTAACCCCGCCAGCGCGATACTTTGTGGGTTTTGGCAGCACTCCTTTTGCCGTGCAGATGATGCTGTTGCGCTATTGGGCAGCTCACGGCAAGCCCGCGTCGTTGCAGGTTTTGCGGGTCAGCCCCAGCGCCGAAGACGTCCATATCGAACCAGCCGGCAAAGATGCATTCTCCATCGACGGTAAGAAGCTCGAGTTCACACGCTACACAGTAGCCAATGTGGTCTTTGGCCGCGAAGTGCTGTGGGCGAACGAACAGCAGCAACTGGCGGCGATCATGACCTTCGCCGGCGGCCTGCCCATGGAGGCGGTGCGTAGCGAATACGAACCCGCCTTCCCGCAGTTCTTCCAGAGCGGCGTTCAAGAAGAACAGCGGACGTTCGCCGCACTTGGGCGCCAGGTTCCGCCAGAGCGTTCGGGCAGTTTCGCCATCGTCGGGGCGACGCTCGTGGATGCAACCGGCGCGCCCCCACTTTTAGATTCGGCGATCGTCATCCGCAATGGCCGCATCGCCGCCGTAGGTCCACGCTCCTTGGTTTCCATTCCTAAAGGGACGCCCGTAGTGAGCGCTAGCGGGAAAACATTGCTGCCGGGCTTGTGGGAAATGCACACCCATTTCTCCGGTGTCGAATTCGGTCCGGCGATGCTCGCCGCCGGAATTACGACGGCGCGCGATTGCGGAGGCGAGTTCGATTTTTTGGTTGCTGCTCGAAATGCAATTGACCACGAACATGCGCTCGGCCCGCGCCTGTTACTCGCTGGTTTGGTGGATGCCGGCGGCCTGGATGCATTCGGCGCAGTAACTGCCGAGACCATTTCGGAGGCCCAAGCGGTGGTGGCGCGCTATCAGGCCGCCGATTTTCCGCAAATCAAGCTCTACACCTTCCTGAAACCCGACATCATAGCGGCACTCGCCGCCGCAGCGCACCGGGCTGGCATGTCCGTAACTGGCCATGTTCCCGCCGCACTTAACGCGTTCCAAGGCGTTGAAGCTGGCATGGATCAGATCAACCATTTGAATTATGTCTCCCAGATGATGCGCCCGGCCGGCTCGCGGGATCCAATCGATGTCAACTCCGCTCAGGCTGCCAAAGCGATTCAATTCTTCGCGGAACACCATACCGTCGTCGATCCAACAGCGTCCTGGGGCGAGATGGCCTCGCATACCAAGGACGTCGACGTTGCATCGTTCGAGCCTGGCATCGCAAAAGCGCCGTTCACTCTCTTCTCCAAGTACATTTCTCTCGCCGGACCCGAATCGGACAGCGCCCGGTATCATGCGCGAATGAAAGAAAACCTGGCTGTGATTGGCGCGCTGCACAAAGCTGGAATTTCAATCGTTGCCGGCAGTGACACCGACCTGCCCGGATACGGTCTGCACCGCGAGCTGGAGTTGTATGTCCAGGCCGGCATGACGCCGCTCGAAGCAATCCAGGCTGCTACAATTGTCTCCGCCAGAGCGATGAAGCTGGATGGCGACTCGGGCGTCATCGCCACCGGAAAGCGCGCGGATCTGATTCTCGTGGAAGGCGATCCGGCACGCAACATTAGCGACATCCGGCGCGTCTCAAAGGTTGTTGCCAACGGGCGCATGTACGATTGTGCCAAGCTATGGAAAAGCGTAGGCTTTCATCCCTAGCGGCCATTTCTGGCATGATGTTACGAGCGACTTAATTTAGGTAGGTGGGTTACTTTCTCTCATGTTTATTTTGCGGTCTCTAGTCGGGCTCTGCCTGGCGCTTGCGTGCTCCTCCAGCGTTCGCGCGCAGCAGTACAGCATTTCCACTCTTGCGGGAAACGGCTCCTCCGGCTTTTCCGGCGACGGTGGCGCCGCCAATGCCGCGCAGTTAGCTCTGCCCGGACGCATTGCTCTCGATTCCTCCGGCAATCTTTATATCGCCGACAGCGCCAACCATCGCATCCGTATGGTCTCGAATGCAGGAACCATAACGACTATCGCCGGAACCGGGACTTCTGGATTTAGCGGCGACGGTAAAGCCGCAAGTAGCGCGCAGCTCGCCAGCCCCACCGGTATTGCAGTGGACAAATCGGGCAACGTATACATTGCCGACTCGGTAAACAATGTCGTCCGCGAAATTACGTCCGGAAACATCAACACCATCGCCGGCAGCAATTCGGCAGGTCCCGGCTACTCCGGCGATACCGCCTCAGCTACGGCCGCGCAATTGTATAATCCAGTTGCTGTCGCCGTGGATTCATCCGGCAACGTCTTTATCGCCGACGCAAACAACAGTGTCATTCGTAAGGTCTCCGCTGGAATCATCACTACTGTCGTTGGAGGCATCGCTACTCCGTTTACGCAGTTGATCCATCCCGATGGTCTGGCCCTGGATGCGGCTGGCAATCTCTATATTGCGGATACCGGCAACAGACGAATACTGAAGTTTTCCGGCGGCGTTGTGACCCAAGTCGCTGGCAGCGGCAATCTCGGCTTCAGCGGCGACAATGGTCCGGCTACGAACGCCGCGCTGAATGACTCCACCGGAGTCGCGGTGGATCCGGCCGGCAACATTTACATCGCCGACACATTCAACAACCGTATCCGTAGAATTTCTCCCACCGGCATCATCACTACGATCGCCGGGAATGGGCGCGCCAGTTATGTGGGCGATGGCGGGTCTGCCGTGAGCGCCAGCTTGAATTTCCCCCACGACATGGTGATCGATGGCGCCGGTAACATCTACGTCGCCGATACCAGCAACAGCACCATTCGCTTGCTGAAGCCGCAGGCCCCTTCTATTTCTGCCGGTGGCGTAGTCAATGCCGCCACTTTCTCGGCGGCAATCTCTCCGGGCGCCCTGGCGAGCGTCTTTGGCGCCAACTTCGCCGGCGGAAAAGGTGGTCCAGGCTTACCGCTGCCAAGTAACTTCGCGAACCTCTCCGTGTCTGTAAATGGAGTCGCGGCGCCTATTCTATTCGTTACTCCGACGCAGGTGAATTTCCAGGTGCCTTGGGAAACGAAAGTCGGTTCTGCCAACATCTCTATCAACAACGGGCTTACCAGCAATACCGTCAGCGTTCCGGTTCTCAACGCCGCTCCGGGCTTGTTTGTGCAGTCGTCCGGTCAGGCGATCGTACAGAACTCGGACTTCTCGTTAAATACTCCGGGCAATCCCGCGACGGAAGGTCTTCCGATCGTTGCTTATCTCACCGGTTCCGGTCCCGTCGACCCGCCTGTCGCAAATGGTGTGGCGGCGCCGGTCATTCCGCTTGCGAAGCTAACATCAGCCTACAGCGCGACCATCGGAGGCTCTGCGGCGCAAGTCGCCTTCGCCGGACTTGCGCCCGGTTTCGTCGGTCTCGTACAGATGAACATCGTCGTGCCTACCGGATTGCCGAAGGGAAATTATCCGCTAAGCGTGACGATCCATGGTGAAATGAGTAATTCCGGAACCGTCAGCGTGACCCCTTAGAGCTTCCCGCTCGGCGATATATCTCGCTAGTTCCGGGATCATCCAACGGTCCACCACTACGGCTTCTCGCTGCGTTACGGGATTCACCAGCGCGAAGTCTCCATGGTACGAGCCGTCACTATATCGGAGACCGCGTTGTACCCAAAAGGTTTCGCCTGTTTCCCAGGTGCCGTCCAGCTCTCCGATATTCTGGCAGCGGGACACCACTGGAGTTAACGAAATTCGCCCTTCCATCCGCATCGCGAAACGGATGGACCAGTCCCATCCGTTAATACTTCGCTGGTTTCTGTTCCAATTTCGCTTGACGAATGGCCAAGCATCTCGAGTGAAGCACCAGGCAAAAGGAGAAGTGAAGAAGGTGCTCTCGGCAATGAGCGAAAGATCATCGGGTGCGTTGCCCTTGTTTCTTCCGGCGCCGCGATAGTTGTAGTGGTCGCAGAAATTGAGGAAGGTATACCGGCTATCCGCAGAGCCGTGATGCGAACAAAACCATAGCGCTAACTCCAGCGCGTCCGGGCTCAAGACTGCATCATCCTCGATCGCTACATTGAAGTCCGTGCCTAATTCATCGAACACACGGCTGTAGGCACGCATCGGATTTCCCGCTACGCCCAACAGTTGTTCGTTAACCTTCACCTTTACAGGGATCGTCAACTTATTGGAAAACTCATGGCACACATCCGCCACTTCGTCGTAGCCCGGATCGATGAAAATAAGCAACTGGTCAAACTGATCGATCTTGCGGCAGCAAGCGAGGTTGCGTAAGACCTCGGCCGCGTACACCGGCCGTTTATACGCAACTAGCGTGATGGTCTTCACAGAGTTCCATCATGCGGCAAGCTGTGGCAAGTTTCCAGAATGACAGTCGTTCTAGTACTAACGGTACTTACTAACTGGAGTAAGTTCTATAACCAAATGGGCTAATCCATTCTCTAAAAAATCGCCGAAATCATTGACTCATCCCAAGACCTGACCGTATAATCGACTTGCTTTGCACATGACACTAAACAATCAAACCAACATGGCGGCCGGGACCATGACTGCATTTCCCCGGTACATCGCGGATCTCGACATCAATCCAGCTGATGACGGATTCATCATCTACCAACCCGAAGAAGATCGCGTGCACTTTCTAAATCCGACCGCGGTATTTATCCTGGAGCTTTGCAACGGGAAAAACTCAATGGCGGACATCATCGAAGTGGTGCAGCACGCCTACGGTTTGGCGGACGCCCCGGTGAACGTTGTTCAGGAAGCAGTGACGAAGCTGAAGCAAGAAGGGCTGTTGCAGTAATTGAGCTAATTTAGAAAACAATAATTTTGAACTAGTCCATAGGAGGGACATCATGGCAGAAGAAAAAATTCTCGGTAAGGTTGATGCGAATCGTCGCAGCTTCCTCAAGCGCGTTCTGGGTGCGAGCTTCGCACTTCCGGTAATCGCGACATTTTCGGTCGAGTCACTGTCGGTCGACTCGGCTCAAGCATACTTAGTGAACTGCACGCGAAGCGCGAATTGTCTGAGCCAAATCGGACAGCTTGGCTGCTGGCCAGACGCATAGCCGGGACGGCGGAGTAACTGTCCGGACATAGAAGTCGCGACCGGCGTCGTTGTGCAGCCGTTTTAAGTGGATTCTATGAGTCGTGTACTTGTTACTGCGTCACTGATTGTTAAGAACGAAGAACGGTTCCTCGGCGACTGCCTGAAGTCCCTCAAGGGGTTCGCCGAGGAGACGGTTGTTGTCGATACCGGCTCAACCGACCGAACGATAGAGATTGCCCGAGAAGCGGGCGCCCGAGTCTACGAATTCCCCTGGACGGGGGATTTCTCGGCCGCCCGCAATCGGGCGCTCGATCTATCTACGGGCGAGTGGATCCTCTACATCGACGCCGACGAGCGGGTGCGGCCGGACACAACCGCAAACCTGCGCGCCCAATTGTCGTCGCCATCCCACCTCGGTTACGAAGTTCTGCTTCATCCTCACAAAGGCTTCACCCCATATCGCGTCCTGCGTTTGTTCCGAAACTATCCCTCCATCCGTTTCCGCGGCGTGATTCACGAGAACATGTGGCCTTCGATAGAGGAATACCAGGCATTACATGGTGGACTAATCGGCCAAAGCGACATGATGATGGATCACGAAGGCTACGAAGGAGATCAGCGGCGCAAGCATGAACGTAATCTCCCGTTGCTGCTCGCCGGGGTTCAAGAGAATCCAACCCGTGTCTATAGCTGGTCCCACATGGCGAGCATTTATCGCGATCTTGGAGAACGCGAGCTCGCTGAAAAGTCTTGGCGCACCGCGCTGGACCTGGTACGGCGCCGGCGGTGGATTGTGGCCGACAATATCATGCCATACCTCGGTCTCATTGAAATGGGTCTGACCAAGGGAGCCGATGTAAGTGACTTACTAGCCGAGGCCATCGGGCGTTTTCCCAATAATCCTCAACTCGAATGGATGATGGCGCACTCGCTGATGAACAAAAGCGAGTTTATTGAAGCGATCGCCTGCTTCGAGCGCCTGGTCGTTCGTGGCAAGGCCAAGAACTACGATTACGGGTTAGCCTGCGACCTAAGGCTGTTCGATCAATTCGCGTACGAAGCCATCGCCACGTGCTATTTCCGGCTCGGCCGCTATGCCGAGAGCCGCCGCTATTATCAACTAGCTCTGGACCAGGCTCCGGAAAAATTAGAGTACCGGGTAAAACACTCCCTTTGCGCGCGCCTGGAAGCCATGACGGCTGATGAGAAAGCGAGACCTTAATGCAACTCTGGAACCGAATCTTCAACTGCCCGCAGATTTCTGTCTTGATTCCAGCGTACAACCGCCCCACGGAGTTGCGCCTCTGCCTGGAGGGATTCGCCGAACAGACAATTGCGCGAAAGAACTTCGAAGTGGTGGTGGTCGATGATGGTTCTACCGCGGATCTCGCCTCCGTGGCCGCCGATTTTCGGGAAACCGTGAATATCCGCTTTGCCCGCTCGCCGCATGGGGGACCGAGTACTGCCCGAAATCGAGGGCTCAAGTTGTGCCGGGCCCCGCTGTTACTCCTCTATGACGATGATCTTCGTCCCAATCCCGACCTGATCGACTATTGCCTGGAGTTCCATCGCCGGCACCGAACGGAACGCGACATGGCGCTGCTGAATTTTGGGCCCGATTCGTCGGTTGTCGATTCGCCGTTTCTACGCTGGGCATTCATGAGGATGTATCAGTTTCCCCGGGAAGAAATGGTCGGGGATTGGCGTCTCTTCTGGAGTGGAACAATCACCTGCAAGCGATCGGTGTTCCGCTACGGACTGTTCGACCCACACTACATGATGCTGGAAGACGCCGAACTCGGCTTGCGACTCTCCCGGAGACTGGACTATCGTATCCACTTTGAACCGACTCTGCGCGGAACGTTCACGCGCCGAATCACTCCGCAGCAATTCTACCGGCGGCAATATACTTCGGGGTACTTCACTCACATTTTCGCCAAGGATTATCGCGGTGCTGTGGACTTCGCCCATCCCCCGTACGACGAGCCGGAAAAGTACATGATCGGAGAGTCGAAAGATCTGGCGACCTTAATTGCGTCCGCACGGGGACTCGAGCGTGCATGTCCTATAAAGGGCCAGCCTCCAAACGTGCTGCGCTCGCTTTGGAGCAAGGCGGACGTTCATGTCCGGGCGAACGGATGGATGGCGGCACGCGATGGCCGTCCCGCCGAACCGCCAGGAACGATCGGACCGTTGCTAGAAGCCTGCTAGGGCTTCATATTCTTACCGCTGATCTGCAGATCGAATCCATCCGGATCCTTGACGTGAAAGCTGTCATCGGTGTCGGGACGGGGTTGGAGTCCCCGGCGGTTGAGCTCGGCTTCCACGGTCTTCTTATCCCAGTTGTCGATCGTATAGGCGATGTGATTGATAAGCGGCGGAGTGACCGGATTCTTGGAGTTCGCCCGAGGGTTTCGCGGAATGATGAAGCTGTCGCCGAAAACCAGCGAGCACTGGCTGCCCGTGTCGTGCTCGACTTTCATTCCGAGCAGGTCTGCATAGAAGTCGCGGGTCTTGGTGTAATCCGCGCAGACGTAGGAGATGTGGTTCACGGAGACCGCTTTGAATCCCTTGCCTTCTCCCGCGACTGCCTGAGATGCACCCGCAGCAGTCGCTGCGACGGCCAAACTTTGAACAAGCTGGCGCCGGTTCATCTTTCCCTCTTCGTAGTCGCGAAGCAGCTTGCCGATAACGTTTTCCATAATCCTCCACAGCCAGTCTACTGGCTAGTTGAGTTTATGTTATCAGCGTGAGGCAGTCAATCGCCGAGAGTTTTCTATTGGGCCGGTGGCTTCGGTTCGGGTGCGGTTTTCGGTTCCGTTTCGCCGCGATGGCAGGTATAGCAGGTAACGTGCATCTTGCCGTCGGGGAATTTGGAATTGATTTCATGAGACATCGTGATCATGTGGCGCGCGATTTCTTTCTTCGGATTCTCGTCACTGGCGAAGTTACCTTGGATGTGGCAGTAGTTGCATTGCACGCCCAAGCCCGCTGTGAAGGTACGCATGATCTGGACGACTTCCGGACGGGTCTTAACTTGAAGTATCTTGAGGTTGGTAGGGTCCGGCATGGGTGCTTTCTTTTCCGGTCCCTTCTCCTGGGCAACGAGGGGCAGCAAAACCAACAAAGCTGAGACGATTAGACGCATGGGGACATCATAACTCGAAAATCCCAGGGGTGAAAAGTCTTACGCGGTTCGCTCCGCGCGAACGCAAGCCGGAAGCTTACGCTACGGGCTCTATTAGTTTCCGCCGCCGCCAGTTCTGTTGGACATGCCTTCAACGAGATATTCGACTGACTTGAAGCCCACGGAAACGGCGAACTTGTCGAGAAGGTCTTTGTCGGCTTGCTCGGCAGCCGAGAGCGGTCTTTGATAGATGTTAGCGCCGGCGGCGATTACGCACTGGTCGGAACGGCAATTGTTGGAGTTTGGTGAGCCGAGCTTCACCAGCAGCGCCACGGTCTCGAGGTGCGGCTGACCGAAACGTGTCGGACCGTTGGCCATATCGGCAACCGTATCACCACCCTTGCTCTTCACGTCAACCTTAGCGCCTTTGCTGACCAGGTAGTTCACCATGTCGTTATTGCCGAGGTAGGCTGCTCCATGCAGCGCTGTGTAGCCCCGGGTGTCTACCGCATTGACGTCGTTGCCAAGTTCGACGCAGTACTTCACCGCTTCGATGGCCGGATAGGGCGCATTCACGCTCCAGTTCGCGGCCCAACCGATTCCGGCGGCCGCCATGAGCGGCGTCTCTCCGGACTTGGTTGCAATCTTCGGATTCGCGCCGTGTGCCACGAGGAGGCGCATCGCTGCAATGTCGCTCGATTGCGCGGCGCGCCAGAACGATGTTGCGCCGGCAGGATCGACCCAGGTGTAGTCGTTGGTGAAGGATCGGAACCAGGGTTTTTCATTTACCGCGACGTCAACTTTGGCGCCCTTTTCGAGCAGATCTTTCATCACATCGAGGTAGGTCGCCTGTTGCTGCTCGGTGCTGGGACGCGGGAACCAAGTCTTGGGGGCCCATTCCACGTCGACGGTTGCGTACAGCGCGGTCATGCCGGATTCGCTTACCAGGTTCGGATCGGCGCCATGATCGAGCAGATATTTCCCAAGCGTTAAATGGCCGTTCATGATGGCCATTACCAGAGGGCTGAATTTGTCTCCGCTGACCTTATTCAGGTCGGCTCCCGCCTCGACTAAAGCTCGGGCGGCGTTGAGGTGGCCTTCGCGCGCGGCGTAGAGCAATGCGGTCATGCCGCCCATGAAATCGGCGCCAACTTTGCGCGGACCACGAGCAGCAACGTCGCCGGCCTTCGGGCGCGGCTTGGCGAGAAGATACATGGCGGATTTGAACCCTAGCGACCGAGCGAAGGCATCCAGTTCAGCTTGTGGGTTGGAATCTTCCGGTGTACTTGCCGCGGCGCCACGGCCAGCGCGCTCTTCAACAATATTTCCATCCTGGTCGAAGCGGACGTGCTCCAATTTGCGGACCGGTGTGGATACATTCGCATCCGCACTTCGTTCCATGAGCAATTTGATAACCGCGTCGCGATTCAGCGCGGCTGCGAACATCAGGGCCGTCTGGCCGTTAGCGGATTCCTTGGCGTTGATTTCCGCGCCATGGTCCAGGAGCACTTTCACGGCATCGGCGCTACCCGAAGCCGCGGCCATCATCAGAGCGGTCGTACCGTTGGCTTTTACAGACTTGGCATCTGCTCCGGCCTTGAGCAACGCTTCAATCATTGACGCGTCGCCATTCGTGCAGGCCATGAAGAGAGGTGTGATTGCGCCTTCCCGTGTTGTGGCGTTTATGCTGGCGCCGGCGGAGAGCAACATCCGCACCATTTCCAGGTCATCGTTGTAAGCAGCCCAGTGCAGCGCCGTGGCGCCGTCGCCGTGCGCGGCATTGACGTCGATCTTCTGCTTGAGCAGCGTCCGCACGGCGTCTTTGTCGCCTTGCATGGCCGCGTCCGCGATCCTGGTGTCACTGGCGGCTGCCAGCAACATCGTCACGCACAGTCCGCCGATCAGACTTTTGCCTAACATTTACGACCTCCCCTAGACTGCGACTTCGCCGGTGCTGTCGCCGAAGGTTTCTACATTGACGCCGAGCTTGTGAAGCATGGTGAGCAGCACATTCGCCATGGGTGTCGAGTCGGCGCAACGGACGTGGAGATTGCCTTTGAGCTGGCCGTTTGCGTGGCCGGCCAGGAACATCGGGACCCGCTTGTGGTTGTGGACGTTCCCGTCGCCCATTGGACTTCCGTACAGGATCATGGAGTGATCCAAAAGATTGCCGTCACCATCAGGTGTGTTCTTGAGCTTTTCAAAGAAGTACGGAAGCAGGCCGACGTGATAGCGATTGAGCTTGGCGAACTCCGCGATCTTGGTGGGGTTCTCCTGATGGTGCGAGCAGGGATGGAACGGGGTTTTCACGCCACTCTCAGGGAACACGCGGGTGCTGACATCACGACTCATCTTGAATGCCGAAACGCGAGTGGTTTCGGTCATGAAGGCGAGTGCCTGCATGTCGAACATCAGGCGGACGTGCTCCTCGTAGGAATCCGGGACGCCGAGAGGGGCTGAGGGAAGAGCGCGCGCTTCCCCGCTGGCGTTGTACTTTTCGATGCGTTCAATTCTGCGCTCGATTTCACGGACGTCGTCCAGGTATTGACCGAGCCGCCGGCGATCGCTGGGGCCCAGATTCTTCTGGAGGCGCGCTACATCGCGAGAGATCCAATCGAGAATGCTGCGGTTTACTTTCTGGCGTGCTCGACGGTCTTCCGGGGTGCGCCCATCGCCGAAGAGATTCTCAAAGGCCATGCGCGGATCGATAATCATCGGCAGCGGCTGCGTGGGTGACGCCCAACTGATGGTGTCCGCATATACGCAGGCGTAGTGATAATCGCAGGCGCCCGAGGCGTCGACGTACTCGATGCAGAGCTGGAGGGAAGGCAGGGGCGTGTCCTGGCCGAACTGCTGGGCGTAGAGTTGATCGAGCGAGGTGCCGACGTAGTAGTCGGAGCCCTCGGTCATCTTGGGATGAGCCGCAGTCAAGTAGACAGCACTGGAGCGGAAATGATCGGCGCCTTCTTCGGCAGCCGACCACGCCGTGGCCGGGCGGAGGTCGGTGTCGCTAACGATAGTCAGGTAATCGCGAAACTTTTCGAGCGGTTCCAGCGTTTGGGTAATCTCGAAATCGCTGCCTTCCTTTATGGGCGACCAGTAGTGCTTGTTGGAGCCCTCGCCGGTGCTGCCCGCCGCGCCGTGCACCATCTCGATGCAAGCCAGGCGCGGTTTGGGATTCGCGGCCGTCTTGGCGATGGGCGTTTGCGCCGGCACCATCGAATCGAGGAGGGGCAAGGCTAGCGAAACGCCCATGCCGCGGAGCATCGTCCGCCGTGAAAGATGTTTTTTCGTGATGTACATTCGATTCATCTCCTAGTGATTCGTACCGGCTGATGATGCTTCTGTCGGGATCGTTTCCTGCTCTTCCGCTTTGCTCATTTGGAAAGGCGGGCTTTTCACCACGCCCATGATAAAGGATGAGAAACGGTTATTGTTGCGCGCAGCCTCGCGTTCGACGCCACGAACGAAAGGCATATCGCGATAGTCTATGACTCTTCCCAGGCCGTAGGCGAGCAAATTCTCGCTGAACGTGCCGATGAAGGCGTCGGAGTGATTCAAGATTGCTTGACGCAGGCTCACAGGTCCATCGAGCTTCGCGCCGTCGTACATCTTGCCGGAGGAGTCGATGCGGAAGCCGCTGTCATTGGTACGCCAGGCTCCCACGGCATCGAAGTTCTCGAGGGCGAAGCCGATCGGGTCCATCATGTTATGGCAGGAGGCGCACGCGGAATTCTTGCGGTGCTCTTCCAGACGCTCGCGAACCGAGACGGGCGTAAGGCTATCGGCAGTCTCTTTCAGTAGTGGAATATTGGGCGGCGGCGGTGGTGGTGGGGTACCGAAGAGAACATCCAAAACCCATTGACCGCGCTTTACCGGCGATGTTCGGATCGCGGTCGAGGTCAGGATCAGCATGCTTCCCTGACCCAAAAGTCCAAAGCGGTTTGGATCGGTCAGCGTGACGCGGCGAAATCGGTTGCCCAGGACGTTGGGGATGCCGTAATGCCGCGCCAGGCGCTCGTTGACGAAGGTGTAATCGGCGGTCAGCAAATCGAGGACGTTACGATCTTCGCGAACGATGCTACCGAAGAGGAGTTCGGTTTCACGCCCCATGGACTGCGATAGACTGCGGTCGAAGTCGGGGAACAGGAACAAGTCGGGGCTGACGTCGCGGAGATTCTGAAGATGGAGCCATTGGCCGGCAAAATTCGTGGTGAGTGCTTCCGAGCGAGCGTCGGCGAGCATGCGGTGGACTTGTTTCTCAAGGATCGCAGGATCCTTGAGCTTGCCTTGACCGGCTAATGTAACGAGCTGATCGTCCGGCGCGCTGCTCCATAGGAAATAAGAGAGGCGCGAAGCGAGTTCAAGATCGCTGATGCGGTAGTTCTTTCCGGGTACGACGTTCGAAGGAATACGCTCGAAGCGGAAAACGAACTCCGGGCTGGCGATAATGGCCTGAATCGCTGTCCGGATGCCGGTTTCGAAGTTACTGTCGTTGCGTCCCTGCTGGTAAAAACCGAGAAGTCCCTCCAGGTCCGTATCGGTGACTGGCCGTCGATATGCTTGATGCGCCAGCGTGGAGATAATTTTCTTCGCACAAGGGATTTCATCGGCTCCTGCCGCCGGGCGGCAGGTGAAGATCCGGCGGCGGCTGGGTGTATCGGACACACCGGCGACAGTGACCGGACCGGTGACGCTCAGTTCATGCAGATGCGGCAGCGTGGTCATGCCCGGGACCGTGCCGGCGCTCACGTCGACCAGGCTCTGTTCCACCATGCGGTATTCATCTTCGATCGGGCCGTCGAACTTGACCAGGAACGACGCGGAAATTCGTTGCGGGCCTGCCTTGACTTTGATCGGCGGGGTCTTGATGCCGTCGTTGGCCAGCTTCATGGCCGGGTTGATGTCCAACAACGCGACGCGCTCCCCGTTGACGGCAATTTCGATCTGCTGGCCCTTGCCTTGATTCAAGCCGAATAGCGGACCGGTGGGCGAATAGTAGAAACCGAGCTTGAAGGTGTACTCGCCGTCGGCCGGGAAGTCGTGGATCACCGAGATCCCGCCGCGCGTACCGAACGGTGTGCCTTCGACGTGACGCGTCTGATTCAAGACGCGGGAGATGGAGTAGGTCTTGGTGAGCGGGGGCGCTTCGGGGTCGCCAACAGCTTCGCGGCTGATTCTGCCTGCCGCGCGGATGTATCCGTCCAGCAGCGTCGGAGAGACGCTGAGCACGTCAGCCATGTTGTCGAAGCCATGACTCATGTCGTCGGCGGGCAACAGCGACGCTACATCGATGTCCACGGCTAGGAGATCGCGAATCGAATTCGCGTATTCGGTGCGATTGAGCCGGTGCAGCGGCGGGCGGCCAGGATTGGGGTGCGCCGTTGAGACCTCGTCGATCTTGTTTTCGAGCGAGGCGGCGAATGCCTTGAGCACGGCGTCCTTCGGTCGAGGCATCCCTGCCGGCGGCATCAAACCGACACGCAATTTGAGGATTACTTTCTCGGCCAGTTCGGCGTTTTGCTCCGGATGCGTGAGATCCAGTTGCGTGAGCGTCATGCCGCCGGACTTGGTTTGATCGTTGTGGCAGACCGAACAATATTGACTGATGAGCGCGCGATCCGGGGGAACCGCCGCAGACTGACCGTATGCCATCGCGCTCGCTAGTGCTGCGAGGCCAACGCAGACCGCTATCTTCATTCGCCCTTCCCCTCGAAACGAACCTGGTTTCCCGGGACGCAACTCGACCTTGGGAAGACACGGGGCCTTAGTCGGCCGTAGTTCACGCCCGTTCAATTATAAATTTGATACGGGCCGAAGTCAAGATATGTCACGTGGGGTGAATAGTATAGGGGCAGATTGAACCTGGGAGGTCCTCCAGTGGGCGGCGTCGAGATGAGGGTGAATTGCCCGACTTCTGAGGATACATGGCCAAATGGCAGTTCCACGCTGGCCCTCCGGTTTCTCGGCGTCCTCCAACCCGATCCTATAATAGGATTGCGAACCGACGCCCACGGGCTATGGTATCCACTGGCCGTTGATTGACGAAGATCTGGCTGTTGGCCCTCTGCTTGAGGCCGTTGCCTGAATAGGCCAAGGCTTGCGCCTGATCCTTCAAACTCTAGTCGATCATGTGAAACCCTCGGTTAATCAAAGCCGATTGTCTCGCCGCGACTCCAGTGCTATCGTGAACGAAGGCATTTGTGCTCCATGAGGTGTTTATGCGTTATTTGACCGCGACCCTGTGCGTTGCCATCCTCTCCGCCACCGGCTACGCGCAGACCAAAACGTCTTCCGTTGACTTCGAGATGATGACCTGGCCCGAGGTCAAGAAGGCGATGGCTGCGGGTAAGACCACAGCCCTGATCTACAACGGCGGAACAGAGCAGCGCGGTCCCCAGAACGTGAATGGCGGTCATACGTTGATGGGCCACGCGACGGTGATCGCTATTGCCGAGAAGTTGGGGAACGCCATTGCCGCGCCAGTCCTGCCGTTCTCAGTCAACAATGCGAACGCTGAATTGCCAGGAACCATCGGACTGACCGGACCGCTGTTTGCGGCGATGAACGAGCAGATCGCGGAGCAGATGATCAAGAACGGTTTCAAGAATGTCGTGCTGATGGGCGATCACGGCGGCGGCCAGAAAGAACTTGACGAAGTAGCGAAAAAGCTCGATGAGAAATACTCCTCTCAGGGCGTTCGTGTGGTTTTTTGCGGTGAGGTGTATGAGAAGGCGAACGGCGATTTCGACAAGTGGTTGGCCGAGAACAAATATCCATTGAGTTCGCACGCCGGGATTCCGGACACGTCCGAGATGCTGTACCTGGGGGGCGACAAGGGTTGGGTCCGCAAGGAGCTGGTCGCGACCGCGGTTGGCGATCCGATGCGCAAGCGCGGGGAGCCGAGAGATCCGAACGCGCCGCGAATCAACAATGGCATCAGTGGCGACGCACGTCCGTCGACGGTGGAACTGGGGAAGCGGATATTCGACATGAAGGTCGATTACGCGGTGCGGCAAATCCATCAGCTGCTGGATTCGGGCAAGGGAACTACGACGCAGCAGTAGGCAGCTTTATTCGGAGTGCAGAGCCGAGACAGGGTCAATCTT
>Ga0335082_10004024_pt1 | contig 15997 bp, 11 predicted proteins | sample Lox_Sample_41_FD_206718 | JGI IMG/M metagenome (GOLD analysis project Ga0335082, IMG submission 206718) | Soil microbial communities from Loxahatchee National Wildlife Refuge, Florida, United States - Lox_Sample_4.1 | ecosystem: Environmental > Terrestrial > Soil > Wetlands | place: USA...
AGGGACTCCTTGCCGCGACGATGTGCCTCCTTGAGCGTCGTGAGTTCCGCGGCCAGCGCCTCATTCTGGGCCCGTGCTTCCTGTGCGCTGGCTGCGTACCCTTGCTGCTCACGCGCTCGGGTAGCCTCGAGCTCGGCAAAGAGCGTGGACTTATCGCTGCCTTCCTTCTCCAGACGCTTTAGGGCCGCATTAGCCAAGCCCAGCTCGGTTCGCAGGCTCTCACAGGTCGTCACGAGGTCAGTACGTTCAGTCTCGAACGTGGCGACCAGCGAGCGTGTGTCGCTGAGCTGCGTATCCAGCTCGTGCCACACGCTCTGCCAGACGTTGCGCTTCCATTCGTTTGACTGGGCGTTTTCCATGAAGCGAGCGATGCGCGCTGTCAGGGCCTCACGTTCCCGCTCGAGACCTTGCAGGATGGTTTGCTGCTTGTCTCGGGCTTGTTCGATCGAGGTGATTTGCTCGGCGCGCCGCGCGAGTTCTTGCTCGGCCGCTGCGATGCTTTGCCGCAGCTTGGCGAGCTCACCCTCCAACTGCGACACCTGGCCAGTCCGCTCATCCAGCGTCCGGCTCACCTGTCCATGCTGCTGTTGCAGCGCCTCCTGCTCGCGCACGCCGACGGCGACTGACTCGCGCAAGCGGGCAACTTCGGCGTTGGCAGTGGCGAGGCGCTCGTCGGTGGCCGCAGCCTCCTGTTTGGCCTGCTCGAGGTCGGTCTGCAGTTGCGCGGCGCGGGAGTCAGCGGCCTGCGTGGCCGCTTGCGCGGCATGCGCGGCCCGCTCGCTGTCATTGGCTCGGCCGAGAGCCGTCTGCAACGACTTCCGGGAGACCTCGAGTTCGAGCGTCAGATTGTGGGCGCGCGCCTGGGTCTCGGTGTGTGCCTCCTGCAGTTCCGCGAGCGCACGCTCGAAGCCGCGGGCACGTGCGGTTTGGGCGGCGATCCACGCTTCGACGTCCCGCAGCACGTCCGTCGGAGGTAGTGGAGGAGTTCGTGATTCGCCCCAGCCGAGCGTCGATTCCTCCGGCACAACTGGGTCGGCGACGGTTTGCTCAGCCTGCAACCCGGCCTCGTACGCGGCGACGTCGAGCACGGGAAGCTCATCGGTCTTCTCGATGTCGTCCTTGGTTTCCGGTGGCTGGTCGACTTGCACAACCATGGTCGGTTCCTGTTCTTCTTATGTAATGCGGACGCCTGCTTCCTGCAGGCTGGCAGATCCTGTGGTCAGGATCTTATCTGCTTATAAACTAAGGGTGCCCCGCCGCTCGCGGGTCGTCAACCGCGCGGGCGAAGGATTGACGAAACGGGCATGGGTTTGCGGGAGATGAGGAAGAAGCAAAGCGCGCGCGCCGCGCTCGCGCGTGTCGGACGAGTTTACATAGGCATGACCGGCACGAGCATGGATCCTCACATGGATCAAAGGGTTGTCTTTCTGGCACGCACCATGCAGCCTCGCGAAGTTGCCGGGGGGCACCACACCGTGCTCGAGCCGACACCAGAATCAGGCCGACGCGCAGCGCTGATCTTTCCCGGCACCACTCTGACGCCGGGCGCCGCCTGGGGGCGGCGCCCGCGTTCCCCGACCACCCGGCGCGCTAACGAGCACGAACCGGTGAGCTTGCGATGCGCACACAGGTGAAGCCAGATATCGACTGCGGTCTTGGCCTATCAGCCGACGCTGAGAGGCGCTCGCAGGATACCCGAGAGCGCCTCCGCCCCGGCGCGCCGGGCTTGCGCCGCCTGACTCCCCGGGGCCTCACCCTGATGATCGCTCTCTCCAGCGCGGTCGCGCTCGCCGGCGGAAAGCTGCCCCGCGAGTATCTGGACGAACAGACCGGAGCGAGCATTTCGGTGGTTCGCGAGCCGCTCGTCTTCGTACACGAGCGCTCCGGTGCGCCGGGTACCGGTGACTACGTCACCATCGCCGCAGCCAGCGTGGATCAAAGCGGTGACATCAGCTACGTGCTGATCACCTACTGCTGGTCGGTCGGCGTCTCCCGCTCATCCGGTTCGGAACCCTGCGCCGATACGCCACTGGTCCTTCAGGCGGACGACCGGCGCATCGAGCTGGTATCACGCAAGGCCTCCGCGCGTGAAGCGGGCATCGGCGTGCCGGTGCATCGGCCGCCGTTTGGTTCCGCGACGCCGTACGTCTACATGACCGATCTCCCCACCCTGCAGTCGATCGCGGCGACCCATCATCTTTCATTGCGCCTCGGTGGTGATGCGGCGCCGCTCGACTACGAGCTCTTCGAGGATCAGCTCAGCTCGCTGCGGGAATTTGTCCGCCACGCCTCTGCTACTCCCTGAGGCAGGGCAGCTTCTTATCTGAGATCGCCGCCGTGTCTGCGGCGGATGCTAGAGGTTTGCCCTCGTTTTCTAGCTGCTCAGCCGATTGACCCGCGACAGGCTAATCAGCCACACGGCTGCGCAGCGCAATGCGACAAAGCCGGGGAGCAACGCCCACAGGCCCGTGAATTTCGCGGCCAGGACCGTCGTGACGAGCCACAGGGCCAGATAGCAGGACTGCTCTGCGGCCTGACGATAGGCATATGCGCGGAATTCGGACATCTGGGTTCCAGCCGGCCCATGCGTGGGCTCTTCTTGGTGTGGCAACGCTACCTCTACTCGTGCCGGTACGCAATGAGTCGCATCAGGTGAGCTTGCTGCCGCCTGTCCGGGGCAGGTGCTGCGACGCTTCGGACGGGGGGCGTCTGCGCGCTGCGGCCTGGCGCGAGATCTCCCGTACGGCGACCCACAAGAGCACCAGCAGCACGGACAGGGCACACCAGCCCAGGGCCACTTCCAGTAACAGGTACCACACGGCAGCCTCGCCTATGCTCTAGAACAGGCTCCATGAAGCCGCGTGCGCGCGCTGCACGGCGTGACCGGCATCACGGTGCCGGCTGGGTCGAATGTGCTGTGGCGCTGACTTCGGCTGCGTCGGAATTGCTTAAGTCATCTCGCCGGAGGCACGGCCCCGCGCGCAGGTTGCGGCAGCCCGCGGGGCCTCATTGAGTTGCAGCCTTACAGCCCGTAGGCGCGATGCCAGATCTCCAGAGTGAGCAGGCACCACAGCAGCTTTTCATGGTTGTGACGCCCGCTGGTGTGCTCCTGTAGCACGCGCTCGAGCGCCGCGGGCCGGTAGTAGGGTCGTGTGCGCGAATCGTTTCCGGTGAGGTGCATCAGCAGGTACTCGCGCAGCGGACCGCGGAACCATTCGTTGACCGGCACGCGGAAGCCCACCTTGCGCCGCTGCAGGATGGCCGGCGGCAACAGCCGCTGAGTCGCGGCGCGCAATATCCGCTTGGTGGTGAAGCCGCGCACGCGCCAGCTATCAGGCAGCTTCGAGACGAATGCAGCCAGCTCCTGATCCAGGAACGGCATGCGCGCCTCGATCGAGGCGCCCATGGTCATGCGGTCGCCGCGCTCGAGTAGATTGTCCGGGAGCCAACTGGTCTGATCGAAAAAGAGTATCGCCCTGAGGGCTGAATCGCCGGCGGCAGCCTGCGGTAGCCTCGCCTGCGGGCCGGAGGGCACCGTGCGCGGGTCCAGCAACTGCCCACAATCCTCCTCGGTCAGGGCGCCGAACCAGCGGCGCATCCGTTCCTCGTGCGACTCGATGCCGAGGTTCACGATGGCCGTCTTGGCCCGACGGAAGCGGTACGGCAGCGCGCCAACCAGCGGTTCGAGCAGGCGTTGGCGCAGCCACCGGGGGAGGTGCTGGTAGGCGGCGACGTGGCGCTCGTACACGTGCTTGGGATAGCCGCCCAGCAGCTCATCCGATCCCTCGCCGGTGAGCACCATCTTGACGCTACGCCGTGCCTCCCGTGCCAGAAGGTAGATCGGTATGTCCGAGGGCTCTGCGACCGGTGCGTCACGCAATCGCGTGAGCTCAGGAAGGTGTTCGAGCAGGTGCGACTGCGAGACCGTCAGCTCGTGATGGTCTGTGCGGAAGTGCGTGGCAACGGCGCGTGCGTAATCGAGCTCGCTGTAGGCGGACTCGGCGAAACCGACGGAGAACGTGCGCACCGGCAGGTTCGAATGCCGTGCCATGAGACCCACCACCGCGGAGGAGTCGATGCCGCCGGAGAGAAAGGCGCCGAAGGGTACGTCGGAGATCATGCGCACGCGCACGGAGTCATCGAGCACCGCCAGGAATTCCTGCACGGGGTCCCTGGAAGCGCCGGCCGCCGGCTGCGGCTCGCCGTCGGGCGGCAGGTAGTAGCGCGATTCACGCACGCCAGCGGCATCGCAGACCAGATAGCTTCCCGGCATCAGCTTGCGCACGCCGGCAAACATGGTCGCGGGCGCCGGTACGTAGCGATAGCGGAAATAATCGGCCAGCGCGGCGTGATCGACGCGCGCGGTCACGCCCGGGAACTCAAGCAGCGCCTTGATCTCGGAGGCGAACAGCAGTGCGCCGTTAAGCTCGCACAGGAACAGCGGTTTTTTGCCGAACCGGTCACGCGCCAGGAACAGCCGGTCGCAGCGTGCATCCCAGATGGCGAAGCTGAACATGCCGCGCAGGCGTGACAGGCACTCCACGCCCCACTCCTGGTAGGCATGCAGCAGGGCCTCGGTGTCGGAGCGCGTGCGGAACGTGTAGCCGCACGCGATCAACTCCTCGCGCAGCGACTCGAAGTTGTAGATCTCGCCATTGAAGATGATCTGCAGCGAGCCGTCGGCATTGCCGAGCGGCTGGTGCCCGGTCGCCAGGTCGATGATGGAGAGGCGGCGGTGGCCGAGTCCGACGCGCACGTTCGCATCCTGGCCGGGCGCCTCGAAGTATCCGGAATCGTCCGGGCCGCGATGCGCGATCGCCGCCGTCATGCGTCGCAGCGCCGCGCCCAGATCCGCCTGCGATTTGGTCACGTAGTAGCCGGCGATGCCGCACATACGCTTTATTATTATGTATTACGGTAGAGAACCGCGCCGCGGCGGCCCTAGATCGTAACTGAATTCGCCGTACGGCATGATAAGCTTGTGCGGCACACACGGGCGGTAGCCTAGGGCGCAGCCACCCGCGCAATAACACTGAACAGCCGCCGTGTGCGCAGGAACCGCCACGTGGTTTCCTCAAGATCCGCAACCGCATCAGAAGGCGCCGGCCACATCCCCTCGCTGGACGGTATCCGCGCCGTCGCGGCGCTGCTGGTGTTCGTCTCGCACGCCGGGCTCGATGACTACATACCCGGGGGCTTCGGGGTGACGGTGTTCTTCTTCCTGAGCGGTTTTCTGATCACGACGCTTCTGCGGCGCGAGTACGAGCAGAGCGGCACCATCAGTCTCGGGCGGTTCTACCTGCGGCGCGTGTTCCGGATCATCCCGCCGCTGTACATCGTGCTGCTGCTGTTGCTGTTCCCGGCGGGCTGGGCGGGTGAGCACACGCCACCGAGCGGACTTGCACTGGGAGCGCAGTTTGCGCAGCTAACCAATTACTACCTGCTGTTCGTGGATCACTGGGTGATTCCGGACAGCGTGCCCACCTGGTCGCTGGCGGTGGAGGAGCACTTTTATCTGCTGTTCCCGCTGCTCTTGATCGCGCTACTGCGGCGCGCCAGCTACCGCATCACGGCACTGGTGTTCGGCGCGGTGTGTGCCTGTGTGCTCGCGTGGCGTTTGTGGCTGATACTGGTATGGCACGTGCCCTCGGATTACACCTTCCTGGCCACCGACACGCGCCTCGATTCGCTGCTCTACGGCTGCATCCTCGGCATTGGCCTGAGCCCGCTCGGCAAGCAACCCCTTTTGCAGTGGCGCACGAGGTCCTGGGTCTTGGTGCTGTTGCTGGCCGGTGCGGTACTGGTCGCCAGCTTCGTGGACCGCTCGGAGGCTTTTCGCGCCACGTGGCGCTACAGCCTGCAGGGCCTGGCGCTGATGCCGATATTCTTCACCGCGGTTGCCAGGAGCCACTGGCCGATCTACCGCTGGCTCGAGAGCTGGCCGATGCGCTTTTTGGGGCTGATTTCCTACACCTTCTACCTGATCCACCTGCGCGCGCTGCGGCTGGCAACCTACTATGTGGGCGGCTCGCGCGTGCTCGATGCGGTGCTGGCCTTTATCGCATCGGTGGCCTTTGCTGCGGCGATGTATTACCTGGTCGAACGCCACCTGGCCGCCGTGCGGCGCCGCCTGCATCACCTGGCTGCCGGCGCGGCATTCAAAGGCGCGCGCGTGGCGGGGACGAGTCCGCCAGTCTGATGAGTCGCAGTGGCCTAGCTGCAGGGGTTCATCACATCCGGGTGGCAGCCGCTCCTGACCACCTGCGCGGGATTGCCCTGTACCACCGAATGCGCCGGCACGCTTTCCGTGACCACCGCGCCGGCGGCGAGCCGGCTGCCACGACCGATCGTGACCGCACCGAGCACCACGGCATGCGGCCCGATGCACACCTCATCCTCGATGGTGGGATAGCCGATGTCGCGAGCCCCGTCGCGATCGATACGGTCGCGCCGCCCGAGGGTCACGCCATGAAAGAGAGTGACGTTCTTGCCGATGCGTGCCCCGGCGCTGATGACCAGCCCCCAGCCGTGGTTGATCGCCAGTCCCGGACCGATCGCGGTGCGCCGGGGTAGATCCATGCCCGCACTGGCGCAGGTGAAGCGGTGCAGGGGTGCGGCGAGCACACCCCAACGGGCCTGGCACAGCCGCAGTGTGAACAGCACCCGGTACGTGCGGCTCGTGAGCAGCGAGCGCACCAACAGCCGCAGCGACCAGCGCCCATGGACCCGGTACGTGTCCGCCTTAAGACTCGCCCACCACACTTGCGGCACCTCAGCTACGGTCCGTGTGTCGGCCTGCCGCACCTGTTGGTGGGCGCCGCCGCCGGCGGCTGCCCGGGACCTGTCGCCGACTTCATACACTTGGCGTGCCTTTCCGGCCAGCGTTATAGTCACGCCACGTTTTGGCAAACCCGCAGAAATGCGGGGGCGCAAAGCCTCCGGTCCAGAGGCGCTGATGCCGATGGATAGCGGGGTTGCCGGCGCGGATCGCGCTGCAGTCACACCGATCCGCCAACCGTACCCTCCTCGCAAAGGCCTCGCGCACCGCTTTTCGCGCCTCGGGACCAGGCCCAGCCGCCGGTCTCCGGGTCGCTCGCGCGGTGGAATAGTACGCCGCCGGGGCGCGCGCGCCCAATTGAACAGTTGCTGTCGATGGGAGAGATCAGCATGAAATTGAGCCGGTTGATGAGCCTGTGGTTGCTGCCCGTGGCACTGGGCGCCAGCGCGCTGGCTGGGGCAAAGGACATCTACGTCTCGCCGTCCGGGAGCGACAGCAATCCCGGCACCAAGTCCGCAGCACCCTTGCGCACCATCGCAGCCGCCTCAGCTAAGGCATCAGCCGGCGACACCGTGCACCTGGCGGCTGGCCAGTACACCGAAGCGATCGTGCCGACGGCCTCCGGGACCGCCGGCCAGCCGATCACCTACAGCGGCGCGGGCCAGGCGGTGATCACGAACGTCAAGATCGGCATCCTCGTCAGTTCACGCGCCTTCCTCGTCTTCGACGGCATCAGCGTCGATGGGCAGAGCCCCGGACCGGACGCGAACGTGCGCACCTTTGCCGCCGTGCAGAACTCCCACGACATCACCATCCGGCATGCGGTGTTCCGGCACGCATCCGACTGGGCGGGCGTCGACATATCGACACACTATTCCACGGATGGCCGTTACTACGGCTACACGCCCAAGGACACCTGGCAGCAGGGCTCGACCAGCAACATCACGCTCGAGGACAGCACACTGGATGACGTCGGCAACTACCCTAACGCCTATGGTGACGTGATCCAGGTCGGCGCGGGCACCGCGCACATCCTCATCCAGCGCAACACCATCACTCACGGGGGCCACGACCTGGTCGAGTTCGACTGCGACCACGGAGTGCTGCAGAACAACACCCTCAACAACAGCTACGCGGACATGGCGGGCGGTGACACCGGCTATCGCAGCATCGAAGTGCAGGGCTCCTTCAACCTGGTCCAGGGAAACCTGCTCACCGGGGCACGCCAGGGTGGCCAGGCGCGCGTGCCACCGCTCGCCTCGGTGCGCGGTGTCTCCAACATCGTGCGACAGAACATCTTCAGCAACGGCATTGCGCAGGGCGAGGTGACCTGGTGCGGCGAGGGACAGACACCCGTACTGCACGAGCGCATCTACAACAACACGATGTTCCGCCTCGGCTCGACGGCGCTCACCATGTGGGCCTATACCGGGTGCACGGCCACCGGCGACCTGGTGTTCGCCAACAACCTCGTGGTGCGCTCGCGCGTCGCCCCGGGCGTGCTGTCCTGGGCGCAGCACGGCGGTTCCCTGCCCGATGCGGATCTGTTCTTTGCGGTCAGCGGTGGCGCGGGCCTCACCGATGTCGGGCTCGGCCCGACCGCGCAGAGCGTGGTCAAGGGCAACCTGTTCCTGCCCAATGGCGGCGGGCCGGCCTTCGTCATCATGGGAGGCGGGGACGGTCGCATCACGCTCACGGCCGCTGCGGCGAAGTACCCGCAGTATTTCAGCGGCAACATCGAAGGCAAGCCGGCCTTCGTGGTCGCGGAACCTGCCGGAGCTGCCGACTTTCGCCTGGCGCCCGGCAGTCCCGGCACGAGCGCGGGAGTCTTCCTCACCCAGGTCGCCGGCGGTGGCACGGGTAAGCGCATCGTGCTGAAGGACAGCGGCTACTTCTCCGACGGCAACGGCGTGATCGCCGGGGACACCATCCAGCTTGAGGGCGCCAAGCAGACCGTGACCATCACCGGCATCGATCGCGCGGCCAATGCGCTGTCGTTGTCGGCGTCAGTCACCTTCACCGATGGCCAGGGCGTGGCGCTGCCCTTTACCGGCACGGCACCCGACATCGGTGCCGGGGCGGTGACGCTGCAGCCCTCCATCCCGAAGAACTTCGCCATCCACCATTAAGACTTAAGTCGTCGACGCTCGGCCGGGCAGGGACGCCCGACCGGGCACCTGGCGAGAGGTCACGGCTCAGCCGCACGACCGTTGACGCGCCTACCCGCTGCACCGAAACTGCTGCCTTGCAGCGTCCCGGGCGGTATTAACAATAATGAGAATAGCGGTCTTCGGCTTGGGCTATGTCGGCGCGGTATCGGTTGCCTGCCTGGCGCGCGACGGTCACTCGGTCGTCGGCGTCGACTCAAATCCGGTCAAGATCGACTTCCTCAGCCGGGGCCAGAGCCCCATCGTCGAGCCGGGCCTCGAGGAGCTGATCGCCGCCGCGGTGAGAACCGGACGCCTCAGTGCGCACGCCGATCACACCAGTGCCGTCGCCCACGCGGAGCTCATGTTTGTGTGCGTGGGGACGCCGGGCCAGGCGAATGGCAGCCTGGACCTGACGCACGTGCGGCGCATCGCGCAGCAGATCGGCGAGCAGCTCAAGGGCAGCGCGGACTACAAGGTCGTCGTCATCCGCAGCACGCTGCTGCCCGGGTCGATGCACGCGGTGGTCATCCCGACGCTCGAGCAGGCTTCCGGCCGCAAGGCCGGGCAGGACTTCGGCGTGTGCATCAACCCGGAGTTCCTGCGCGAGGGCAGCGCGATCTACGACTACGACCATCCGCCCAAGACCGTCATCGGGGCCAGCGATGAGCGTGCGGCGGCGATGCTGCGCGAGCTGTACGCCGCCCTGCAGGCGCCGCTGATCCTCACCGACCTGCGCACCGCCGAGATGGTGAAGTACGTCGACAACTCCTGGCACGCGCTCAAGGTGACCTTCGCCAACGAGGTGGGGCGGCTGTGCAAGGCCATGGGCGTGGATGGCCGGCTCGCCATGCGCCTGTTCTGCCTGGACACCAAGCTCAACCTCTCGCAGGCCTACCTGCGACCCGGATTCGCCTTCGGCGGCTCCTGCCTGCCCAAGGACGTGCGCGCGCTCACCTACCAGGGACGGCTGCTGGATGTCGATACGCCCGTGCTGAGCGCCATACTCGCCAGCAACCAGCTGCACATCGCCCAGGCCCTCGCCATGATCCGTGCCACGGGCTTGCGGCGCGTCGGCATGCTCGGCTTGAGCTTCAAGGCGGGTACCGACGACCTGCGCGAGAGCCCGCTGGTGACGCTCGCCGAGTTGCTGATCGGCAAGGGCTACGAGCTGGCGATCTACGATGCCAACGTGCGGCTCGCGAGCCTCCTGGGCGCGAACCGCGAGTACATCCTCACCCACATCCCGCACATCGGGCGGCTGCTGGTGGACGGGGCGGAGCAGCTGTGCGAGCAGAGCGAAGTCATCGTCGTGGGTACTGCCGACCCGCAGCTCTGCGAGCTGCTCGCACCGCTGCTGAAGAGCAAGGCAGTGATCGACCTGGTCGGGCTGCTGGCGAACAACTCGACCGCAGGAGGCGCAGCGCGCAGCTATGACGGCATCGCCTGGTAAGCGGCGGGTACTGATCATCGTCGAGAACCTGCCCTGTCCGTTCGACCGGCGGGTATGGCAGGAGGCCCTCGCGCTGCGCGCGCACGGCTACGAGGTCAGCATCATCTGCCCGAAAGGACGCGGCTACATGGCGGCCCACGAGGTGCTGGAGGACGTGCACATCTACCGCCACTCCATGCCGCTCGAGGCGGATGGTCCCCTGGGCTACGCGCTCGAGTATGGCTGGTCATTGCTCATGGAATTCGTGCTCGCCGTGCGCGTGGCCGTGACGCGTGGCTTCGACGTCATCCATGGCTGCAACCCGCCGGACACGATCTTCCTCATCGCGCTGTTCTTCCGGATGTTCGGCAAGCGCTTCATCTTCGACCACCATGACATCAACCCGGAGCTGTACGAGGCGAAGTTCGGCCGTCGCGATATCTGGTACCGGCTGCTGTGCCGGCTCGAGCGCTGGACGTTCCGCTGCGCGGACGTGAGCATCGCGACCAACGAATCCTACCGCCGCGTGGCCATCGAGCGCGGCGGGATGCCGCCGGCGCGGGTATTCGTGGTGCGCAGCGGCGCCGACCTGTCGCGGGTGCGCCGCGCCGCCGCGAAGGCGGAGCTGCGCCGCGGCAAGCGCTACCTGGTCGGCTACGTAGGCGTCATCGGCAAGCAGGAAGGACTGGACCTGCTGCTCGATGCCATCGCCATCCTGCGGCGCACGCGCAACGACATACACTTCGCCATCGTCGGGGATGGCACCGAGCTCGCCGCGCTGCGGCGCATGAGCCGCGAGTTGGCCGTCGATGACTGCGTGGAGTTCACCGGGCGGCTGCCGGATGAGGCGCTGTGGCAGATCATGAGCACGGCGGACGTGTGCGTGAACCCGGACCGCGCCAACGAGATGAACGACAAGTCGACGATGAACAAGATCCTGGAGTACATGGCGCTCGGCAAGCCGATCGTGCAGTTCGACCTGACGGAGGGCCGCTTCTCGGCCGGCGCCGCCGCGCTGTACGCGCGCAAAAACGATCCGCAGGACTTCGCCATGAAGCTGTGTGAGCTGCTCGATAACGAGGAGCTGCGGCACTCCATGGGCGCGCTCGGCCGCCAGCGGATCGAGGCCGGGCTGGCATGGCATCATCAGGTGCCGCAGCTGCTGCTGGCCTACGAGACGGCCTTCGGGGTGAATGGGGCTCCTGCCGCCTCCGTCGGCGACGCCGGACTGCGGCACTGAGCCACAGTCTCGTGCAAGGAGAGATGGTGGCGGAGGGCACTTCGGCGCGGCAGGCCCCGGCGGTGCTGTTGCTCGGGCCGGCGCGCACCGCGCCCAGCGGCGTGGCGACCCACCTCAACCAGCTGTTCAGCTCGGCGCTGTCGGAGCGCTTTCGCCTCAGCCAGTTCCAGGTGGGCAGCGAAGGCCGGCGCGAAAGCGCCGCCGGGACGGTGCTGCGCCTGCTGTTCAGCCCGTTGGCCCTGATGGTGCGCCTGCTGCGGACAAGGCCCCGCATCGTGCACATCAACACCTCCCTGGACTTCAAGGGTTACTGGCGCGACCTGGCGTATCTTGGCGTGTCCAAGGCCCTCGCGCGCCGGGTGGTCTACCAGATCCACGGTGGCGCCCTGCCGGAGGAGTTCTTCCCGCGCAGCGGGGTGCTGCGAGCGCTGCTGCGCCGGGTGCTGGTGCGCTCAGACGCGGTGGTACTGCTCGCCGAGCGCGAGATGAGCGCCTACCGCAGCTTTGCGCCGCAGGCACGCCTGGTGCGCATCGCCAACTGCGTGCGGGTCGATGAAAGCAGCGAGCCCAGCGCGCACAAGGGTTCCGCGCCTCACCTCGCGGTCGCCTACCTCGGCAGGCTCACGGACAGCAAGGGGATCCTGGAGACGATCGAGGCGGTCGGCCTGCTGCGCGTGCGCGGCATCGAGGTCCGTCTGACCATTGCCGGCTCGGGCGAGGCCGAGGAGCTGATCCGCCGCACCGTCGCGGCGCATCGGCTCGAGACCCAGGTGCAGCTGGTCGGGGAGCTGTTCGGTGAAGCGAAGCGCGCGCTGTGGCAGCGGACCGATGTCCTCGCCCTGCCGAGCTATCACGAGGGGCTGCCGTACGCGCTGCTGGAGGCCATGGCCTGCGGAGTGGTGCCGGTCGCCTCGGCGGTGGGCGCGATCCCTGACGTGATGCAGGATCGCGTGCACGGGCTGCTGGTGCCGCCGCGCGACCCGCAGGCGGTGGCGCGGGCCCTCGGGGAGCTGGCCGCCGATCGCGAGCTGCTGCGCCGCCTGGGGCGTGCCGCGCATCAGCGCATCGCGAGCGGCTATTCGCTCAGGCGCCTCACCGAGCAGTTCACCGAGCTCTATCAGAGTCTGTTGACACCGGCCGAGCGCCGCTGAAGCCGCCGTTCCTCGCACGCGGTGCTGCGACCGGCGAGCGCGCGGCCGGCTGCAGCCGCGCCGCGGGTGCGGGGCGCGCCTGCGCGGCGAGTGCCAGGCGCATGCGCTGGGCGGCGATCAGGCCCGACAGGTAGCTGTACAGATAGGTCAGCGACTCGAACAGGTGCACCGCCTTGTAGAAAGTCGCACACACCATCACCAGCGTGACCCCGATCCAGCCGACCGCCAGCGCACCGACGAGAGACTGGTCGCGCCGGGCGACTGCCACGGAGTCGCGCAGGATCAAGAGGTAGAGCGCGAGCGCCAGTGCCAGCCCTAGCACGCCCATCTCCACGATGAACGCCGCCGCCGAGGTCTCGATGGTGTAGCGCCCGAAGAGCACGTAGTACTGGCCGGTGAAACTCTGGCCGAGCGCGGAGGGGCTGCCGTTGCCCAGACCGACCCCGAACATGAGTCGCACCGGGTCGGAGGCGAACGTCTCGAGCGGCACCTCCAGGGCGTCCCACCGGCCCGCCTCGCGGCGCGAGCCGAGGTCGGTCTGCTGGTCCACGTAGTCCTGCACGGTGCTGCGGTTGCTGAAGAACTGCTCGACGGTGTAGGGGTAGGGGTTGTTGAGCGAGGCGTAGTAGTCGTAGACCGGGATATACACCGCGGCGAACAGGGCAAACAGGGCGATGGCGGAGCCGCCGACCCGCAGCCGCCGGCCGGCCGGCGCACCCATCATGAGCGTCGCTACCAGCCCGATTGGCAGAAACAGCACCGTGCTCTTGGTCTCATTGATGGTGGTCGGTACGACCAGCGCCGCGAACACGAGGAGAAAGGCGAGCTTGCTCATTCGCTGGCGCACCGCCAGGCCCGCCGCCACGCACACGATGCAAATGAGGAAGATCGACATGGCCGAGGAGATCATGAGCGTCCCGAAGACCGAGTCCCCACTCCAGTGTCCGCGCTCCGTGACCAGGTGCCGCTGGTACAGACTGATCGGCAGCTGCAGCAGCGCGATGCTCAGGATCAGCCGCAGCTGGCTGCTCACCTGGTCTTCGCGGAAGTCCCACACGGCCGGCAGCAGGAACAGCGGCAGCGCGCGCACGCAGTAGCGCAAGCCGCCGATGAAGGTGCCGGGGGCGACGGCATTCGCCAGCACGCCGGCGACGATCACGCCGCCGGCGGCGGCGAACACCAGCCAGTAGTGCGCGCCCACCAGGCGAAAGCGCTCCCGGGCGCCGAGGGCCAGGACACACACGGTCGCTACGAGCGAGAGCACCTCCGGCAGGAACTTGACGGGCGTAGGAGCCACGTGCAGCTCGACCAGGTACGAGGCAAACGTCGAGGCGAGGATGACGGCATAGACCAGGTACTGCATGAGGCGATCCCTGCGGTTATCTCACCGGCGCATCCGCGCCGGCGAACGCCACGACGGACAGATGATCTACGACCAGGACGACGCGCGGCTGCAGGGCCTGCAGCTGCGCCAGGAGCGGTGGCACGCGCGCCGAGTAGGTGACTAGGTAGGTCGCGCGCGGCGCCCCGGCCAGTGCGGCGAGCTGTTCCGGGGACTGCACGAGCGGCAGGTTGCTCCAGCGGTCGATGGTGCCGTACCGGCAGGCGTACGACTCGAAGTTGAAGTCGTCCCGGGCGACATAGAAGTATTGGATCTGCGGAGCGTAGTAGTCCAGGCCCTGCACGGCGCTCACGACCACGGTTGGCTGTGCGGCCGCCTGGCGTTGCAGCCACTGCGCCACCGCACGCGTGTCGTCGCGCGTCACCAGGTGTGACTGCTGCCCGGCATTCAGGGTGCGCCGGTAGAGCACCGTGGGCTCATCTACCCGCAGCAGGTGCAGCGGCTGAAAGTCCTCGCTCAGCATGAAAAGACCCAGGCAGGTGCCGGCGAGGACCACGGGTGTCGCAGCGCCGGGCACGCGGGTCCGCAGCCACTGCCCGAGTGCCGCAAAGGCGAGGATGAGCGCCGCGGGGTACAGATAGAAGAGGTAGCGCGTCTCATGCCGCGGCGAGTCGCTCGCACAGGTGACCAGCAGCAAGACCAGAAAGAGTATCAGCAGGGCGCGCCTGGGTGAGGTTCCGGGCTCGTTCGCGCGCAGCGCCTGCACGGTAGCCACCCCCAGCAGCACGAGCAGCCCGGCTCCCAGGCGCGGAACGGCGCCTCCCCAGGGCCGCAGCAGCTGGCTGACGATGTCCGGGAAGCTCAGCAGAGGGTACAGGAACCAGAAGGGCAGGTGAGTGAGGGCAGTCGCGGCGGGCGGACTCCAGTAGCGGTAGGAAAAGACGGCCCAGAACAGTGCCGCTGCGGCAACGGCGACATAGACAGAGCGGGCAGCGGCCGAGGCCAGCTCCGGCAGGGGCATGAGGCGCAGCAGCGCGGCGAGCAGCACGATCGCGGCACAGACCACGAACTGATGCGCCAGCGCACCGCTGAGCGCGGCGAGCAGCACCAGGGCTGTCCAGTCGGCGCGGCGCCGTGCCCACAAGGCGCGCAGCGCGAGCGCGGCGGCAGCGAGCGGCACGGTACCCAGCGCAAGCCACGCCGGATGAGCGCGCAGCAGCTGCCAGAGCGAAGGCACCGTGCGCCAGGCGTCGAGCAGCAGATCGCCCGTGCCCGCAGCATAGTCTGGCGGCAGCGCGGGAACCGTCTGGAAGAAACGGAACTCAGCGGTATCGAACTTGTACACCGCTACCAGCAGCACCAGGAAACCGGCGGCCTCGCGCCATTGCGCCCTCGACAGCCTGAGTGAGCGTTGCCGGATCAGGATGGGCAGGAAATTCGCGAGCGCCAGGAGGACGCCTCCCTCCCACAGGAGCGCACCGATGAGCGTCAGAATTGCGAGCCACAGCGCGGCGCCGCGCTCGTCGTCGACGGTGCGGCGCAGGAAGCACACCACGTACCAGGCGAACACGGCCTGAAAGGGCGCGTACATGCGCCCGAAGCGGCTGAGTTCGGTCTCCCATACCGACAGCGCCAGCACCGTCACGACGAGCAGCCCGGTCGCCGGATCGGCGACGCGCCGCGCGGACAGGTAAGCGGCGGGCAGCACCAGCAGGCCGCACACGGCGGCCACCCAGCGGGGCGCGGTTTCGGGGGACACGCCGAGCAGGTTCAGCAGCGCGGCCAGGTACTGCAGGAGCAGTGCGCGCGCGTAGAGTCCGCCGCAGTCAAACGCCGGCAGACCGTGACGCAGCACGTTCTGGACCGAGCGCACGATGAAGTATTCGTCGACGATCAGCGGCGCGGCG
>Ga0335082_10004025_pt1 | contig 15994 bp, 13 predicted proteins | sample Lox_Sample_41_FD_206718 | JGI IMG/M metagenome (GOLD analysis project Ga0335082, IMG submission 206718) | Soil microbial communities from Loxahatchee National Wildlife Refuge, Florida, United States - Lox_Sample_4.1 | ecosystem: Environmental > Terrestrial > Soil > Wetlands | place: USA...
CACGATCGAGTCGGCGGCGCGCGAGCCCGGCGTGCGCTCGAAGATCGCGGTCGCCTCGCGCGACAGCGACGTCGACCCGGTCGGCGCCTGCGTCGGCATGAAGGGCAGCCGCGTGCAGTCGGTGGTGCAGGAGCTGCGCGGCGAGCGCATCGACATCGTGCCGTGGAGCCCCGACCCGGCCCGCTACGTCTGCAGCTCGCTCTCCCCCGCGCAGGTCTCGAAGGTGATCATCGACGAGGCCCAGAAGTCGATGGACGTGATCGTGCCGGACGATCAGCTCTCGCTCGCGATCGGGCGCAAGGGCCAGAACGTGCGGCTCGCGGTGCAGCTCACCGGCTGGAAGATCGACATCAAGAGCGAGTCGAAGATGCGCGAGGTGGCGCAGTGGCTCGCGCAGGCGGTGTCGGTCGTCGAGGGCTGGGGGGAGCCCGAGGCCGAGATCCTGCTCCAGCAGGGGATCACGTCGCTCGACGACCTGGCGCAGTGCGGGCCCGAGCTCCTGATGCAGCTGCCGGGCATCGACGAGGGCGGAGCCAAAGCGGTGAAGGCGCGCGCCGCGGAGCTGGCCGTGGAGCAGAGGCGGCGCGAGGCAGAGGCGGCGGCCGAGGCCGCCCGGGCGGCGCAGGAGGCGCTGGCCGCGCAGGGGGTCGAAGCGGGAACCGCGGGGGCGGCGCCGGCCGCACCGGTGCAGAAGAGCTAGCGTCCGCGCGCTTCCGGGCGGGCGAGGCGCATTGGCTTAGAGCGAGCGGCGAAGGACGCATGACGAAGATCCGGGCGTACAAGATCGCCGAAGAGCTCGGCATCGACCGCAATGACCTGATCGACAAGGCCAAGGCGGTCGGCGTCGAGCTGAAGAGCCCGATGGTCCAGCTCGAGGAGGACGAGGCGGCCGAGCTGCGCCACAAGCTCGGCGGCCACGTGCCGGGCGCGCAGGTGACCGAGCGGCGCGTGGAGAGCCAGACGGGCGCGGCCACCGTGATCCGCCGCCGCAAGCGCGCGCCGGAGCCGCAGGTCCCGGTCGCGCCGGTGCGACCCGAGCCGGAGCCCGAAGCGATCGCTCCGATCGAGCCGCTCGAGATCCCCGAGCCGGCCGCGGCGGGCGCCGAGGCCGGCGAGGTCGCGGGGACCGCGGAGGTCGAGTCGGTCGCGCCGGTTGAGCCCGCGCCGGTGGTCGCCCCGGTCGAGGAAGAGGCGCCCGCGGTCGCGGCGGCGCCCGCCCCGCGCACCGCCCAGCCGGAGCTCCGCGAAGGCCCCGACCGGCTCTCCGACTTCGGCGCCCCGGCCAGCGCGCCGGGCAAGGGCAAGCAGCGAAAGCGCGTTCGCGAGGTCGTGAACCTGCGCGAGCAGGAGCAGATCGCGCGGGTGGTCACGGGGCGCGTGACGCGCCGGGCGGTCGCCATCGATCCGCGCTCCCTGCAGTCGCCGCGCCGGCGGCGGCGCGACAAGGCGCAGCCCGCGCGGCCCGCCGCCGCGGTCGCGAGCGCGCCGCGGGCCGTGAAGCGGGTGGTCCGCGCGGAGGGCCAGATCACCGTCGCCGAGCTCGCCCGTCAGCTCGGCGCGAAGGCCGCCGAGGTGCAGGCGCGGCTCATGGCGCTCGGCACGATGGCCTCGGTCAACCAGCTGCTCACCCTCGAGATCGCCGGTCAGGTCGCGTCGCACTACGGCTTCGAGGTGCAGGACGTCGGCTTCCAGGAGGCCGAGGTGCTCGGCGACGCCGCGGCACCGGCCGACGCGGAGCGCCTCGAGCCGCGCCCGCCGATCGTCACGGTGATGGGGCACGTCGACCACGGCAAGACGTCGCTGCTCGACGCGATCCGCAAGAGCGACGTGGTGGCGGGAGAGGCGGGCGGCATCACCCAGCACATCGGCGCATACCAGGTCTCGGTCGGGGAGCGCCGCATCACCTTCATCGATACTCCCGGCCACGAGGCCTTCACGCTGATGCGCGCGCGCGGCGCACAGGCGACCGACATCGTGATCCTGGTGATCGCCGCGACCGAGGGGATCATGCCCCAGACCGTCGAGGCGATTGAGCACGCGAAGGCCGCGGGCGTACCGATCCTCGTCGCCATCAACAAGTGCGACCTGCCCGACGCCAACCCGCAGCTGTGCCGCCAGCGGCTGATGGAGCATGGGCTGGTGCCCGAGGACTTCGGCGGCGACACGATCTGCGTCAACGTCTCCGCGACCAAGCGTACCGGGCTCGACCAGCTCCTCGAGATGGTGCTGCTGCAGGCCGACGTGCTCGAGCTGCGCGCGGATCCGGGACGGCGCGCGCGCGGCGTCGTGCTGGAATCGCGGCTCGACAAGGGCCGCGGTCCGGTCGCGACGGTGCTCGTCCAGGACGGGACCCTCCACACCGGCGACGCCGTCGTCGTGGGAACGGCGTTCGGGCGGGTGCGCGCCATGGAGAACGACCGAGGGCAGCGCCTCCCCGAGGCGCCGCCCTCGACGCCGGTCCAGGTGATCGGGCTCTCCGAGGTGCCGGAGGCCGGGCAGACGCTGCACGCGGTCGAGCACGAGCGCGCGGCGCGCGAGGTGGCTGAGCACCGCGCCGGCGAGGAGCGGACGCGCCCGGGCGCGGCGCGCCCGCGGCTCTCGCTCGAGGAGCTCTTCGCGCGCTCGGAGGAGGAGGGCGCCAAGGAGCTGCGCGTCGTGTTGAAGGCCGACGTGCATGGCTCGGTCGAGGCGGTGCGCGAGGCACTCCTCAAGCTCTCGCGCGACGACGTCAAGGTCGAGGTGATCCTGGCCGGCGTCGGCGCGATCTCGGAGAGCGACGTGATGCTCGCCAAGGCGAGCGACGCGATCGTCGTCGGCTTCCACGTGCGGCCCGATCCCGCCGCGCGACGCGCGGCGGAGGGGCAGGGCGTGGACCTGCGCTCCTACCAGATCATCTACGAGCTGACCGACGAGGTCCGGCGCGCGATGGCGGGCCTGCTGCCGCCCAAGATCACGGAGAAGGTGCTCGGCCGCGTGGAGGTGCGGAAGACCTTCTCGGTGCCGCGCGTCGGGACGGTGGCGGGCTGCTACGTGACGGACGGCATGGTGCGGCGCAGCGCGCGCGCCCGGCTGATCCGCGACGGCGTGCAGGTCTGGGAGGGCACGCTCGCCTCGCTCAAGCGCTTCAAGGACGACGTCCGCGAGGTGCAGACCGGGTTCGAATGCGGCATCGGCCTCGAGGGCTACAACGACGTCAAGGTCGGCGACGTGATCGAGCCCTACGAAGTCGAGGAGACGCCCGCGACGCTCTCATGATCGTCGGCGCCGCGGTGGTCGAGATCCACGTGCACGGCTCCCAGTCGCTGAAGCAGAAACGCGGCGTGGTGCGCTCGATCGCGCAGCGCTTGCGCAACGAGTTCAACGTCTCGGTCGCCGAGATCGGCGGGCAGGGCACCTGGCAGCGCGCGGAGATCGGCATCGCGGCAACTGGAAGCGACCGGAGCTACGTGCGGGGCCTGCTCGACCGCGCGCTCGCGTTCGTCGAGGATCTCCACCTGGCGGAGGTGGTCGGCAGCGACGTCGAGCTGCTCGAGATGTGCTACGACGGCGCGCCCGCCGACGACGCGGACGAGCGCGAGCCGGGGGAGTGAGCCATGTCGCGCCGCCTGGAGCGGGTGGCCGACCAGCTGCGCGCGGAGATCGCGCGGGTGCTGCGCGAGGAGGTCTCCGACCCGCGCGTGGAGCTGGTGAGTGTGCTGCGCGTCGACGTCTCGCCGGACCTGCGCAACGCGACCGTCTACTGGAGCCGCATCGAGGCGCCCGGCGCGCCGGCCCTCGAGGCGGTTGAAGAGGGGCTGGCGAGCGCAGCCGGCTTCGTGCGCCGCCGGCTCGCCCAGGCGCTCCCGCTCAAGCGCATGCCCGCGTTCGAGTTCCGCCACGATCCCGGCCTCGTCCTCGGCGATCGCACGCTGGCCCTGCTCCGGGAGATCTCCGATGAGCCAGCGGACTGAGGCGGCGAAGAGCCGCGGCCCGCGCCCGGAGGCGCCCGGCCCGAGCGGCTTCCTGGTCGTCGACAAGCCGGCCGGCTGGACGTCGCACGACGTGGTCGACGCCGCGCGGCGCTGGTGCGGTACGCGTCGCGTCGGGCACCTCGGCACGCTCGACCCGCAGGCCACCGGCGTGCTGCCGCTGGCGGTGCGCGACGCCACCAAGCTGATCCCGTTCGTGCCGGCCGATCCCAAGGTCTACCGCGGCGTGATCCGGCTCGGCGTCGAGACGGATACACTCGACGGCGACGGGCAGGAGGTCGCTCGCCACGCCGGACCTCTTCCGGGCGAGGACACCGTGCGCGACGCGCTGGCCGGCTTCCTGGGCGAGCACGAGCAGGTGCCTCCGATGTACAGCGCGGTCAAGCAGAGCGGGGTGCCGCTCTACCGGCTCGCGCGCCGCGGCGAGCAGGTCGAGCGGGCGCCGCGCAAGGTTCGCATCGACGCCTTCGCGCTGCTCGCCTTCCGCTCGCCCGACGTCGAGGTCGAGGTGACCTGCTCGCCCGGCACCTACGTCCGCGTGCTCGCGGCGGAGCTCGGCGGCCGGCTCGGCTGCGGGGCGTACCTCCATTCGCTCTGCCGCCTGCGCAGCGGACCCTTCGAGCTCGCGCAGGCGCAGCCGTTCGCGGAGCTCGCCGCGGCGGCGAGCCGCGGCGAGATCGCCGCGCGCCTGCTGCGCCCGGTGATAGCGCTCGGCCTCCCGACGGTCCGCCTGACCCCGGAGGACGCGCGCCGGGTGCTCCACGGCGCCGCGCTCCCGGCGGGCGGGATGCCGCGGGCCGCGGGCGAGCGCATCGCGGCTCTCGACCCGAGCGGGTCGCTGCTCGCGATCCTCGAGGTGGCGGCGGATCGGCGGCTGCGTCCGCTGCGCGTGCTGCACCGGCTTGCCGCGCGCTAGCCGGTTTGGTAAACGTCCGCCCCAACAAGAGTTTGACGAGACGAGGCGGCCCGGATCGAGGATGGAGAGCCGCCGGAGAGCAAGTTGATCGCCGCCGAAGCGAAGAAGCGCGTCATCGATTCCCATCGCCGACACGAGAAGGATACGGGCTCGCCGGAGGTCCAGGTGGCGCTCCTCACCGAGCGCATCAACGAGCTCTCCGACCACTTCAAGGCCCACGAGAAGGACCACCATTCCCGGCGCGGTCTGCTGCGCATCGTGAGCCAGCGCCGCCAGCTGCTCGACTACCTGCGCCGAAGCGATTCGGCGCGCTATCAGGAGCTGATCCAGCGACTCGGCCTGCGCCGCTAGGCGTGGGCCTCGCCGCCCAAGGGTTGGGCGGCAGCCATGATTCGGCGACGCCGGACGGAGACGCGAGTTCCGCGTCCCGGAGCGCGTCTTCCGAATCGCGTCTTGGTCGGATGTGGGAGTCCGCAATCCGCGCAGAGAGGCCAGCAAAGCTGGGCGGCCATGAGGTTGCCAGCGAAGCCGGCCGACCATCATGCCCTGCGCCCATTGCTGATCCCGCATTCGGCCTCCCCGCGATTCCTCCAGCGCGTCGCCTAGGACAAGCCGGCACGGCCGGGGCGGTCATCGACCGCCCGCAGGTCGGCCGGGAGGAGACCGACCAGAGATGCCTTCGTATTGGTTCGAACCGCAGACCGTCAGCTTCGAGCTCGGCGGCCAGAGAATGACGATCGAGACGGGCCGCATGGCCAAGCAGGCCGCAGGCGCGGCGGTCGTGAGCTACGGCGACACGGTGGTGCTCGTCACCGCCACCACCGCCAAACCCCGCGAGGGGATCGACTTCTTCCCCCTGACCGTCGATTTCGTCGAGAAGACCTCCGCCGCCGGCAAGATCCCCGGCGGCTTCTTCAAGCGAGAGGGGAGGCTCTCCGACCGGGAGGTGCTGGTCTCGCGGTTCATCGACCGCTCGATCCGCCCGCTCTTCGCGGACGGCTACCGCGACGAGACGCAGATCACCGCGACGGTGCTCTCTGCCGAGCGCGAGACCACACCCGACATCCCGGCCTTCATCGGCGCCTCCGCCGCGCTCCATCTCTCCGAGATCCCCTTCCTCGGGCCGATCGGCGCGGTGCGGGTCGGGCGCATCGGCGGCAAGCTCGTCGTGAACCCGCCCAAGTCCCAGCTCGCGGAGAGCGACCTCGAGCTGGTCGTCGCGGGCAGCCGCGCCGCGCTGGTGATGGTCGAGGGCGGGGCCAAGCAGGTGGCGGAGGCCGAGATCCTCGCCGCGCTGCGCTTCGCCCACCAGGAGCTGCTCAGGACGCTCGACCCGCAGGAGGAGCTGCGCCGGCGCGCGGGCAAGCCCAAGCGCGAGGTCGCGCCGCCGCCGCCCTCGCCGGTCGCCGCGCGCGTGCGCGGCGAGGCGTCGGCCCGGATCGCCGAGGCGATCCGCATCCAGACGAAGAAGGAGCGCTACGCGGCGATCGACGCCGTCGAGTCGACCGTGGTCAGCGCCGTGGCCGAGGAGTACCGCCGAGCGCCCTGCAAGCTCGACAGCCTGGCGGACGTCGAGGAGCGCCGGGCGGGCCTCGCGTCGCTCGTGTCGCAGGCGAAGGGCGCCCTCCACGACCTTCGCTCCGAGCTGATGCGCGAGCGGATCCTCGCGGACGGCATCCGCATCGACGGGCGTGGGCCCGCCGACATCCGGCCGATCGCCTGCGAGCTGCGCGTGGTGCCGCGCGCGCACGGGGTCGCGCTCTTTACGCGGGGCGAGACGCAGGCGCTGGTCTCGACCACGCTCGGCAGCGCGGACGACCAGCAGACCATCGACGCGCTCACCGAGCGCTACGAGAAGTCCTTCCTGCTCCACTACAACTTCCCGCCCTTCTCGGTGGGCGAGGCGCGGCCGCTGCGCGGCCCCGGCCGCCGCGAGGTCGGACACGGCGCGCTCGCCGAGCGCGCCATCTCGGCGGTCCTGCCGCCGGCCGCGGACTTCCCGTACACGGTGCGCGTGGTGTCGGAGACGCTCGAGTCGAACGGATCGTCGTCCATGGCGACCGTCTGCGGGGCGACGCTCTCGCTGATGGATGCCGGCGTTCCGATCGCGGCGCCGGTGGCGGGCATCGCGATGGGCCTGATCGAGGACGGCAGCCGGGTGGCGATCCTCTCGGACATCCTCGGCGACGAGGACCACCTCGGCGACATGGACTTCAAGGTCGCCGGCACGCGCAACGGCGTGACCGCGGTGCAGATGGACATCAAGGTCCGCTCGGTCGACTGGGCGGTGATGGAGCGCGCGCTCGAGCAGGCGCGCAGCGGACGCCTGCACATCCTGGAGCGGATGGAGGCGGAGACGCGCGACGAGCTGGGCGGCAGCTTCCGCGCCCGCTCCGACCTGGCGGCCCACGCGCCGCGCATGGCGCAGATCTGGATCAAGCCCGACCGTATCCGCGACGTGATCGGGCCGGGCGGCCGCGTGATCCGCGCAATCCAGGACGCCACCGGGGCCAAGATCGACATCGAGGACACCGGCCAGGTGCGCGTCTTCGGGCCCGACCGCGAGAACCTCGACCGCGCGCGCGCGATGATCGAGGAGCTGACGCAGGAAGCCGAGCTCGGCCGCGTCTATCTCGGCAAGGTGAAGCGCATCACCGACTTCGGCGCCTTCGTCGAGATCTTCCCCGGCACCGACGGCATGATCCACATCAGCCATCTGGCCGAGGGGCGGGTCGAGAAGGTCACCGACGTGCTCGCCGAGGGCGACGAGGTGCTCGCCAAGTGCGTCGACATCGACCCGAGCGGGCGCATCCGCCTCTCGCGCAAGGAGGCGCTCGCCGAGCTGGCGGCGCGGGAGTAGGGCTTGCTGCGCATCCGCGTCGCGCGCGTTCCGGGAGCGGAGGACCTGCCGCTCCCGGCGTACGCGACGGCCGGCGCGGCGGGTGCGGATCTCCTGGCCGCCGTCGACGGCGAGCTCTGGATCGAGCCCGGCGCCCGCGCGCTGGTCCCGACGGGGCTGCGCCTTGCGGTGCCCAAGGGCTACGAGGGGCAGGTCCGGCCCCGGAGCGGCCTCGCGCTCGAGCACGGCGTGGTGCTTCCGAACGCGCCCGGCACGATCGATTCCGACTACCGCGGCGAGCTCAAGGTGATCCTCCAGAACTCGGGGAGCGCGCCCTTCGCGGTGCGGCGCGGCGATCGCATCGCGCAGCTCGTGTTCGCCCCGGTCGCCCGCGCCCGCTTCGAGGAGGTGCAAGCGCTCGAGGAGACCGCGCGCGGCAGTGGCGGCTTCGGCCACACCGGGCGCTCGGCGCCCGGGGCGGAGCCGCGGCCGTGACCGCCGACCTCGAGCCGCGCGAGAGCGCGGCGCGCGAGCCGATCCATCCGCTCCCGCCCTCGCCGCCGGCGGCGCCCTCAAAAAAGAGCGCGCGCAACGAGCTCGCGCTGCGATTCCTCACGGCGGCCGTGCTCGTCCCGAGCGTCCTCTTCGCCGTCGCGAAGGGAGGGCTCTGGGTTCTCGGCGTGGTCGTCGCCATCGTGCTGCTCGGAATCCGCGAGTTCTACCAGCTGATCGAGGCGAAGGGGGCGCATCCGCTCTGGGGCTTCGGGCTCACGGCGGGCGCGCTGCTGCCGGTGGTCGCGTTCTTTGGCAACGAGTACCACGTGACGCTCCTGATGACGGCGGTGCTGCTCGCGGTGATGGTGGCGCAGGTCGGCAAGGCGCAGATCACCGAGGCGCTCGCCAGCATCTCCGGCACCTTCTTCGGCGTCTTCTACGTGGGCTGGCTGCTCTCCCACGCGGTCACGCTGCGCAACTTCGACGCGGTGGTGACATCGAAGTGGGGGCCCGACGCGGGCGCGCTCTTCGATCCGAACGCGGGCGCCTTCTTCCTGACCTTCTGCTTGTTCGCCGTCGTCCTGACGGACACGGGGGCCTACTTCGCGGGCCGCGCCTGGGGCCGCCGCAAGCTCGCGCCGAGGATTAGCCCGGGAAAGACCGTCGAGGGCGCGCTCGGCGGAGTCGTGGGCGGCACGCTCGGCGCGCTCCTGTGCAAGGGCATCTTCGATCTCGCGTGGCCGGCGCTCTCGTCCGGGTTGTCGTGGGCGCTCGCGGCCCCCCTGGCGCTGGTGCTGTCGGTGGTGTCGATCGTCGGAGATCTGGTCGAGTCGCTGCTCAAGCGCGACGCGGCGCAGAAGGACGCGGGCCACCTCCTGCCCGGCATGGGCGGCATCCTCGATCGCATCGACTCGGCGCTGCTCGCCATCCCGGTCATGTACTATCTACTGTTGGGATCGACCTACCTCTCCGCGGGCTTCCGATGATCGAGCGCTACACCCGAGCCGAGATGGGAGCGCTGTGGACCGAGGAGGCGCGCTACCAGAGCTGGCTGCGCGTCGAGCTCGCGGTCTGCGAGGTGCTCGCCGAGCGCGGCGTGGTCCCGCGCGCGGCGCTCGAGGCGATTCGCCAGCGCGCCGCCTTCGACGCCGATCGGGTCGCCGAGATCGAGCGCGAGGTGCGCCACGACGTGATCGCATTCCTCACCGACGTGGCCGAGCACGTCGGACCGGATGCGCGCTGGATCCACTATGGCATGACGTCGAGCGACGTGATCGACACCGCGCTGGCGCTGCAGCTGCGCGCGGCTGCCGCGCTGCTGCTCGCGGGCTGCGACGCGGCGCTCTCGGCGCTTCGCGCGCGCGCGCTCGAGCACCGGCACACGCCGATGGTGGGGCGCACCCACGGCATCCACGCCGAGCCGACGACCTTCGGGCTGAAGCTGCTCGTGCTCCACCAGGCGCTCGCGCGGGCGCGCGAGCGCCTCGCGCGCGCCGCCGACGAGGTGGCGGTCGGCAAGATCTCGGGAGCGGTCGGCACCTTCGCCCACCTCGACCCGGCCGTCGAGGAGGCGGTCTGCGCGCGCCTCGACATCGGCTTCGAGCCGGCCTCCACGCAGGTCGTCCAGCGCGACCGCCACGCCGCCTTCGTCGCTGCCGCGGCGCTCGTCGGCTCGGTCGTCGACCAGGCGGCGATCGAGTTCCGCCACCTCGCGCGCACCGAGGTGCGCGAGGCGGAGGAGGAGTTCGGGGCCGGGCAAAAGGGCTCGTCGGCGATGCCGCACAAGCGCAATCCCTGGCGCTTCGAGAACCTCTCGGGCCTGGCGCGCGTGCTGCGCGGCTACGCCGCCGCTGCGCTCGAGAACCTAGCGCTCTGGCACGAGCGCGACATCAGCAACTCGTCGGTCGAGCGCGTGATCCTGCCGGATGCCTGCTGCGCGCTCGACTTCATGCTCCACCGCTTCGCCGGGTTGGTGCGCTCGCTGCGCGTCTACCCCGAGCGCATGCGCGAGAACCTCGAGTCCTCGCACGGGCTGGTCTTCAGCGGCACGCTGCTCCTCGCCCTCGCCGAGAAGGGACTCTCGCGCGAGCGCGCGTACGCGCTGGTGCAGCGCCATGCGATGGACACCTGGGAGAAGGGCGGGGCGTTCCGCGACCGCGTGCTCGGCGACCCCGAGCTCGCGCGCGTGCTCGGCAAGGAGGAGATCGAGGCCGCCTTCGATCTCGACCACGCGCTGCGCAACGTCGACGCGATCTTCCAGCGGACGCTCGGGGAGTGACGACGTGAAGGCGACGGTATGCGTGACGCTCAAGCCCGACGTGCTCGATCCGCAGGGCAAGGCCATCCAGCGCGCCTGCGCGACCCTCGGCTACGAGGATGTCGCGGACGTGCGACAGGGGAAGCTCTTCGAGATCGAGCTCGGCTCGAGCGACCGCGGGGGCGCCGAGCGCCTCGTGCGCGAGCTCGCCGCGAAGCTGCTCTCGAACCCGGTCATCGAGGACTTCCGCGTCCTCTCGATCGAGGGCTAGCTGATGACCTTCGTTCGGCTCCGCAGACTCCGCCTCACTGCGCGTCGGCCGACTCCTGAGTCGGCCTCCTAGCGGCTCAGGCGAGGCCGAGGTTTCGCCGGATCCGGGGCAGCGGGGCCTCGGTGTCGGGCTCGAAGGGCCGGCCGGTCACCTGCTCGAAGGCCTCGATGTAGCGGCGCGCGGCCTCGCAGCGCACGTCGTCGGGGATCGCCGGCACGGGACCCTCGCCGCGGTAGCCCTGCTCGACGAGCCAGCGCCGCAGGTACTCCTTGTCGAGCGCCTCGGGATCGCGGCCCGCCGCCATCGCCTGCTCGTAGCGGTCCTTGTACCAGTAGCGCGACGAGTCGGGCGTGTGGATCTCGTCGATCACGACCAGCTCGCCGCGCTCGTCGAGGCCGATCTCGTACTTGGTGTCGACGAGGATCAGCCCGCGCGACTCCGCCCACCGCGCGCCCGCGTCGAAGAGCCGTGCGCAGAGCGCACCGGCGGCATCGTAGTGCGCCTCGCTGATGGCGCCGCGCTCGATCAGCTCCGCGCGCGAGACGAGCTCGTCGTGGCTCCCGTGGGCGGCCTTGGTCGTGGGCGTCAGCAGCGGCTCGGGCAGCCGCTCGTGCTTCTTCATCCCGTCGGGCAGCCGGTGTCCGCAGTACAGACGATCGCCGCGCTCGTAGGCGGTCCAGATCGCCGTCGAGGTGACGCCGGTGAGATAGGCGCGCATCACGAACTCGACCGGCAGGAGCTTGCACTCGCGCACGATCGAGACCACGGGGTCGGGGACGCGGATCAGGTGGTTCGGCGCGATCGCGCGGGTCTTCTCGAACCAGAAAGCCGCGACCTGGTTCAGCACCTGTCCCTTGAAGGGCAAGGTGCCGACGACCACGTCGAAGCAGCTCACGCGGTCGCTGACAACGATCGTGCGTTGACCGCCCTGCACGTAGCTGTCGCGCACCTTGCCCTCGACGCGCCTCCCGAGCGCCGGCAGGTCGGTGCGCTCGAGCGTGCGCCGGCACTGCTCGCGCAGGAGCCCGAGATCGATTCCCATCCCCATCCCTCCGTCGGTGAGCCCCGATGCTAACACCCAGATTGACCGCTCGAAGGCCTCTCTGTAGACTTTGCGCGTCCCCGATCCAGCCCAGCCGGAGGCCACCGACGCCGCACCCTGCGCCGTGAGGTAGAAGTGTTCGCCGTCATCCAGTTCCCGGGATCCAACGACGACCGAGACATGCGCTTCGCGCTGAAGAGCGCGCTCGGCGTCGAGGCGCAGCTGGTCTGGCACAAGGAGCGCGCGCTGCCGCCCGGGACGAACGCCGTTCTGCTGCCGGGCGGCTTCTCCTATGGCGACTATCTCCGCTGCGGCGCCATGGCGCGCTTCTCTCCGGTGATGGGCGCGGTGCGGCGCTTCGCCGAGGCGGGCGGCCCGGTGCTCGGCACCTGCAACGGCTTCCAGGTGCTCTGCGAGGCGGGGCTCCTGCCCGGTGCGCTGCTGCGCAACGCCGGCCTCGACTTTGTCTGCGACTGGGTGCACGTGCGGGTCGAGCGGGCGGCGGCGCCCTTCACCTCGCGCGCGCCCGGGCAGATCCTGCGGCTTCCGATCAAGCACGGCGACGGCCGCTACTTCGCGGCGCCCGAGGAGCTGGCGCGCCTCGAGCGCGCGGGGCAGATCGCGCTCCGCTACTGCGCGCCCGACGGCTCGCCCGACGACGCGGCGAACCCGAACGGCTCGGCGGACCGGATCGCCGGTGTTTGCAACGCCCGCGGCAACGTGATGGGCCTGATGCCGCACCCCGAGCACGCCGCGGAGCCCCTCACCGGGGGGACCGACGGCCTCGCGATCCTCGGCTCGCTGGTCGACGCGGTTCGGGGCGGCGGGTGAGGCGCATGGATCTCGCCGAGCGCAGCCGCGATGCCGTCCGGGGCGATCCGCCCGTGGACGCCGCCCTCGCGCGCGAGCACGGGCTCAGCGACGAGGAGTGGAAGCGCATCCTCGAGATCCTGGGCCGCACGCCGAGCTACGCCGAGCTCGGGATCTTCTCGGTGATGTGGTCGGAGCACTGCTCCTACAAGTCGAGCCGGACGTATCTCCGGACGCTGCCGACGAAGGCGGAGCATGTGCTCGTCGGTCCGGGTGAGGGCGCCGGCGTCGTCGCGATCGGCGACGGCCTCGCGGTGATCTTCAAGATCGAGAGCCACAACCATCCCTCGTTCGTCGAGCCGACGCAGGGGGCGGCGACCGGCGTCGGCGGCATCCTGCGCGACGTCTTCAGCATGGGCGCTCGCCCGATCGCGTCGCTCGACTCGATCCGCTTCGGTCCGCTCGAGGATCCGAAGCACCGGATGCTGCTGCGCGGGGTCGTGCACGGGATCGGCGGCTACGGCAACGCGGTCGGCGTCCCGACGGTGGGAGGCGAGACCGGCTTCCACGACTGCTACCGCGGCAACATCCTGGTCAACGCCTTCAACCTCGGGCTGGTCGAGGCGGACCGCATCTTCCTCGGTCAGGCCACCGGTGTCGGCAACCCGGTCGTCTACGTCGGCTCCAAGACGGGCCGCGACGGCATCCACGGCGCCAGCCTGCTCGCGTCGGCGGAGTTCGGCGACGAGACCGAGGCCAAGCGCCCGACCGTCCAGGTCGGAGATCCCTTCACCGAGAAGTGTCTGATCGAGGCCTGCCTCGAGGCGATGCGCGGCGACGCGCTGGTCGGCATCCAGGACATGGGCGCGGCGGGCCTCACGTGCTCGTCGTTCGAGATGGCGAGCCGCGCGGGCACGGGCATCGAGCTCGACCTCGACCGCGTGCCGCAGCGCGCGGCGGGCATGACGCCGTACGAGCTGCTGCTCTCCGAGAGCCAGGAGCGCATGCTGCTCGTGGCGCGCGCTGGCGAGGAGTCGCGCGTCCTCGAGGTCTTCGAGCGCTGGGACCTCGACGCTGTCGTGGTCGGCCGCGTGACCGCCGACGGGCGCATGCGGGTGCGCTGGCACGGCGCCACGGTGGTCGACATCCCGGTCGACCCGGTCGCGCAGAGCGCGCCGATTTGCGACCGCCCGCGGCGGCCCCCGGCCGACCTCGGCGAGCGCCAGAAGCTCGACCTGGCCTCGATCGAGCCCGAGGGCGACCCGCAGGGCGCGCTCGAGCAGCTCCTCGATTCGCCGAACCTCGGCGACAAGCGCTGGGTGTTCCGCCAGTACGACTCCCTCGTGCTCGGGAACACGGTGCTCGGGCCGGGCGGCGGCGCTGCTCTGGTGCGCGTGCGCCGCGAGGACGGCGGTGCGACGGGCAAGGCGCTCGCGATGGCGGTCGACTGCAACCCGCGCTGGTGTTGGCTCGACCCGCACGCCGGAGCGATCGCCGCCGTCGCCGAGGCCGCGCGGCGGGTCGCGTGCACGGGCGCGCGCCCGCTCGCGCTCACCAACTGCCTCAACTTCGGGAACCCCGAGAAGCCCGAGATCATGTGGGAGTTCGCGGAGGCCGTCCGCGGGCTCGGCGAGGCGGCGGCCGCGCTCGGGACGCCGGTGGTCTCGGGCAACGTGTCCTTCTACAACGAGACCGCCGGGCGTCCGATCTTCCCGACCCCGACGGTCGCGGTCGTGGGTCTGCTCGGGGACGTCGAGCGCCGCGCGGCGTCGGGCTTTCCCGCCACGGGCCTCGCCCTCGTCCTGCTCGGCGAGACGCGCGAGGAGCTCGGCGGGAGCGAGTGGCTGGCGCTGCGGCGCGGGCGGGAGGCGGGGCTCCCGCCGAGCGTGGACCTCGCGCACGAGCGGCGCCTGCACGGCCTCCTCGCAGACGCGGTGGCGGGTGGTGTGCTGCGCTCGGCGCACGGCGTCTCCGACGGGGGCCTCGCCGTGGCGCTGGCGCGCTGCTGCTTCGCGGCGTCGATCGGTGCGCGCGCGACGCTCGCGGAGCCGCCGCGCGTCGAGGCGCTACTCTTCGGCGAGTCGAATGGGCGGGTGATCGCGACGACCGGGGACCTGCCGCGTCTGCTCGCCCTCGCGCGCGCGGCCGGCGTCCCGGCGCAACACATCGGCGAGACGGGTGGCTCCCGCCTCGCGCTGGGCCGGGAGGGCGGTGCCCCCTGGATCGACGTCGAGTTGTCGAGGCTCGCGGCGATCTGGTCGGCCGCGATCCCGCGGCGCCTGGAGGGTTCCTAGATGTGCGGCGTCTTCGGCGTTCACGGCCATCCCGAGGCCGCGCACCTCACCTACCTCGGCCTCTACGCGCTGCAGCACCGCGGGCAGGAGAGCGCCGGGATCGTCTCGTCGAACGGCCGCGAGCAGCACGTGCACCGCGCGATGGGTCTCGTCGCCGACGTCTTCGGGGACAAGCTCCTGCGCCAGCTGCCGGGCCGCCACGCGATGGGCCACGTGCGCTACTCGACGACGGGCGGCAGCACGCTGCGCAACGCGCAGCCCTTCTGCGCCACCACCGACGGCGGCCCGGTCGCGATCGCCCACAACGGCAACCTCGTCAACGCCGCCGCGATCCGGCGCGAGCTCGAGGGTCGCGGTGCGATCCTGACCTCGACCTCCGACAGCGAGGTGATCGTGCACCTCCTGGCGCGCTCGCGCGAGCGGACGCCCGAGGACCGCCTGATCGACGCGCTCTCGCGGGTGAAGGGCGCCTACAGCCTCGCGATGCTCACCGACGACGCGCTGATCCTCGCGCGCGATCCGTTCGGCTTCCGGCCGCTGTCGCTTGGCCGCCTCGACAACGCCTGGATCGCGGCCAGCGAGACCTGCGCGCTCGACCTGATCGGCGCCGAGTACGAGCGCGACGTCGATCCGGGAGAGGTGGTGGTGATTCGGCGCGGCCGGCTGCGCACGCTGCGCCCCTGGCCGCGCGCGCCGCGGCAGGCCTTCTGCATCTTCGAGCACATCTACTTCGCGCGGCCCGACTCGACGATCGCGGGCCACAACGTCTACGCGTTCCGCAAGGAGCTCGGCCGGATCCTGGCGCGCGAGCATCCAGTGGCGGCCGACATGGTGGTGCCCGTGCTCGACTCGGGCAACGCCGCGGCGCTCGGCTACGCGGAGGAGTCCGGCATCCCCTACGAGACGGCGCTGGTGCGCAACCAGTACGTGAAGCGCACCTTCATCGAGCCCTCCCAGTCGATCCGGGACTTCCGGGTCCGCATCAAGCACAACGCCAGCCGCACCATGCTCGCCGGCAAGCGCGTGGTGCTGGTCGAGGACTCGATCGTGCGCGGGACCACGCTCCTCAAGCTGGTCGACCTGATCCGGAACGCGGGCGCCT